>BNJS01003550.1_pt1 | contig 125029 bp, 164 predicted proteins | sample 8540461 | NCBI WGS metagenome assembly BNJS01 (sample SAMD00202454, study PRJDB9452) | human saliva metagenome | isolation source: human saliva | place: Japan | reverse complement strand
AAAAAAATACGCCACCCTTGTGATGACGTATTTAAAAAGGAGTTTTGAAGAAAAAAAGTTTTCACTTTTTCTATTGGTCAAAGTATTATTATACAGGAATATTCTTATAATAAAATTTTTTTGTTTTCTTTGTTTTTTTGTTTGTAGAATAAAAAAATAGTAAAAATTAATTAAGCCCCATAAATACTAGAGTCATACGACTAAATATTACTGGGGCTTGAAAAAAATTATAAAAATTTTTTTGAATTTTTTTACTACTTAGCATGATTTTCTTTATGTGGACTGCAAGTTGAACCAGTTGAACAATGACAGCAGTCTGTTCCACAAAGATTTTTATTTTTTTTGTAGTCCTTGTATATTTTTCTGAATACTGCAAATACGATTGCAGCTGCAATTATAGCGATGATAACTGTTTTTATTATCATTTTCTGCACTTCCTTTCAAAATTTTATTTCATATCTATATAAATAGCCTTGCGATATTGAAGAATAAGGTTGATACTACGTAAGGCAGAATTAACAGCATTGACACTTGAAATGCTAATAATTTCCATCCAAATTCTTGTTTTAAAGCTCCCATTGCTACGGCACATGGCACTACCAAAAGGACATACAGCATAAATGAGTATGCTCTTAGTTGACCATATTTGTCATTCCACAAGCTTCTAATTGCTGGAATGATGTTTCCACCTGCATCTTGGTCAAGCTCCTCCTGACTTTTCATTTCCAATGTCGTAATTTTGAAGGTTGCAATATGTCCTAATGATTTTACTGACTCTACTGCTGCTCCTCCCAATCCAACTACTTGATCTTTTAAATCTGATACAAAATTATATTCTTTTTTCTCATCATCTCCTTGAGATAATAAAATTTGTCCTAAAAATCCAACTACTGTTTCTTTTGCAATGATACTTGGCACAATAGAAGCTACAGGTTCCCATCTGTCACCAAAACCAGTTGGCTTGAATACAGGCTGAACAACTTTTGCTGCTTGACCTATATATGAACTTTCAGCATCTCCTTTATTTGGGAAATATTGGAAGAACCAGATAATTAACAGGATTCCTAAAACTATTGTAGTTGCTTTTTTTATGTAAGAAAAAGTTCTTGATCTCATATTGCTCCAGACAGCCTTTGCGCTTGGAAGTCTGTATGGCGGCAATTCTATAAGCAGCTCCGTATTATTTCCTTTAAAGTATTTAAATCTTTTTAATACAAAAGCTACTAAAAGAGCCATAAATACACCAAAAACATAGATTGAAACTACAACTAAAGCTGCATTTTTACTGAAAAACGCCGCTGCAAGTAATGAATAAACCGGCAGTCTTGCTCCACATGACATAAATGTTGCGATAACTCCTGTCAATCTTCTTGTTTTTTCATCTTCCAATGTTCTTGTTGAATAAATTGCTGGAACTGTACATCCAAATCCGATTAGCATTGGGATAAATGCTTTTCCTGAAAGTCCGACTTTTGTCATCATTTTATTTAAAATAAATGCAACACGAGCCATATATCCGCTTTCTTCAAGGATTGCCATGAAGAAGTAAATAAAGAACATAAGTGGAACGAATGTCAATACTGAACCTACACCAGCCAAAATTCCATCAAGTATAAAGCTGCTTAACCAATCTGGCACTCCTTCGATGGCGTGACCCACATATTTTATGACAAAGTCACTAAAGAACCCATCAATCCAGTCGATAAACGGCGAACTTCCATCAAATACGATTACGAAAACAGCATAAATTATAGCAAGAAATGCTATTCCACCAAAAAACTTATTCAAAAGAACTTTGTCAATTTTATCAGTTAATGCAAATTTATCTCCAGTACCTCTTTTTAGGTTCATCGAGATAATTCCACGAACGATTCCATATCTCTCTCTTGCCAAAGCATCTTGAGGTTCGATTCCGTAACGATTTTCAATATTTTTCTTTTCAGTTTCTCCGATATTTGAAACACTTACTCCAAATTCAGTTTTTACTCTTGCCGCTACATTAGTATCATCTTCCAAAATTTTTAATTGCTAGCCATTCTACTGGATATTTTTTTCTAAAAACTTTTTCATATGATTTATCATTTTCCAATTTATCCTTCAAACTTTTAATATTATCTTCGATTTCCTTTTCAAATGGCAATCTATGCTGTATTTTTTTATCTGAAGAATTTTTTTGTAAAGTTCTACAGCTTTTTCCATAAAGCTTGTCTACTCCAGCTCCAGATCTTCCACTTGTGAAAATAACTGGAACTCCCAATTGCTTTTCAAATTTTTCTATATCCAATTGATAGCCAATTCTTTTAAATTCATCCTCAAAGTTAAGTGCCATCACAACTGGAATATCAAGTTCCTTTAATAAAGCAGTCAAATAAATATTTTTTTCAAGCGATGTCGAATCTAGTACATTAATTATCACATCAACTTTTTCATCCAGCAAAAAATCTCGTGAAACTCTTTCTTCTGCCGTACTCATTGATAAATTGTAAATTCCTGGCAAATCAATTAATTTTACATCTTCATCTCCGACCTTAAAAAATACTTCTTTTTTTTCAATTGTTACCCCTGGCCAGTTCCCCATTTTTAAACTTGCATGTGAAATTTGATTAATTAAAGCGGTTTTCCCAACATTAGGATTTCCGACAAATGCCACATTTATCATTTTACCACCTCAATTTGAATGTGATTTGCTAAATTTGTACTAATGACAATTTTAGTTTCAACTGTCTTTATAAGGACATTTCCATTTGCAATATTTTCAATTGTGCATGCATCTCCTCTACAAACTCCTAGACTTAACAACCGTGTGTCTAATTTTTTTGATCAATGTCCTTTAACAAAAACTTGTCTCCGACTTTTCCTTCTACTAACGTCATGTCAGATCATCTCCTCCCATTATTTAATATTTATTAATTTCGATTCACAAATAACACTTATACATTCAAACTAAATAAGAAAAACTTCCTGTATAACAAAGCACTTTATAATGATTTCAAAAACTGAAACAAATGCTGTGGAAAATCGAACATTTTAATTACCAAACTAATTTTATACCTTTTTAGAAAATAATGCAAGTTTTTTTCTAAATAAAAAAAATTAATCCTAGACTCCGTTTAAAAAAATAAAAAGTTATATTTTCCTATTATTTACTAATAAAAAGTTTTGACCTCTTGCAAAGAAATTTATAACTAGTCTGCTTTTTTTAAATAAAAAAATAGCATGAAAAATTTTTTTAATCTGTTTTTTTAAAAATAAAAAGAAACCCTTAAATTTAAAAGCAGTTTCTTTTTTTATTAACTATTTATTTTTTTCAAAAGTTTTCATTTCTTCACCAATAAAAATAATTTATCATATCCCTGTAAATCAATTCCACAACATCTGGACTGCAATCATAAATTTTTAGCCTTTTCCCTGACCTTTTTTTATTATTTTCTCAACTCTATCAGCTGCTTTTTACATCTGTTTTTGACTTTTTAAAAATATGCTGCCTGTCTTACATAATCTGAACGCTCTGCAATTAATTTTATAATTTTATCATCTATACTATCGATATTTTCTCTTACTTCTTCCAAACTATTGCATTTCATAATATTATCTCCCAAAAATTTTTAAAATTTAAAAACGCCCTAATTTCCTTTTTCTAAATACAGGAATTTTTCGTTCCATCTTCCAAAAATTCCGTCAATATCCATTTCAGCATCACCCAATCATAAAATCAACATGTGAAATTGATTGATTAATATGAGCTTTTATTAATTCTTCTTCTGTCATTTTTGTTCCATTTTTTACATTAGTCGGGTATGCGGCACCCAAGGCTAAGTGGTTTGAGGCATTTTCATCAAATAATGTTTGATAATAAAGAAGTCCTGAATTTGAAATAGGCGAATCATTTTGGCACAAGAGCAACTTCTCCTATTCTTCTCGAACCTTCATCAGTGTCAAGCAACTGTTTCAAAATGTCGTAACCTTCTTCTGCTTCAAAATCTACAACTTTTCCATCTTTAAAAGTCAATTTGAAATTGTCAATAATATTTCCTTGATACGAAAGTGGTTTTTTGTTAGAAACATAACCATCTACACGATCTCTGTCTCCAGCTGTAAACACTTCCTCTGTCGGCATATTAGGTAAGAAATCTGCACCTTTCGCATTAACACTTCCAGCTGCCACCCAAATATGATTTTTAGGAAGTCCAACTGTCAAATCAGTTCCTTTTGAAGTATAGTGAAGTGCCACAAAATTTTTACTATTCAAAAATTCAGCTTTTTCATTCAAATTCTTTCTATGTTCTTCCCAAGCCTTAACCGGATCATCTTTATCAACTCTCACAGTTTTCAATATTGCATCAAGCAATTTTTCCTGTGCAACATCAATATCTGTTTCATCGGGGAACACAAGTTTTGCCCATTCTGCTGAAGGATAACTTGCAATTGTCCATGAATTTACATCTGTCATAATACATGTTCTGTAATGTTTATAAGCTTCTCCCGCATTTTTTGCCAATGCTCCTAATTTTTCTGGATCAATTCCTGCAAATAAATTTGGAGAACTGCTTAAAATGTGGATAAACACTACATTATTGTCAAGATAATCATTTCTCTCGTCAATCGCCCATTGAGGAATGTAAGAATAATCTTCTTTCGACTGATATTCAGCATGAAGTCTCGACAATTTATCATCTGTCAATTTAACATGAACATCACTCGCTCCCTCTTTATAAGCTAATTCTGTAACTTTGTAAACCAATGGCAACGCATCAGTCGTACAGTTTATCCAAACTTTCTGACCTTTTTGCACATTTGCTCCAATTTTTACAATTACTTCTGCATATTTATTTAATTTTTCTTCAAAGTTGTTCATTTTTTTTTGTCCTTTCAAATTAAAATTTTTAATCTTTATAATTCGGTTGATAACCAAATTCTAATGAGACCGTTCCATCTGTAAACTTGCTTTTATATTTTTTAGTAGGACTGTAATATTCTCTTTTCAATTTCGGTGTTGTGGCAACATTTAATCCAAATGAAAATCTGTTTTTTTGAACTCCAATTCCCAAAGCAGCATATCCATTTAACGGCATAGCTTTTATTCTTCCGCTTCCACCATTTTTATCAGTCCATTTTACACTTCCGCCTGCAAGTGATGCACCAAACGAAAATTTGGAATAGATCCCATTATCTGTTCCTGTTCCTATCATAAGATAAACTGGAATTGAAACTAAACTTCCTGAATTACTGTTTATATCTTTCCCTTTAACTTTCAAAGAATTGTATGTCAATCCCATTCCAAGCCCCATTACAACATCATCATCAACTCCACCTTTTCCTTCAAGCGAGATTTTAATTCCACTTCCTGTAACACCTTTGACAGGAGCATTTTTGTCATTATTGTTTTTTTGCTTACCATAAATAGGGCTTATGATAATTTCATTTCTTTCTCCATATGCCATAGTGAATGGTGTTAGTAACATAAACATTAAAAAAATAATTTTTTTCATTTTAAATTCTCCTTATTGTATAAATATTTAGTTTTTGAAAATTCCTAATTTTATAATTTTTTTATTATTCGTATTTAAGAGCATATCCAAAAATCTAGCGATATTGCAGCACCACTTAGCATAATGTTATCTCTGTAATGTTTAGTAGGGCTGGAGTATGTTCTTTTTGCTTTTGTTGATGTGCTGACACTTACTCCAATTGAAAATCTGTCTTTTCTGACTCCGATACCAAAAGCGGCATATCCAGTTAGCGGTCTAGCCTTTATTTCCCCATAACCTCCACTATTGTCAGTCCATTTTACACTTCCGTTTCTAACGGCAAGACCGGCTGAAATTTTTGTGTATATTCCATTATCTGTTCCTATTCCAAATATCAAATAAAGTGGAACTGAAACTAAATTTCCTGAATCACTCTTTACGCCATTTCCTTTAACTTTCAAAGAATTATATGAAATTCCTATTCCTGCCCCTATTACAGTATTACTTCCATCACCAAATGAAGCTATTTCTTCTTTTGAAACTTTAACACCACTTCCAAGTGCATATTTCCCAACTTTAGAGCCATTCTCCTTTCTTTGGGTAACGTAAGTTGGACTTACAACAATTTCCGATCTATCTCCATATGTTAATGGTGTTAATAACATAAATACTAAAAATAATTTTTTCATAAAATACTCCTTTAATAAACTTTTTATACAATATATATTTTAACTAAAAGTTGAAATTCTTTATTTTATATTACACTAAACCCTATAAAAAGTCAAATTAAGTAAGCTCTAAACCCAAATAATATCAAACAAGTGTATTATTTTTTTAATCCTTAAATCCATTTGGATTTTTTTCTTTTGCCAATTCAAGAATCACGGCACATATCTTCAATTGTATATTTTGCTTCCCAATTTAATAATTTTTTTAGCTTTTTGAAGCATCTGCATAACAAACTGCAATATCTCCAGCTCTTCTGCCATCAATTACATAAGGAATTTCTTTTCCAACAGCTTTTTCAAAATTACTTAAAATTTCAAGAACGCTGTAACCTTTTTCACTTCCTAAATTTATCGCATCAAAACCAAGATTTTCATTATTAAATAAATAATTTAATGCTGCTGAATGTCCTGCCGCCAAATCATTCACATGAATGAAGTCTCTTATGCAAGTTCCATCTGGAGTGTCATAATCATTTCCAAAAATATGTAATTTTTCCAATTTTCCAACCGCAACCTGAGTTATGTAAGGTGAAAGGTTGTTTGGAATTCCGTTTGGATCTTCTCCAATTCTTCCGCTTTCATGAGCACCTAATGGATTGAAATATCTAAGAGCAATTATATTCCAAGTATTGTCAGATTTTGCCAAATCCATTAAAATATGTTCGATTATTACTTTTGTACGCCCATAAGGATTTGTAACTTCTCCCATTGGATCAGTTTCCACAAAAGGTACTTTTTCAGAAACACCGTAAACAGTGGCTGATGAACTAAATACGATATTTTTTACATTAAATTCCTTCATTACTTCAAGCAAAGTAATCATTCCAAATAAATTATTTTCATAATACATAAGCGGTTTTTCTACAGATTCGCCCACTGCCTTTAAATCCTGCAAAATTAATAACTGCGTCAATTTTATTTTCTCTAAAAATTTTTTCTCAAACCTTCTTTATTCTTTATATCCATTTCATAAAAAAATTTATTTTTTTCTCCAGAAAGTTCTTCTAAAATTGTAATAACTTTTTTTGCTAGAATTACTAAAATCATCCACTATAATAGGATTAAATCCTTTTTTTAATCAAGTCTAAAACTGTATGAGAACCGATATATCCTGCTCCTCCCGGCACTAAGATAGTTTTTCATAAAAATATCCCTTCCTTCTAAAAAAATTTTTTTATTTCCATATACAAAAAAATTTAAAATACTGCATTAATGCTAAACTCTGTTTAAAAAAATATTTTATATTATTTGCTAACAAGGGGTCTTGACCCCTTGCAAAGAAATTTATAACTATTCTGCTGTTTAAATGCAAAAATAGTATAAATTTTTATAAAAATAATATCTTAATTAGTGACAAATAATTTCCCTTGTCAAAATAAAAAAAGAGTTCAAAATTAACTATGTAAATTAATTTTTTCCATAATTTCATCAAAAGTCTGAAAACCATTCAAAGTTTCCACAATTTGTCCATCTTTAAAAAGTAAAAGCAAAGGCAGTCCTCTTATTTTAAACTTCGCTCCAAATTCTGGATAATCATCAACATCAACTTTGACAATTTTACATTCTGAAGCATTAGCCACTTCCGCTAGAACTTTTTCCAACATTTGGCAAGGTCCGCACCAGATGGCAAAAAAATCAACAAGTGTAAGCCCATTTTGCAAAATTATTTCATTATCAAAATCTTCTCCAGCATAATTTATGATTTTACTCATAATTTCACTCCCTCTATAATTTATATTTTTCTTTTTATTTTATTTTATATCTTTTGAAATATTCAAATTGTTTTGTTAAATTTTAAATTCAAATAGTTTTTTTGAATATGTCTATTATACTAATTCTAATCAATTTATGCAATTTTTTTATCTTCCAAAAATTTTTTTCTGTAACTTTTTTTCATATCTCTTTCAATATCTTTTCTTTTCAACGATTCTCTTTTTATCATGCATTTTTCTTTCCTTTTTGCAAGTCCTATTTCCATTTTTACAAGCCTTTGTTTTGTATAAATTGAAATTGGAACAATGGTATAACCTTGCTCTTTAATCTTTTCACTCCACTTTTTTATTTCACGTCTATTCAAAAGCAATTTTCTCACACGAGATTCTGCCACATTGTTAATATTCCCAAATTCATAAGGCGTGATATGCATATTCATCACAAAAATTTCATTTCGTATAATTCTTATAAAACTTTCTTTTATGCTGACTTTTCCAGCCTTTACTGACTTCACTTCCGTTCCCACAAGCTCAATCCCCGCTTCCAGCTTATCTTCTATAAAGTAATCATGAAAAGCCTTTTTATTTCTAGCTAATACTGGCATTTTCCCTCCTTCCAATGTTTTCTTTTATTCTTCTTCCATTTCCTCAATCTTTACTTTTTCTTCCACATAAGGTATGACCTCAATTTCCATCTTAGCATAACTTGCACTTACAATGCTCACTTTCATTGTACTTCCCATAGTATAGGATTCATTATTTCTTTTATCCACAATTTTAAAGTTTTCCTCATCGTAAATGAAGTTATCACGTGCTGTTGTAACATTGTAAACCACTTCTATGTGATTTTCCAGCTCCATAAATATTTTATTTTTATTCATTCCGCTAAGTCTGGCAATATAAACCTGTCCAATTTTATCCTGCATATACTCAATTAACTTGATTTTTACGCTATCTTCTTCCAGTTTATCCGCCACTCTTTCAGTTCTTGAAATACTTGAGGCAATCGCTTCAAAATTAGCTCCATATTTTGCCTTTTCCTTTTCGTTCATAAATTTTTCAATTGAACGTCCAAGCATTCTGTGAACGATTAAATCAGAATATCTCCGAATTGGTGATGTAAAATGCAAATAATATTTGGAAGCCAGTCCAAAATGTCCTAGATTTTTGTTGGCATATCTTGCACGCTGCATTGCCCGTAAAATTAATTTATGGATTAAGTAGCCTTCAGGCAGTCCTGTCGTTCTTTCTATAATATTCTGGAATTTTCCGGGATGAATTTCCTCCAGCCCTTTTAGAGAATATCCAAATTTTATCAAAGTTTCATTTAATGCCTGAACTTTCGCCTTGTCAGGATCTTCGTGAACCCTGTAAATCGCAGGAATTTCCTCCCAGAAAAGTTTTTCTGCCACAGTTTCGTTTGCAATAACCATAAAGTCTTCAATGATTCTTTCTGCTTCCCCTCTAGAACGTAATACGATGTCCTTCACGGCTTTATTTTCATCCAAGACTACTTTTATCTCAGGCAATTCAAAATCAATGCTCCCACGTCTTTTTTTATTGCTTCTAATAATTTTAGAAAGTTCCAGCATATTTTTTTAACATTTCATCAATTTTTTTCTGTATTTATCGTAAAGATTTCTGTATTCTTCCAAGTCTTCATCTTTTTCCAAAATTGTATTTACATTTTCGTAAGTCATTCTGTATTTTGATTTTATAACTGATTTGTAAAAAAATCATTTTTTTATAACTTTACCCCTTTTATCTAAATCCATTTCCACAGTAAAAGTCAGCTTATCTTCATTTGGATTAAGCGAACAAAGATTGTTTGACAATTTTCGTGGAAGCATAGGAATTACCCTATCTACAAGATAAATTGAATTTCCACGTTTTAATGCTTCTGTATCAAGTTCAGTATTTTCCTTTACATAATAGGAAACATCGGCAATGCTCACAAAAAGTTTATATCCATCTTCCGTTTTTTCCACATAAACTGCATCATCTAAATCCTTTGCATCAGAGCCGTCAATTGTGATAATGTCAAGATGCCGTAAATCCTTACGGTTTTCAAGTTCATCTGAAAAATTCTCATCTATCTTATCCAATTCCTGCAAAACTTCATTTGGAAATTTCTCCTCAATTCCCTCATTCAAAAGCAGTGATGAAATAAGCGCTTCTGTATCCTTAGGACTTCCTAAAATGCTCACAATCCCACCTTCAGGCTTTCTTTCGTCATCTCCCCAGAAATCCACTTTTACAGCCACTAAATCTCCAGTTTTAGCCCCTCTTATTAATTTTTTTGGAATATAAATGTCCTTTGGAGAATTTCTTGGACGTACAAATCCAAAACTCAAGTTATGTTCAAAAACTCCGACAATGACATCCCGATTTCTTTTTATAACTTTATAAACTTCACCTTCCCGCTTTTTATTATCTGAACTTTCCTTTAAAATACGAACTAAAACAGTATCTCCATTCATAGCCGTATTTAAATAAGCTCCAGGAATAAATACACTAGCCTGCCCATTAATATCAAGAAATCCAAAATTCCCGCTGAAAATGGAAATTTCCCCCTTTACAAAGCCTTCTTTTTCGGGCAAAGTATATTTCCCATTTCTTTTCAAATAAATTTCTCCACTTTCTTCCCAAGCATTTAAAAAGCTGCTTATACATTTTCCGTTTTTTTCTGGCTCCATTCCAAAAAGCTGCAATATTTCCTGAAAAAGTAAATTCATATTCTGACAGAACTTGCTTTTAAATATTTCAATTCCCGTTCTTCTTTAAGTTCCATTTTGGGAGTTTTTCTGATTTTCCTTTTTTTAGCATTATAATTTTTTTGCCAAATCTTTTTTTCCTTATGAAAATCTTTATCACTATTTTCAATATTTCTATGTCTTTCTTTCTTTTTTATTTCCCATATTTTACCTCTATTTTTTTTATTCTAAATTTTATTAGCTATTATCGAATTTCTAAATTTTATAACATTTGGATGAATGATAGAATCCTTCGCAAGCAAATATTTTAATTTTTCCTCAATTTCAAATTTTATTGCCTCATCTAAATCTGTTTTTGCCAATTCTCTAGCCTTTTCCACACCTTCCCAGCTTCTCTTTTCCTCTATCGCATCAGCAAGATAAATAATTTTCGCAAGTGTACTCATATTTTCACACCCAATAGTATGATATTTAATCCCATCCAGAATTTCCTCATCATCAACTCCAAACAAGTCATAATTTTGCCGTACAAATTCAGCCCCTGCAAACCCATGTAACACAGCTGTAGATTGTGACATCTTATCCGCCACTTCAGGATATTTCCCCCTTGTCAAGTCAACCATAACAGACAAGTTAAAAAATTTTGCCACATCGTGAAGCCAAGCTGAAGCTTCCACTTTTTCCACAGGAACTCCATAAATTTTTGCCAGTTCCACAGCACATTTTGCCACTCTTTTCACGTGTTCATATCTTTTTTCATCTAAAAAATTTCTTACATTTGCTTTTAATTACTTCCATATTCATTTTAATTTCCCTTTACATAAATAATATTTTCAAAAATTATACTCAAATTCAAAAAAATTATTCAATTTTTCCAATTCGATTCAAATATATTATATTTTATATTTCATTTATATGTTACCACAAAAAAATAAAACCCAGACAACTTATTTTTATCTAAGTTTGCCCTGAGTTCTTAAAAATTATTGAATTTGTAATGGCTGTACTGGCTGTATTTCCACATATCCTTCCAGCTGTTTAAATTTACTTGTATTAGTAAATTTTTTCTGTATTCTCTCATAATCTGCATCTGTCAACTTTTTAGCCTTTTCTCCACTTGAATATGAACTTTTCATAAATATTGCCACTTCAACCATTCCAAAAAGCCTCTTTATCAGCATCATAATTATCTTCCAATGCCTTTTTAGATACCTTCGCATTTTCAATATCATTTATATAATCATCCACAAGCCGTACCTTATCCCCTGTTTCAAGATATTTCTCCGCCTTTTTCATAAAATTATCCAAAACTTTTGCATATTCTTCACTATTCAATTCTTTTGAACTGCTCTTTGAATTTTTTGATGTAACAGCTGGTCTTTTTACATTTTTAAATTTTCCGCTTTTACCTGACACTTTCGCATTTCCAATGCAGCCTATACTCATTACAAGCAAAAACTGCCATAACTATCTTTTTACTTTTTTTCCATTTATTATTTTCTCCTTTTTTTCTTTTAATAATTATTATAACCAGCAATCTTAAGTTATTGACTTGAATAGTCTTTTAGTTGGCTTACACCGAAATATTTTTTTCTTTAAAAATTTTTTTCTTGAAATCATAAATCAAAAAAATGATAATATATACAAAAATATTTTATATACAAACTAAAAAAATTTAAAAATAACAGAAGGTAAAAAAATGAAAAATAGAAGATCTGTCACTTTTTGACAAAAGTTTCACTGTTTAAAGGATTAAACCCTGATAAAATCGCAAAAATGTCTAACAGAAGCTGACTTTAAAAATAAAAAGAATATAAAAAAATGAAATTGTATTTTTTTCGTGGAGATATTTTAAAAAATTATTATTATTGTAAAAGGCACAGCACGTGGAGAAATGCAGAAATTTAACGGAGATACAATTGTTATAAATCAAATGAAGGCTGGTGAAGTGCTGGCTTCTGCATTTTTATTTGGAAAAAAATAATGTTTTTCCCTGTTGATTTGATAGCTTTAGAAAATTCTGAATTTCTTTTTTTGGATAAGGAAAAAAATATCTGGATCTAATCCAGTCAGATAAAAAGGCTTTTACTTAACTTTATAAGGGAAATTTCAAATAAAAGCCAATATTTGTCAAAAACGTATCTGGTTTAATTTTACACATAAGACAATTGAAGAAAAAGGTTCTTAGCTATATAAAAAGAAAAATGCTCAAGATGATAAAATAAAGTTTTTTTGCCCAGTATTTCAGCTCTAGCAAAAAAATTTGAAGTAACAAGGCCCGCCTTATCAAGGGAAATTTCAAGTTTATGCAAAAGAAAAAAATTTTTAAAAAAATAGAAAAATAACGTTTATATTATAAATTTTTTTCCAACTTTTTTTCAAAAAGAATGTTTGACATTTTTTTCGTATAACAGTTATAATATTGAAGAAGTGAAAAAGCAATAAATATTTTTTTGCTTAAATAAGAAATTCAAATATGTATAATATTTCTGGTCTATACGCCACTAACACCAAATTTTTTTGGGCTTTACTCTTTTTTTAATGGGGTTATCCCTTTATAAATTGTCTCAGGAAAAATCACGACTACTTTTAAGTTTTTGTACGGATTCTGTACAATTTATAAATATGACTACCACCTGTAACATTTTGCAGGCAACCAAAAAAATTAAGTTAGAACGGTAGATCGGATTTTTTTATTTAAAATATTAAAAGTTATTGCGAGCAAAATATCGGTTATTCCTTCTGCTCTTTCAAATTATTTCATAAAAAAATCTCTTTATTCCATATAAAATTTTCAAAAATTGCAAGGTTTTTTTATCCCCTGCAGTTTTTTTATTTTATATTGACTTTGGCTTTATCCAATCACTTTCCTTCCCCATTGCATAATTCTTCAGCACTTCTTCCTTATATTCCTTAAATCTTCCATCAATAATCGCCTCACGTGTATTATCCATAAGTTTCAGCAAAAAATGCAAATTATGATATGTTGCAAGCCTTTGCCCCAAAATTTCTCCAGCCTTGAATAAATGCCTAATATATGCCCTCGTATAATTTCTGCAGGCATAACAGTCGCAATCTTCATCCAGAGGTCTGTCATCTCTTGAGTAAACAGCATTTTTAATGACAAGTCTTCCATATTTTGTAAAAACAGTCCCGTGTCTTCCAATTCTTGTAGGCTGAACGCAATCCATCATATCAATTCCATGTTCCACAGCCTCAAGCATATCTGCTGGCTCTCCAACTCCCATTAAATATCGTGGTTTATTCTCAGGCAATTTGGGCGTAATGTATTTTAAAATTCTATACATATCCTCACGCGGCTCTCCAACTGCAAGCCCTCCTAAAGCATACCCTGCAAATCCATAGTCAGCCTCATACAATTCCTCAAGGCTTTTATCCCGCAAATCCTCATAAATTCCACCTTGCACAATTGCAAAAAGACCCTGTCTGTCCTTATTCCTATTTGCTTCAATACAACGTTTTGCCCATCTTGAGGTTCTTTCAATAGATGGAATCAAATATTCACGTGTTGATAATCCTGGCGGGCATTCGTCCAGCACCATCATAATGTCGCTTCCCAAATTATTTTGAATTGAAATAGATTTTTCAGGCGATAAAAAGTGCTTTGATCCATCCAGATGCGAACGGAAATAAACACCTTCTTCCTTTATTTTTCTCAAATCTCCCAGACTAAATACTTGAAATCCACCACTATCAGTTAATATTGGTCTATCCCATTTCATAAATCCATGAAGTCCGCCAAAATCATTTACTAATTCATCTCCTGGACGTAAATACAAATGATATGTATTCCCAAGAATAATTTGAGAATTAATTTCTTCCAGTTCCTCCTTAGTCATAGCCTTCACAGTTGCCTGTGTTCCAACTGGCATAAATACTGGAGTTTTTATTTCTCCATGTGGAGTTGTTATAACTCCCGCACGTGCATTTCCATCACTTTTTTCCAATTTATATTTTATCGGATTATTAAAATCCTGATTTTTTTATTTTTCAATACTCATTATTTATTTTTTTCTCCTAAATTCATTTTCAATCATTTATAAAAGTCTAAAATTTCTAATAATCACAATGATTTTTACAGTTTTAATTTTCATAATTTTTTTCTCTAGTGTTTTTTTGCAATAAAATTTTTTTATATTTTAGACAAAAAAACTGTATTTAGTTGATTTTTCTACGCTATTACTTTTTACAATCGCCTATTATTTTTTTATTAATTTTTAAATTTTTATAAAAACATAATTTACACTCAAACCCTATTTAAAATTAAACTACTAAAAAATTATATAAATTTAGGGGCTTGAGTAAAATAGTCATAACTTTTTGAGTCTGGTTTTTAAAACAGTTTTACTATAGTATAATATTTTTAATTTCTCATATTTTTATCAGAAATTTTTTTATATTTTTTTATATAGCTTTCAAAAAAATTATTACAGTCCTATAATTTCCCAATTATTATGACTTTTCCCTTCTATTATGCCATTTTTCACATTTTTTATATAATCAATCATCATATTTTGAATAGTTCCATCAATTTCCCCAATTACCTCCTTAGATGCCCATAACACTGGAATTTCCTGCCCATCAAAAATTCCGCCTTTTCTTGCCAGCTGCTCAAATCTGTAAGCATTCATTCCAACTTTCAGTTCCATTTCAGAAGTTATCTCTTTTCCATTTACAAGCATTAAATTGGTAATTTTATTGCCTTTTTCATTCCTCAAGTCAATTTTATACTTCACTCCACCAAAAATATCAAAAGTCACATATTTTCTTCCTGCACGTTCACTATTATACCGATATTCCGTATCTCCAGGCTGTATCGTGTCAAAATAGTCAGCAGCCCATTCCATATAATCTTTCAGTTGCTTCCCTGTCATTTTATAAATTGTAACATCTCCACCTGCATATCTGTAATTGTAAACTATGTCCTTTCTCCTAATTTCCCCCTTATTAAGCCTAACATTTTCATAATTATATGCAAATGAAACCACGTCTGCTCCGCTGTAATAAAGTTCTACATCCGTTATAAACGAAGACAGCCCAGTATCTTTGGCAAAAGCTGCCGACACACCGTGAAATTTCCCTTTTGGCACCATATCATTTAAAGTTTCTCCCACTTTTTCATTTGCAATTTTACAAAGTCTGTTATGAAAAGGCTTGTAAATTTTTTCTATTTCTGGATCAGGCTCCTCATCTTTTACAGGAACAGTTGTCGAATCCTTGCTTATTAAACTGATTTTTCCATTTTCAATTTCAAATTTTAAATCGACTTCTGAAACAAAAGTGCCGTATCTATGCGGCTCTGTAATTAAAACACCGTTAATTATTTCCTTTGGAACATTCTGATGCATGTGCCCTGCAACAATTACATCTATTTCAGGTACAGCATTTGCCAGATCCCTTACTCCAGTTTCTGGAATGTTATTTTCATTTTCAATTCCCATGTGAGCCACTACGACAATCGCATTTGCCCCTTCAGATTTTAATTTTTCTATTTGCCTTCTAGTTTCATTTATAGGCGATACAAAGTAAAAATCCTTTAAGTAGCCTGTATCTTCTTCAAACTGCGCAGACATCGGAGTTGATAGTCCAATAACTCCTATTTTTATGCCATCTCTTTCAATAATTACAGAGGCATCTAAATATCTTCTTTTATTTTTTGAAAAGTTAGTATCATTTTCAGCATTTTCATTGTAATATAAATTAGCTGTCAATTTATTAAAGTTTCATATCTCTTAAAAATATTTGACAAAGTTGGCATTCCAAAATTAAATTCGTGATTTCCCAGGTACAAAGATGTCATAGCCCATATAATTTAAAAATCTGGGGAACAGGATGCTTTGGAACCATCGCAAATTTTTTTCTATCCAGTTATCCTGTATCGCATCTCCAACTTCCACTAAAATTATATTTTTTTATTCTCTTTTTTTATTTTTTTTTACCAATGTTGAAATCTGTGCATAAGAACCCTGACCTGTCCTCCTCATCTGCCCCATAGTTCCAAGCCAGTATTCTTCCATGCACATCGCTTGTTCCAAGTATTTTTTTATATTCACTTCTCTTTTTATTTTTTCTAAGCAAGTATCAATATTTTTTTCATTGACATAATTTTCTATTTTCCCTCTTCTTTTTTTTATTTTTTTATTTTCTATAATATTTTTTTCCACTTTTTCCCGAGCTTCATAAATTGAAAATTCCCTTCCATATTTCACTTTATTCAATTCATCCTTTATGTAAAAGATTTTTTCCAAATCGATCCCATAGTCATTCGCGATTGCAATAACATAATAAAAAACATCAAACACTTCCTCCTCAATTGTCCCTTTTATATTTTTCCCCATCAAATCTCACATTTTTTTCCTAATATTTTCAGCCAGTTCCCCAAACTCTTCAATTAATTTTTAAAACTAATCTTTGTCCATTTTCTCTTTTTTGCTGTAAATTTTCCTTATCCCTGCTTTCATCCAAAGTTCCTTTTTCTATTCTTTTAATCAGATACTGGACTTCCTTAAGCGTCATATCTTCAGCATTACGTTTCATAAAAATTTATCCCCTTTCTTTCTTATTCTATATACCTCAAATTTTTTTAGACTTAAATCTAAAAATTTTAGCTGAATGTGTTATAGCTCCACTTGAAACATAATCAATCTCCAATCCTTTAAAGCGATTTATATTATTAATGTCTATATTTCCAGAACATTCTATTATAGCTTTCTTTCCTATAACTTTTATGGCCTTTTTGATAGTTTCTATATCCATATTGTCAAGCATAATTATATCTGCTCCAGCTCTAACTGCCTCTTCTACCCCTTCTAAATCTTCAACTTCTATTTCAATTTTTTTAATAAAAGGAGAATATTCTCTAGCAAGTTTTATAGCTTTTGTTATTGAACCAGCGGCACTTATATGATTGTCTTTTTAACATTATCGCATCAGAAAGATTATATCTGTGGTTATACCCTCCACCAGCTACAACTGCGTACTTTTTCAAATATTCTCATATTCGGAACAGTTTTTCTTGTATCTAGTAAATATATATTCTTATCGTCTAGTGCTTCTATCATTTTTTTTGTATAAGTTGCAATTCCACTCATTCTTTGCAAATAATTTAAAGCTACTCTTTCAGAAGAAAGCAATGCTTTTACATCATCTCTTATCTTTAGTATCAGATCTTTTTTTAAAAAAACTTCATCCCCATCCTTTTTTTATATTCAGTGAAAAGACAGGAGAACCATTTAACTCAAAAAAACTCTTCTAAATACATCAAGTCCCGCTAAAATACCTTCTCCCTTGGAATATAAAGAAATTTCCGCCAGTCTATCATCCTTATAAATTGCATTTGTACTTACATCTTCTGAAGTAATATCCTCTTTTTAATGCTAATTTGATTGAATTATCCATTTGAAATTTATCTATTTTTTTCTCAAACTCATCTTCTTTTTATCCTTTGCTCTATAATATTTTTTTATTTTCTTTTATTTTATTTTTCTATTTCAAAAAAACTTCTTTTTCAATATTTTTTTAAATGCATTATCTACTGTCACATTATTATAATTAGAGACGTTATTTTCAACATTAATCGAATGGGCTGCTCTTTTTTTCCAAACACAACACTTTCTAATAACGAGTTGCTTGCAAGCCTGTTTTGCCCATGAACACCCGTACAGGCAACTTCACCAACAGCATACAAATTTTTTTCATTGAAGTTTTTGAATCCATATTAACCTTGATTCCTCCCATTGTATAATGCTGAGCAGGAACTACTGGAACTTTATCTTTCAATACATTTATATCTTTTTTTATTAATTGTTTATAAATATTTGGAAATCTTTTTTTCAATGTCTAATTTTTATTGTGCTAAAATCCAACCATTCATATTCAGATTTGTCTTTTTTCATTTCTTCCAGTATTGCTCTCGTAACTTCATCCCTAGGTTTTAACTCATCTGTAAATCTTTGCAATTTCTGATTTAAAAGTACCGCTCCTTCCCCTCTTACTGATTCCGAAATCAAAAAAATTTCCTTTCATTATCTTTTTGTATAAAAATGTCGTTGGATGTATTTGAACATATGAAATATCCTTTAATTCTATATTATGTCTGATAGCTGCCGCTATTCCATCTCCTCTTATATGAGAAAAAAATTTGTAGTATTCTTATATATTCCGCCTATCCCTCCTGTTGCTAAAACTGTGAATTTAGATCTTATGGAAAATATTTCTTTATTTTTGGCTACAATACCAAGACAAGTATTATTTTTCTTCAACTATATCTAAAAATTCACAATTTTTCTATTGTTTTTATGTTCTTTTTTTCCAAAACTTTTTTTATAAGGCTTTCCATTATGTATTTACCAGTTCGATCTTCACAATATAAAATTCTAAATTTTCTATGTCCTCCTTCTCTTGTATAAAAAAGACCTTTTTTATCACCTGTAAATTTTACTCCCATTTCAATCAAAGTCTTTACAGCTTCTTCTGATTCATCAACTAATATTTCGACTGCTTTTCTGTCATTTTTATAATGACCTGCAATTAAAGTATCTTCAATATAGTCTTCTCTATCCTCTTTTCCCCTGCAAACAGATATTCCACCCTGTGCAAGATAAGAATTGCTGTCTCTAAGCTTCTTTTTTGTTATTAAGCATATATTTATACTGTCATCTAATGTCAAAGCACAAATCAATGCTGCAACTCCAGAACCAATTATAACCACATCGTAATTTTCTGCTTTCATTTCAATCCCCTGCCAATTCTAACATTCTTTCTAAAGGAATTAGAGCTTTTTTAGCTATTTCATCATCAACTTTCAGTTCATCTCCACCTTCCGTCAAAATTTTTTCAATTTTCTCTAAGGTATTTTTCTTCATACTTCTGCATATCAAAGTATCTGCAAAATGCAATTTCTTATTAGGAGCTTTCTTATATATTTCAAATCTAATTCCTCTTTCAGTTACAATTATAAATTCATCTCCCTCTTTTAAAGTCTCGGCGATTATCCCGCTTGTACTCCCGATATAGTCTGCTAATTTTAAAATTTCTTCCTTGCATTCTGGATGAGCCAAAACTTTTGCATTGGGATATTCTTCTTTTAATTTCTTTACATTTTCCAAATGCACTAAATTATGTACACAACAATAACCTTCATTTAAAAATAATATTTTTTTATTTTTTTACTTGTTTTTGCAATATATGAGGCTAAATTTCCATCAGGAACTATGAAGATATTTTTTTCTTTTTAATTTACTTACAATTTTAAGTGCATTGGATGAAGTTATACAGACATCACAATGTGCTTTAATTTCAGCTGTCGAATTTATATAGCATACTACCGACAAATCGCTATACTTTTCTCTCATTTCTTTTATTTTTTTTATAGTTATCATATGTGCCATAGGACAGTCAGCATAAATATCAACCATATACACTGTTTTTTCTGGATTTAAAATTTTTATACTTTCACCCATAAAATATACTCCTGCCATTATTATGGTCTTATTTTTCAGCTTTGTCGCAGTCTTAGCTAAATAAAAAGAATCTCCAACATAGTCAGCAATCTCCTGTACATCTCCATCTACATAATAATGAGCTAAAATCGCCACATCTTTTTCTTTTTGTAATTTTTTTATTCTCTCTTTCATTGCTCTTGCTACCAAAAATGTGTCAAAATATAGTCAACACACTAGAATATTACTGCTTCATCGAGCATACTTTTGATCAAAACATACTTTTTTGCTCTCCACAGTCGTAAATTCCCGACTAGCTATCGGTACATATAATATATTCTCTTTTGCTATTAATCTATATAGTAGCATTTCTCCTTTTTTTATTTAGAATATATTATTTATGCTAAAAACAGTATAATTTTTTTAAGATTAAAGCTCCTAAAATATTTCATAAAATTTTTTTAAATACTGTCAACCCCTCTGCTTAAAAAAAGCTAAATTATTCAGAAGTTTTAATATTTAAAAAAATTACATTTGTAGATTTTGGTTTTCCAAGCTCTTTTTTTCTCCTTCAAATAATCAATAAACATCTTTGTATCGCTTAAATGAGTATCGTTTCCTCTTTTTTGAGCCGTGATTTTTCCTAATGTTGTATATCCGTCTTTTCCTTTGGCAATATACGAATTTACGGCTAGCATGTAAGTTTTTTTAGCATCAATTGGTATCCATTTATTTGCTTTAAAGTCAAATACTTCTATTTTTTTAACTCTTGTTCCAAGAGTCCCTTCCTTGGTTGCTTCGTATCTAATTCCCGCACCATAAGGGAAAGCTCCTGTTGATCCGCCATTTAACACATAGTCAATTGCATCTTCCAAAATTTGCTTTACTTCTGCACCTGTAACATCTGTTATAAATACTGTATTTGAAGTAAATGGCAATAATGAATATGCCAAATCGTATGAAAAATCTCCAGGATTTAGCGTAATTCTTACATTTCCTGCATTTCCAATTACAAAATCAACATTTCCAGTTCCTGTATTTCTCAATTTATACAAAACAGATTCCGCTACAAGAGTTGTTGCAAATGAACCGTCTTTATTATGTTCGCTTGGCACTCTGTTATCTGAACCTCCTGGAATTTCTTCGGTAATTTTACCAATTGTACGTTTTTCCAAGTTCTGTTTTTTTCCTTTTGGTATCTTTCTAAAAGTTTTGCTAAAAGCTGGATCATTTTTTTATGGCAACTATATTTTTTTATTATTTTTTTTATTGAATTTAAAAATCTTGCTTTTTTTCCTTTTTCGTCAAGCTGAACAGCTTTACCATCAGCATCCTTCACTTCAAAAAAGTCATCTCCAATTAGCAGTTTTGGTGCAGGAGTCAATTCTGTAATTACTCCATTCTTATCAAATTTTGCTTTCATTTCACCAAGTAAATATGAATAATTCCACGCTTCTGCAATGTAGACAGGATTTCCATTAGGTGAATTTACTTTTTTAGGATAACTGTCAGCTTCAGGAACTAATCCGAACTGCTCAAATTCCTTTCCTAGCAAGTAATGCGTGTCTCCTGATATAATCAAGTCAATTCCATCAACTTTTTGCCCAATTTCCACATTCTTTTCATATCCTGCATGAGATAACAGCACTATTTTATTTATTCCCTTATCTTGAAGTTCTTTTGCATATTTTCTAGCTGTTTCAACTTCATCTAAAAATTTAATATCTTCTCCTGGACTAGAAGACTCCTTCGTTTTTTTCACAACATCTATCCCAATAATTCCCACATTTTGTCCACCAATATTTTTTATAATATAAGGCTTCCATTTACCTTCCAGTATGCTTCCCTTATCAGGCACAACATTAGATGAAACTACTGGTATTTTTAAAGCATCCAAAAATGATCTCAAAAATTTATTCCCATCATCAAATTCATGATTTCCCAGAGTATAGGCATCAAAATTAATCGCATTCATAAGTTCAGCATCCGCTTTTCCCTCAAATAACGTATAATAAAGAGTCCCTGTTACCGCATCACCTGCATGAACCACAAGAGTATTTTTATTATTTTTCCTAAAATTCTTAATTTCCTGTCCTACTCTAGGTAATCCACCAATATGCACCGTAACTGTTTTTCCATCCAGCTTAATTGGCATTTTTTCCTCTTCCAGATGTGAATGATGGTCATTAATATGAGCAACATTTAACTCAAATGTACTTTGAGTATTTTTCCCAGCTGCTTTTTTAATAGTTTTTGCCTCTAAATTTGCTGCTGGCAGTAATGCCAATACTAAACCTAACAAAAAGTAACTTTTTTTCATAATTTTTTTACCTCCTGCATTATATAATTTCTATTTTTTTCAAATTTTATATTTCCAGTTTAATTATAACTTGATTTTTCAAAAAAATCACTAAAAAAATAATTTTTTTTAAAACATAGATTTCAAATAAATTTGACAATATTTTTTTAATAAACATGTGCTATAATTCAAAAAGACAATTTTTTTCATTGTTAAAAAAATAATTTTTTTAAAGAAGGGAAGATGATAAAATGAACATCAGAAATCTTATTAAAAAAATGATTCTAATTTTTTTGGAGTTATTGGAATCTCACTTACAGCTTTTTGCTGCACCTAGAAGAAATAACAAAGTCGTATATGTAAAAAAAGAACCTACACGTAAAATCGTAAGAAGAAGATACATTTTCGTGAAAGTTCCTAAAAAGAAAAAAATTCAAAAAGTAGTATATGTGAAAAAAAGAACCTACACGTAGACAAAGAGCTGCCGCTAGAGCAAGAGCTGCCAGAAGAAGATAACTTTATATAACGTAAGATATTTTTGAAAACTGTTTTAGTAAACATTAAGCATAAATAATTATATAACAAAAGTTTTATTTATTAATTGATTTATTTTTACAGCAAGATTCTTACTATAAGAAAAAAATAACAATTTTAAATAATCGTTGTTGTAAAAAGACAGCGGTTATTTTTTTTATTTCCAAATTAAATTCATTATTTTTTTAAAAAAATTAAAAAAAGAAAAATTGAAAAAAATAACTATTAAAAATGTTAAAATTAAGTATAGATAAATAATTTAGAAAGGAGCGATATTTTAAAATATCGGATATAATTATGAATATAGTATTATTTGGAGCACCTGGAGCAGGAAAAGGGACTCAAGCAAAAGAATTAATTAAAAAATATGAAATTCCTCAAATTTCAACTGGAGACATTTTAAGAGCGGCAATCGCTAATAAAACTCCACTTGGACTGGAAGCAAAAAAATTGATGGATGAAGGAAAAATTGGTTTCAGACGACATCGTAAATGGACTTGTAGAAGCAAGACTTAAAGAAGATGACTGTAAAAAAGGGTTCATTTTGGATGGATTTCCAAGAACTGTGGCTCAGGCTGAAGAACTTGATAAAATTTTAGCAAAATCAAATAGAGAAATTGAAAAAGTAATTGCACTTGAAGTAAGTGATGAAGAAATAATCGAAAGAATTACAGGAAGAAGAGTTTCTAAAAAAACTGGTAAAATCTATCACATAAAAATATAATCCGCCAGTTGACGAAAAATCCAGAAGATTTGGAACAAAGAGCAGATGATAACGAAGAAACAGTAAAAAAAGATTGGCAGTTTATAACGAACAAACAGCGCCAGTATTGGATTTTTACAAAAAGCAAAAATAAAGTTTATAGCGTAGATGGTGCAAAAAAACTGGAAGAAATCACAAAAGATATAATTGATATTTTTGGAAAAAAATAAGAAAAAAATATTATTTAGTAAAATTAACTTTTAACAAATAAAAAAAGAAAAAAAGAAATTTAGAAAGAAGAAGAAGAAATGATAATTTACAAAAACATTAGATGAAATAAAAATAAAAAAAGCTAATGAAATAATCGCAAGACTTTTTGAAGATGTATTGCCGAAATATGTAAAAGGCTGGAATAAGCACTTATGAACTTGATCAAAATAGCAGAAGATTATATTAGAAGCCAAGGGGCAATCCCAGGGACAAAAGGGTATGACATAGGAAGTCCATATCCTCCATATCCAGCTGCAACTTGTATTTCTGTAAATGAAGTTGTAGTACACGGTATTCCTAGCAAAAAGCAAATTTTAAAAGAAGGGGATATTTTAACAATTGACACAGTGACAGTGCTTGATGGATATTTTGGAGATTCTGCAATTACTTATGCTGTTGGAGAAATTGATGAAACTTCTAAAAAATTGATGGAAGTTACTGAAAAGGCAAGAGCTATTGGAATTGAAGCTGCACATGCTGGAAATAGAATTGGCGACATTGGACATGCTATTCAAGAATATGTGGAAAGTTTTGGATTCTCGCTTGTAAGGGATTTTGCAGGACATGGAGTTGGAAAGGAAATGCACGAAGATCCAATTATTCCAAATTATGGAAGAGCTGGAACTGGAGCTAAAATTGAAAACGGAATGGTAATTACAGTTGAGCCAATGGTAAACGTTGGAACTTATAAAGTGAAGATATTGCCTGATATGTGGACTGCCGTTACAAAAGATGGAAAACGTTCAGCCCAATATGAACACAGTTTTGCCATTATTGATGGAAAGCCTGTAATTTTAAGTGTAAGAGATTAACAAAAAATATAATGAAGGGAGAGAATTAGATTGAGCATACTGGCATTCATATTAATATTATTCGTGGCAATGGAGCATTATTACATATTAATTCTTGAAATGTACCTGAACGAAAGTAAATCCATCCAAAAAAACTTTGGATTGGAACTAGACTTTCTAAAAGATGAACGTGTAAAAAAAATGCTGGCAAATCAAGGGCTATACAACGGTTTTCTTGCCTCAGGATTAATGTGGAGTTTAACCGAAAGCGGAGAATTTCAATTTCAAATTGCAATTTTCTTCCTGATTTGTATTATCTGTGCAGCAATCTATGGTTCTGTAACAGTTTCAAAAAAAATCTTTTTATTGCAGGGAATACCTGCATTAATGGCTTTTATTTTATTATTATTGCCATTGATAATCTCATAATTTTATAAATGCACCTGAAATGAAGAAAAAGTTTTAGGTGTATTTTTTTGTAAATAATAACAAGGGGTTAATAACCCCCTGCTACAAGTTTATTCGCAAAAATCTAATTTCAAAAATTAACCTTTTTATATGTTTTTTTACTATTTTTTTATCAGGATTTTTCAATTTTATCCTTCTCTTTTTCTTTCATTTTCCAAAAACTTCATCTAAAAGTTTTAATTACTCTTGTATTTTCAAATTCCTTTCTGTATTTGTTTATTACACTTTTCATCAGCAACTGCGAGCATTTGAGCAATAGACAGATAAAGTGCCAGTTCCGACTGCTCGTTAAAATATACATCTTCATAACTTACATCCTTTGTTGAAACGTTATCCAGATAATATTTTACTGCGCTTCCCACTCCATAATTCAACATATTTTTTTAGATATTTCTATTTCTGCAAATTTTAGTTCAAATCCCCTCACATAGTCATCTGGAATACCAAATTCCTTTTGATTTTTATCAATTTTAAAATAATCTGCTATTCGCCGATATTTATCAGCTTCCTCCTTTTGACTTTTCAATGTTTCTTTTCCATCATCAAGGATTTCCTTTATGCTTTCAGAATAAGTCTGATTGTCCTCTTCATCATTTTCCGCTTCATCAGAATCATCATTTTCATCTTCATCTTTATTTTGTATGATCCCATTTTTTTCATCGTATAAAAATCCATCTGGAAGATCATTCGCTTCATTATTAATATTGTTATCTTCTTCATTTAAATAATCTCCCAATGTATTAAGAAACGAAATCATCTCTAAATTATCATTTAATATTTCAACCAAATCCATAACTGGAGTTCCCTTATAACTTCTTTTCAAAAAGGTTGTAATACTTTTTTTAGAATTTTTTTCATCGCCCTTTAGTTTATAATAACTCAATTCATTTGATAATCTGTCAAATTTTTGACGAATATTTTGAAATTTTGTCCATGTATTGTCTTGCTTTTTTTAAAAATCCTTCTGTTCCCCAACCATATACGCACCAGCAATAGTTGCTCCCAAGGTTTCATTTCTCTCATCTTTTTCATAAATTTCCTTCAGTTTTTGAAAAATCATCACTTTCCTTCCCCTCTTCTGTAAAAAAATTTTTTTTCATCTTTAATATCATATTGAAATTTTATAGTTTCATCAATAATATCCTGTTTTATCCCAATTTTTAGAAAGCCTATCCTGTATAAGCTCTGCCCGTGTATATGCCAGCGATTTTGAATTTAAACCAAAAAACAATGGCAATGACAATAACATAAACAATTTTTTTCATAAATTTCCTCCTGTTTTTTTATAAATTTTATTTAAAAAAATAGAAATAATATTTTTGTTTATTTACTGGCAAGGAACTCTTATTTCCTTGTTAAGCAGCATTAGTTTACCATTTTTGCCAAGAAATCCTTATCTTTTTCAGTTTCCTCCTGAATCTTCCTAGCAATCCAAGTATCTTCCAATTTTGCCCCATTACTTATTTTAAGCATAACTTCCTGTATTCCCTCATTCATTATTACAACATTAAAATAAAGTATAACTTCAGCACGAAGATTATAATTCCGTATTTCATCGTTGACATCTTCATTTACAACATTATCCAAATATTCTGCAACAGCCTGCTTTAATTCCCCACTATCAAATAATCCACGAATCTTATTTAAATAATAAGTCAATTTCATCATATGATATTCCTCATCAGAAACTCCTATTTTTCTTCTTTCACCTTCATCCTTTAACAACTTCAAAACCTTTTCTGTCAACATTTGCTTTTCATTAAAATCCTTTTGCCACAAAAAAATTTTTTTGACAATGCTATTATCGCAGGATCACTATATTTTTTTAGGAATTTCATCCATGTATTTTTTTCAAATTCAGGCATATTTCCTTGTTCCAAGGCATACATCATTTTTTTGAAAAAAAGTTTTTGTATATTCATAGGGTGTGTATTTTTTTCAAATAAATCCAGATATTTTTTTTATAGTCTCCACTTATTTTTTTGATTCAAAAATAGTGATTAATGCCTGTGCTGCAATATAATTTCTCTTATCCTTTTGAAGCAGTTTTTCCAGTTTTGCCACCCGTTCTCGAATAATTTTCTCATCTTCCTCAAAATATTGCGTATCACGTATTTCATAATCCAACGCAACTGTTTCATCAATCAATTCCTGCCTAACTCCAAGTTTTGACAATGTTTCCTGAATCTTTTTCCTTTTGTGTGAATCCATATATTTCAAAATTCATCATTAAAAATATCCCTAAAATCAAGAATAATTTTCTCATCTTTACCACATCCTTAAAATTTTTGATAAAAAAACATCCCATTTAATATCCACTATATATTATAGTATATCCCACATTTTTTTAATTTTTAAAAAATTTTTTTCTTGATTTTTTTGAAATTTAAAAACATTAAATTTAACTGAATCCCTGCTAACTTCAAAAAGAACTCCACAATCGCTATAAACCCATCCATTAAAGTTCTACTTCCAAAAGTAAACTATTGCAAATATAATTAAAAATTCCGTATTTTTTTCGATTTTATTGTAAAATTTTTCTCACTTTTTTTCACCAGAAAAAGAATAAATTATTCTTCCGCCATCCAAAGGTGTTATTGGTATTAAGTTAAACATACCAAGCAGTAAATTTATTAGATATGTATAAAAGCAGAATTGTCATAAAGATATTTTCAATATCCAAATGTTTTCCAAGATATTTCAATAAAAGAAGTGAAACTGCAGCAATAATAAAGTTTACAACTATCCCAGCTATCGCAACACAAAATAATCCAAGCCGATGCGGTCTTAGATTATCAAAATTTACTGGAACAGGCTTTGCCCATCCTACCAAAAACTTAAATCCGCTCAAAAGTATTAAAATAGGCAAAATTATCCCTGTCAAGTCAATATGCTTTAGGGGATTCAAGGTTATCCTCCCATTCATTTTTGCCGTATTATCCCCAAATTTATAAGCCACATATCCATGTGCCACCTCATGAAAAGTCATTGATATTACAAAAACCGCAAGTGAAATTATCATATCCCTTGAAATTTCCACCACAAAAAAAATTCTTGCAACAAAATAAACAATAACTGCAACAATAATCCCCAATTTTATTCCCGAATACTGCGGATTCAAACTCTTAAACCTGTCATAATAGTCTTTTAATTTTTTTCACAAAAATTTCCTTTCCAAATTTGATTTTACATAATATTTTTTTATTCATTACTCAAATTCATCACCCAAAATCCAATTCCTATTGCATAAATTATATCAAATTTTTCCCAAAAAAATAACAAAACATTTTTAAAAAATTTGATGGATTAAAGTATTCAACTCATTTTATTTATAAATAAAAAACAACCTTATATAAAAAGTTGTTGTTTTTAACGAATAATTTAATCCTTGTTTTAATGGATACTCTACTTTAACAAAAATATTTCTTCTATACTGCTTAATCATGGAAGTTTCAATCCTTGTTTTTAATGGATACTCTACTTTAACTAACAAATATTCTAGAAAGGTGTATACACACGCCGATGTTTCAATCCTTGTTTTAATGGATACTCTACTTTAACACAGACAACAACTATCTAAAAGGAGGAACTAAAGAAGCGTTTCAATCCTTATTTTAATGGATACTCTACTTTAACATGTTTGACAACTTACATCTTGTAAACTTGACACCACACGTTTCAATCCTTATTTTAATGGATACTCTACTTTAACCCGTACTTTTGAGAAAAAAATTCTTTATTTATCGGTGTTACAGAGATTTTTTTCAGACATTAAAATCGCATTTTTTTGACTAATTTTTGTTATTTTTTGCGGTTTTTTTGGCATTTTCCGTAACTCCTAGCCTGTATTTTTACTGGCTTTTAATAGATTTTTCCCTGATTTTTTTTACTTTTTGGTAGTGGCAGGAATTTTTACTACAAACTTATTTTACCACATTTTTTTGATTTTTTTCAAAATTTTTTTAAAAAAAATGGAGTACCAAAATTGATACTCCAAATAATTTCTTTTTGCTACATTTTTTTGTTTTAACTATTTTTTTAAACATTCCAGTAACTTTTGCCAGCTAAGTCCTTTGCTCCTTCTACAGTTTTATCCACTGCTTTTTCAGCACCTTTTTTTCCACATCTTTAACAATTTTGTTATTTGCTGCTTTATTAGCCAAGTCTTTTTGCACCTTCTACTGTTTTTTTCAAAAAAACTTCTTCAGTTCCTTTTTTTATATTTTGAGCAACTTCGCTTCCTGCAATTTCCTTTGTTTTGTCAGCGAGCTTTGTCAGCCAAGTCTTTTGCTCCATCTACAGTTTTTTTCAATGCATCTTCTGCACCTTTTTTTAAATCGTCGAATTTCATAATTTTTTTCCTCCATTTTTTTATTTATAATTATTAGATAACTATCTTTTTTATTCTACAGTTACTGATTTTGCCAAGTTTCTAGGCTTATCAACATCATTTCCCTTTAATTTTGATAAATAGTATGCCAACAACTGATGAATTACGATTGTAGGGAATCCTGCATAATCATCTTCCACATCTGGAATATAGAATACTTCATCTGCCACTTCTTCCACAACTGTATTTCCTTCTTTTGCGATTGCAATGACATAAGCTCCTCTTGATGTAACTTCCTTTATGTTTGATACTGATTTTTCAAATAAGTCAGATTGTGTAGCATTTACAACAACTGGTACTCCATCTGTAATTAATGCTATAGTTCCGTGCTTCAATTCCCCTGAAGCAAAGGCTTCTGAGTGAATATACGAGATTTCTTTAGATTTTAGGGCACCTTCCACAGCGATTACATAATCAAGTCCACGCCCAAGGTAGAACATGCTTTCGCTATCCTTGATTTTATCTGCAACATCTTTGATTTTTTCATCATATTCCAGCATTTTTTGAATACTTTGTTCCACTTCATACAATTTTTTAATATCTTCAGCTGCTTCATCTTTTGTAATTTTTCCAAATTTATATGCAAAATCAATTGCCATCAAGTTTAAAATTACCATTTGAGTAGTGTATGCCTTTGTAGAGGCAACGGCAATTTCAGGTCCTGCCCAAGTATAAATAACATGGTCTGCTTCTCTTGCCACTGAAGATCCTACCACATTTGTAATCGCAACAACTCTTGCACCGTGTCTTTTAGCTTCCTTCATAGCTTCAAGCGTATCCAAAGTTTCTCCAGACTGACTTAACACTATAACCAGTGCCTTATCATCAATTACAGGGTTTCTATATCTAAATTCAGAAGCAATATCAACATCTACACGTATTCTCGTTTTTTTCTCAATAATATGCTTTCCAGCAAGTCCTGCATGATAAGCAGTTCCACAAGCCACAATATAAATATCGTTAATTCCGCTCAAATACTCCTTTGTAAGCCCTGCATCATCAAAATTAATATTATAATTCTCATCAACTCTGCTGTTTAATGTTTTCACAAGGACTTCTGGCTGTTCAAAAATCTCTTTTTCCATAAAGTACTCATATCCACCTTTAGAAGCAGCTTCCAAATCCCATTCAATATGAGTTATATCTCTTTTTATCTCATTTCCATCTATATCCATAATTTTTTTACAGAATCTTTTTTTATTTCCACAATTTCATTATTTTCAATCAAATATACATCTCTTGTATATTTCAAAATAGCAGGAATATCAGATGCAATAAAGTTTTCTCCCTTTCCAATTCCAACTATTAACGGACTTTCCTTTCTAGCCGCAATAATTCTATCAGGCTCCTTAACAGACATAATTCCAAGTGCATAGGCACCCTTTATAACTTTTAGCAATTTTTTTACTGTTTCAAGAATATCTCCTGTATAAAGTTCATCCAATAAATGTGCCACAACTTCCGTATCAGTTTCTGACTTAAACTCATACCCTTTCGCAATCAAATCTCTTTTCAATTCTAAATAATTTTCAATAATTCCATTATGAACAACAACTAACGTTTTATCCTTATTAAAATGAGGATGTGAATTTTCATCAGATGGCTTTCCGTGAGTTGCCCATCTTGTATGCCCTATCGCAACTGTCCCTTTAAGCGGATGTTTTTCCAGTTCATCAGCCAAATTTTTCAATCTTCCCACTTTTTTTCACAATCTCAAACTTTTTCACTTCCAGTATTAACAGCAATCCCAGCCGAATCATACCCTCTGTACTCTAACTTTTTCCAACCCGTCAATAACAAAATCCTGAGCATTTTTTTGCTCCAATGTAACCTACAATTCCACACATAATTTTTTTCTCCTTTAATAATATAAAATTACTAGAAAATGTTACTATAATAATTTTGTAATCCCAATTACTTGAAATTTTTGTATATTATTAAGGCTGTAACCACCTAAAGAGCATCCGCCGATTACTTCGATAACCCTTTTTCCTCGTCTTCTTTAGCCATTAATTTATTTTTTTATAAATTATTTCTAAAAGAGCTGGCGCTTTTTGTATCTTTTATTTCCTAGTTTAAAAAGATTATAACAAATTTTTTTATATTTTTTTCAATATATATACGAATTTTTTTTAACAAAAAAATAAAAAAATTATCCTACTTTTTACTTAATTAGTTTGAAATGTTTGTAATGTTGTGATATACTAAAACTATAAATTTAGAAATTTAAACAAAAAAACAAATTGGAGGATTTTTAAGATGAATAATAAATTAAAAAATGGGTATTTTAACAGCACTATGCTTATTTGCATTATCTTGTGGAAACGGAAATGGACAAAGTGGAAAAGTATTATTTGAATCATCAGATAAAAAAATAAAAGTATATGAAAATGAAGTCAACATCGAATTGGAAAAAAACTTATTTTCCAGCGGTATCTCACAAAAAGATCTTACACCTGACCAAATTAAGCAAATGAAACAATCTATTATCAAAAAAACATTGCTTTAAATAGAGCACTTGCAATTAAAGGTAAGGAAGAAAAACTTGACAAAGATAAAAAATATACTGAAAATCAAGATGTCATAAAAGAGCAATTATTGGCAAGCTTAACTTTAGTTAATGAAGTTAATGGTAAAGTTAATGTTACTGATGAAGAAGCAAAAAAATATTATGATGCAAACCCTGCTGCCTTCACTCTTCAGGAAGATACTGCAAAATTACAGATTATAGCTTTCAAAGCTACTGACTCTGCAACAGCAAGCCAAGTATTAAAGGATGTTCTTGCAAATCCTAATAATTTTACTACGTATGCACGTAAATACAACGCAAATATTCCTGGAGTTCCTGAAAATGGAGAAACTTCTGAAATTCCAGAAAGCCGTCTAGGTGCTTTAGGTACAGCTATTAAAAATGTAGCGGCTGGACAAATTGTAAATAGTGTAGTTAAAGTTGACAACGCTTTATATATCGTAAAAGTATTAGGAAAAAAATTCTAAAGGTTTAGTTCCTTTTGAAAAAAAGTTAAGGAAGATATAAAAAGCTCAAAGAAAAATCAAAAAAAGACAAATTGAACAACAAAAATTATTTGAAATCTGTATCTGATGAATTTAAACTTTCAAATATGGATGATGCAATAAAAAAATATTAAATAATATAAAAAAATTAAAAAGTTATAAAAAAATCCAGTAATAACAGCATTTCACAAAGCAAGGGGCTTTGTCCCTTGTTAGAAAAACATAAAATAATAAATGCTTTATTATCGTGATTTTATTTGCCTTTGTAAATGATAAAAAAATCACATTAAAAGGAGGGTTTTTGTGAAAATTTTAAAAATACTTGCTAAGCGCTGTATTGCTAGTATTAGTCATATTTCTTTTTGGGTATTATGTTTTTCAAGCAATATTGTCTCATTTATGGCAAGATCTAAACATTCTGAATTTGAAAATGTAAAAATATTCTGTAAAAAATAGCCAGATGGTTTTTGATAATTTTGCAGTTAATGGAAAAAATCTTGGAAAAGGACGTGCCACAGTTGGAATAGTACGAACTGGACTGTTTAAACTTGTGCCAAAATTGACAATTTCAATCTAAAGCTGGAAGATGTAAATTTAGAGAGCATCTATAAAGAAAAAAATTCTCAAATTGATACTTTTTACAGAAAAAAATAGATTCTCTCAGTGCTCAAGAAAAAAATCAGATAAAAACAACTGCTGACTTCATTAAGGAAACAACAGACAAGGTTGCATCTTTAACAACTAATACTGATAATCTTATTAACAGCAAATGGAGAGAAAATATTGAAAAAGACCAATATTTTTGAAAAAAATTATGCAGAACTTACTGATTTGAAGAGCAAGGCTCAAAAAAATTGTAGAATTAAATAATGAAATTAAGCCACTTGTGAAGTCTATAAATTCTGAAAAAGGAAAAATATTGAAAAAAATATTTCTGAAATCGAACTGGAAAGGGATATTGCCCTTGCAAATGTTTCTGACAATTTGACTAAACTTGAAAAGGAAATTTCATTAAATGACTTTAACAATAATTCCAGCAGCAGTGTTCAAAAATATGAATCTTTATATATTCCTAGATAAAGGGAAAGATTTAGAAACTTCATTAAACACAGCTTTAAAGGCTACTGCTCTTGTAAAGGAAATAAAAGATTTAAATATTAGAATTTCAGATGTGGATATTAACGAAGGAAAAAAATTGTGGCTAAAGGATTAAATGGAAATCTTTCGCAAGTAAGCGGAGAAATTTTTATTGCAGAATAATTCAAAGGCTTTTAATAAAAGGTCAAAAATAATGGCTACGAAATTACTTATAACAAAGATAACTTTACTTCTAAAACTTTATTTGCGACTAATAAAATAGGTTCACTTATTGAATATTCCAAAAAAATGATCTAATCGAAGGAAAAAAACTGTAAAACTTTCTTCAGAACTTGTTATGGAAAAATAATAATTTTAAAAAAACTTGAATCATACTGTCTTGACTGATGAGGAAAAAAACATTGCTAACTCAAAAAAATTGAAAAACTTAAGAAATAACAATTATCAGCAAATTATGACAAAAATATGAGGAAGACAATAAAAATATTGAAACATTAATTGATACTGTTTATGCTCAAAAGGACAAGCTTGACAAATTACAAAGGGATTTACTGTCACTTGGAACTATTATTGCAGTTGAACAGCCTGCTGTGACTAATAATGAAAAACACTCCACAAAGTAACAATCAAAAATAACAGTTCAGCAATCAATATTTTAAATAATAATGCAAGTTCCAGCAATACTAACAATAGTAACAGTGATAACAATAATACCAATAGCAGCAGTAATAATGCAAATAATAATGCAGAGAAGCAAAATAACAACCAGAATACTAATAAAAATTAATATTGAAACAGATAAATTTTATAATAGGCATACCGATACTGATATGCCTTATTTTTTTAAAAATATTATTTGTATAGTAAAAACTAAACTTGAATTTTTAGAAAGGAATTTTTTTATGTTATTAAGTGTAAAAAAATATTTCAAAGGAATATAACAATGGAATAACTGCCTTAAAAAAATGTTTCATTCGATGTGGAAAAAGGGGAGTTTATTTCTATCATTGGACCATCGGGTTCTGGAAAAATCGACATTGCTTAGAAGTATTAATAAAATGATTGATATTTCCAAAGGTTCGATTTTATTTGAAAATAGGAATATTGAAAAATTGAAGAAAAAAGAAATCGAGCTTGTAAGGCGTGAAATCGGTATGATTTTTTTCAAAACTATAATCTTGTGGAAAGGCTGACTGTTATTGAAAAATGTGCTTCATGGGCGGCTTGGATATAAGTCGGTATTTTCTGGAATACTGAGGGATTTATTCAGAAGAGGAAAAAAAAGAGGCTTTTAACTTTTTAGAAAAGGTAAACATGACTAAATATGCCTATCAGAAATGTAATGAACTTTCAGGTGGGCAAAAACAGCGTGTGGGAATTGCAAGAGCGATAATGCAAAAAGCCGAAACTGCTTCTCTGTGATGAGCCAATCGCTTCACTTGACCCAAAAACTGCTGAAAAATATAATGGATTATTTAAAAATTGTTACAGAACTGAAAAATTACATGCATTGTCAATCTTCACCAAGTTGATATTGCAAAAAAATATTCCAACAGGATTATCGCCTTAAATAAAGGTGAGAAAAATTTTTGATGATAAACCAGAGCATCTTACAGATGATATAATTGAATTTATTTATAAAGATGAAGAATTGGATTAACAGGAGGATTTTTATGAATTTAAACGAAAAAGATATTTTTTTAAACAGAGATTTTATTCTAAAAATTATATTTGTGCTAATAATTATTTTACTTTACATAATATCCTCCATTATTTCAGGATTTCAAAATGGAATGGCATTCTCCTCAATTCCAGCTGGAATTTTTTGGCTAATACAAAAATTCATCCCTACACAAAATGCCCTCCAATATTTTCCAGAAATCATAAATTCTGCTTTGCAAACAGTTTTACTCGCCATAACTGCCACAACAATTTCAGCAATATTTGCCCTATTTCTCGCAATAATAGGCTCAAACTCAACTGGAATCAACATTTTTACAAAAATTATAACAAAAGTAATCGCTTCATTTTTTAGAAATATGCCAATTGTAGCCTGGTCATTAATACTTGTATTTTCCTTTAAGCAAAGCCAATTTACAGGCTTTCTGGCATTATTTCTAATAACATTTGGATATTTGACACGTGCTTTTTCTGAAACAATAGACGACATTGCAGGTGATGTAATTGAAGCATTAAAGTCAGTAGGTGCTTCATACTTTCAAATAATATTTTGCGGAGTTATTCCAAGCATATCTTCCCAGCTTTTATCCTGGCTTCTATTTTTCATAGAAACTGGAGTTAGGGAATCAACATTAGTTGGTATTTTAACAGGAACTGGAATAGGATTTACATTTAGCCTATATTACAAAAAGTTTCCGTTACGATGCTCGCCGGACTTGTAATTTTAGTCGTTACAGTCATTGTAGTTGGCGTAGAAATGCTTTCAAACAAACTTAGAAGTGAATTAATGTAAAAATATTTGAATAATTCTCTTTATTATAAAAAAATCAAAAAAAGAAATAAATAAAAATAAAAAAAGAAGGTGAATATTCTTTTTGGAAAAAAATAAAAAAATAAAAAAACTTACAAAATCAAGAATCTATTTATACACAACTTTATCCGTATTATTAATTATTACAGCTTACACTCTATCCACAATGGATTTTTGGCGGTGTCAATATCATTGAAGCAACTAGACATTTTTTTCAAGGACTTAAAAAAACAATGTTTTTTTCTCCAAGTTTATCTGACAGATACACTTATGCCCAAGTATTCCAAAAGTCTTGCTGTAACAATTTCGCTAGCAGTCCTTACAACAATAATTGGATCATTTATAGCATTATTTTTTTATCCTTTTTTTGCATTCAAAAATCTTTCCAATAAACATTTATCAAAAAAACTATAAAAATTAGGTTTATCCTTCATTCGAGCAATCCCAACAATATTATGGGTTATGGTCTTTTCAGTCGTTGCAAATGTTGGAGTAGAAGCTGCAATTATAGGAATGACTTTCCACAGCATCGCCTATCTTGTAAAAGCCTATTCAGAAAGCATCGAAGAGATAGACAGCGGAATTATCGAAGCCTTGAGGGGCAACAGGAGCTTCATTTTGGAAAAATCATATTTCAAGGAGTTTTACCAAGCACTATAACTTCCATTTTATCCTGGACTTTTATCCGTTTTGAAATAAACTTTACAAATGCAGTTTTAGTTGGAGCTGCCGCTGGAGCTGGCGGAATTGGATACGATATGTTTATGTCTGGAACAATGTATTTTGATATACGTGAAATTGGAGTATTTGTATACTTAATATTTGGTGTAGCAATTATATTGGAATTTATTTCATATTTATTGAGAAAAAAATATTTGAAAAAAATTAAAATTTTTTTATTATATGAATAAAAATCTCTAAAAAGAATTTTACCTAGTTAGAGATTTTTTTATTTTTATATAAATTCTAAATTTTTAATATTAACGATGTCTTCTATTTACAAAACTCTTCATGTGTTTAACTGCCAAGAATGAATCCATTTGCAATAATATTTCTACAGCAGTCCCAACTAGAATTAGTAAACTTGTTCCTCCAAGCATTACTGGAAGATTTAAGATATATCCAAACCATATATTTGGCATAATACCTAATAATGATAAGAATATTGCACTTCCAAATGTTACTCTTGTTGCAACTTTTTCCAAATAGTCAGCAGTTTCCTTTCCAGCTCTTACTGTTGGGATTGTTCCACCGCTTTGCTTTAGGTCATCTGACACTTTGTCTGGATCAAAAGCAATTGTAAGTGTATAGAAAAATGAAAATACTGTAATTAATATTGCAAATAGCAACAAGTAAAAAATTCCTTTTGGCTCAAATTGTGCTGCCAAGAAGTTTTTTAAACTTCCAGATTTCATCATTGAAACTAGAAACGGAGGTGCTGCCATCAATACTGACGCAAAGATTATTGGCATTACTCCAGACATATTTATTTTTAATGGCAAGTATGTTCTTTTTCCAACAGTACTTTGTCCACCACCAAATCCAAGACTCCCTTTTCCAGCATATTGAATAGGAATTCTTCTTTCAGCCAGCTGTACAATTACCATTAATGCGATAAATATTATAAATACTATTACTGATAATCCTAATAAAACTTTTCCCATTCCACTAGGCAATCCAGCATACATATTACTAATAACTGATGGCAATCCTGCAACAATATTTAAGAAAATCAGCATTGATGTACCATTTCCAATACCTCTAATTGAAATTCTTTCAGAAATCCACATTAAAAATGAAGTTCCTCCTGTAATTAAAACTACTGTACTAAGTACAAATTTTGGACCTGGTTCTAATACTAACCCTTGATTTTGCATTAATATTGCAATTCCGAAAGATTGAATTATTGCAAGTACAATTGTTACATATCTTGACCACTGAGTTATTTTATCTCTTTCTTTTCCACCTTCCTTTTGCATTTCATCTATTTTAGGGAAAATTACTCCTAATAATTGAAATACAATGGAAGCATTAATGTAAGGGACAATTCCCAACGCAAAAATTGAAGCTCTTTCAACAGCTCCACCCGAAAATAAATTTAAAAATTGAGCAATCGCATTTCCTTGCTGGAAATTTTTAAAAGCTTCTGTATTAATTCCAGGAACTGCTATGTGAATTCCAACTCTTGCAACCATTATCATAAGTAATGTAAACGTTACCCTTTTTTCTAACTCAGGTATATTAAAAATAGCTTTTACCCTACTTGATACTGCTTCAGCTAGAGTCAATTCTACCACTCCTTTAGTGTATGAAGAAAAAGCAAGATATTAAATCTTACTTATCTCCATCTTCTTTTTTATTATTTCCTGCTTTAGCTGAATATGATTTGATTTCTAATAATTCTACACTTCCTCCAGCTTTTTCGATTAATTCTTTAGTCGCTTTTTGAGATTCTGTGCGCTTTTACAGTTAGTTTTTTTATTAACTTCTGCATTCCCTATAATTTTTTTAATAAGCTAGTAAATTCTTTTTCTTTTACATAAGCCTCAATATTTGAGTTTAAGTATTCTTTTACAGCTCTTCTTCCTTTTTACATTTCTTAATGCTTCATCAGAATATTTTTTTAATAAATTTAGGGTTTTTTTAACTATTCCATTTTCAACTAATGTTTCTAAGCTAACCACATCTCCATCGTTAAATCTTTCAACAATATCAGTCAATGTAATTGCTATAATATCTTTTTTAAATGGTGCATTAGAAAATCCTCTTTTAGGGATTCTTCTAATAATAGGCATTTGTCCACCTTCAAATATTGGTGATACATAAGAACCTGATCTTTGTTTTTGTCCGTTATGACCTTTACCAGCTGTTTTACCCCAACCAGTTCCGTGTCCTCTTCCTACTCTTCTTCTTTCTCTTTTTCGATCCAGCGAGCAGGTCTTAATTCATTAAGATTCATTTATCTTTAAACCTCCTCTACTTTAAGTAAATAAGAAACTAATTTAATTTTTCCTTCTATATCAGCAGTTTTGTTATGAACTGCGCTTTGACTGATTTTTCTTAATCCAAGTGATTTTACAGTCGCAACATGATTAGGCTTTCTTCCATTAATTCCTTTTACAAGTGTTACTTTTACTTTAGACATTAATTTTACCTCCTAACCTATTATCCTAAAATTTCTTCAACTGATTTTCCTCTAAGTCTTGCTACGTCTTCAAGAGAACGTAATTGCTTAAGACCTTCTAAAGTTGCTCTTGCAACGTTATCTTTAGTTTTTGAACCTCTAATTTTTGTAAGCACGTCAGTTACACCTGCTAACTCAAGTAATTCCCTAGTTGCTGAACCGGCAATAACTCCTGTCCCTTTTGAAGCTGGTTTTAATAATACGCTAGTTGCATTATATTTACCAATTTGCTCATGTGGTAATGTTCCACCTTTTAATGAAACATTTACTAGGTTTTTCTTAGCGTTTGCAATAGCTTTTTAATTGCATCAGGTACACCGTTAGCTTTTCCTAAACCGATACCTACTTTTCCTTTTTCATCTCCAACAGCTGCTAATACTGAGAATGAAATTCTTCTTCCTCCTTTAACAGTCTTAGAAACTCTGCTTATTCTTAAAAGTCTTTCTTTATATTCACTTTCTCTTTCTCTGTTATCTCTATCTCTAGCCAAAATAAATCCTCCTTATCTTTAGAATTTTTAATCCTGCTTCTCTAGCAGACATCTGCCACAGCTTTAATTCTTCCTGTGTAAATATATCCACCTCTGTCGAATACAACAGCAGTAATTCCTTTATCTAATGCTTTTTTAGCAATTCTTTCTCCAACTTGTTTAGCTGCTTCAATGTTTGAACCATTTTCAATTTTAGCACCTTTTTCAATAGTTGATGCAGAAACTAAAGTGTTTCCTGTTGTATCATCAATTACTTGAACGAAGATATTTTGTAAACTTCTGTACACAGCAAGTCTAGGTCTTTCAGCAGTTCCAACGATTTTTCTAATACTTCTATGTTTTTGTCTTAATTTATTTCTATCAAATTTTTTTACCATTAAAATCTACCTCCTATCCTTTCTTACCTTCTTTTCTTCTAATTACTTCGTCAGCGTATTTAACTCCTTTTTCCTTTGTAAGGTTCAGGCGCTCTCTTAGCTCTGATGTTTTGCAGACAACTTGTCCAACTAATTGCTTGTCAATTCCTTCAACAGAAATTTTTAGTATTTCCTTCAACTTTAAAAAGTAATTCCATCTACTGCTTCAATTTCAACTGGATGTGAATATCCTAAAGATAAAGTCAATCCTTTTTCCACTAGCCTGTACTCTATATCCTACTCCGACTAATTCCAATCCTTTAGAAAATCCTTCACTTACTCCAACAATCATATTGTTTAAATTTGCTCTTGTAGTCCCATGAAGAGCTCTAATACTTGGTAAATCATTTGGTCTTTCAAATGTAATTTCATTACCATCAATATTTACTTTTAATTTCACTGCTTAATTCTCTTACTAATTGCCCTTTTTGGCCCTTTTACAGTAAAAAGTATGACCATCCTGCTTAACTTCAACACCAGCAGGTATAGTTATAGGTTTGTTACCTATTCTTGACATTGTTTATCCTCCTAATTTATAAAATGCGTAAATTACCACACGTAGCAAAGAACTTCTCCACCAACATTATGCTTTCTGCATTCCTTGTCTGTAATAACACCTTGTGGTGTTGAGACAATGGCAATTCCTAATCCACCTAATACTTTAGGTAAACTTTCTACAGATGTGTAAACTCTTCTTCCAGGTTTTGATATTCTTTTTAACCCTTTAATTACAGCTTCTCCATCTACAGTTTTTAAAGATACAACTATATTTTTTATAGCTCCTTCTTCTTTGATTTCGTAACCGTTTATATATCCTTCATTTTTTTAATATATTTGCTATACTTTCTTTAATTTTTGAAAATGGTACTGCAACTTGTGCATGTTTAGCCATGTTTCCGTTTCTGATTCTAGTAAGCATATCAGCAATAGGATCTGTTAAATACATTAATTCTTCCTCCTCTCAAAATATTACCAACTTGATTTTTTTACTCCTGGGATAACTCCCTCTCCTGCTAATTGTCTGAACATAACTCTTGAAATACCAAATTCTCTCATGTAACCTCTTGGTCTTCCATTAATTTGACATCTGTTTCTAACTCTTGTAGGCGAAGCATTTCTAGGCAATTTAGATAATTCCAAAACTGCTTCTCTGTCACCTTTTTTAGCTCTTGCTTTTAATTCAGCTCTTTTAGCTGCATATTTATCAACTGTTTTTTCTCTTTTTAAGTTTCTTTCAACCATTGCTTTTTTAGCCATTGATTAAATTACACCTCCTTCAAAATAATACTATTTTGCAAACGGCATTCCGAATGCTTTTAATAAAGCTCTTCCTTGCTCATCATTTTCTGCTGTAGATACAATTGTGATTCCTAATCCAAAGATTTTATCTACTTTATCAATTTCGATTTCAGGGAATACGATTTGTTCTCTTAATCCCAATGTATAATTTCCTCTTCCATCAAATCCTTTAGGTGAAACACCTTCAAAATCTCTTACTCTTGGTAAAGTAATGCTGATTAATCTATCAAGAAATTCATACATTTTTTTCTTTTTCTTAATGTAACTTTTTGCTCCGATTTTTTTGTCCTTCTCTTAATTTTAAATCCAGCTTCTGATTTTCTAGTTTGCTCTTGCTACAGGTCTGCTGCCCTGTAATTTGCGCCAATTCAACGATAGTCGCATCTATTAATTTAGGGTTGCTTGTCGCTTCTCCAACTCCCATATTAACTACTATTTTATCAAGTTTAGGTACTTGCATAATGTTAGATAGATTTAATTCTTTCATTAATGACGAAACGATTTTCATCTTTATATAATTTTTGTAATCTTGGAATATTTTTTTCAGCCATTTATTACATCCTCCTCTCTAAAATATTATATTTCATTACCAGATACAACTGATATTCTTACTTTTTTTCCATCTCTTATTTCTTTTCTTACTCTTGTAGGTTTTCCTGCTCGCTTCATCCCAAAGCATTACTTTAGATGAGAAAATTGGCATTTCTCTTTCTACAACTTCGCCTTGTGGGTTCATCGCATTAGGTTTAATATGTCTTTTTTTGATATTTACACCCTCAACAATTATTTTTCCAGTTTTAGGGAAAACTTTTAATACTTTTCCAATTTTTCCTTTATCTCCAGTTTGTGTACTGTTTTCATTACGTAACAAATCTTTTGATCTACCGCTAATTACAATAACTGTATCTCCAGTTTTAACATGTAATTTTCTAGGTACTGATTTTAAGTTTGGTTTAGCCACGTTTAAACTCTCCTTCCTATAATACTTCTGGTGCTAGAGAAACTATTTTCATAAAGTTTTTAGCTCTTAATTCTCTTGCTACAGGTCCAAAGATTCTTGTCCCTCTTACTTCTAATGCAGTATTTAAAATAACTGCCGCATTATCATCAAATTTTATATATGAACCATCTGCTCTTTTCAATTCTTTTCTTGTTCTAACGATTACAGCTTTAACTACATCACCTTTTTTAACATTTCCGTTTGGTATAGCTTCTTTTACAGTTGCTACTACGATGTCTCCTATTTTACCGAATCTTCTTCTTGATCCACCTAATACTCTAATAACCATGATTTTTTTAGCTCCAGTGTTATCAGCGACATTAAGCATCGTTTGTTGTTGAACCATTTAAAATTTCCTCCTCTCAAATATTAACTCATGCTATTTTGCTTTTTTAATATTGAAAATAAAATATTATTTTTTTAATTTTATTGATAAAATAGAACTATTTAGCTCTTTCTAAGATTGTAACAACTCTCCATCTTTTATCTTTACTTAATGGTCTAGTTTCCATAATTTGCACTCTATCTCCGATTCCACATTCATTGTTTTCATCGTGTGCTTTTATATTTTTTTAGAAGTTTTTACTCTCTTTTTATAAAGTTTATGTAATTTCATTGTTTCTTCAAGAACAACTACAGTTTTATCCATTTTATTAGAAACAACGATTCCTTCTCTTACTTTTTCTTTCGTTTCTTTTTATTTTTCCACTCTTGATCCTCCTATTTACCAGTTTTTTTCAGTTACAACAGTTTTTTTAATCTTGCTATTGTTCTTTTAACATCTCGTATTTTAGCAGTGTTTTGTAATTGTCCAAGAGTTTTTGAAATTTTTAAATTAAATAATTCTTGTTTTCAATTCATTTACTTTTAACTTCCAATTCTTCCAATGATAATTCTCTAATTTCGTTAATTGTCATTACTTATCACCACCTACTTCTTCTTTTCTAACAAATTTAACTTTTATAGGTAGTTTATGTCCAGCTTTTCTTAATGCTTCTTTGGCTTTTTCTTCAGATACTCCGCCAACTTCAAACATTACTTTATCTTTTTTAACTACTGCTACCCAACCTTCTGTATTACCTTTACCTTTACCCATTCTTGTTCCTTCAGGTCTTTTAGTATAAGGTTTATCAGGGAATATTCTAATCCAAATTTTACCTTCTCTTTTAAACGTTCTGTTGATTGTTACCCTACAAGCCTCAATTTGTCTTGAAGTAATCCAACCAAATTCTTTAGCGGCAAGTCCAAATTCACCAAAATCAACTTTGTTTCCTTTAGTTGCTACACCACCCATTTTTCCTCTGAACTGTTTTCTATATTTCGTTCTTTTAGGTATTAACATATTATTCGTTTTCTCCTTCCTTTGTAGTAGAAAGAACTTCACCATTAAATATCCATACTTTTAATCCTAAAGCACCGTATGTAGTGTGTGCAGTAGCTGTTGCGTAATCAACATCTGCTCTTAAAGTATGTAGTGGTACTCTTCCTGAAAGTGTCCATTCACTTCTTGCAATTTCGGCACCATTCAATCTTCCCGATACCATAACTTTAATTCCTTTAATCCCAGCTTTTTCTGCTCTTTGAATAGCTTGCTGAACTGCTCTTTTATAAGCAACCCTTTTTTCAATTGCTGTTGCAATGCTTTCTGCTACCAATTGAGCATCTTTATTAGGATTTTTGATTTCTTGTACTTTAATTTGAACTCTTTTACCAGTCAATTTTTCCAATTTTACTTTTAAAGCTTCGATTTCTTGACCTTTTCTACCAATTAAAATTCCAGCTTTTCCAGTTTCTATAATAACTGCTACTTCTGTAGGCGATGTTCTTTCTATTTGAATAGAAGAAATCCCTGCATGGTAATAGTTTTTTTCTTAATATATACTTTTATTTTTAAATCTTCATGAAAATTATCTACGTATTCTTTTCCCCTCAGCGAACCATTTTGAATCCCAAGTTCTTGTGATTCCTAATCTTATCCCCCTAGGATCTACTTTTTGTCCCACAGACTTACCTCCTTATTTGTCTAAATTAATCTACTTTTTCATCAACTTCTACTGTGATGTGAGCTGTTGGTTTTCTGATAATATCAGCTCTTCCCATTGCTCTTGGGCTGATTCTCTTTAATACTGGTCCTTTGTCAATTAATATTTTTGAAATAAATAATTTATCAGGATCCATATTATTATTGTGTTCAGCATTTGCAATTGCTGATCTTAATGTTTTTTCTATGTATAATGCCGCTTTTTTATTTGTAAATCTTAAAATGTTCAATGCTTGCAATGCATTTTTCCCTCTTACAATATCAGCAACTAATCTTGCTTTTTGAGGGCTTAATCTTTGGTATTTCAATTTAGCTACAACTGCCATTCAAAGTCCTCTCCTTTCCAATGTATATCTATTAATTCTTATCTTTTAACTCTTAATTTCTCTAATTATTTAGCTTTTTTTGCATCTTTTCCATGTCCATAGAAAGTTCTAGTTGGTGCAAATTCACCTAATTTGTGCCCAACCATTTCCTCAGTAACATATACAGGTATATGTTTTTTACCGTTATATACAGCAAAAGTATGTCCAATAAATTGAGGGAATATAGTTGATCTTCTAGACCATGTTTTAATAACTTGTTTTTTACCTCCCAATGCTTCTATTTTTCTAATAAATATGCATCAACAAAAGGTCCTTTTTAATGAACGAGCCATTCTTTCCTCCTTATTTCATTTTTTAAATCGAGAAATGTTACTCAATACATTTCATTTATTTAATTCCATGTATCAAGCAATATTTTTTTATATTCAGCCAAACTTCTATTCAGATATTTTGACTGGCACAGTCCATTTCTACGTTTTTCATTTAAAAATTTCATTAATATATTTTTGAATATTAAACTAATTTTTAAACAATTATTTTTTTCTACCTCTAACAATGAATTTGTCACTAGGTTTTTTACCTCTAGTTTTCTTACCAAGTGTAGGTTTACCCCAAGGTGTAACTGGTGATTTTCTACCTATTGGAGATCTTCCTTCTCCTCCTCCGTGTGGGTGATCCACAGGGTTCATTACAGATCCTCTAACGTGAGGTTTTCTTCCTAAGTGTCTATTTCTTCCAGCTTTTCCTAATGATACTAATGAATGTTCAGAATTTCCTACTGCTCCAACTGTTGCCATACATTCTTTGTGAATCAGTCTTAATTCTCCAGATGGTAATTCCACGTGGCAGTAAGTTCCTTCTTTCGCAACAAGTCTTGCAGCTGTTCCTGCAGATCTTGCTAACTGTCCACCTTTACCAGGCATAAGTTCTACATTGTGAATAACTGTCCCTACTGGCAAGTCTTTTAATTTCAATGCATTTCCAGGTTTAATGTCTGCACCTTCTCCTGCTAATACAACATCACCTTTTTTAAGTCCATTTGGAGCCAAGATATATCTTTTTTCTCCATCAACATAATGTAATAATGCGATATTTGCAGTTCTGTTTGGATCATATTCAAGAGTTGCAACTTTTGCAGGCACTCCAATTTTATTTCTTTTCCAGTCTATTACTCTATATAATCTTTTGTGTCCTTTATGTCTGTTTCTACCTGTTCTATGTCCATAGTTGTCAATTCCGTAAGATGAATTTAACGGTTCAACTAGAGATTTTTCAGGTCTTACTTTATCTAAGTCCTTATTAACTAATATCGACATATGCCGTGTCCCACTAGTTATCGGTTTTTAATTTTTTTTTATTGGCATAACTTGCGTTCCCTCACTTCCTAATTTTAATATTTTATATTCTTAAAAAAATAATTATTATAAATTTCTATATTTTACATAACTTGTTTATTATAGCATTTTTATTAAATAATTTCCACAAAATTTATTTATTTTACTTTTTAAAATTAAATTTCAAAATCAAAATAAATTTTATGTATTAATTATCCTTCGTAAGCTGTAATTGATTCTCCAGCCTTTAATTTAACAATTGCTTTTTGATAGCAGATGTTTTATACATTGACATTCTGAATCTTTTGTTTTTTTGGTTTGATGTTTAAAGTATTTACACCTTGAACTTTTTACATTGAATAATTTTTCAACTGCTTCTTTAATTTGAAGTTTATTTGCTCTTTTATCTACGATAAAAAACATACTCATTATTTTCTAGCAAAGTTCTAGCTTTTTCTGTATTAATTACAGGTTTTTGATAATATCAGTAATATGCATTATGCCAACACCTCCTCGATAGTTGCAAGAGCTCTTTAGTTAAGACTACTTTATCTTGTTTGATTAACCAGTAAACACTTAAATCTCTTGTATTAATTGTGCAACTTTTTCAATATTTCTAGTAGATAAGTATAAGAAGTAATCTCTATCTACAGTATCAGTATCGTCATTTGTTACATATAATTGTTTTTACACCGTCAAAATTTAATGTTTTTTTGCAAAAATCAATAAATGTTTTTTTGTTTTTGGTGTTTCCAAAAGCAAAAATCGTCTAATACGATTACATTTCCTTCGCTAATTTTTTTGAGCTAAAAGCTGATCTTAAAGCTAATCTTCTAACTTTTTTTATTTACTTTTTTTAGCATAATTTCTAGGTTTTGGTCCGTGAACAACTCCTCCACCTACCATGTGTGGTGCTCTTGTAGAACCTTGTCTTGCTCTACCTGTTCCTTTTTGTCTAAAAGGTTTTCTTCCTCCACCTCTTACTTCTGCTCTTGTTTTTGTTGAGGCAGAACCTTGTCTTGCTTCAGCTAATTCTGCTACTAAAACTTCGTGCATTACGTGTTTATTTGGTTCAATTCCAAAAATTTCGTTATTTACTTCCACAGTTCCTGCTTGTGAACCGTCTAATTTATATATATTTAAAACTGGCATGTTATCCTCCTCTCTTTCCTATTAATATTTTTTTACCGATTTTTTGATTACTAAGAACCCGTTTTTTGGTCCTGGAACAGCACCTTTTACTAATAAAAGACTGTTTTCTACATCAAATTTAATAACTTGCAAGTTTTGAACTGTTACTTTTTTTCAGCTCCCAATCTTCCAGCCATTTTTTTACCTTTAGGTACGTTACTGTTTGATGCGCTCCTCCTGCGTTAGAACCTCCAAGTCTATGGTTTCTTGAAACCCCATGCGAAGCTCTGTTTCCACCAAAGTTATGTCTTTTCATAACTCCTGCAGTCCCTTTACCTTTTGAAGTTCCAGAAATATCAACAAATTCGATACCTTCTAATACGTCTACTTTTAATTTCTTGTCCTAATGTAAAGTCAGCTGGATTAGCTACTTTTAAATTCTTAAGAAATCTTTTTTGGAGTAACTCCTGCTTTTTAAATACACCCTAATAATGGTTTAGTAGTATTTTTTCTTTTTTATCTCCATAAGCTAATGTGATAGCGTTATATCCTTCTTTTTCTTCTGTTTTAATTTGTGTAATGAAGTTAGTTCCTGCTTCGATTACTGTAACTGGAATTAATTTTTCATTTTCAAAAATTTGTGTCATTCCGATTTTTTTACCTAATATCATTTTTTTATTTTTTTCCTCCTTAATATATTGGTTGACAATTTTTGCCAACTTGTACTAAGCCTTACGATTGCTTAATTTCAACTCCCACACCTGATGGCAAGTTTAATGATGCTAATGCATTTACGATTTGCTGATTAGAATTTTTAATTTCTACAAATCTTCTGTGAATTCTCATTTCAAATTGTTCTCTTGAATCTTTATTTATGTGAACTGATCTTAAAACTGTATATTTTTTAATTTTTGTAGGTAATGGAAGTGGTCCTGCTAATTCTGAACCATTTTTTTCTTAGCTACTTCTGCAATTTTTTTAGCAGATTGATCCAACAGTTTGTGATCATAAGATTGTAAATATATTCTTATTTTTATCCAAAGTCTTTCCTCCTGTTTATTTTACCTTGTTTTTTTAATAATTAGAGAAATTAGATTATCAAAAATCTAATCTCTCCTTTTTATTTAACTTGAACTATTTCCTATTACATTTCTAAATATTATAACAAATATTTTTGATTATCTGCAATATTTTTTTCCATATTTTAAGAAATTTACTGTTTAAAACTATTTAGTAATAGTCGCAACTACTCCTGAAGCTACTGTTCTTCCACCTTCTCTAATCGCAAATCTTAATCCTTCTTCCATTGCAATTGGGTGAATCAATTCTACTGTCATTTCAATGTTATCTCCAGGCATTACCATTTCTACACCTTCTGGTAAGTTTACTTCTCCTGTAATATCAGTTGTTCTGAAATAGAATTGTGGTTTGTATCCTGTAAAGAATGGAGTATGTCTTCCTCCTTCATCTTTTGTCAATACGTATACTTCTGATTTAAATCCTGTATGTGGAGTAATTGTTCCTGGTTTAGCAAGTACTTGTCCTCTTTCCACTTCTTCTTTCTTAGTTCCTCTTAATAATGCTCCTATATTATCTCCAGCTTGTCCTGAATCTAATAATTTTCTGAACATTTCTACTCCTGTTACTGTAGTTTTTGAAGTTGGCTTGATTCCTACGATTTCTACTTCTTCCCCAACTTTTACTACTCCTCTTTCTACTCTTCCTGTTACTACTGTTCCTCTTCCTGTAATTGTGAACACATCTTCAATTGGCATCAAGAATGGTTGGTCAATTGGTCTTTCTGGCGTTGGAATATATTCATCCACTGCATCCATCAATTCTACAATTGCATCTATCCATTTTTGTTCTCCATTTAATGCTCCTAATGATGATCCTTTGATTACTGGTACGTCATCTCCTGGGAATCCGTATTCGTTTAATAATTCTCTTACTTCCATTTCTACTAATTCTAATAATTCTTCGTCGTCTACCATATCTACTTTATTCAAGTATACTACGATGTAAGGTACACCTACTTGTCTTGCAAGCAAGATGTGTTCTCTTGTTTGAGGCATTGGACCATCTGCTGCTGATACTACTAAGATAGCTCCATCCATTTGAGCTGCTCCTGTAATCATATTTTTTACATAGTCAGCATGTCCTGGACAGTCTACGTGAGCGTAGTGTCTTTTTTCTGTTTCATACTCAATGTGAGCTGTGTTAATTGTAATTCCTCTTTCTCTTTCTTCAGGAGCTTGGTCAATGTTTTCAAAATCAACTTTTTCAGCTAACCCTTTTTCAGCTAATACTTTTGAAATTGCTGCTGTTGTTGTTGTTTTACCGTGGTCAACGTGACCAATTGTTCCTATGTTTACGTGTGGTTTACTTCTCTCGAATTTAGCTTTTGCCATTTTAATTCTTCCTCCATTATTTCTTTAATTTTTAATTTTTTTAAGATTCTATTTTATTTTTTGGCTATTTTCCTTGTCTTTCATCAATTACTTGTTGAGCAATATTTTTTGGAACTTCTACATATTTTTCAAATTCCATTGAATAAGATGCTCTTCCTTGTGTTTTTGATCTCAAGTCAGTTGCATAACCGAACATTTGTGATAAAGGTACTTCTGCATCAATAATTTTTGCATTATTTCTGTCAGTCATTCCTGAAACTTGTCCTCTTCTTGAGTTTAAGTCACCAATAACATCTCCCATGTATTCTTCTGGAGTAGTAACTTCTACTTTGAAGATTGGTTCCAATAATACTGGGTTAGCAGCTCTAAGTCCTTTTTTGATTGCCATAGATCCTGCAATTTTAAATGCCATTTCTGATGAATCGACTTCATGGTAAGATCCATCGTATAATGTAACTTTTATATCTTGAACTGGGTATCCTGCAACAACCCCAGCTTCTAATGCTTCTTGGATTCCTTTATCTACTGCTGGAATATATTCTCTTGGAATAGCTCCTCCAGTAATTTCATTAATAAATTCATATCCTTTTCCATGATTAGCTTCAACTTTCATCTTAACATGTCCATATTGTCCACGTCCTCCAGATTGTTTAGCATATTTTTCTTCAACATCTGTTGCGCCATTAATTGTTTCTCTATAAGCAACTTGTGGTTTACCAACGTTTGCTTCAACTTTAAATTCACGTTTCATTCTATCTACGATGATTTCCAAATGTAGTTCTCCCATTCCAGAAATCAATGTTTGTCCAGTTTCTTGGTTAGTTGTAACTTTAAATGTTGGATCTTCTTCAGCAAGTTTTGAAAGCGCTGTTCCCATTTTTTCTTGGTCAGCTTTTGTTTTTGGTTCAACAGCTATTTGAATAACTGTATCAGGGAATTCCATTTTTTCTAGGATAATTGGCGCATTTTCAGCACACAATGTATCTCCTGTTGTAGTATCCTTTAATCCAACTGCAGCAGCTATATCTCCAGAATAAACTATATCAAGTTCTTCTCTCTTGTTAGCATGCATTTGAAGCAATCTTCCCATTCTTTCTTTTTTACCTTTAGTTGAGTTTAATACATAAGATCCTTTTTCCAATACTCCTGAATAAACTCTGAAGAATGATAATCTTCCAACGAATGGATCTGTGATGATTTTAAATGCCAATGCTGAGAATGGTTCATCATCTGAGATTGCTCTTTGGATAGGTTCTTCAGTTTTAGGATCAGTTCCGTTTACTTTTCCTCCGTTAATATCCACTGGTGATGGCATGTAGGCAACTACTGCATCAAGTAATGGTTGAATCCCTTTGTTTTTAAATGCTGTTCCACATAATACTGGTACAACAGTTCCAGCAATTGTAGCAACTCTTAATGCTTTTTTGATTTCTTCTTCAGTGATTTCTTCTCCACCAAAGTATTTTTCCATCAAATCATCGTCAGTTTCAACTACAGATTCAATCATATGTTCTCTAGCTGCTTGAGCTTCATCTGCTAATTCAGCTCTTATATCAACTATTTCATAGTCAGCTCCCATAGTTTCATCTTTAAATAAATACTCTTTCATTGTTACAAGATCGATAATTCCTTCAAAATTATCTTCTGCACCAATTGGTAATTGAATTGGTACACCGTTTCCACCTAATTTTTCTTTAATATCGTTTACACACATATCAAAGTCTGCACCAACTCTATCCATTTTGTTTAAAAATGCCATTCTTGGTACGTTATATTTGTCTGCTTGTCTCCAAACAGTTTCTGATTGTGGTTGAACTCCATCAACTGCTGGAGAATACAGCAACAGATCCATCTAGTACTCTTAATGATCTTTCTACTTCAACTGTAAAGTCAACGTGGCCTGGTGTATCTATTATATTAATTCTATGACCATTCCAGAATGCTGTTGTTGCAGCTGATGTAATTGTAATTCCTCTTTCTTGTTCTTGTTCCATGTAATCCATCGTAGCAGCTCCTTCGTGAACTTCTCCGATTTTATGGTTTACTCCTGTATAAAACAAGATTCTTTCAGTAGTAGTTGTTTTTTTCCAGCATCTATATGTGCCATGATACCAATATTTCTAGTATCCTTCAAAGCAACTTTTTCTTGCCATTTAATTTTTCCTCCTTATATTGTAAACTTCTTTTTAAAAGAAGTGTATGTAAACTGCTCTAATTTCTAAAAACTAGAGCTTCTTGGAAAAATATATTTATATATATTTACCAAGCTCTTTGGATAGTTCCTACCTGATTATTATATTTTTTTATAAATTCAATTCTGAAAAATGAATTTTTGTAAAAATATAAATATCAAATATTTTTTTGCATACTTAATATTTCATCAAGCAAATTTAAGATTACCATTTATAATGTGCGAATGCTCTATTCGCTTCAGCCATTTTATATGTATCTTCTTTTTTTCTTAATTGATCCACCTTCATTGTTAGGTACGCAATTAATTCTTTTTCAATTTGTTTACCATTCCGTATTCTTTTCTTTCTCTTGTGTATCTAACTAACCATCTGATTGCTAAAGTTTGTTGTCTTTCTTTTCTAACTTCAACTGGTACTTGGTAAGTAGCCCCTCCAATTCTTCTAGATCTTACTTCTAATTGAGGTCTTACGTTTTCCATTGCTCTTCTGAATACTTCGATTCCTTCTTCTTGAGTTTCCTCAGTTATTTGTTGCAATGCTGTATAAAAAATATGTTCAGCTAATGATTTTTCCCGTCTTTTCATTAATCCATTGATGAATTTAGTTACTACTTTATCGTTAAATTGAGAATCTGGTAATACATCTCTTCTTTCCGCTCTTCTTCTTCTTGACACTTATTTGTCCTCCTTACTTTTTTAAAAATTAATTACCCTTTTTTAGCTCCGTATCTTGATCTACCTTGTTTTCTGTTTTACAACTCCTGCTGTATCCAATGCTCCTCTGATTATTTTATATCTAACCCCTGGCAAATCCTTTGTTCTTCCTCCTCTTAAAAGAACGATACTGTGTTCTTGTAAGTTGTGTCCGATTCCTGGAATATAAGCAGTAACTTCAATTCCATTTACTAATTTAACCCTTGCTACCTTTCTTAAGGCTGAGTTCGGTTTTTTTAGGTGTAGTAGTATATACTCTTACACAAACCCCTCTTTTTTGTGGATTACCTTTCAATGCAGGTGATTTTTTCTTTTTCTCAGTTGTACTTCTACCAAATCTTACTAATTGATTAATAGTAGGCATCTGTTTTCCTCCTCTCAAATTTCTTTGATTTATATATTTATTCTCGCGTTATTTTTTTCAAAACTAAAACTTTTTATAAAGCTCATTTCTTCAATCTACATTTGATAAAGCCCAATTTGACAAAGTTTTTTTATTACTTTTTTCCTGCTTTTCCTGCAAGCCACTTTTATCAAACATAAGTGCATACCTATTTTAAGTATGTCGATTTACTCTAAAAATTCACTTCAAATATATTCTTTTTCAAAAAAATATATTTTTAAAAATTTAGTTATGAGTTCTAACCTAAATATTTTATACTAAAAATAGCCCTTTTGTCAAGGGCTATAAAAGATTTTTATAATGATTTCACAATATGTTCTCTATTATAATAATACTTTGTAAAAATAATATTTTTTTACTATCTTCAAAAATTCATTTGAATTTTCTAAATTTTTATAACTTACAAATCCAAATTAAAACCAAACTTCTGTTTGAACCCCAAATTGCACGCCTTTATTACGTTCTTTTTCCATTTGAATCAACTCTTATAAATTTCTTGTCTCCAAATCCATGTCCATAAGTTACAAATGCCCTAATTTCAGGTCTTCCCCAGAAATTTTCTGTATCAAGTTTTAATGTTGGAGCAACGGTTAATTTAAATAGTCCACTATTATAGTTTTTCTGATTTCTTATTAACTTTTACATAATCTAATCCTGTTTCATATTGCATTGCAAAATGTTGTGTAATAGGATTGACAAGTCTCATACCAGCTGTTACCCATTGTTGTTCCCGGTCTTTTTCCCCTCCAAAGTTTTTGTCATATCTATAACCTAATTCAGGCATAATTTTGCCATCTATCTGAAAGATTTGCTTTGACCGTATGTTACTAAGTTTACAGAATAAGCATCTTTTCTAGCATCTCCCGCTGTAGCACTGCCAAGTCCACTTCCTGCACCAAGTCCTGCTCCAGCTTGCAACACTACTTTAGAAGATCCTTTATCTTCCAATCCATAGAAACCAGGTAAACTATAACTTGCTGAACCTTGTGTTCCCCATTTAGTTATATCTTTTATCTTTAGAATCTGATTTCATTGCATGTCCTGCTAATTCAAAAAGCCCAAGGTCCTGTTGTATATTTTGTATGAAGCGTGTATTCTGGATGATTACTTGGATCGTTTGCAACTAATGCAACATCAGCTGTTCCTGAACCAAGTTTTATATTTTGAACTCCTGCTCCTGTTCCTGAATAATTTTTAATATAATAATCATTTATATGAATGTCTTCTCTTCCGTAATATCTTTTACCTGCCCAATAAGTAACTCCATCATTTGGAGTTATATCAACATAAAATTGTCTAGTTTTAAATAAATCATTTTCTGAACCTGGTTTTGTTGAACTTCCTGAAGTCCATGTTTTATATTCGTCTCCTGAACCTGATTTTGTTGAGAACATATAATGAATTGAACCTTTTGCTCCATTTACATCAAATTTTTTCACTAATTCTAATTCAGCATAAGTATCGGCTTCATTACCCAATCTATATTTTTGAGCAAATCCTTCATCCTGAACTCCAAATGCACTTCCTTTATCTCCATTTTGATTTATAAGAAGTCCTGCTCTTCCATAACCGTGAAATTCAAATCCATCAGTTAAACTTGCTAAACTAGATGTTGGATTTGTTATTACCACTGGCGCTGGTGCTGGAATTTGTTTTTCAGCTATTTGTTTTTGTAATTCTTCTTTAGTTTCTCTCAATTCTTTTTCTAATCTATCTACTCTCTCTTCAAGTGTTTCAGCATTTACTAATGTACAAGCCAGTAAAAAATGCTGTCAATGCCAATAACAATCTCTTTTTCACGAAAAAATCCTCCATTAATTTTATTTGTATTTTATTTGAATCAAATCTTTATATAAGTATACCTCCAATTTTCATTGTCAATACCTTTAATAGAGGTTTTTTATTTCCCAGCCAAAAATTTTTTTCTTACTACTTCCCTATCATCAAAATGTGTTTTTCATTTCCAATTATTTGATAAGTTTCATGTCCTTTTCCTGCGATTAAAAGGCTGTCTCCCTTTTGAAGAAGTCTCATTCCATATCTTATTGCCTTTTCCCTATCGGAAATAATTATATATTTGTCAAATGGATATTTTTCAGCAATAAGCCCTTTTTCTATATCTGCCAAAATTTTTACAGGGTTTTCTGTACGAGGATTGTCTGATGTTAAAATGATGTAATCACTAAATTTTGTTGCTGCTTTTGCCATCTTTGGACGCTTGTCGTGATCTCTGTCGCCACCTGCGCCAAATATTGTTATTACTTGATTATCTGTAATTTGCTTTAAGGTTTTTCCAATGTTTAAAAGTCCATCATCTGTAGTGCAAAAATCCACTACAATTCTTGCTTCCAGATCATTTTTTATTGTCTCAAATCTTCCTGGAACTGATGGCATTTCCTGTAATTTTTTCACAATAAAATCCATTTTTGCCCCAAGCGACAATGCGCTGGCAACACAGCCAAGGACATTATACAAATTATATTCTCCTACTAATTCTATTTCAAATTTGTATTCTTCTTCATCTTTATTTTTTTACAAGGTTTCTTCTTTCAAAATAATTATCCAAATTTATTTTTTTATTTTCATTCCATGATTTGTATAATTTAAAAATATCTCCCACACATCAGCTTCTTCGTTTTTTTATACTTATAGAAATATAATCGTTATTTCCATCTTTTTCAGAATAAATTTTTTTCCCCATATTTATCGTCAATATTAACTATTCCTACACCATTATTTCTCAGCATTGAAAATATTTTTCTTGGCATTAAAATAATTTTCCATAGTTTTATGAAAATCAAGGTGGTCTTGTGTCAAGTTAGTAAATATTGCAGAATCAAATTTAAGCATATCCACACGTCCAATTTGAAGGGCATGGGAACTTACTTCCATTATAAAGTAATCTGCACCTTTTTTACACTTTTATCTATTAATTTTATTAATTCTAATGATTCTGGAGTTGTATTAACTGTTTCAAACTCTTCATCTAAAATACGATTTCCAGTAGTTCCTATTCTAGCTGTTTTTTTCCAAAAATATTTTCCAAAAATAAAAACTTGATGTAGTTTTGCCATTTGTTCCTGTAATTCCAACTATTTTTATTTTATTTTTGTGGATAATCATAATAATTTGAAGCAATTATTCCTAATTTTTTTACGTATATCCTCCACTTGAACAAAAAGTTACAAAATTAGCATTTCTATACTCTTTTGCATTTACATCCCTTTTCACAAATAATCATTTTAGCCCCTGCTGTCAATAGCCTTTTTGAATAAAAATCATGTCCATCCACGGTGCTTCCTGTCATTGCCACAAATACAAAAATCCTTTTCAATTTTTCCGTGAATCATATTCAATGCCCTTAATTTCAAAGTTTTTCACCTTCTTGAAACAACTTGTAACTTTACATCTTTAAATATTTTATACATTTTCACATACTCTCCCTTTTTCCAAAAAAATCCTGTAATTCTAAAATTTTCATTTATATATACTCGAATCTCCTTAAAAACCAAACTAATAAAAAAATTGAGTAAAACTAGGATTTGAGTAAAATTATCATAACTTTTAAACTTAGTTTTAAAAGTAATCTTTATAAAGCAGGCTGAAGTTTAAGTTCATTAAATTTGTTTAGCTTTTTATTAATTTAATTTTTGAGAGATCTAAAAAAATATCTTATAATGTATTTTTACCACTTTAACTAAAAAATCTAGAAAAAAAGTTGTTGACAAATTTAAAAAATACTGTATAATCTTATTTGTAAGTTTACTTTTTAAGTAAATATGCCTTGGTGGCGAAATCGGTAGACGCACAGGACTTAAAATCCTGTGGGAATTTATCCCGTGCCGGTTCAAGTCCGGCCCTGAGGACCACTATAATAAAAACTTTCATTGTCGCGGGATAGAGCGAAGATGGTAGCTCGTCGGGCTCATAACCCGAAGGTCGTTGGTTCAAATCCAGCTCCCGCCACCAAATGCCTAGATAGCTCAGTTGGCTAGAGCATACGGTTCATACCCGTAGGGTCGGAAGTTCGAATCTTCTTCTAGAGCATTATATATTAATTAAGTCGTACTTGCATTAATGTAGGTATTATAAAATGTAGTTAAATAGCTACATTTTTTATTTTATACTATTTTCCATTAAAATAATAGATTTGCTATAATTTCTACTATGCAAGGGGTCAAGATCCCTTGTCAGAAAAATAAATAAAAATATAATTTCTATTTTTAAAAAGAAAAAAACACTTGACTAATAATAGTTTTAAATTATAAAATAACATGAAGTAACATAAATCAAAAATTTATAGATATTTTTGCAGGAATCTTTTGCTTAATTTAAAAGAAACCGAGTAAAATATTAGACTTTAGAAGAGGAAAAAAATATGAAAATATTAATAATAAGATTTAGCTCATTTGGGGATGTAGTGCTTACAACTCCAGTAATAAGGGCAATTAAAGAGAAATATCCAAAGGCTGTAATAGATTTTTGCAGTTTATGATACTTTTTCTGAAGCAATTTCGTTAAATCCTGAAATTAGGAATTTGATAATTTTTGAGAAAAAGAAAAGTAAAGACCGAAAAATATATAAAAGATATGATAAATAGACTAAAAACAGAAAAATTATGATTATGTCATTGATCTTCATTCTAAATTTTTGTCTAGAATTATTGGAAAAAGTCTTGAAAAACAGGTATACTCAATATTGCCGATACAAAAAAAGAAAAATGGTGGAAAAACTATTCTTGTGAAGGCAAAAACTTATAACTTATAATGCAGATTGCACAATTGTTGAAAGTTATTTTACAGCTTTAAAGAAATTGGGAATAAATTTTTCTGATGAAAATATAAAAAAATGGACTTGGAGATAATCTGGAATTTTATATTGACAAGCAATCTGAAGAGAAATTTGTAAAAAAATATAATTTAAAAAGATGGAAAAATATTTTGTGCTAGCTCCTGGAGTCTCTAAGTTTACGAAAAAAAGTGGCCTTATTATGATGAATTGGCAAAAATTTTTGGAAAAATAAAAATAAATTTGTAAATAATGAGGAGAAATTGAGAATTTTTGTGATTGGTGGGAAAAGAAGATGCAAATGTTGTAAAAACTGATGAAGATGGACAAATTATTGATTTGTGCGGAAAAATTTCCTTTAAGGAAAGCGGAATATTGTTAAAATATGCAAAAGTGGCTGTTGCAAAATGATTCAGGCCCATTTCATATAGCCAGAGCTGTAAAAGCCAAGACTTTTGTATTTTTGGACCGACTGATCCAAAAATTATTTTCCTTTGAAAAAAATACTTTTTTTACTGAATAATCCAAGCTGTCCACCACATTCACTTTACGGAGATGATAAATTTCCAAAAATATGCAGATTGCATGAGTGGAATCTCGGTAGAAACTGTATTTAATAAAATTGTTAAAGAATACAATTAACAGACTTAATTTTTATTTATTCAAGATTTTAATATTAAAAAGATTTTATAAAAAATAAAAATTTTACCAATAATTACATAGTTTATAAATTATCAAATGATTCTATATAAAAAGAAAAGTGTAAACTTTTTGTGTAAATAAACTAAAAAAACCTTATATCATTAGGGTTTGTTATACATTTATACAAAAATTATATGCATTCTCAAATAATAAAAAAAGAAAGAGAAAAAAATTATGAAAATACTTTGCATTTGAATCATCTTGTGATGAAACTTCCGTTGCAGTTGTTGAGGATGGGAAAAAAATTTTTAAGTAACATTATTTCCACACAAATTGACATTCACAAGGAATTTGGCGGTGTAGTGCTCTGAAATTGCCTCACTAGACCATATAGAAAAATATTTTACCAGTATTTACTGAAGCTCTGGAAAAAGCCAGCTGTAAATTAAGCGATATTGATTATATCGCTGTAACGAACACTCCTGGACTTATTGGATCTTTTGCTTGTAGGCTTAATGTTTGCAAAATCCCTAAGTTATGCCAATAATATTCCATTGATTCCTGTAAATCACATTAATGGGCATATTTTTCTCAAGTTTCATCGACAACGATGTAAAATTGCCTGCAATATCGCTAGTCGTGTCAGGCGGACATACAAACTTATATTATATTTATGAAGAAAATGGAAAAATAATCACTGATTTGCTTGGTGAAACATTAGATGATGCAGTTGGAGAAACTTATGACAAAATTGCCAGAATATTGGGACTGGAATATCCTGGAGGTCCGCATATTGATAGACTATCAGTAAATGGTGAAGATATTCTAAAAAAATAAAAAAACCAAAAAGTTGATGGCTACAATTTTAGTTTTAGCGGAATAAAAACTTTCATAACTAATTATGTAAATAGCCAAAATATGAAAGGTAATCCCATTTCAAAGGAAGATATTGCAAAATCGCTTCAGGAAATTATTGTAAATGTTCTATATGATAAAAATTTTTAATGGCTGTAAAGGAAAAGGATGTGAAAACGATACTTGTTGCAGGTGGCGTTTCTGCAAATAGACGCCTTCGTGAAAAAAATTTTCAGAATTTACAAATTTAAAGACTGATGAAAATGAGCAAATTCAAGTTCATTTTCCTAAAATGGAATATTGTACAGACAATGCGACTATGATAGGAGTTGCGACCTATTATGATTTAAAAGAATAATTCTCAAATTAATTTGGAAAAAAACAGTATGATGTGGATGCGATTTCTACAAAAATTAGAAAAAAATAATAATAAAATAACCAACAAAAAAATATTACTTTGGTTATGTCTTTGCAATAAATCAAATAAAAAAATAACCGCTGTTATTTATAAGAACGGTTATTTTTTTAATTATGTTAATTTTTACAAATATCTCTTCTATATCCAACGGTTAATGCTAAAATTATCAACTTATTATCTCCGATATTATTTTTAAAAATAGAACTGCTAAAAAAATTATATAAATCTAGGGTTTGAGTAAAAAAAGTCATAATTTTTTTGAGTTCAGTTTTAAATAAGTTTTACTATACAAATAATCAAAATTATAATTAAATATTCTTTGCTCTTTCCAAAAACAATTCCTGCAATTTCACAGCTTCCCCATCTTCTGTATTTGCTCCAACAAATTCAAAAAATCCTTCGGCAGCAGCTTTTCTTAATCTCTCAATGGAATTTCCCATTGCATAACCTTTTTCCAACCATTGTAAGCATTTCAAAATCATTTTCACCATCGCCAAAAGCTACCGCATCCTTCAGTTCCAAACCTTCTCTTTCTAGCAGGAATTTTTGTCACTGCACCCTTATTACTCCTTTTTGCCATAATTTCCATACAATAATCGGCAACAAAAATAACATTTACATCATTTCTTATTTTCAAGATGGCTTTTTTTCCAAGTTTGTAAGTCTGCTCATGTTCTCCAATGTAAAAATATTTTTTTAAAAATATCCAAGTTCTTTAATTCATCCTTTTGGAACTTCCTTAAAGTCAACTTTTACATCCCTTGAAACCCTGTCATATACTTTTTGCGCTGTTCCTTTCGTAATAATCCAGTCATTTCCTGAAAAAATATTTAAATGTGAACCTTCAGCTATGCTTTCATAATCCAGCCCCAAGATTGCCTCTGCTGCTTCTTTTTGGCAATCCTTTTTCATAAATCATATTTCCATCTGCATCAAAGATTCTTGCGCCATTCGCAGCTATAATAGGAATTTTTACCTCAAGCTGCTCAGTTATATACCCAATTTGGTCATAACTTCTACCTGAAGCAATATAAAAGTTTATTCCTTTTTCTATTATTTCCTTTATTACATCTTTAGTAAATTTTTGTAACATGATGCCCTCTGCATAGTAAAGTTCCATCCAAATCACTGATAACTGCTTTATACATAAACTCCCCTTTCCTATTTTTTTATCTTTTATAAATTAAATAATTCTCTTAATTTTTTTGCCATTCCATCTTCAGCATTACTTTCAATAACTTCCGTATCTGTTAATTTTTCAAGCAGCAAATAAATTGAATTTCCCATCGCAAATCCAAGACCAGTTTCTGTTATCAATTCATAGTCATTCAATCCGTCACCAAACGAAACTGCATCTTTTAATGTAAGTCCGTCTCTTTCAAGCACACTTCAGCTGCTTTTTGCCTTATTGCAGTTTGCCGAAAAACACTTCCAAACTTCCTTCGTTTGCAAATAAAAAGACTTATATTTCCATCTCCAACCGCTTTTTCTTATTTCATTTTCAAGTTCCAGCAGTTCATCATGATCTTCTCCAAGAAAAAAATATTTTTTTGTAAAATTATGCTTTTTAAACTCTTCAGGAGTAATTTGTTTTGGATATCTAGTTCTATCAGGCTTTTTTTATTGTAAAAAAATATTCTCGCAAATCTTCAGTAACAAACCAATTTGGTCCAGAATATCCAGTTATAATTATATCTTTCCCAAACGACTTGTAATCAATATCCAAGACTTTATCCAAATATTCTCGCTTCAAGTTATTTGAAAAAAATTTCATTCCCATTTTCATCAAAAAGCAACAGATCCGTGTGAAGTAATAAGTGGAACTTTCACTCCAAGCTCATCCATCGCTTCTTTTTGCTCCTAAATAATTTCTTCCAGTTGCAATATAAAAACTTTATCCCTTTTTAATAATAATTCTACTGTTTCCTAGTAAATTCACTCACTTTATGCTCTGCATTCAAAAAGTGTACCATCCAAATCACTTACAACAGCTTTAAACATTTTTATTCTCTCCTTCTTTTATTATGTAAAAATTTATAATACTAAACTTCACTTAAAAAAACAGAAATTATGCTTTATTTAGTTTTTAAATTTATAGCAAATCTGCCATTATAAATAAAGAATAGTATAAAAATATCATTGATATAACTATTTTTTTCAATTTTTTTATTTTTAAAACTATATTTTTTTATAAAAAAATAATTTTTGAAAATTCATTCATAAATTCCTCTTCATCAAAAGGTTTTGACAAAAAAATGCCTTTGCTCCAGCTTCTTTTCCCATTTTCATATAATTTGGAAACATAACCATTGTACTGCAAATCATAATTCTAGCTTCCTTATCCAAATCCGTAATAACTTGTGCGACTTTTTAATCCGTGCATTCTTGGCATATTTATATCCATTGTTACAACAGATGGATTTTACCTTTTTATACATTTCCACAGCTTCCAGCCCATCGCTTGCTTCATACACTTTATATCCCTGTTCTTCAAGAATATCCTTTATGTCCTCTCTAATATATGATGTATCATCTACAACCAATGCAATTTTATTCATTTTTTTCCCTTCTCTCTTTATTTTTATTTATTATTTTTAATTCTCTGTAAATCTATTATTTAAATAAAAAAATAGAATATTTAAATTTTATATCTTTACTAAATCTTAAATATTTCCCTTACTTTCCTTGCCATCCCATCTTCAGCATTGCTTCCAATAACTTCCGTGTCTGTTAATTTTTTTCAAGCAGTCTATAAATTGAGTTTTTTTCATTGCAAATCCAAGTCCAGTTTGAGTTATCAGGTCATAATCATTAAATCCATCTCCAAATGAAACAGCATCTTTTAACGTCAGCCCATCCCTTTGAAGCAAAAAAATCCAGCTGCCACAGCCTTATCACAGTCACTTGAAAAAAATCTCCAAACTTTTTTTCGTTTACAAATACGATATTAACTTCATTATTCGTTATTTTTTTCTTACTTCCTTTTCTATTTCCAGCAGTTTTTTTATGTTCACCTAGAAAAAAATATTTTTTTGTAAAAAGCAAGTTTTTCAAAGTCATTCTGCTCAATTTGCTCTGGATACTGCTTTCTATTTGGCTTTTTGAGCATAAAAAAATAATCTCTGGCATCTTCTGTCACATACCAATGATTACCTGAGAATCCATTTAAAATTATTCCCTTGTCAAATGATTTATAATCAATTGAAAAAATTTTGTCCACATATTTCTGTTCAATATTATTCACGTAAATTTCTTTTCCATTTTCATCTACAATCCTAGCGCCATTTGACGTAATCAAAGGAATTTTTCAGCCCAATTTCATCCATAATTTCCTTTGCTCCGACATATCCACGTCCAGTTGCAATATAAAAACTTTATCCCTTTTTCTAGCAACAATTCAATTGTTTCTTTCGTAAACGGACTAACTTTATGTTCTTCATTCAAAAGCGTTCCATCTAAATCGCTTACTACCGCCTTATACATAATAAAAATTTCCTCCTACATTGATTTTTAACACATTACAAAAAAATTGAATTAAAATTTTTTTAAAACTTGCAAAAAAACTAATCCAATAATGATACAATATTATAAGAAATCAAGAGTAAAAAAATAAACTTACGAGGTGAAAAAAATATGGCAACATTTGAAGATTATTTAAAAATTTGAAGTGACTGAAGCAGAAGAGGATAAAAAGCGACTCAGAATTATAGAAAAAAATTTCATTGTCAAAAGAAATAGAAAAAAAGCTATTAAAGCTATAGATAAGGATATTACAATTATTGCAGTAGCACAAGTTTATTGCCCAGACTGCCGTGCGACTGTCCCTTTTTAAAAAATTCAGTGACTTGAATAGCAAAAATAAAAAAATTGACTATCGTTCAAGAGAAGCTGCTAAAGAATTTTTTTCCAGATGCAGACGAAAGAATTAAAAATACCTACTTTAATTTCTTATGTTGATGGGAAATATAATACTTTCTGGAATGAATTTCCAGTTGTGGTGAAAAAAGAAAAATGGATGAAAAACCCAGAAAATTTTGAAGATATTAAATACAATTTCAGAATTGGAAAAATTTAATGCGGAAATTGAAAAAAAGAGCTGGTTGACTATTTAACTTCGCTATAAAAAAATCATAATATATTTTTGAATAAAAAAAGTTCCTCTATACGAGTGGACTTTTTTTGTTTAAAATAAAAAAAGGAGTTATTTCAACTCCTTGCTAAATAATATTTTTTTAAATTAATTTTTTTATTAATTTACAGAATACCCAACTGATAATCCAAATCTTACTTCTTCTGTTTCTGTAGTTTTTTTCTATTAGATCCAGATTCCTTTATAAGAATCTCTATAATACGGACGATATTTTACAAAAAGGATTTACAGAAACTTTACCTTCTCCCGCTCCAAATGATTTTTTATATCCAGCTTCTGTAATTACACCAAGCATATTTTCCCAATAATATCTTGGATATCTTTCAAATTCATTTTCTAAGACAACTTTTCCATAAATTCCCGCAACTGACGGTGTCGTGTATGATAAGTTTGCATAATAATCTTGATAAACTGATGGTTTAGCCTTTTTCCCATTTTTTTGTGTCTTATTCGTGTCTCGGTAATGATTTGTAAAATAAGTATAGTAATCTAGACTTCCCCATTCTCCCTTTTTTTAATATTATTACTTACTTCAAGATCCGCATTAAGTCCCCATCCATTAACTTTTGATCCTTTAAAGTCATTTCCGCTTAGATAATACTCTCCTCTTCTGTTCCCCTTAAATCCAAAATAAACACCTTCTACAGCCAATGTTACATTTTGTCCCCATACTTTCCTGTTAAATGTCGGTCCTATCGCAAATTCATTTCCAATTCCTGTTGTAGAAGTTTCCTTTGTAACTAAATTCTTATTTCTATAAGTATCATTTTGCCATCTTATTTTCAATTTAACATCATCTGATAATTTTTCCAGTCCCAATTTACTATAAATTCTATCAGTTTTTCTAAAAAGTTCCATACTGAGTAATTTTTTGTCCATTGAATCTATTTCTATTCTGATCCTTATCCCATCTTGTCGAGAATGTCAAATCCCAATCCCCTTCATCAACTAATCCAATTTTTCCAGAAAAAATACTTCTTACCCGTGTTCTCCCGCGATTATTCTTTTTAAACCCGGCAAATCCAATTCCATTCGCATCATCTCCAGTTTTATCCTGATAATTCTGCCTATATTCAGTAGAAATATTAATATTCTTCAGCACATCCTGATCCGCTTCAGCAAATCCAGAAACTGCCAGAATCAAAGTCAGCAGTCCCAACAACTTTTTCATAATTCATTACCTTCCTTTCAATTATTTTTTTATTTATTAACTATATAGCTACAATTTATTCTTGACTTTATCAAAAAAATTCAAGTATCAAAAATATTTGTATATCAAATTACAATTTATATTAACATTTTTTTACTTAATTGTCAATAAATCAATTATATATTTTTTTATATATTTCAATATATTTTATTAATGATTAATTACTCAATTTCAATCCCAGAATTTACTTTACCTCCCTTTTTTTCCCATGTACAACAACCAGATCCACCTTTTTTTATACTTATTCACCTTAACCGACAATATATTCAGCCTATTTTCATAAATACACCGAAAAAACATCATTTAACCTGCTATTCGGCACAACCACAAAAAAACTCTCCATAATTTTTTTAGAAGTCTTCTTATTTCCAAAATTAATTCCTCCAAAGTCAGCAAAATTTCATATTTACTAATTCGTTTCATTTCATTTTCAGGCATTTTTCCAGAACTGGTCTTTTTATACGGCGGATTTGAAAAAAATAAAATCATACTCTCCATTCACATTTTTTTATATTTTTATTAATTGGTATTATTTTTCCCATTTAAATCATTTATCTCTATATTTTTTTAAAAGCAGCAAAAAAACTTCCTCCTGAATTTCCACAGCAAAAAAATTTTTTTGAAATAATATCGAGTTCTGAAAGTAATAACGAAATTATCCCTTGTCCCGCCCCAATTTCTAAAAATGATTTTTTTCCCCTTTCAAATTCTTACCTTTTTCTGCTAAAAATATTTTTTTCATAAATTCCGAAAAGCAAAAATAGCATCTTCTGTTATTTTTTTAACCCTTTTTTTCCTCCACAATCATCTTTTTTTCCAACACTTTCTAAATTTTCAATATAACTCATTTTAACTCCTAGTCTTCAATAAAATTATGCTATTTCCCATTTAAAATATAAATTTCTTTTGCAAGAGTTCAAAGTCTCTTTTGGTAAATAATATTTTTAAACGAGATTTAGTATTAATATAATAAAAAAACTGTCTTAAATATTTTTTTAGTATTTAAAACAGTTCTTTTTAATATCTTGTACTTCTTCTATTTGACAACAAAAAGAATCCTTGATAAATCAAATTTAACTATTTAAAAAGAAAACTATTGTGTAATTCCCAACTGCTTATCTGCATATTCATGCGCAAGTTCCAATCTTACACGTTCTTTTGAATTTTCAAATGTTGCTTGTGTAAATGGTATTTCTGATGTTTTTGCAATTAAATAATATCCAGTTGCATCATTTCTTTCTAAGAACCCATTTACCTGCAATGCAAATATTTGATCCATTAGCTCTTTATTTATTCCAATTCCTGGAATTGCATCAGTTTTAACCAGTTTTTTTAAATCTTTCTTTTTACGCTAAAGTTATATTTATCTTGTTTTTTTCCACAGTGCTCCAAGTAACTTTCTTGCTTTGAATTTCAGCTTTCAAGTCTTGAATTTTTCTTAATAACTTTTTTTGTTTTGATGCCTCAGAAATAGTTGGAGTTATTAAAAATATGGCTAACTTTCGCTACATTTTCATTTTTTTGGATCTTTACTTTGAATGTAAATAATATGATAACCAAACTGTGTTTTTATTGGTCCCACAATATCTCCAGCCTTACCATTTTTAACTGCATTTGCAAATTCTGGGACAAGTTTTGATAAATCCGCTGTTTCTCCTAAACTTCCGCCATTCTTAGCCGAACCAGGATCCTTTTGAAAACTCTCTGGCTTTTTTTCTGCAAAATTATCTTTATTTGTAGTTTTCATAATTTCTTCAGCCTGCTTTTTAGCCACAGCAAAATCATTTTCTCCAGCCTGATATTCTTCTCCAATTACATAACCGCCTATACTATTTTGAGTATTATAGCTATCTCTCTTAGAATCAAATCTTGCTTGTAATGCTTGCATTATCAGGCTTATAAGTATCAATTAAATAATTATAGTATTTTTTTGAGAATAATCTCTTAACTGATCTACTCCTACTAAATCAGCATCTGCCTTTATTCCAGTACTTTTAGCCTTATTCGCTATTTGTATAAATTTATTTAAATTTGTTTTTAGCATGCCTTTTAAATCATTTACCATTTTTTTGTCGAATAACCTTCTTGAGTTTGTGAAACTGCATTTATAATTTGTTCATTTACATCTGCATTTGTATATTTATACTCTCCATTTTTGTGCCACAACTGCTGTTATGTTAGCATACATCTTTTTTTAAATTCCTCATCTTTAAACTCAATTTTAGCTTTTTGCTTAGCCTTTTGCAATAAATGAATTTAAAATCATAATATCCTTATCTTGCTTCATATTTTCCTTAATTTGATCTTTTACATCATCAAATTCTTGATTTTCAAAGGCTTGAGTATATTTATTTCTTTCATAAGCCTTTTTTTAACTTCCTCATCTGTAACTTTATCATCTGCAAATAATTTTTTTCTCATCTTGTCAACTGTTTTTCTGGTCTTTTTATCATTTTTTTTAAATGAAGTAACGTTATATCCAACTGATCTTAAATATTGAGAAAAATTCATCTTTTCCTAATTTAGACTGTTTTTGATAAGCCTTAAATTCCTTATTAACAGTTGAACCGCTTACTCTTATTCCCAAATTCTTAGCCGATGAAAGCAATATTTCCTTATTTATCAAAAAGTTGTAAAAACATATTGATTTATAATATCATCAGGAACATTTTTTTATATTCTCAGTATTTACTCCTGCTTGTGCCAACTCGTTTGCATTTTTTTGCTGATTAATCTCATTTAACTGACTTTTTTTAACGAATAAGCTTCCCTTTCAAAATCATCACGATAAATTTTTGTCCCGTTAATCGTTGCAATTACTTCTCTATTACCTTTTTGAAGCTTCAAAAAAATATTATTCTTCAAAAAAATAATATTCCAGTAATAAGCATTGCTATTCCAAAACATCCCCATCATAACTGCTGATGCGATCTGAATACCTCTTTTTGTGACTTCTGAATCCCATTGTCTATCTTCCTTTCTTTATTCTCTCACTTCTAATCATTTTATTATTATAGCATATAATCCTTTATTTTTTTCTATCGTTTTTTTAATTAGAGACAGAGTAATGCTATTTGCCATTTAAACAACGAAATGATTACAAATTTCTTTGTATGGAAGCAAAACTCATTGTTAGCAAATAATATAAAAATATAACTTCTATTTTCAGCATAAATGTCAAACTCTATTTGAAAAATCAATAAAAAAACCGGAAGCTAACTTTTTCCTTCTTCCGATTTTTATTATTTACATTTTTTTAAAAAAAGTTTGAAAAACTAATAAGTTGCCCTAAATCCAATTCCACCTCTAACATTGTTTCCTTTAGTGTCATATCCAGCATTTACCGTAACACCAAATCTTGTATTGTCAACTCCGATATTAAGGTCAAACTTACCGTTTCCACGTCTATCTTCCTTTTCTTTTTCAAGATTATACCAGTTTGCTGTCGTGTATCTTACTCTTGCCTGATTTCCATTTTGTAGTTTCCCAAGCTCGTTTTCATAAGCAGCTGTAAGCCCTACTGTCAAGTTTGTTTTTACCGCAAGTGGCTGAACATACTTAAATTCAACTCCTGCTTCTGGTTTTACTGAAAAGTAGTCATTTCCTTTAACTTGCAATCTCATTTGTCCAGTATTTTCTTTCACATCGTTAAATCTTCCATATTCCATCTTCACAGCTCCAAATGGTCTTAAATGTGTTCTTTCACTCATTCTTATATCATAACTAAGTTCATTTTTAAGAGCTGCTCCATAAGTATGGTACGTAGATTTAGCTTCAAATGTATCATCAACTATCCAGAATTTACGCTTCATATTATTAATTCCTGCAAACACATCTCCTGCAACTGTCCACTGCAATGCTCCGTTGTAATCCTTTTTAGGTGACATTGTCTTGAATATTCCAGCTTTTATCATTGTCTGATCTTCTCTTGATTTTCCTAGATCCTTGAATCTGAATCTGTTTGTTACTGCTCCTGCATACCATCCACTTGAGTTACCCATTCTGACTTTTTCATCTTCGTGAACATAAGCTACTCCATAGGCATTGCTCTTATAGTCAACAATTCCAGCTGTATCAGTATTGTATTCGTCTCTTAATCCAAATGCCTTGATCTTATTATTTTGCTTAGTTGGATTTCTCCATTCATTCCTCAAATAGCTAAACTCATTATCTAGAGCATTTCCTGTGGCATTAGTTCTTTGTTGAATATTTGCATATTGATGACCTTTCATTTGGTCTACTGCCTGAGCAAATAAGACTGCTTCACCTTTTCCTATTCCATTTAATTTATCAAATAAAGCTTTTTCTCTAGTTCCAATTCCTTCTACACCATATCTTTGTTCTAAACCATCCAGGAATTTATTTGTATTACTTTCACTGGAGAAAGATGTATACGGTATCTTTGATAAATATAAAGATTTTAATGTATCATCAGTGTTCTGAGTAGCTGTCGCTATCCAAGTCAAGCTACCTGAGACGAATGAGAATTTTACTGAAGTTCCGCTACTTAATGCAGAAATTACATCATTATATGGTTTTAATATATTTTTTCCTACTTCTATATCTTTTTCATTTGTATATTTACTTGCTTCTGTACCAAAGAATAAATCTACTTTTTTTAATCCTGTCAGTTTGTTCAATCCCTGGATAGGGTTAGTATAATTTACTCCTGATGTATCTACATACATTCCTATAGATGAAGCCTGACCTAAAGAAGGTGTTGCTAAATCTACAGCTGTTAAGCTTATAGGAGTTGTTCCTACATTTACAGTTGCAGGTTTAGGAGTAGCTATATTAGTATCAACCGCTACAGGTATTACCTGTGCACCATCTCTATAAATAGTAGCTGTTCCATCTCCTGGAGCAACTATATTTATTCCTGCTACTGTTTTTCCTGTTGCAGATTGTTTCTTTACTTCTATTGGACCATTTAGAACTCCAGTTCCTCCACCAGGTATTTGATCATCATAATTATTTTCTTTAGTTCCTTTGTTTATAAATACACCTGTCAAGTTTGATCCGTCAACTATATTTATTGTTCCATAGTTTTTAATTATTGCACCATTAGAAGCAACTACACCTACTATTCCATCATTTGTTGGATTAGGCACAGTTGTTATTGTTCCGTAGTTATATCCGACAGCGTTATTATCCAAATACATTCCTGTTGTCTTTTTTCCACTTAATTCAATTGTTCCGTAGTTTGTTGCTGTTGAACCTGAACCAGTAGCAAACATTCCTATGCCATTGTCTTTTTCAACTTTAATAGTTCCATAGTTTACAACATTTCCTGTACTTACCAGTATACCTGCATCATTTACATAACCTGCCGCCATTCCTATTCCATATAATTTATTTACAGTATCTGTTCCACTTACAGTTATTGTTGGATGTATTGTAGCTGAACCGTTTGTTGCAGTTCCTCCACCTATACTGTACATTCCAACGTTTCCTACTCCTGTTCCAAAATTAATATTAGCTAGGTTAGTTACAGTACCAGCCGCATATATTCCATAGTTTTTATTTCCAGTTGCAGTTAATTCAGTACTATTTCTTATATTTCCTGTTGTATCTGATGAATATATATATACTGCATCATTTCCTAATGTAACTCCACTTGCTACATTTGTATCCAATTGTGTTCCTGTTCCTTTTATGACATAACCATAAGAACTGTCACCAATTTTCATATCAGCATCACCAGTTATTATTTGGTTTGTTCCAGTTGTAAATACTCCCACTGATTGGTTCTTTCCTACTTCTATTTTTGAACCTGATGGTAAATATACTGTTGAACCTAATAATCCTGCCGCATGTTGACCATTCGAGTAGATACCAACTGAATTATCTCCAACTTTTATCTTTCCAGTTGCATTTAAATCTACTTTTTTACCATAAATACCATAAGTATTATTTCCACCTATAATGTCTTTATCATTTGTTATCTTAGTATTATCATCATTTGTATACATACCAATATTAGGTTCATTTTCTGAAAGTCCGTCTGCTAAGTTTATAGTTCCACTATTTTTTAAGTCAGAAGAATTTTTTGCAAACATTCCTACAGATTTTTGTCCATTGATATTTATAGTTCCTTTATTTTCTAAAGTTGCCTTGTCTCCTGACATTCCTGTTGAAGAATTTCCTGCTAATGTAATAACTCCTGTTGTATCATTTGTTCCCACAGCTGTTGCTCTTGTTGCAGTAGTGTTGTTATTCTTTACATAAATACCAGTTGCATTAGCACCGTCTAAGCTAATTTGTCCTTTATTCAAAACAGTAGCTTTTCCTTGTCCAAGTGCAGCTGTACCAAATTCATTTACTATTGGATTATTAGTAGCATCTGTTCTGTGTGCCATTCCTAATATTCCTATACCGTTATTTCCACTAACATCTACAGTTCCTTCATTTGTAACTTCAGAACCATTTACTGAATATATTCCAACAGCGTCACTATTAGCAGTCCCATCTTTTTCTATAGAAATAGTTCCTTCATTCTTAGCTTTTCCATAGTTTATGAATACTCCTATTCCACCTTTGTCTGTTCCGTCTGTTCTTGCTACATCCAGTGTTTTTCCAGATGCAATATTAACTTGAGTTTGTCCATTGCTAGTAGCATTTTTACTTGAATTAGCCTCTATTCCAACAACTTGGTTATTATATAAGTCATTGGCTTGTGCTGTTGTTAATCTAGCTGTTACGTTTGAGTTAACATTTGTTATTAGACGTTGACCTAAGAATCTTTGGAAATAATATCCACTAGGAGTTGTAGATCCATCTGCTTTATTAATATCAACATCTATATTCATTGTTCCACCATCTAAAGCTGCTAGTTTATATTTATTAAATGTTTGTCCTCCTTCAGTTCCAGGTTGAACATTGACTCCAGTTCCAACAAGACCATTTATAGTTCCAGATAAGTTACTTACATTTATAGGTGTTGCTACATTTAGTAAGTTAAATACTATTACATCATTTGACATAACTGTAATTTTAGTACTAGAAATATCTATTGGGTTAGTTCCTGTTGCATTTAGCTCCATAGCAGTAGATTTCCCACGTAGAATAATGTCTCCATTAGAAAACTTTATTTCTCCACCATCTTTTGCATAAAGAGCGTATCCTTCACCATCATAATCAAGTTTTCCACCTTCAAAATGAACTGTAGAGTTCGATGTTCCATTAGCTCCAATAGATGATATACCTGTACTTCCATTTTCTACTTTAATATAGTTCTTTTTAGCATTGATTTTTCCACCATCTTTAGTGAATAGCCCTATTCCTTTATTATTTTCACCTTTTATATGAATATTAGGACCATCTGTTTCACTAGGTAAAGCTGTCCTATCCATATTTATTGTTCCCTCAGTCTTTGCATAAACAGCTGTAGAATCTCCACTTAAATAAAAATTTAAGTAAATCTGGTTTTTTTCTACATTTATTTTTAGAATTAGTATCTACTGCATATAAAGGAACAGCATTCTTTACAAAAATTATTTGTAGCCTTATCGCCAGCAACTACCGCTTCCTTTAATTTAATTGTACTTCCATCAGTTGCTAAAGCAATTTTTTGTCCTTCTCCTCCTATTATTTTTGCAACTCCCGCAAAATTAACAGTACTTCCTCCCTTCGCATAAATTCCTATATTCTTACTTCCAGATTTTAATTCTATACTACTTTCTGTTTCTCCTGAATCCGCATGAGGAGCTTTTTAACTCTAATGTTCCTTGATTTGCATAAATTCCTATACTTTCAGAAGAATTTCCACCAATTTCTATTTTTCCAGCAGTTTTAGCTGTTCCAGTATTTTCTACATCTTGAAAAATTCCAATAGCTTTTGTCGCATCTATTTTAAATTTGACCAAATTCTTTTCATTTGAAATATTAGTATTCTGAGCTACAAACCCAATTGATTTTGTTCCTTTTAATGAAATTGGTTTCTTCAACCATACTAAATGACCATCTGCCAATTTACTGTTATTTGAATCTTTAGGTAAAATTACACCTATCGCTGATTCACCTGTTACTTCAATAATTCCATCGTTTATAAAAGCAGCTCTTCCATGTTGTAAATTTCGATAGGCAGCACCATAAACCACAGAGTTTTTTCCTTCTGCTTTCATTATTCCATTATTAGAATAAATCCAAGCTTTTGCTTGAAATGTATCTGGACTATGTTTGATAATAACAGATCCCTCTCCATTAGCACTAATAGTTCCTTCATTATCCAAATAATTTGTTCTTTTATCTCCATCAGTATGTGAAGTTGTAAATAAATAAGTTGAATTTTTTTCCCATTTAAATTTACTGTACCTTTTATTTATAAAAAAAGTAATTCTGAACTATCTGTTCCTCTAATTTGAGAATAAGTTTGATAAGATTTTTAATTTATCTTTTTTTAGCTGATGTAATATAGCCATCTGTTACCCTATTACTAAGATCACCTGCGACAATTCCTTGTGTTTCTAAATTAATTAAGCTAAAACCATCTCTATTATTATTAATAGTTACCCCTTCAGAATATTCTGAATAAGGAACATTCAATAAAGTATGAAAAAATTGTTGATTTATTGTATATTCTCCATCTGTTGGTGCTGTTCCTTGAGGACTTGTTCCTGGATAAGCACTAGCTGCATACCCATTGACCTTGATTTTTCCTCCTGGATTAATGTCAAATGTACCAGCAGTCAATGTTACTTGAGAAATAGCTCCCTTATTTCCATCCCAATAGAAATAATATACCTCAGGATTTGCTCCAGATCCTGTTAAATTAGCATTAACTTGATCTGGAGGTGTTATAGTTATGTCATCTGGATCCTTAGGTGGTTGTATTATCTTAGGCTCAAAAGGTGGTAAAGATCCTGATGGTTCAGGTGGCACAAAAGTTGGAGCCTGTTTATCTACTTCTTTTGGTCTTATTCCTGCACTTACTTCCACTTCCCTTGGTGGTTCATAAACTAAATCTAAACTTGTTGTTCCATAAGTTGATGACATTTGAGATGAAAATTTAAATCTTTCTAATGGATCTGTTTTTCTCACTAAATTTAAATTTTCTTTAGATTTATCCCCTCTTCCTTTATAAGTTCCGTGCCAGTCGTTGTAAAAGTCATTAATTCCAATTTGCCAGTTGCTCCATGGAGATTTTGTTACATGATCTCCCTGTTCCATTAATTGTGTAAGTTCCAAGTTTGTATTTTTTTGATTAACTTGTTATTTTCAGATCTTGCATGCTTAAAATCTTTTCGCATTTGACCTATTGAAGAATTAATCAAATTCATTTGGTTACTAATTCCCGAATCCTTTTGATTCTGCAACCAATTCACCTGTTGAAATTAACATTCCATTTAACAAAAATGTAAATAAAGCTGAATCTGTATACTTAAAGCCCTTACATTTTTTTAGCAAACGACTTTAAATCCTTTTTTTAACTGTAATAAATTATTAGTCACTGTTATCTCCTTTTTTTCTTTTTTTAGTTCAAATTTCTAATTTAAAAAAATTTTTCAAAAAAATAATAATTATTTTAAATACAGGAAAAAAATGATTTTTTTATAATAGCTTAAGTGATAATTATTTTCTCTGTATTTTTATAATAAATTCCATTCTAAAAAAACAAAAAAACATATTTTATTTATGTTCCATTAAGAAGGCTTAACCCCTTACTAAAAACAGAATTTACAACAAATTCATTATTTCAAAAAAATTCTTTCTGCCTATTATATCATAAAGAAAGAAATAAAAAAACAAGAGATTTTTTTAAAAATTTATTTAAAAAAACATAATATTTTTTTATTTACATACTCAAACTCATTCAAAAATTGAACTACTAAAAAAATCATACAAACTAAAGTTTGTGCAAAAATATTCATAGTTCTTGAATTCAGTTTTACTAGACTAATGCTAAATCTCATAAAAAAACTGCTTTAATATTAACATTTAATAATATCAAAGCAGTCTAAATTATTTTTTTCTTAAATAACTTACTTTTTTTATTGAACATTTGTTTCCCCGTCTATTTGAATTATGACACTTTGAATATTGGGAAAGTTTTTTAAAAATTGTATTTGTTACAGCTTGAGAAAATCCATTAAATAATTCAGGATTTTTTTCAAATTTGCGAATGCTCGTATTTAATTTTACAACTGTTGTATTTACATTATCAATTCTAAGATTGTAGGCACTTCTAAATTTCATATCATCTGTAATATAATTTGAATTTCTGATAATTCCATTTATGAAATCCCTTCAATTAAGTTCACTTGACGTGGAATTGCGATTTCTCGCTCATAAATTGTTCTTGTACCAGGATCAAATACAAATATAGAAATTTTTATTTTGAGTTTCCTCATTTTGCGCTGTTTCCTTTACTAAATTCTTATCAACAGTTACATGTATTTCTTCACTGTTATCCCTGTCATATATATTCGTTGCAACTACAGCGACCGTTATTAAAATAAGTAATATTATAAAAAAATACGTCGCTAAAAAAATCCTTTTTTTCTTTTTTTAGGTTCTTCTTTTGATTCTTCTTTTTTTGGCATAAAATTCTCCTAATTTGGATAATATTTCCATTATTTAAAATGAAATTATCTAAAATAACTTCTTATTGCACTTCCAATAGCATTTGTTGCTCTTTCTTGACCATCTGGTGTTAAATATTGCGATAAATCAGAATAATTATTCATAAATCCTAATTCTACAAGTATTGATGGTGAATTACTTCCACGAAGTACTGCAAAATTTGCTCCAAAAACTCCTCTTCTTCTAAGCCCTGTTGTATTTATAAGATTATTTAATACAGATTCTGCTATAGCTTGACTTGTCTTTTGATTTTTTCTATAAAAAATATCATTTAAAATAAAGTCTGAAAATGGCACATCTCCATAGCTTCCATCAACTTTATTTTCAAATTTGGCTACTTGCGCAGCATAACTTCCTTGATCTTTTTTACTAAAATAAAATACTTCTGTTCCATTTGCTGATGAACTCGAACCTGAATTTAAGTGGATACTTATAAAGAAATCTGCATTTGCATCATTTCCAATTTTGGCTCTTGTATCTAATGGCACAAAAAAATCTGAATCTCTAGTCATTATAACATTGTAATCCTGTCTTAAATTATTAGCTAGCCTTGTTGCAACTTGCAATGCTATATCTTTTTCATTATATCCATTTCCTCTTGCTCCTGAATCACGCCCACCATGTCCAGGATCTACAACTATTGTATATTTTTTATTTCCTCTTGAAGTATTACCTGACTGGCTTTGTGACTGAGTCTGTGTTATTCTTGTATTGTTGCTGTTATTATTCTGGCTTTGTGGTGTATTATATGATTTTTGCACTGTTACAGCTTTACCTCCATCTAATGTTACTTGAAACTCTCCATTTCTACTGGTAACTTGATAAGTAACAGATGGTTTTAAATACACATACACTACTACCATTCCATTATTTTCAACTGTATAAACCTTACTTATATACTGATCACTTTTGTTAATAAATGCTGGAACACCACTTTCCATTTTACTATCTGGGAAACTTAACATTAACAGGTCTTCACCCCCTAATTTTGTGACAGAAGCATTTGGAATAATCTGTTTATTTTCCCTAAATGTTCCAATGACCTTTCCATTATTATATGAAACATTTTTTTAAAGTATCAGAAAATGTAATTGCACTTACAAAAAGTAACAAAAAAACAATAATATCCTTTTCATTTTTTTCCTCCTATTTTTTTTACTATTCATTTCAATTATTTTTTTAAAAAAATACATAAATCTCAATAAACATAACATCTCTAAATTCTTATTTTGTTTCAATTCTTTCAACTGCTGATTTAAGAACAGTCATTCTTGCATTTTTTTATCAATTTTCATTTCCACAGTATCTGTAAAAAAACATTTGTAATAGTTCCTTGGATTCCTCCAACTGTAGTTATTTTTAGCTCCTACTTTTTAAATTTTCCATTAATTCAGCTTTTTTTGTTTTTTTCTTTTTATTTGCAAAAGTATGTTGGTAAAATCAATACTGCCAAAAAATACCACATAAATTATTATTACTCCCATTGAATTCTTATCCATAATTATTTATTTCTCCTCCTTCTGAAATTCTAAAAATCTTCTTTAATTATACCACAATTTAGATTATGTTTCAATTTTTTTAAAAAAATTATTTTTTTAGCTAAAAAAATCTTTTTGTGAAATGATTATAACTTTTAATACCAAATCTTATAAAAAAATAATATTAAAGTGAAAATGACTATCTTAAAAAAATTGATTTCAAGACAGTCATTTCGTGATTAAAATGAAAAAAATTATTTTTTTAGTCAACTAAATTAATAGTTATTTAAGTTAGTTTATTATTTATCAGAAATTGCGACTACTCCTGGCAATACTTTTTCCTTCCAAGTATTCAAGAGAAGCTCCTCCACCAGTTGAAATGTGTGAGAATTTGTCAGCAAATCCTAATTGGATAGCTGCTGCTGCTGAATCTCCACCACCGATGATTGTTTTAGCATCAGATAATTCTGCGATTGCTTTACATACACCAATTGTTCCTTTTAGCGAAGTTTTTCCATTTCAAATACTCCCATTGGTCCATTCCATACTACAGTTTTAGCACCTTCTAAAGCTTTTTTTAAATAATTCTACAGATTTTTTTCACCTATATCTAATCCCATCCATCCATCTTCAATGTCATCTACAGAAACTGTTTTTAAATTCTGTATCATTTTTTTAAATTCTTTTTGCTACAACTGTATCAATTGGCAATAATAATTCAACATTTTTTTCTTTTTGCTTTTTTTGATTAATGAAGCGGCTAATTCTACTTTGTCAGCTTCCAATAATGAAGAACCTGTGTTTTTACCTTCAGCTTTTAAGAAAGTAAACATCATTCCTCCACCGATAATTACTTTATCAGCTTTATCCAATAAGTTTTCAATTACACCAATTTTATCAGAAACTTTTGCTCCTCCTAAAATAGCAACTAATGGTCTTTCAGGATTGTCAACTGCTCCACCGATAAATTTAATTTCTTTTTCTACTAAAAATCCTACTGCAGAATCTTTAATATTTGAAGCAATTCCTACATTTGAAGCATGTGCTCTATGAGCAGTTCCGAATGCATCGTTTACAAATACATCTCCAAGTGATGCCCAGTATTTTCCTAATTCAGGATCATTTTTAGATTCTTTTTTACCATCTAAGTCTTCAAATCTAGTGTTTTCAAACATTAAGATTTCTCCATCTTTTAGTTCAGAAACTGCTTTTTTTCCAATTCAGGTCCTCTAGTTTCAGGAATAAATTTAACTGGTTTTTTTCTAAAAAGTTCTTCCAATCTTTTTGCAACTGGCGCTAAAGTTTTTGAGGCTTTGTCAGCTTCTTCCTTAACTTTTCCCAAGTGAGAAAATGCGATTACTCTTCCGCCATTTTCCAAAATATATTTTAAAGTTGGAAGAGCAGCTGTAATTCTATTATCATTTGTAATAACTCCATCTTTTATTGGTACATTGAAATCAACTCTTACTAATACTTTTTTTACCTTTTTACGTCTAAGTCTTTTTAAAGTTTTTTTTAGCCATTTCGTTATATCCTCCTAAAATTTATTCAAAAATCTTTTTTTCCACTTGAATTATACCACTCTTTAATCTGATTTTCAAGCAATTTAATATATAATCTCAAAACATTTTTTTAACATTTTTAAAAAAATATGTCATTTTATTCCTATAAAAATCAATATTGGATTGTTTAATGACTTGATTTTTTTATTTACAAGGAGTCAATACTTTTTTTGCTTCAGAACGTTTGTTTTATTAAAAATACTAAAAAAATCTATACTTTTTACAGCTCTAAAATTTGTTTTTAATTTAACTTCATCAATTTCTGATACTTTTTTTTATCGGCTTAGGATTTTTAGGATATTCGGAAATAGCTTTTTTTCAAACCAAGTGACACCAACCCATTTTTCCAAATTTGTATCCAGAATTTTTCAAAAAAATGCAACTTTTTTTAAATCCAAAGTAATTATGCAATTTTTTTCACTATTTTCATTAGGATAAGTTACAAGCGCATAGACATTTACAATATTTTTGAAGCTTCAGTATTTCAATCAAAAATTTTATACAATTTTTTTCCCAATTCCATTTCCTGCATAATTTCCATCTGTATAAACCGAAAGTTCCGCATCCCACTGATAGGCAGCCCTGCTCCAAATCCTATGTGCATAAGCATATCCAATTATCTCATTTTCGTATTCACAAATAATATACGGATATTCCTTTAAAATTTCTCTTATTCTTCCTTTAAATTCCTCGGCTGAAGGTACTTCATACTCAAATGTAATTGTAGTTTTTTCAACATACGGCTCATAAATTTTTAAGATCTTTTTCAGCATCTTCTTCAGTTGCAAATCTAAAAAAATCAGATTTTCTTTTTTTAATTTCATTTTCAGCACCTCAATGTTCTTAATTTTTTTCCTTTACTAAATTTTATTCTCAATTTTTTTTGATTAGTAATAATTTTTAAATTCATATAAAATATACTAGCATTTTTTTAGTTGAATTTCAATAGAACAGATTGCTTACTCTTGACACTCATAAAAAAATAAGATATAATTTTTATTGAAAAAAATATTATTAGGAAAGGGATGGTTCAAATATGAAAAAAACGTTATTAATTGGTGCATTTTTATTTGCAAGTTTAGTTTCATTTTCAGCAGGATCAGGAAATGACGTAACAACAAAACCGGAGGTGTACTTTTTAAAAAGTTCACAAGTTGTAAGCAGCTATGATTTGTTGCCACCTCCACCAGCAGTTGACAGTATAGCTTTTTTAATGACAAGGCTCAATATGAAAAAGGAAAATTATTAAGAAATACTGAAAGAGGAAAACAGGCATATAATGATGCGCAAGTAGAAGGAGATGGAGTACCTCGTGCTTTTTCTGAAGCCTTTGGATACACAATTTCTGCTCAAACTACCCCTGAAATTTTTAAATTAGTTACAAAATTACGTGAAGATGCAGGAGATTTGGCAACAAGATCTGCAAAACAGACATATATGAGAATTCGTCCATTTGCATATTTTAAAGAATCTACTTGCCGTCCAGAAGATGAAGCAACTCTTTCAAAAAATGGATCTTATCCATCAGGGCATACTTCAATCGGATGGGCTACTGCATTAGTATTGGCTGAAATAAATCCAGCAAGACAAAGCGAAATTATAAAACGTGGATATGAAATGGGGCAAAGTCGTGTAATTTGCGGTTATCACTGGCAAAGCGATGTGGATGCAGCTCGTGTAGTAGCAAGCACAGTTGTCGCAACATTACATTCAAACAGCGAATTTAATGCTCAATTAGCTAAAGCAAAAGCTGAATTTCAAAGAATTAGCAAAAAGAAAAATAATAAACAAATCTATCATTATGACTAAAAAAATAGTATAAATTCAATAAATAAAAAAAGGGCATCTAATTTTGATGTCCTTATATTTAAATAATGAATAATTTTTTTATAAAAAAATGGCGTACCCGTGAGGAATCGAACCCCAAGCCTTCTGATCCGAAGTCAGACGCTCTATCCAGTTGAGCTACGGGTACACAAAAAAAGTAAGTTATAAAAAAACTTACTTTGCTAATACTTTTAGTATTTTAGGGCTTAATGTTTCTTTGTTTTTTTAACAAGATTTTTTTAACTTGATCGTTATTTTTTTCCCTTTTAATGTTTTTCATTGCTTTTGTACAAACTCTTACTCTAACTTCTTCATTGTTGATAGTTAAAAGCATTGTTTGTAAATTTGGTCTCCAAATTCTTTTTGTAGCTTTGTGAGAGTGGCTCACTCTATTTCCGTGGCTTACTGTTTTTCCAAAAAAACTTCACATCTTTGCATTTTATTCACCTCTACTAAATACTTTTAGTAGTTCTCCTTTCATCTTTATTTTTTTTAACAGTCCTGCTGTTTTTTTATTATAATATATTAACTCAACTATTTTAAAAAAACGTTATTTAGTTAAAATTATTTTTTTACATATCGCATTCTATTTTATCATATTTTAGGAACTTTTACAAGTTATTATGATATTTTTTTACTTTATTTCTCAAAAAAATTTCCCCTTATTTTTTTCAAAAAAATTTCTTCAAATTTGGCGGAAAATAATTTGGTCCTTTTTACAACTTTCCCATCTTCCCGATAAATTGGATTCCCATTTTCATCTAATTTGCTCAAATTGCTTCTATGAATTTCTTCAAAGACATCGTCAATCACATTTTGCATACCATGTTCTATAATAGTTCCACAAAGGATATAAAGCATATCCCCAAGGGCATCTGCCACTTCTGTAACATCTCCTTTTTTTAGCCGCTTCCAAATATTCTCCATTTTCTTCAGCCATCAAGTCAAATCTCAATTTTTTTCCAATCCATCCTTTAATTTTTCCAATTGGCTTTTCAGAATTTCCAAGTTTATAAATTCTATGAAATTCTTCCACACATTCAATTTTTTTCTTTTCATATATTTTTTTATTTCCCTTTCAAAATTTATATTAAAAATCATCGTGCTTATTATAAGCAAAATCAGTATTTTCACAATATCCGTATACAAAACTGCCGCCACATAAAAATCTTATTTTCTCCAAAAAAATTCAGTTTCATTATTTTCTAAAAACTTTTTATTTTTTTATCATTTTTTTATTTTTTTGAATCAAAAAAATTATTAAAAATTATTACGAGAAATAACGATATTATTAGCAATATTACAGGTAAAAATTCCAATATTTTTTTCTGAAACAAAACTTTTATTACTGAAGAAAAAAATTGATAAATTTAATCCAGTTAAAAAGCGAATAAACTACAAAAACTTGACTTTATAATTTTTTTGCTTTTTATTGATTATAATTTTATACAAAAAAATGTCAAAAAAATTTCTAAAATAATTATTGCAATAAATAAAAAAATGACATTTTATCCAAAAACTTTCCTTATTTTAAAAATATACATAATTTTTGTATATTTCAGCTTGTAAATTTAACATCTGTGACAGCAAAACTGAAATCATTATGCCACAAAAACACCCAAATTTTTGCTGTTTGTAATTTCATCATTAATAAATTTTTTTCCAAATCACCATTTAATTTATTATTCTGCAAAAATTTTTCCCTGCTTTCTAAAAAGTAAAAATTGCTTTTAAAAATCAGAAAAAAACTCCAACTTTAAAAGCACTTTCACATTAATATTTTTAAATATAGTTCTATCTTCTTCTTCCTAAAAGTCTTAAAATGTAAATAAACAAGTTTACAAAGTCTAAATATAAATTTAATGCACCAACTATTTCTATTTTTATTTAGAATTTCTGAATCCTCTTGAGTCGCATAAGCAACAATGTTATTTCTTATTCTATTTACATCAACTGCAATAAAAAAATTGTAAATATAATTACTCCAATTATTGATATGAACAAGTCAACTCCACTATTTTTGCAAAAAAAGATATTTATTATGCTTACTAAAAATAATTGCAATTAATCCAGCAACTAAAATTGGTGTAAACTTTGTCAAATTTTTCTCTAGTCAAGTATCCATAAACAGCCAAAACTGCAAATAACACAAATGTTCCCAAAAATGCCGAAACTATAATTCCAGGAGCATAGACAATTCCAAGAACTGAAAATGTCAATCCATTCAAGAACGAATATGCAAGAAACATAAGTCTTAACGTACTTGAATTAGCCTTATAAACTAACGCAGTAAATCCAAACACCACAGCTATTTCCAAAATAGCAAACAGCCAATACATTTTTAAAATTCCGTATGCAATCGGATTACCTGATACCAGCCCTGTATACACCATATAACCCGTAATCCCTGTCACAAGAAGTCCCAGTACCATCCAAAGCATACTTCCGCAAACTTTTGCACTTACAACTTTGTTTAAATCATCATAAGTCATTCTTGCTTGTCCACCATATTCATTATAACTGTCGTTATTATGATTATAAGTTTCAATTCATCGTAATCTTTTTTTCATAAAAAAATCACCTCTTAATTTATAAACTTTTTATTTAAAAATAATTTAAATAATTTTTAAATTCTATAGGATTTAAACTAAAACCTATATCTAAACTATTATAATAATACCACTATATATTTTTTTAAGGCTTTTTTTTATCTGTAAAATCACTTACATTATATTTTATTTATTCATCAAGGGGCAAGCCCTTATTACCGAATAAATATTTCTACTTTTTATTATTAATTTAACTATAATTCAAAAATTATTTTTTTAAAACGGAACTTTTTGATTCTTCGATTAAAAATATTAACAATTTCATCAACAGATACATTTTGACTGTCTTGAGAACCGAATCTTCTTACATTTACTTCGTTGTTAGCTACTTCATTTTTACCAATAATCAATTGAACTGGTATTTTTTGATCTCCATTTGCTTCCCTAATTTTGTATCCAATTTTTTCCACTCTTGTGTCAAGTTCAACTCTAATTCCTGCATTTTGAAGTTTTTCAAACACTTCTTTTGCAAATGGAACTTGTTCATCAGAAATTGTCAAAATTCTCGCTTGAACTGGCGCTAACCAAGTAGGGAACGCTCCTGCATAATGTTCAATCAAAATTCCAAGAAATCTTTCTAAACTTCCGTACATTGCACGGTGAATCATTACTGGTTCATGTTTTTCTCCATCTGCACCAATGTAGCTCATTTCAAATCTTTGTGGCAAGTTGAAATCTAATTGGATTGTTCCGCATTGCCAAATTCTTCCAATCGAATCTTTCATCTTAAAGTCAATTTTTGGACCGTAAAATGCTCCATCTCCAGGATTCAACTTGTAGTCAATTCCTTTATGTTCCAAAGCTGATTTTAAATTAGCTTCAGCCATTTCCCAAATTTCATCTGAACCAATTGCTTTATCTGGTTTTGTCGATAATTCAATGTGATATTCAAATCCGAATAAAGTATAGAATTTATCGTATAAATCAATAATTTCAATAATTTGTTCTTCAATTTGCTCTTTCGTACAAAAAAACATGCGCATCATCTTGTGTAAATGCTCTAACTCTCATAAGTCCGTGCAAAGCTCCACTAAATTCGTGTCTGTGAACAAGTCCCATTTCCCCGTATTTTAATGGCAAATCTTTGTATGAATGCAAGTTATTTTTGTATGAAATTATTGAACCTGGACAGTTCATTGGTTTTATTGCATAAATTTTTTCATCAATTACTGATGTATACATATTTTCTCTGTAATTAAACCAATGTCCAGAAATTTCCCAAAGTTCTCTATCCAGCATAATCGGTGTTTTAATTTCCTGATATCCTCTTTTTTTATGCTCAACTCTCCAAATTTCTTGCAATTTATTAAACAATTCCACACCTTTTGGCATGAAGAATGGGAAACCTGGTCCATGTTCATCCAAGAAAAATAAGTTAAGCTGTTTTCCTAATTTTCTGTGATCCCTTCTTTCAGCTTCTTCCATCATTGTCAAATATTCATCCAGCTCTTTTTTAGATGCAAAAGCCACTCCGTAAATTCTTTGAAGCATTTTATTTTTTTAGAATCTCCACGCCAGTAAGCTCCAGCAGTTGACATTAATTTAAACGCTTTTAAATATCCAGTTGATGGAACATGTGTTCCACGGCATAAATCCACAAATTCTCCTTGTTTGTAAATGCTAACTTTGTCAACTCCCAAGTCATCAATTATTTCAACTTTATAAGTTTCACCCTTTTCAACAAAGAATTTTTTAGCTTCTTCAGCACTCATTTCGCTTCTTTCAAAAGGATAATTTTCTTTTACTATTTTTTTCATTTCTTCTTCGATTTTTGCTAAATCTTCTTCAGTAAAAGGTCTTTCAGGATCAAAGTCATAGAAAAATCCATTTTCCACAACAGGCCCTATTGTAACTTTTGTATTTGGGAATAATCTTTGCACAGCTTGAGCCATTATGTGAGCCGCACTATGTCTTATAATTTCAATTCCCTTTTCACTTGTATTAGTTATTATTTCAATTTCTCCAGATTTATCAATAACATGAGATGGATCAACTTGCACACCGTCAATTACAGCACCAACGGTTGCCTTCCCAAGACTGCTCCCAATACTTTTTGCAAATTCCACAACAGTCATCGGATTTTCCAGCTGTCTTTTACTACCATCAGACAAAAATCATTTCTATCATTTCCATACCTTCTTTCTCTCTTTTATCTTATAAATTAAAGGCTTAGTAAAGCCTAATTATATAGTTAGTTATAATTATTTATTATAGTATAATTCTTGCTTTTTTTCAACCTAAAAATTTAAAAACATCTCTGAAATCTGTATTTGTCTGCATGGTCTAACTAAATGCAATAAACCTATTTAATAATTTAATTTTTTTTATTTCACAGGTAGTTAATACCCCTTGCTTTTAGAAAAATGCATTTTATCAAATTCTAAACACATATAACTTTCTAACAAGTCTAATGTGATAATAAAAATAAGAAACGAACAGAAATTAAAAATTTTATTCTAGGCAATTTTTTTTACCAATTCATTTGTTCTTACAGAAAGTGAAATTACACTTAATAATAAATCTAAAAATATATCTAGGATTTTTTTATTTTCTTCACACCATAAATTAGGATTATTTTCTATTTGACTATCCTTATCTACAGTTATTGCATATCTTTCCATTATCCATTCAATAGCCGATTTGCCATTGACTTGATAATTATAAGCTTCTAAAGGAATATTTTTTTATCTTAATATCACTATTGAAAAATAATAATATCTTTTTTTATCTTTACTTGTAAATCTCATTTTTTTCTACTTTAAAATTATTATTTTCTTCTCCCTCAACTATAATAACCTTATCTTTTTCAATATTTTTCATAATTAAGATGTAAATCAGCTAACTCTCTACCTATATCAGAATAAGTTTTAAAAAAATTCTATAATCATCAACCAATGGTAGTCTTGGAATCAATTTCTTTAAATCGGCTTCAAATTCTTTTTTTATAGTCCTCATTATGTAAAAACCCATAGACATAGTAGAAAATATCTTCTTTAGTTATTTTTAGTTGAATATTTTTGTTTAGCTAAATTAAAAAAATATAGTCACTTATTCCATCTTTTTTTATTTTCTTCTTTAATTTCATCTGAATTTTCAAATAGTGATTTACCTATTTTTCTTCTTTTTTTGTTTTCAATATAGTATAACGGATAACAATTAGCTTTTTTTCTAATAAATCATAGTTCATATTATTTTTTTACAATTAATACAGAAAAATTCTTTTTGCACTTGAAATTCCATTTGTAAGAATAGTATAATCTTTCAGTTTCTCTTGCTGGTATTGACATTCATTCCAAAAATTTATTGAAATACAAATATTGCTTAACGAAAGGTCTAAATAAAGAAATCTTTTATGTTATTTTTTTATCAAATTTATCTAACTTATAAGAATTAGCTTTTTTTTCTTTAAATCTCTTGACCAAGAAATGTTTTTCAGGATTTTTTTATCTATTATTTCTTCAATATTTATATTTTTTTATCCTTATTTCTAGCATCTAATATTTTTTTCAACTTCACTATTATAAAAAGTCAATAGTTCCTTTCATATTTTTTTCCAAAAATAAATTTTTGAATAGGAATAAACCCAAGAATCCTACTTGTAACAACTCCTCTTGTTCCCATAGTAAAAAAAGGTATTCTTGTTATTTTTTTATCTATCAAAGGTATAAAAATCATAAAATTTATCATTTCTTTGATTTATCCAGTCATCTTCTTTATTAGGACTAATTTTATTATGATTTAAACTTGTCATTATATTATTTTTTTTAGTATTTCTAATTTCTCACTCTTTTTTTAAATAATCTTGAACAGAATAATAAAAAAATATCTGCTTTTTTTCTTATTACCATTAAAAATTTTTTTACTAATATAGTAACACAAACTCCTGTTTTAATATCAAATATATTTCCTCCTTCTTTTCTAGCTAAATCCCCATTTTTTTACCTGTTATTCCACCTTTTTAAATCTAAAATGTAGATAGATGAAAAATTCTTTCTCGATAGTTTTTTTCTAAATCCTGATGTCGTCGCTCCATCTATCCAGCCATTATTAGTTATAAAAGCTATAATTCCACCATTATTTCTATTCAATCTATCTGTAGCCCATCTAAAAAGCTTTTTATATAAGCATCATATAATGCTCTTTTACCATTTGAATTAGAATTTTTTTAACATAAGTGTCTGCAATTTTTTTATCTAAAAACAGGATACTTTTTTTATTTTTTTAGCATTATCATTTTCAGATTTTTTTGACCTATTGTATAAGGTGGATTTCAAAAAAATAATTTGTAAAGGAGCATTCTTTTTGTCTTTTAACCCTTTCTGAATTTTCTTTAAAAAGAATTAAAGATTAATTGAGATTCTTCTTTATCTTCACCCAATTGAAAAGTATCAGTCAAACATATGCCTTCAAACTCTTTATATTCTGTTTCCTTGTTCAAGTCATGATATATATTTTCAATATTTACTGTTGCGATGTAATAAGCTAACAGCACAATCTCGTTAGCAAAAAAATCTCTTTTTTTATACTTTCTTTCTAAATCTTCAGGATTAATATTTCCACTTTGTAAAAGTCTTGAAATAAAAAGTACCTGTTCCTACAAATGGATCTAATATATTTATATTTTTCATTGCTTAAACTTCTATTAAAAGTCTTTTTTTTCAATATATCTTCAACTGAGTTTATTATAAAGTCAACCACTTCAATAGGAGTATAAACTATTCCTAATTTTTTTAACTAATTTAGGAAAAAGCTGTCTTAAAGAACTTTTCATATAACTCTACTATTATTTTTTTGTTTTCCTTCTGAATTATCTATATTTCCAACTCTTACTCTAACATCATCATAGAATTCTTTTTAATTCAGTTGTTTCTTTTTCAAATTGTTGCTCTAATAATAAATTTAATATTTCTTCCATAGCTGAAGAAATAGGATTATTCTTTACAAAAGAATAATTTTCAAATAAAAGCTTCAAATATAGGTTTAGTTATAATATGTTGAGACAACATCTCTATTGCTTCTTCACTATCTATACTAGAATTTATATTTTCTTGTAATCCTTTTATGAAATTATTAAAAAGCTTTTTTTATGTTCCTCACTTTTTGCTATTAAATCTCTAATTCTATCTATCTGTATTTGAGCTATTTTTGGCTACATCTTTTGCCCATTGTTCAAAAATATTTTCTATCTCCAACCTTTTTCAACCATTTTAGCATAAATAGCATTTTTGTACAATGTCTATTGGAAATAAGGTTTGCTGATATATTGGATTTGATTCTTTTACTTCTCCAACAAAATCACTTCCTGAATTATCTGGAGTTCCTATTATAATATTTTTCAGGTTTTTTTCTTGTTTATGTCAATTTTATTTACTGATGCATTAAATCTATCATCATGAGCTCTTAAAGCATTTAATACTGACCAGATAACTTTATATGTCTCATTATCATTTAAAAGATTCTTCTGGTTTTTTTATTTGAAGGAATAAGAACTGGAATTATTATATATCCGTACTTTTTATTTGGAGCTTTTCTCATGACTCTCCCTACTGATTGAACTACATCTACTTGAGAATTTTTAGATGACAAGAATAAAACTGCATCAAGATTTGGGACGTCTACTCCTTCGCTTAAACATCTTGCATTAGTTAAAACCCTGCATTCCTTATCTCCGCTATCTTCTTTTAACCATGAAAGCAATTCATCCCTCTCAAGCGCATTCATTCCTCCATCTATATGTTTTGAAGTTATGTCAACCATTTTTCTTTGAGCCTCTTTTTTTAATGAAGAAATATAGGTTTCTGAATAATTATTCAAATTATTTGTTATCTTTTTAGAAGTTTTTATATCCCTGCAAAATGCAACTGCTCTTTTCATGGGTTCAGGATCTGTTGATTTTACTATTCCTCCTGTTTCTAAAATCTGTTTGGATAAACCATTTATACAACCAATTAATTTAGTTGCATCATCTACTTTGAATTCATTTTCTCCATTTGCAATAATTGACTGTAATTCTTTAGGAATTTGACTTGAATTTAAAGTAAGAATTAAAAACCTTGTAATCCGTTAATAAACCTTTTTTTCGACTGCTTTCCCAAAACCAATTCTATAAATTTCTTCTCCATATAAATTTTTATCATCCATAGAACAAAGTTCGATATTCTTTTCTTTCGCTTTTTGATTTAGAACTATCATCATATAATCTAGGTGTAGCTGTCATATACAGTCTCTTTTTAGCTTTTATAAATTCATTTTTGTGAACTTTAACAAAAATTACTCTCATCTTTGTCCTTTAAAATAACCCCTGTTGTTCTATGTGCTTCATCACAAATGATTAAATCAAAAAATTCCAAAAAGTTTTATTTCTTTCTAATAATTCTTTTTTTGAGCTTTAATTATAACATCTATTGATTGGTATGTTGAAAATATGACTTTCATACCTTTTTTTATTTTTTTAATCTCATCTAATCTAATTATTATTTTTTTCTATATCAGTTGTTGCTGGTGAAGCCAAATCCACTACACTTATTATATTATTATCACCTTTTTATTTTTTCCCTGAAATTTTTTTGAATCTGAACAAATACATATTGGGTATAATTTAGTATCTATATCCACATCATTTGACCATTCTTGAAGTGCTTGTCCTAAAAAGAGCAATTGAAGGAACTAAAAATAATACTAATCCATTTTTATTCGTTTCATTTTCAGCTATTTTTTTAAAGAAGTAAAAGTTTTTCCTGTTCCGCAAGCCATTATTAATTTACCTCTATCATTTTTCTTTGAAATATTCGTTTACAGAATATATAGCTTCCTTTTGATGTTCTCTTATAATTTTGCTTTGTCTTCTTGCTTCTTTACCTAATTTTTCCTGAATATATTTTTAGACCAATCCACGTCAGAATTTTCAAGTTGATCACGAGATATTCTTTGTACATTTATTTCTTGATTTTTCAATCAGATTATTTGCTTTTTAGACCATTTATTTGTTGTCGAAACGAATATTCTTCCTGAAAACTTTCTCTTTTTCCCCATCGACTTCAAAAAGTTTAGCAGAAGTAGATATAAAAAGTATCTACATCTGATTTTTGATATTTCACTATCTTGTTTATAAAATTTACATTGAATGGCTACAAATTCATCTTTTTCATTGTAAATAACTAAATCTATTCCACTATCACTGCCACCAAATTGATCTCGATAAGGGAATTCATCCCAAAGCCATATTTCTTTAATATTATCAGCATATAATTTTTTTGTTAAAAACCAATTTTTTTATTAATATTTCAAATTTGCTTCCTTTTTCTCTTTTTGATTCAGAATTTTTTTCTAGTAATTCTAAAATTTTTGTTTAATGTCATTATCTTCTCCTTAAAAAAATTAACTAAGTTTATTACTAAATTAAATTTTTTTAAGTAGAATAGAATTTTTTTGATATAAATAAAATTATTTCCAATTTCAATATAAGAAAAAAATAAAATAACAATATTCTTTTTTTATGTTATAATAAAAAAACTATAAGAATATTTTTTTAATCAAGTAATAAACTTAATTTATCTCTAAACATTTCCCAAATAATTTAGTAAAAATATAAAAAAACTAAATTTGGGAGGACACTATGAAAATAAAAAAACAACTAAACAAAAAAATTAAAAATACGAAGATTGGTTAGATATTTGGCTAGAAAAAGAACGATTTTTTTCATAAAAGAATCAACTTATGCCACTTATACTAATATTATCGAAAACCATTTGAAACCTACAATTGGGAAAAAGAAAATTGAAAAATATTACAAATGAAGATTTACAAAAATTTTATTATTTTAAAATTGAATATTTCTGGAGTAAATTCCGGCAGAAAAAAACTTGCACTCAAAAACCGTTAAAGACATGATCGTTCTTATAAAAAAATACTTTAAATACTGCAATTCAACAAAAAAATAATACCTTTTTCAGAATTTTTTTATTGTAAATTTCCAACTTCTTCTATAAAAATCACATTTAAAAAAATTTTTTTCTACAGAAGAACAAAGAATGCTTTTTTTCAATATTTAACAGATAATCCAAATCCTAAAAAAATTTAGGAATTTTTACTTTGCTTACAGACAGGACTACGACTTGGCGAAATATGTGGATTGCAATGGCAAGATATAAATTTAGAAAAATAAAACTTTAATAATTCATAGAACTTTGCAAAAGATTTACATTAAAGAAAAAAATAGATGTTATTCAAAAATTATTATTGATACTCCAAAAACCAAAACCTCTAATCGAACAATTCCTCTCAATTATGATTTTATAAATCTAATAAAAATCTTTTTTTATGAAGATAGATCCTATTACTTTATTACAAATAATAAAAAAATTATTTAGAACCTCATCGTTATCGCCATTATTATCAAAAAAACTTCTTCATTCTTTAAATCTCCCAAAACTTACATTTCACAGCCTTCGCCACACTTTCGCCACTCAAGCTATTGAACTTGGAATTGATTATAAAAACCATTTCTGAAATTTTAGGACATTCCAACATAAGCACTACTCTAAATTTATATATTCATCCTAAAAACTGAACATAAACGAAAATGTCTTGATTTGATATACCAAAATTTGAAAAAATTAGACAAAAGAAATTAAACAAAAAAAGGAACTACCCAAAAATCATAGTTCCTTTTATCTTAACAAAAAAATTATATTTAATCTTTCAATCGACCATCCTTACTCATAATCCCCATCTATCCTCACTTTTCGCAAAATCATCCCCTCTTTTGCATTCAAATCCAACTTAATTTTTCCATTTGAACCTGTTCTAAATGTTCTGCCTTCTGTTACCAGGTCGATAAATCTTTCATCCTGATAATTTGTTTCAAATTCCACATTTTCCCAGCTGTTAAATGAATTGTTTATTACAACAATGATTAATTGATCTTCGATTACTCTTTCGTATGCAATTACATCTCGTTCATTGTCGGCAAATACTTCTCTAAATTTACCGTAAATAAGCGTTTTATTTTCAAGACGAATTCTTATTAATTTTTTATACCATTCAAATAGATCGCTGTCGACTTTTTGCGAATAAACTTCATTTTGGTTAATGTGTGACGGATTTTTCTCATCATCGTATAAAAATTCCTTCCACAACATTGGCTTTCTGCAGTATGGATCTGTTGCTCCCCACATTCCAACTTCATCGCCGTAAAATAGCATTGGTGCTCCAATATAAGTCATTTGGAATATTGAAATTAATTTTAGTATGTCTTTTGGCTTAATTGGGCTGTTTCGCCAATCTATTGTTGTATTTGGATGATAGTTTGAAGCTAGGTCAGGACGAATTCCGTTGTATCCTTTTTCTAACTGCTTTCCTTCTTCCAAATTTCTTCCAACCACATCGTTTACGATTCTTGAATAAAGTCTATCTGTATCGTGTGAACCATTTAGATTTTGGCTTGCCTGCAATGCCTGATATGGATACCAGGTTCTTTTTTCTCGAAGTTCATTGAAAAAGTCCTGTGCCTTTAATTTATACCTTACTCCACCTTCACGGCTTTGGTTTATGAAAAATCCGATAACTGTTTTTAGCCATTCATAGTTCATTACAGTGTCAAATTTATTTCCGCCGTTAATATCTCCTGAAGCATTTCCCCAAAGTTCGGCAGTTATGTAGGAATCCTTCTTGCTGCCTTTTACAACTTCTCTCCATTCATTCCAGAAATTTTGATTTTCAAGACAGTTTGGCACATCTAAACGCCATCCGTCGATTCCATCATCTTCCATCCAGTTTTCACTTTCTTTTCCATCAGGTCCGCACATCCATTTTCTTGTGATATTAAAAATGTATTCTTTATATTCCTGATTAAAAGTGTTAAATTCAGGAAGTGAGTCAAATCCACCCCAGGCGTTATAAATAGTTCTCTTTCTATTTGCTATTAATGTTTCAAATGCCTGTTCATCACTCATATCATCTGTAATCGGAACATGCTGTCCAAAATCTGTAAATTTGTACCAATCTTTATATTTAGAATTTTCACCGTCTGCAAGCACCATATTAAATGTCCAGTGCTCACTGCTGCTATGATTGAAAACTCCGTCAAATATTACACGAATACCATTTTTATGAAATTCCTTTATCAAGTCAACCATTATCAAGTCTGACTCTGTCCAAACCCAGGTAGCTGGATCTTCTGTTTCTCCATATCCATTTTTTCCTCTGTTTTCACCCTTTAAGTTCACTTCCAGAAGTTTTAGCTCGCTGCTTGTTGTAGCCTTGTTTCCAAGCACATCCACGTATGACTTATTCCCATATTTATTATTTCTGTTAATTTCCACGCCATGAGTTTCTCCGCTTGTCTTTATTGTCCCAAAATCTGGCGAAATATGTCTAAAGTCATTTGCTCCATACTTATGGTTCTGATACGAGAAAAATACTGGATTTAGCCACACAGCATTAATTCCAAGCTCCTTCATATATGGTATTTTTTCCTTGATTCCCTGTAAATCTCCACCGTACATTCTGGCATATTTCAAACTGTAGTCAATTTCACGTTCTCCCAGCTTTTCCCATATTGTCTGTTCCCTAAAGTCAGATGTCCATCGGTTTCTATCAAAATGGCTAATTACATTGTTACTTTTTTCCCATTTATATTCCTCCACAAAATTCTGTTCATGAAGTATGTTAGGCTTAAATGCCTCTGGTCCAAATTCATTGAAAATTGGATCATTGTAATGATTTCCATTGTAAAATCTATCTGGAAAAATATTATACCAGATAGCTTCTTTTGCCCAGTTCGGCACATTAAATAACTGTATATCTTTAGAAGTTGTATTTACAACAAGTCTTTTTGGGCTTGCTGTAACTTAATGTCGTTCCATTAAAGTAGGCTCTTGTGCCATTATCCTCTAAAAATAAAAATAATATAATAGTTTTTTTAGCTTCTTTTTCCGAAGTTTATAATTCTTTCAAAAATAGTCAAATCCATTTGTCTTATCCTGGTATCTTTCAAGTTCGTAAATCATTTCATAGTTATCTTCTTCGTGTAAAACAATGCTTATATATGCACGTTCCACATCGTTCATCTGAGTTCTTATTTTAAACTCATATTCACTGTCAGACAATTTGTTAAAATATTGCAAACTATCGTATTTATGAACAATCGCCTTTAAATTTGTATTTTTATCAATCGCTTCATAAACAAATTTTCCAGTTCCCAAATCTCCTTGTGCGAATAATGCTCCATTTTCTCCTATTACAAGCTTTCTATTTCTATTTTCAGGAAACCATTTTCCGTCAATCAAATATTTGTATTCATAAACTCCTTCAGGTGAAGCCAATGTCACTTCGTAATTTGTCCCTTCAAAATGATAAATCGGCTCAGTATCAGGCTTCCAGCTATTAAAGTTCCCCGCAATTTCAACTTTATCCGCCTTTTCCAATCCAAAATCAGAAATATTCAAATTCATTCTGTAAAATTTCATTTTAGTTAATGAAAATGTCTTTTTAGATGGCGAATATTCCACATAAATATCTATTCCCTTTTGAAATCCTGTTATTGATTTTTGGTGGTAAATTTTCGCCTACCACAGCTTCAAATTTTTTTGGCAAATGGAGCTGTATGGCTGTAAGTTACACCGCTTATTGTACCATTTTCTTCATCCTTTATTTCAAAGAAATAGCTCCCTGATTCAACATTTCCCCATTTATATATATAATTTTCCCATTTTTGCTTTAAATTCTCTTCACTATAAAAATTTATTATCTTTTGTAAATTATTAATTTATAACCCATTTTACTCTCCTAATTATCTGCTCTCTAATTTAGTTCAAAAAATACTTTATATGCTCTGTATGTTTCATACAAATCCGCTTTTGATGAAATTTCAAATAAAGAGTGCATTGATAAAAGTGCCGGCCCTGCATCTATCGTTCTAATTCCATAGTAAGCCAGAAACTTCGCAACAGTTCCTCCTCCACCTTCATCAACTTTTCCAAATCCGCCCGATTGATATTTAATTTCATTTTTATCAAATATTTGTCTTATTTCCTGAATAAATTCAGCATCTGCATCATTTGCCATAGATTTTCCACGGCTTCCAGTATATTTAGCGAATGCCAGTCCATAAGATAGCCGAGCTACATTTTCAATATCGTGAACAGATTTATACACAGGATTCATTGCAGCAGTAACATCTGATGACAAGGCTTTAGAATTCCACAAAGTTTCCCTTAATATCTGATCATTATAGTTTTTTTCTGTAAGTGAAAGCATTTTCCCAACAATATATTCAGGCAATGTCGACTTCAAGCTTGTCGAACCTTCACTTCCGATTTCTTCCTTATCTGTCAAGTAAACCATAACAGTTTTTTTCTGTTTCCTCTATTTCAAGCAAAGCTCTAAGCGAAGTAAATGCACAAATTCTGTCATCTTGCCCGTATCCTCCAATCATGCTCTGATCAAGCCCCACATCTCGCAATTTCCCAGCAGGCACAACTTCCAGCTCTGCAGTAAAAAAGTCATCTTCTTCTATTCCATAATCTTTTTTCAATTTATCAAGTACAAACTGTTTTATTTTTTTATTTACATTTTCATCATTTACAGGCATATTCCCAAATAACAATTTTAACTCTTCACCTTTTATTACATCCCTTGCCTTTCTTTCATCCTGCACATTATACGACAAATGCGGCAATATATCAGGCACGCTAAACACAGGCTCATCATCCCGCTCTCCAATTGAAAGCGAAATTTTCTCACCATCCTTCAGAAAAACTACACCGTGCAATGCCAACGGAGTCGCAGCCCATTGATACTTTTTAATTCCACCATAATAATGTGTATTCAATAGTGCAAATTCTTCAGCTTCCATTATTGGATTAGGCTTCAAATCCAGTCTTGGGGAATCAACGTGGGAAACAATCATATTAATACCGCTTTTTATATCATTTCCAACAATTACCGCAATAATATTTTTATTTCTATTGTTAAAATAAATTTTATCCCCCTTTTTCAATTCACTTTTTTTTATTAATATCGACAAATCCATTTTTTTATAAGCTCTTTTTCTGTCAAATCTACAAATTCACGCTCAGTCTTTGCCAAATCCAAATATTTTTTTATAGTCTTCAGCAAATTCAAATATTACTTTTTTTGTTCATCTGTATAACTTTTTCCACAAATTTTCCTTTTGTCATTTTACTTCCTTTCCCAAAGTTTCAATTATAACAAAAAAACATAATAGATATATTCAACAACCCAAGTTTTTTTATTTTATTAAATTCTAAGTTTGCGTGGTTATCGAACAGATCTAATAAATCAACATTTAAATAAAAAAATAACAAAAAAACGGTGGCTTGAAAAAAATATCCCGAATCAGCCACCTTCTTTCCAAACTAAATTAATTTTTTTCGATTTATTTAATTTTATTTATCTAAATATCAAATTTATTTAACTTCGTTTAATTTCTTTTTCCAATTCTTTTTCCAGCTTCTTCATATCCTGGTTTTCCTAATAATGCAAACATATTTTTCTTATATGCTTCTACTCCAGGCTGATCAAATGGATTTACACCTAAAAGGTATCCACTTACTCCACATGCTTTTTCAAAGAAATAGAATGTATATCCTAAGTGATAAGGAGTTACTTCAGGAATATTTATTCCTAAGTTAGGCACATTTCCATCAACGTGCGCTAAGATTACTCCATCAGTTGCTTTTTTATTTACATAATCCAATGTTTTTCCAGCAATAAAGTTCAATCCATCAAGATTTTCCTTGTCACTTTCAATAACAAATTCCACTTCAGGTTTTCCAATAGAAACTACTGTTTCAAAAAATAATCTTTGCCCTTGTTGAATATATTGACCTAATGAGTGTAAATCAGCTGAGAAATCTGCTGAAGTTGGATACAGTCCTTTTCCTTCTTTTCCTTCAGATTCTCCAAATAATTGTTTCCACCATTCTGCCAAATAGTGAACTCTTGGTTCATAATTTACCATTAATTCCAAATCTTTTTCCTTTTTCTATGCAAGATGTTTCTAACAGTCGCATATTGTAAAAGCCTGATTTTTCATCCATATTTTTTTGTTTGCAAAGTCATTCATCGCATCTTTTGCTCCAGCCATTAAGTCATCAATGTCAATTCCAGCCGCAGCGATTGGTAAAAGTCCTACTGCAGTCAACACAGAAAATCTTCCTCCAACATTGTCAGGTACAACAAAAGTTTCATATCCTTCAGCTGTAGCAAGTGTTTTTAATGCTCCCTTCGCTTTATCTGTTGTAGCATAAATTCTTTTTGCAGCTTCTTCTTTTCCGTATTTTTCTTCCAGCATTTTCTTGAATACTCTGAATGCAATTGCAGGTTCAGTTGTAGTTCCAGATTTTGAAATTACATTTACTGAAAAAAATCTCTATCTCCAACTACATCGATTAAGTGTTGTAAGTAAACACCGCTCATATTTGTCCCTGCAAAGTAAATTTCAGGAGTTTTTCTCTTATCTTTTGGCAAGTTATTGTAAAAGCTGTGTGATAAAAATTCAATTGCAGCCTTTGCTCCTAAATATGACCCTCCAATTCCAATTACAACTAAAACTTCTGAATCATTTTTTTAATTTTTTTTCAGTCGCTTTTTTTAATTCTGGCAAATTCATCTTTATCATAAGTTTTTAGGCAAGTCAACCCATCCTAAAAAAAGTCATTTCCTGCTCCAGTTTTTTTGAAGTCAATACTTCATTTGCCAATTCCACATAAGGCTTAATTTGTTTTAATTCATCTTCGTTAAAAAAATTTTTTTGAAAATTGATAGCTAAAATTTAATTTCATTTTTTTCTTATCTCCTTAATATACAATTTTATTTTAGTCCATTGTAAAAGTTTGTAAAATTCCATTAATAAAGGTTTTATCAATTTTAATCTTCCATTTCAATTTTTTTAGCAAGAGATTTTAAACTCATCACTTAAATTTTATATCCATTACTTTTTACAATTTCCTAATACAATTTTATTTCCTAAATTTTTTTGAAAAATCAAAAAAACTTTTTATTTACACATAGTAACACAACCTTAAAATCGAATAAAAAAATAAATCTCTGTAATTTCAATTTAATATCTCGATTTTTGAAGCAATTCATAAACTTGCCTAATAACCATATAGTTTTCAAATTACAAGCCAAAAAGCTAAGTTGGCAAAAATAAAAAAATATACAAAAAAACTTTCTTCCGTTTTAAAGTAATTTTTTTACCAAACTATTTTTTTCAATTAAAGTATAACAAAAAAACAAACTTTTTTTCAAATTTTTTTCCACTTATATTTTTACAATTTTAAAAAAATTTTTTTCCTGAAATTTTTAAGTTTTTATTATACAAATATCCTTAATATCTAGTCAATTTCCCTTGCTTATTGTCCCCTTCACATTAAACTTTTCATCAAAATATGTCAAATCTGCAAAATATCCCTCCTTTATAAATCCATATTTTTCATCAATAGCCACCGCTTCAGCAGGATAGGAAGTTGCCATTCTGAGTGCTTCCTCAAGCGAAATATGGACTTCTTCCACTAGATTTTGCACCCCTTTTATCATAACAAGCGAAGATCCCCCCAAAGTCCCTTCTGGAGAAATACATTTTCCATCCCTATACAAAACTCTGTTGCCTTCAAACATAAATTCCGTCATATTATCTGTTCCAGCAGGGCTAACTGCATCTGTCACAAGATAAAGCCTATCCTTCATTATTTTCTTAGCAATTTCCACAGAAGCAAAATCTATATGAAGCCCGTCAACTATTATCCCGCAATTCGTAGTATCATTATTAAATAAAAATCCAACAACCCCAGGCTCTCTCGAATCCAGTCCTCTCATTGCATTATACAAATGAGTTCCGCAGTTATAGTATTCCTTCTTTTCCACACACTCTTTGTAAGTTGCATTCGTATGCCCAATAGCCACATTAATCCCAGCATCTCTCAATTTTTTCACATGTTCAACTTTAGCCTTTTCAGGTGCTATTGTTATTATTCTAGCAACTTCTGGCCCTGCCTTAGCTATTTTCTCAATCATCTCATCCGACAAAACTCTTATGTATTCAGAACGATGAATCCCCTTTTTTTCCACACTTATATAAGGCCCTTCAATATGAAGTCCCAAAACTCCAATTTCCTCCTTATCCTCCATTCCCTTCATAAGCTCAATAGCCTTTTCTATTTTCTCATCTGGAGAAGTTATAAGCGTAGGCAAAAACGAAGTACACCCATATCTTTTATTAGTTTCATTCATTATTTCCAATGCTTCCCTAGAAATATCATCATTAAACAGCACTCCCCCGCACCCATTAATCTGCAAATCAATAAACCCTGGCGACAAAATCATCCCTTCAACATCAATAACTTCCTGATTTTCCAATTCTTTTTTATCAATCAAAGAAAAATCCACTATCTTTTTTTATAAATTTCCTTCCAAAAACAACCGCATTTTTCCCCAATAAATTTCTCCCCATCAAATATCTTTGCATTTTTTTATAATCATCTTAATAATAGTTCCTCTCTTTATTTTTTTATTTTTAGAATATTTTTAGTTAATAACTGTTTTTTTCTTATTCTACCTAGTATGCTTTTTAAAACAACTATTATAATTAAATTAAAAAAATGTCGTGATTTTTTTGGAATAAAATTGACTGTTTGAACTTTTTAATAACCTTTAAACTATAATTATTTAAACAGATAAAATAACTATTATCAAAAAGCGAATTTCAATTTTGTTTCAAAAAAATGCTTAGACAAGCCAGAGATGCAAGGAAAATGGCAATTAATTTCCCTTGCTTTTGAAAAAAGGAAAAAAACATAAAACCCTTTTCATTAACAATAATTTATTAATAAAACTTATTTTTGCCAATTCTATCAAATATTTTTTTATATTTTTTTCCAAATCCAAATTCTTAGCCTCAATTTCCTTAAAATACCTATAAGTCTTAACCTTTATATCCGAAGCCGCCATCTCATCAATTACCAGCACTGCCCTTCTATGCAGCTGCAAAGCCGAAATTGTCCAAAGATGATTAACTCCGCCTTCCACCCCGTGATAAACTGCACGGGCCTTTTTATACCCATTTGCAAGAATCATAACCTCCTTTGAGTCCATAAGCGTCCCCACACCAATTGTCAAGGCTGATTTTGGCACTTTTTCAATGTCATTGTCAAAAAATCTGGAATTTGCCAAAATTGTGTCATAAGTCAGATCCTTGTCACGTGTATGTGAAGAAAGCGATGAACCTGGCTCATTAAATGCAATATGCCCATCTTCTCCAACTCCACCCAAAAACAGCTGAATCCCGCCAGATTTTTTTATTTTTTCCTCATAGTTATGACATTCTTCCTCTAAATCTTCGGCACATCCATTTAGAATATTTATATTTTCTTTTTTTATATTAATATGCTTAAAAAAGTTCTCATCCATAAAATAGTGATAACTTTGCGGATCTTCAGGCTTTAATCCCACATATTCATCCATATTAAAAGTCACGACATTTTCAAACGACAATATCCCTTCATTATACAAATTTATCAGTTCCCGATAAGTCGCAAGCGGTGTAGAGCCCGTAGGAAGTCCCAGCACAAAGGGCTTTTCCCTTGTAGGCTTAAATTTTAATATTTTTTTAGTAATCTGATAAGCACTCCATCTTGCCACTTCATCAGCATTTTTTAAGATAATTACACGCATTTCATTCACATCCCTAATTTAAAATTTTAAATTTTTCATTAAAATGTTTCTTACTACTATTATATACCCTTTTTTTATTATGTCAAGTCCATTTTATTAAAAATTTTTGTTTGGAAAAAAATTAAAAAAATTGTATAATTTAATCGGTGATGATAAATAAAAAAAGCTGTAAATTACAGTAATTAATTAGGAGGAAAAATATGAAAACATATTTAGTGACAGGTCTTTGCTGGCTTTTATTGGCTCTAATTATTTAAAATATATTTTAAATAATTATAAAAAAATGATGATATTAGAGTAATTGTAGTCGATGTGCTTACCTATGCAGGAAATTTAGGCACGATTGCCAATGAACTTAAGGATGAAAGAGTAAAATTTGAAAAGATTGATATTCGTGATCAAAGGGAAATTGCCAGAATCTTTTCTGAAAATGAAGTTGACTTTGTTGTGAATTTTGTAGCAGAATCGCATGTTGACCGTTCTATTGAAAATCCGCAAATTTTTTTGGAAACAAATATTCTTGGTACGCAAAATCTTTTGGAAAATGCAAAAAAAGCATGGACCATTGCAAAAGATGAAAATGGGTATCCAGTTTACAAGGATGGAGTAAAATATTTACAAGTTTCAACTGATGAAGTTTACGGAAGCTTGTCAAAAGATTATGACACAGCCATCGACTTAGTAATTGATGATGATGAAGTAAAAAAAGTTGTAAAAAATAGAACAAATTTAAAAACTTACGGGAAAAATTTCTTCACAGAAAAAACTGCCCTTGATCCAAGAAGCCCGTATTCAGCTTCCAAAGCAAGTGCCGACCACATTGTAATTGCCTACGGCGAAACTTATAAAATGCCTATAAACATTACAAGATGCTCAAATAACTACGGTCCTTACCACTTCCCTGAAAAATTAATTCCGCTTATGATAAAAAACGTGCTGGAGGGTAAAAAATTGCCAGTTTACGGAAAAGGAGACAATGTAAGGGACTGGCTTTATGTGGAAGATCACTGTAAAGGAATCGACCTAGTTTTAAGAAATGCTGACATTTATGAAATTTACAATATTGGAGGCTTTAACGAAGAGCAAAAATATTAACATTGTAAAAATTAGTTATTGATATTTTTAAGAGAAGAAATTGAAAAATAACGATGAATATAAAAAGGTTTTAAAAACTGACTTGCAAAAATATAAATTATGATTTGATTACTTTATGTTCAGGATCGGCTTGGGCACGATATGAGATATGCCATTGACCCTTCAAAAATTGCAAGAGATTTAGGATGGTATCCAGAAACAGACTTTGAAACAGGTATCAGAAAAAAACTGTAAAATGGTACTTGGAGCATCAGAACTGGGTAAACGAGGTAGTTTCAGGAGATTATCAAAAATATTATGAAGAAATGTATGGGAACAAATAATTAAATTCATAAAAAAAGGAGTAGACTAATGAACAATTTTACAATAAAAGAAACCCCAATAAAAGGCTTAGCAGTAATTGAGCCAAAAGTTTTTGGAGATGAAAGAGGATTCTTTATGGAAACTTATAACAAAAAATCCTTTGAAGAATTGGGACTTACAATGGACTTCGTTCAAGATAACCATTCAAAATCTAAAAAAGGCGTTTTACGTGGACTTCACTTCCAGACAAAGCACACTCAAGGGAAATTAGTACGTGTGATAAAGGGAAGCGTTTACGATGTGGCAGTTGATTTGAGAAAGGACAGCGAAACTTTTGGAAAATGGCATGCGGTAAAATTATCTGCCGAAAATAAACTGATGTTTTATATTCCAGAAGGCTTTGCACATGGCTTTTTAACACTTGAAGATGAAACAGAATTTACTTATAAATGCACAGATTTATATGCTCCTGAATATGATAGCGGAATTTTATGGAATGATGAAACAATAAATATTGACTGGAAATTTGAAGAATTTGGAATAAACCCCGATGAACTGACAATTTCTGAAAAAGATAAAGTTCAACAGAAATTTGACAAAACAAAAAATTATTTTGGATGATTAGTCAAAGTAAAGCATTCATATGAATAACTTATTGTTTCTTTAAAAAGATTTTTTTAAAAAAATATTTTCTTTTAAATTGAAATATGAGCCACTCCTGCCTAAAAAAAGCGGGAGTTTTTTTGAAAAAAATATGCTTTTTATCAATCCTGCTTAACTATTTCCACTCTGAATTTTTTTATCTTTTCTGTATTTGAACACCGTTTCACAATTTTTTTATTCAAATTTTCTATAACATAAGTTAAAAAAATTCTTTTTTTATATTTTGTTAAAATTAGTAAAAAAAGTTTACTTTTTTTCAAAAAAACTTTTATATAATTAGGTAAAGGCTAATATAAGGTTATTGCACGTTATGCTAAATCCTATTTAAAAAAATAGAATACATATCTTATTATTTTTTTAGTAACGGATCAACTCCTTCTTGGAAAAAAATTTATAAATCTATTATTGTAATGGGAAATAGTATTAATTAAAGATAAAAATCGATATTTTATCTGTAAAAAAATTAAAAAAAGTTAAATTATAGATAAAAGAAAGAAATGTATAGTTTAAACAGATTTTTTTGATTTTTTTAGAAAGGAAGAAATATGACAAATAATTTAAAAAGAATTTAAGCAAGAATTAAAATCATTTGCTAAAAAAGTAAAAGATTTTAAATACACAGATTCAGCGCTTATCACATTTTTATTAACTGGTGCGATAGGAAAAAGTGCGTCAGTTAATCACTTTTCAGAAGGAAATGATATTGAAATTCAGCCAATAGCGAGAAATACTTCAATTAAAACAACTTGGGGAGGTTGGCAATATGGAATAAATGGATTTTACAATAATTGGCAAGGGCATTACAAGGGGCATGGAGATAAAGTAAAAGATGTTAAATATATTAGGAGTACAGATCATAGTAATAATGATAACAATAACAATGATAACAGTAATACTGGAGCAGTTCATGCAAATACTGGTGAAATAATAACAATGAACAAAACTTCCCTCTCTTCAACGCCAGATGTTTCCATAATAGGTGGAATAGATTCTCAAACTAATAAAAGTACAAAATTTGGACTTCTCGCTGAAAATGGTGGTGTCATTAATGCACAAAAAAACTGGATAAAAGTGACAGATAGTCCAATGAATACTGTTTCAATTAATAATGCAAAAATTGATTTGGAAGGTAGCAAAGTAGAATATAAAGGAAAGGGGTACGCACTATATACTGATAGTACAAGTAGTTCTACAAATGCAATTAATATGAAAGATGCGACATTGGTTTTAGATGGAAAAGCCATTGGATACGTTTTTGATCAAGCTAGACCAAATGTTGTAAATTTTAACAATACTAATATTGATGTACTTTTCTGATGATGTAGTTATTGCAGATTTAAGAAATTCTGTAACACCTATTGTTATAGATATCGAAAATAAGGCTGGTAATGATAGCTTGAAAAGTCAGTTGCTTAGGGGAAATAATGTAAATATTACAAGTTCAAATGGAAAAACAAATTATAAATATGCTTTTGGTGGATGATGCTACAATTCAAATAAAAATCAGCAGTTGATAAGGCAAATTTAATAAGTGATTCAGATAGCGAGGTATTTACAAAAAGATCATTGTATCAAAATTCAAGATTGCATGTGGAGGCATTTGGTTCAGTAAAAGCTGAATTAAATACGGCTCAAATGAATGCGATAGACGATAGATTTTTAGCACCAGTGGGACTTGCAATTACTGGAAGTTCAAAATCAGTTGATAATACTACAACAGAAATTGGTAATAAAGGTAAAGTTTTTGTTGACAGAACAGATGCTGGACAAGGTGGAATAGGATTTTTAGCTGATTATGGTTGGCTTAATAACTATAATGCTGGTAAATTAGAAGTAGAGTATAGTAGTGTGCCAGGTGTGACAGTAACACCTAATGAGGGAGCAGTTGGAATGTATGGAACAAATAATTCAAATATGGTAAGTTCTGGTCCAATACGTGTTGGTGGTAAAAACTCATTTGGAATTTTGGGACTTTCGTATAAAATAGACGCTTCTACAGGTTTAGCTATAGATCCATCTAATGAACCTTATTTTAATAGTGCTTTACATCGAGAAAATTTTGGAAAAATAGATATTATGAATTTACCATGGGGAGAAATTTCAATGTATGGTGATGGAGCAGTTGGAATATTTACAAAAAATAATAGTATCGACCCGACAATAAAATCTATTCCATCTACATCTAAAGCCTGGCTTGTTGGTGTAAATGAAGGTACTATTACAATATATGGAAATAATCATGCAATCGGAATGGGATCTAATTTTGGAGCTGTTACAAATTATGAAGGTGAAGATCCTAATACCCATGTTGTTCAATCTGGAATAATTAATGTACTTGGTACACAATCATTTGGAATGTATGGAACAAATAATACTGATTTGAAAAATTTTGCGATAATAAATGTTGCTCCAACTTCTCCTGGAAATGAATCGATAGGAATGTATGGAGATGATCCAAAAACGAAAGTATATATGCTGGAATTTGAGAATGGAAGAAGAATTGTAAGAGATAGCATAATAAATATTGGACAATCTTCATATGGTATTTTTGCTAGAAACATAGAAATGAACGGTGGTACGATAAATGTAGGAAATGACGGAGTAGGAATTTACTCTCAAGGACCGGATGTCGATCTTACTGGAGGAAAAATTATTGTGGCAAATAACAATGCAGTAGGAATATACATTGACGATGCTACTGTAGCTCCAAAACCTACGATTGTTAAAGGAAATTTAGATATGAAAGTTGGGACGGATTCAGTTGGATATTTGATAACAGCTTCAAATACTAAGACGGATATAAAAACAAAAGCACCGAATGATATTCATATAGGAGAAAATTCAGTTTACATCTATTCAAAAGCACCACAAAGTTTAGGTGGAAAAATTGAAACTGAGTCAAAGATTGTGACTGATGGAAATAACAGCTATGGAATCTATTCATCTCAAGATTTTGTAAATCGTGGAGATATTAATTTGAAATCAGGAACTGGAAATATTGGAATTTATTCATCTCAAGGAATTGGACAAAATTATGGAACAATTGAAGTTGGTCCAAGTAATGTGGCAACTGGAAAATATGGAGTTGGAATGGCAACAGGAAGTGGAACAGTAGAAAATCATGGAAATATCAATGTTACAGAAAATAACAGTGTTGGAATGTATGCTTCAGGTTCTAGTGCAAAAGCAATAAACAGAGGAACAGGAACTATTAATTTGAAAGGCAATGATACAGTTGGAATGTACATTGACAATCATGCTACTGGAGAAAATTATGGAACAATTCAGACAACGCCAACTGCAAGTGGAACTGGAATAAAAGGTGTAGTCGTCAAAAATGGAGGAATTATTAAATTATGGAACAATAAATATTGTTGGAGGTGTGGGAGTATATAACGAAGCAGCTAGCGAGTACCAAGTTCAAGGAACTAATACTTCAACAACTGCATCTTCTGTAGGAACAGGAGTTAATAGAACAGTAGCAGAAAAATCAATAACAAAAGTTCCAGCGCATCCAAGTCCAGTATCAATACCGATACCGGCTGTACAAGTTGAACCATTAATAGATGATGGAAATGTAATTTTGCCACAAGTACCAGGAAGAAATTTACCAGGTGATAATCATAATTATGTAATAAATGATTCAAGTGTAGAAATGTATGTGGATACTTCAGGAATAAATTATACAAATCCTATACAAGGTTTGAGTAATTTATCAGGAATTACAGACATAAATTTAATAATGGGAACAGAAGTTACTAATTCTTTTAAATGCAAAAAGCGATTCAAATAGGAGATAATATTTTACAACCATACAATAATACTTTAGGAAGCGATATACCAACTGGAGCTAAGGTAAATGCAGATTCAGCAAGTTTGACTTGGAAAGCATATTTAGTAGAATCAGGAAATGTGACAGCACCGATAAAAACTGTATATATGATAAAAAAATTCCTTATACTAATTTTGCAAATGAAAAATGATACCGATAATAGAAATTTCTTAGATGGACTTGAACAAAGATATGGTGTTGAAGATGTCAATTCTAGAGAAAAACAAATTTTTTTAATAGATTAAATGATATAAGAAAAAGATGAAACCGCATATATTTAAACAAGCTGTAAATGAAATGAAAGGTTATGAATATTCGAATACTCAGCAACGAATTAATGCTACTAGAAATGAATTGGATAAGGAAATTGGATATTTGCAGAAAGATTGGAAAAATTCATTTGACAAAAATGACAAGATTAATCTATTTGGAATGAGAGATCAGTATAAAACAGATACAGCTGGAGTTGTGGACTATGACAGTGATGCCTATGGAGTAGCTTATGTTCACGAAGGCAAAACATCCAAAACTGGAAACGCTTCTGGATGGTATGCTGGAGCTGTCACAAATCAATTTAAATTTAAAGATTTAGGAAAATCGACTGAACAAGATACGATGATTAAAGCTGGAATATTTAAAACAATATCGCCAAAAAGTGATCAAAATGGTTCATTAAGATGGACAATTTCAGGAGATGTATTTGGTGGAATAAATAGTATGCATCGTAAATTCTGGGTTGTAGATGATACATTTGAGTCTAAAGCTAATTATTACACCTATGGAGCAGCTTTAAAAAATGAATTAGGCTATGATATAAGATTGTCTGAAAAAATTCATTTGCGACCTTATGGAGCTTTAAAAATGGAATATGGACGATTTACAGACATAAAAGAAGATAATGGTCAAATGAACTTGGAAGTTAAAGGAAATGATTATTTCTCAGTTAAGCCTGAAATTGGAGCGGAGTTTAAATATATTCAACCATTGTCAGTAAATACCAATTTATCAGTCGGGCTTTCGGCAGCATATGAAAATGAACTTGGAAAACTTAATAGATTAAATCAGGCTAGAGTTCGTTATACTACAGCAGATTGGTATAATTTGAGAAATGAAAAGGAAGACAGAAAAGGAAATGGAAAATTTGACTTAAATATTGGAGTGGGAAATACAGGATTTGGTGTGACAGCAAATTTAGGGTATGATACGAAGGGTAAAAATATCAGAGGCGGACTTGGATTTAAATTGAGTTTCTGATTTTTACTATTAAAATTTGATATAATTGTTTAGCAGGAGCCATCTCATAAGTGAGATATGCTCCTTTTTTTAAAAAAAGACAGAAAAAAACTTCCTTCACTAAATCAAAAAAAGTCTTTCTGTCTAAATTATTTCTATTAATCAAACTGGAATTAATCTATTTTTTTCTGATAAACTCTTACATAATCAACTTTCATCTCTGTTGGAAAGTCAACATCTCCATCTTCTCCAGTCTTTTTTTACTCAAAGCCACATTTATCATTATAAAAATATGGTTGATTAAATGGATTTTTGTAAGCCATTTTTTTCAATTTCTTTATAAGATAACCTTTTATACACTTTATCATTAAATAGCCATTTTATTTCTTTTGTCATCCCATTCTATCGAATATGTATTAAAGTCTGTTAATTTTTCTTTAGACCATCTACTTATTCTATATGCATTTCCGCCAAATGATTTATATGTGTTATCACTTTTCAAAACGTGAGCTGTACCAGTAACACGATTCATTTTGTATCCGTAAGTTTCTACTATGTCAATTTCACCCATTGCTGGCTTTCCAGAAGCCTGAGAATATCCTTCAGGCCATAGCCAAAATGCAGGCCAAGTTCCAATCCCCTTAGGCATAGCCGCTCTCATTTCGATTTTACCATATTTAACATTATAAAGATTTCTTGTGTGAATTGCTCCTGAACTATAAAGAATTTTTCTTTCAACTCCATCCACATTTACTTTTTTATCATTTTCCTTTTTCAATGTTATAACCATATTACCATTTTCAACTTTAACATTATCTCTCAAATAATACTGTTTTGCATCAAATCCATACTGGTTTACCAATTTCCCATTTTCATCAACATAATTACCAGCATTCCAAGGATTTCCATTTTCCCAGTAAGCCCACTTTGTACTGTCTAAACGATCTCCATTAAACTCATCATCCCAAACTAATTTCCAACTTTTTACCTTTTTACTTTAGAAATGAATTTATCTAACTTTCCTTTTTTAGCTTTTACACTATTTTCAACTTTATTTAAATTCCCTTCAATTTTTTCTTTTGCCTGAACCACACTTGTTTCAACTTGCTGAGAACTTATTGTATTTTGGCTATCTCCTGCAGCAAATGCCATATTTCCCATTAGCATAAGCAAAACTGCTCTAAAAAAAATATTTTTTTTCATATTCTGTATCTCCTTTTTTAATTTATGAATCGAACTCAAAAAAACTATGACTATTTTACTCAAACTTTAAGTTTATACATTTTTTTAACAGTTAAATTTTTAGATAAATTTGAATATATATTACACTTTATTATAGCACTTTAATAATAAGAATTTCAACATTTCAGTCAAATTTATACTATTCCCCATTTAAATTATTTTAATTATTTGAAAATAAATATTAGGTTTAATCTACTGAAAAGATTTATAGCATATCCGTTATTCAAATAAGGTTTTAGTATTAATTATAAATTCCTTCTAGCAAAAGTAAATTGTTTTTTTATTAATAACAAAAATAAACTACAATTTTTTTATTTTTTTATATTTACTCATACAATTTTCTATTTTTTTTACTTTTCTCTCCTTATCAAAAAAACCATCCCCACTTATTAAAAATACTTAATTGCCGATTTTACGTGAAACATCATTAATTTTTCTTGATTTATACGAAGCTTTTCCATGCTCATGAAATATTTCAGCTTCCGGAAAAATAAATAACTTTGTATTTCTGTCCAATTCTTCGACACAAATCATAATCTTCCATATACATGAAAATATCGCTCATCAAATCCACCTATCTCCTTCAATGCCGAAACTCTAGAAAAAAATAAAACATCCTGAAAGAATTGGAACCTCCATCATTTCATTAAAATTAGCCCATTTCATTTCATAATCATAATCCATTTTTTTCAACAATATTTTTTTAAATGGCAAAAAAATCTCCTAAAAAAATAAGATTTGCAGGTGTTGGAAACAATCTGCAAGTATAACTGAATTTCCTTCAAAAATCTCTAATTCTTGGCCCTATTTTGCCCAATTTCATTATGATTTTTCATATATTCAACAATTTTTTTCAATTATATTCTCCTCGAAATAAATATCCGCATTAATAATCAAATGAAATTCTGATATTTTAGAATTACTGATTAATTTATTAATAACTACATTATGTCCCAGCTCCAAATCCTTTATTAGAATTATTAAAAAAATATTCTATTCTAGCATCATCAGTCTTTTTCAAAAAAACTTCAAATTATCTGTTTCTGAATTATCTGATATCCACAACTTAAAAATTCAACTTAATCTTTTGAAAACACTTAATTATCTTTTCCAAATCGCTTGCTGGTGTATTATATGTTACAATACAGGCTGTAAAATCATACATAAATAACCTCGTTTATCTTTATTTATAAAATTCCTCATAAAACAAAAAATGGCGTCCCCGGTTGGACTCGAACCAACGACCCTCTGATTAACAGTCAGATGCTCTAACCGGCTGAGCTACGGAGACACACATATTTAAAAAAGTTTGGCAACTACCTATCTTCCCAGGACGAATCCAAGTATTTTAGGCACTAACAGACTTAACTGCCGGGTTCGAAATGTTTCCGGGTGTATCCCTGTCGTTATCATCACCAAACTAGATATATATACTGTCCATTAAGACAATGAGAAATAAATAGCAGCAGCAAAAGATTATCTTAAAAGCAGACGTAATATTAGTACTAGTCAGCTAAATGCATTGCTGCACTTGCACCCCTAGCCTATCGACCATATGTTCTCTATGGATACTACGAATATTCATCTCAAAGCCGGCTTCCCGCTTAGATGCTTTCAGCGGTTATCCGTACCAGACGTGACTACTCAGCCATGCCACTGGCGTGACAACTGATACATCAGAGGTCTGTCCAACCCGGTCCTCTCGTACTAAGGTCAGATCTTTTTCAATATTCAGGCGCCTGCAGTGGATAGGGATCGAACTGTCTCACGACGTTCTGAACCCAGCTCGCGTGCCTCTTTAATGGGCGAACAGCCCAACCCTTGGGGACCTTCTCCAGCCCCAGGATGAGACGAGCCGACATCGAGGTGCCAAACACTTCCGTCGATATGGACTCTTGGGAAGTATCAGCCTGTTATCCCCGGGGTAGCTTTTATCCGTTGAGCGACGGTCCTTCCATGCGGAACCGCCGGATCACTAACTCCTACTTTCGTACCTGCTCGACCCGTCAGTCTTGCAGTCAAGCTCCCTTATGCGTTTGCACTCTTAGGCTGATTTCCATCCAGCCTGAGGGAACCTTTGAACGCCTCCGTTACTCTTTGGGAGGCGACCGCCCCAGTCAAACTGCCCACCTAGCACTGTCTCCGTTGCCAGATTAGAATTCCGACAGCATATGGTTGGTATTCCAACAGCGACTCAGCAACGGCTGACGCCATCACATCATAGTCTCCCAACTATCCTATACACACATTGCCAGAACCCAATGCCAAGCTACAGTAAAGCTCCACGGGGTCTTTCCGTCCTACTGCAGGTAGCCGGTATCTTCACCGGCATTACAACTTCACCAGGTCTCCAGCCAAGACAGCTCTCAAATCATTTCACCATTCGTGCAGGTCGGAACTTACCCGACAAGGAATTTCGCTACCTTAGGACCGTTATAGTTACGGCCGCCGTTCACCGGGGCTTCAAATCGGAGCTCTCACTCCTCCTCTTAACCTTCCGGCACTGGGCAGGTGTCAGCCCATATACGTCGCCTTTCAGCTTAGCATAGACCTGTGTTTTTGGTAAACAGTTGCTTGAGACTCTTCACTGCGGCCTGTTTCCCCTGGGAGCGCTTCTCTCCTTCAGGTATGTCAGGCACCCCTTCTCCCGAAGTTACGGGGCTATTTTGCAGAGTTCCTTAGCTAGAGTTATCCTGTCGGCCTTAAGTTTCTCACTCTGTCCACCTGTGTCGGTTTACAGTACGGGCGCTGCTTCTCATCGATAGAAGTTTTTCTTGGCAGTGTAGGATCTGCGACTTATGCAAATGCACTTCCCCGTCAGGTCTCACGTTTAGGCGTGCGGATTTGCCTGCACGCCCACGCTGGGCCCTTAGAAAGGCTAAACCGTCAGCCTTCTCGCATACCTTCCTGCGTCACTCCGTCTCTCAAGCGATAACAGCGGTACAGGAATATTAACCTGTTTTCCATTCGCCATCACAATTTTGCTTATGCTTAGGTCCCGACTTCCCCAGGGCGGACAAGCCTTCCCCTGGAAACCTTGGACTTCCGGCCGGCGGGATTCTCGCCCGCCTTCTCGCTACTCATTCCTGCATTCTCGCTTCTGATACCTCCAGGACGGCCTTGCGGCATCCCTTCGACGGCCTACAGAACGCTCTCCTACCAAGATACAGTGTATCTTCCGCAGCTTCGGTTTATGTCTTAGCCCCGTTACATCTTCGGCGCAGGCACTCTCGACCAGTGAGCTATTACGCACTCTTTCAAGGCATGGCTGCTTCTAAGCCAACCTCCTGGTTGTCTATGAATGTCCACCTCCTTTCCCACTTAGACATAATTAGGGACCTTAGCTGGCGGTCTGGGCTGTTCCCCTCTCGTCCGAGGACCTTGTCATCCACGGACTCACTCCTGAACATGATATATGGTATTCGCAGTTTGCTTGATTTCGGTAAGCAGTACGCCCCCTAGATCATACAGAGCTCTACCCCCACATATCTCAGTTCAAGGCTGCACCTAAATGCATTTCGGAGAGAACGAGCTATCTCCTAGTTCGATTGGCTTTTCACCCCTAGACCTATCTCATCTCCCAACTTTTCAACGGCGGTGAGTTCGGCCCTCCACTGAGTCTTACCTCAGCTTCAGCCTGGACAGGCCTAGATCACTAGGTTTCGCGTCTATGGCTGGCGACTTGTCGCCCTGTTAAGACTTGGTTTCCCTTCGGCTCCGTCTATTAACCTTGCCACCAGCCATAACTCGCAGGATGATTAACCAAAATCCACGCAGTCACACATAATGTGCTCCTACCGTTTGTAAGCACACGGTTTCAAATTCTGTTTCACTCCCTTGCTCAGGGTTCTTTTCACCTTTCCCTCACGGTACTCTTCACTATCGGTCAACAACAGTATTTAGCCTTACGTGATTTGGTCCACGCTGATTCACGCCAGATTCCTCGTGCCTGACGCTACTCGGGTGCTTCCAGTCTCCACATATGCTTTATGTTCTACAGGACTTTCACCTTCTTCGGTCCAGCTTCCCAACTGGTTCCACTTACACATATGCAGATTAAACATTATGACAATCCGTTAATGGAAGTCCCACAACCCCGTGCCAGCAACGCTGTCCGCTTGACACTGGCACGGTTTAGGCTTTTCCCTGTTCGCTCGCCGCTACTTAGGGAATCGTTTTTACTTTCTTTTCCTCCTGCTACTTAGATGTTTCAGTTCGCAGGCTTGCCGTTTTCACGCATGCCCTCCAGGCATGCAGGTTTACCCATTCGGAAATCCGGGGATCAATGATTATGTGCATCTTCTCCCGGCTTATCGCAGCTTATCACGTCCTTCGTCGGCTGTTGCTGCCTAGGCATCCTCCGTGTGCCCTTATTAGCTTTTATATCCAGAATAACTTTTTACTCCAGTTCAGTTATAATCTTTTACCTACTATTCATTTCCCATTGTCCTAACAGTTATAAAGATATATAAAGAAGCAGTGCTTGTTTCTCCTTAGAAAGGAGGTGATCCATCCGCACCTTCCGGTACGGATACCTTGTTACGACTTCACCCCAATCACTATCCACACCTTAGATGCTTTCCTCCTTGCGGTTGGACCGGCAGCTTCAGGTGCAGACAACTCTCGTGGTGTGACGGGCGGTGTGTACAAGACCCGAGAACGTATTCACCGCAGCATTGCTGATCTGCGATTACTAGCGATTCCAGCTTCATGAAGTCGAGTTGCAGACTTCAATCCGAACTTGGACCGGCTTTAAAGATTGGCTTGGCGTTGCCGCCTTGCGGCTCTCTGTACCGGCCATTGTAGCACGTGTGTAGCCCAGATCATAAGGGGCATGATGACTTGACGTCATCCCCGCCTTCCTCCTGCTCTTCGCAGGCAGTCTTGCTAGAGTTCCCAACCTAATGATGGCAACTAGCAATAGGGGTTGCGCTCGTTGCGGGACTTAACCCAACATCTCACGACACGAGCTGTCGACAGCCATGCACCACCTGTCTCTGCGTTCCCGGAGGCACAGCCTGCTCTCGCAGGCCTTCGCAGGATGTCAAGATCTGGTAAGGTTCCTCGCGTTGCGTCGAATTAAACCACATGCTCCACCGCTTGTGCGGGTCCCCGTCAATTCCTTTGAGTTTCAGCCTTGCGGCCGTACTCCCCAGGCGGATTACTTATCGCATTAGCTTCGGCACGGACACTCTTCATGCCCACACCCAGTAATCATCGTTTACAGCTAGGACTACCAGGGTATCTAATCCTGTTTGCTCCCCTAGCTTTCGCACTTCAGCGTCAGTTACCGTCCAGTGAACTATCTTCATCATCGGCATTCCTGCACATATCTACGAATTTCACCTCTACTCGTGCAGTTCCGTCCACCTCTCCAGTACTCTAGCCACATAGTTTCCAGGGCAGGCTTGCGGTTGAGCCGCAAGTTTTCACCCCAGACTTATCTGGCCGCCTAGATGCCCTTTATGCCCAATAATTCCGGATAACGCTTGCGACATACGTATTACCGCGGCTGCTGGCACGTATTTAGCCGTCGCTTCTTCTGCAGGTACCGTCATTTTTTTTCTTCCCTGCTGAAAGCACTTTTACAATCCGAAAAACCTTCATCGTGCACACAGAATTGCTGGATCAGGGTTGCCCCCATTGTCCAATATTCCCCACTGCTGCCTCCCGTAGGAGTAAGGGCCGTATCTCAGTCCCCTTGTGGCCGTCCACCCTCTCAGGCCGGCTACCTATCATCGCCTTGGTGGGCCGTTACCCCACCAACAAGCTAATAGGACGCAAGGCTCTCCTGCAGCATCTCTTTTCATCAGGCTGGACATGAGTCCGCCTGACTTTACCAGGTCTTATCAGTCGTTTCCGTCTGTTATCCCTGACTGCAGGGCAAGTTCCTTACGCGTTACTCACCCGTCCGCCTTGGCTAGGCTGTGCAAGCACAGCTTCGCCAAAGACTTGCATGTGTTAAGCATTCTGTCAGCGTTCATCCTGAGCCAGGATCAAACTCTTCATTCAATATATACACATATATTTAAATTTCACCTAATCAGTCTTGACGTTATCTTTTTCAAGATACTTGACTTTATTGATTATACACTTAATTGCTTCTTTACATTATTAATATCTCTATTGTCCGTTGATACATTTTCGTATCGACAAGATATATATTATCATAAAAGAAAATATTTGTCAACTACTTTTTTTGAAATTTTTTTCAAATTTTTCTCAACAGTGTATTCTCAAGTAAAGTGTAACAAAAAAATGTATACTCATTATTTCTTCAAACACTTTATCTCTTTTTCTACTTTTTCTTTCAAATATTTTTTTCTATACCATTCACTATTCCTAATACCATTTTATTCTGATATTCTGATGTTGACATTTTTTTATCTTCTGCGGGATTTGACATAAATCCTAATTCAATTAATGTATTAGTTACTTTCGACCAATTTGTACCTGTAAGGTCATCTCTATAGGAAACCCCGCGATTTTTTGCTCCTGTTGATTTTATGTATTCAGATAGAACATCATGTGAAAATTTATCGCTGGATTTTTGAACACTTTGTGTGTAGCGATTTTTTTGTGAAGAAGTTAATACTGAAGCTCCATTTACAGAAGAATTATCTACTCCATCTGCATGAAGTCTTACATACAACGAGCATCCTGCTTCGTTTGTTTTAATTGCACGTTCTTTATTACTGATATTTACATCATTTGTTTCACGTACCATAAACACTTTATAACCCTTACCTTGTAATTCATCTCTTAATTTTAATCCTACTTCAAGCACAAGCTGATATTCATATTTTTTCGTTGCTACTCCCATTGCTCCAGATGAAACTTTTGGCTTTTTTTCCAACGAGCCTGGTGCAACTTCTTCTAAGCCTGGATCTCCTTTTATTTGATGTCCAGGATCAATACAAATTAATTCTTTTTTTCCAACATCTGCAATATGGTTTGTATTTTCAGTATTTATTGGAGCAACTGCTGTTGTACTTAATGTTAATATTGATAACATCTTTTTTTATTATATTTATTATTCCTTCTATCATAATTTCTCCTATTTTTTTACTTTTTTTATAATTTGCCAAGCAATATTTATAATATTTGTAATTTCAATCTTTTATTTTAATATTTTTTTTCCCCAAAAATCTTTTATTTTTAAAAAATAAAAAAACTATCACAGCACAAAAGATAAAAAAATATTTCAAGATTATTAGCATTACTATTACTTTCAATACAATCCTGTCTTTTCTTAATATCAACAATATTTTCACAATTTTTTTCCGACTTGAACTGCTTGAATGAGAACCACGACTTCTCCAAAAAGATGACGAATTTTCTTGCTCATCATCACCAGATTTTTTTAGATTTTCCATCTCCTTCTCCATCCGAATGTCCTCTCGAATGCTCTCCGCTACTATGTTCTCCACCATAGTGACCACCATAATGATGACTTCCACCACTTCCATGAAAATGACCATGTCCTCCGCCGTGAGAATGTCCGCCACCACCTCTTCTTACTAATTTTTCCATTTGACCTCCTTTTTATCTACTATGCTTTTTCCTAAATAATAATTATTAAATATATATACAAATCCTATTCTCAAAAATTATGACTTTTTATTAATCATAAAGATATTTTTTTATTTATATTTTTTTCTAAAACTTATTTTTATCTTTTTATCTGACAATTTCTCATCATATTCATGATTTTTTTATCTTTTATTTTCACAATTTCTTCTCTATTTTCATCTTTTTTTCTTTAAAAAAATTCTGAATGTTTTTATAATCCGCACCTTCTAATATTCTACCCTCACAATAAATATTCTTTTCTGTCCTTTGCATAAGATGTATAGTCTTCTCCAACTTTAATCAAATTAAATGACTTTCTATCTGCCTCCATTTTTTTATTGGCATCATATATTCCAAATTTGGATACAAAAAAATAAATATTGCTTTTTATCCCTTGCATAGCCGTTCCCAATAACTTCAAATGTTTTTGCATCTGCCTTTTCAAATTTTATAAATTTATTATCTTTAAAAGAAATATATTATTTTTTTATCTTTTATAAGTTTATACTCCAAAAGGCTTAAAAAGTTTTTACATCTACTTGCTTTTAATTCTTCAAGTTTAAAAATCCTCTTCAGAATATGGATTAGATTTCATAAAATATAGTTTCCCGTCATTTTTCGACAAATATTTTATCATAATCTAAATTATCTATAATAACTTTAAAAATTTTTTTAGGAACTATTCCTTTTTATTTCTGGCATACCAAGAAAAAAATGATTGACAATAATCACCTGAATAACTACAAAATCCACCAGATAGTCTAACAAAAATAAACTTTATTTTTTTATCTTTCACAAAACTTCCAGATACTTCTTTAAAAGTTTCATAATCTACATCTTGTATTCCAAAAAAAGATTCACCACCGAGTCCATACACAGCATATATTTTTTTATTATACTTAAAAAAAATAAAAAAATATCTGTCTTTTTTTCTCTGCTAGGAATTAACTCAATCTTTTTTTAACATCATATTTTATTTCTTTTTGTTCTTCTTTTCTTTCTTTTTGAAAAAAACACCAATAAAATCTTTTTTGAATTTCTACCATATGGCGAAATTGTCCTATATCCTCTAAAAATATACATTTTGACTATCTGCCGCAATTTTATCATTTAAAAATCCTAAAACTCTTCATATCCTCAACCCAAACTTCTTTCCCATTATAAAAAAACTTTCCCTGTCTTTCTCAACATATTCTGAAAATGTTAAATTCCCAATTAAAAAAATAATAGCATTAATATTTTCAATAACCGCTTTTTTTCATTCAAACCTCCTTTTTACAAATCAGTATAATTTCAAACATTTATTCATATATTTATCACATCATATTTTCTCATATTTTCATATTCATAAGACTGATTAATCCCATTCATAAACATATCTCTACTTTCCACATCTTCCGTCAAATTCTCCTTCAAAAGCATCTTTAGTTCCAAATCATTAACCATACTCTTTTCATCGCCGACAAATAATCATTTCTACTGATATTTTGCCAATTCACACACATTCCGAGCCTTTTTATCAACATCTGATCCAGCCAAATCCTAGTCGTTCTTCCATTTCCCTCATAAAACGGATGCATTATATTCATTTCAACATATTTTTCAATTATTTCCTCAAAAGTATTTTCAGGCATTTTAGAAACCGTCTTTAAATTATCTTCAAGATACATTGCACGACAAAACACAGTATCGCCTTTCCGAATATCATGTTTCCGTATTTTTCCTGCAGTTCCATAACATTCCTGAAACAAATATCTATGTATTTCCTTCAAGCCTTCAAAGGTTCCCACTTGAATATTTTTTAATATTCCATCCTCAAATAACTCTTTTGCCCGTTTTTTACTCAAAAATTCTTCATCATCTTGTGAAACTAGCCTTTTTAAGATTTTGTCACTTTCATTTTCCCAGCTGTATTTATTATTTGCCATTTGTTTTTCCTGCTTTCATAAAATTATTTCCATTTTTGAAAAACCATTGAATTATATAATGCTTCAAATAAAGGAAGTTTTACTACCGCTGTTGCCCTTTCAGAAAAAATTATTTCATCTTCTCTTGTTTTTATTTCTAACATTCCTCCAAAATTTCTGGAAACTTTTATTGACTGTAGTCTATTCCACGGATAAATTGCACCATCCACAACTAATCCTTCTTTTTTTATTATCAACTTATTATTTGGATTTTCAAAGACTTTACGAGCTTCATTTTGAAGTCTGTCAAGAGGCACAACTTTATCTCTCATGGCACGATAAACTCTATCTCTACGCTTTCCAAGAAAATCTCTTTTACGGTAATCAGCTTTTATGTCTTCTTCTGAACGTACACCAAAAACTTCTTCCCCACCTGAATTTATAATTTCTTTGGAAACAGGGATTCTGTCAAGCAGATGGTTTTTTAGAAGACTATGTATAGTTTGTGATGGAAAAGCTATTTCAGATATTGTTCTCCAGTAATTTTTATTATTTCTATAAGCTAGGAAATCCCCTGAATATGTTGTTATTATAAAATATTCCAAAGATTTATAATCTATATCTTCATTTTCAACATTTGTAACAAAAAGTATTTTTCCTTCAATTCTACAGTTCTTATCCCATTAAACAATATCGTCATCAATATCGAAAAAAACAGAAAAATGCCGAAACTATCACACCAAGCATCGCCACTTGAAAAAAAGGCATCAAAATCCCAGAAATTCCACCAATAATAACCCATTTTAATAAATTTCTATACGTAACTGTGCTAAATTTTATAAACACTTTCTGATTGTCTGAAATATCCACACAGTTTACTATTTTTTTCTTCTTTCCTCCCTGATTCTGACTGCTCTCTCATTCTTTCCGTTTCTACGTAGCTTTTTTTCATCTTTCATAATTTTTTTATCCTCCTAAGTTTTTTTGTATTTTTTTATTTAAAAATTCGTAATCAAAACCTCTCTTGTTATAGTATTTTTTTATTTTTTTACCTGATAATTTGAATTATAATAATTAAAATCAAGATAGTTTACAAAAAATTATTTTTTTAAACACCAATCTTTTTAAAAACCTCATTCACTTTCCTTTATGTTCCAAAAACATTTGAAAGAGCAAATCTAATTTTTTTCTTTCATTGTATCTTTCTAAAAAAATTTTTAATAAATCCTTTTCATCATTTTCAGTCCAGGAATTATTTTTCATTATAACTCACCTGACCCAATAAATATGGCGGATCAAGATAAAAAGTATTTTTTTGCTGTCAATTTTTTTCTAAATTTATATCACGAAAATCCATATTTTTGAAATTTTGTTTCAACTAACTGTAAATTATAAATAAAATTTTTTTAATTTTTTTCGTAAATTAGAATTAAAAATCTCTTTCCGACAGGCAAATTAAATTCATTTTTTTATTAAAATAATCAGCCACAACTCCTGTTCCTGCAAATAAATCTAAAAAAATATCTTCTATTATATATTTTAAATCTTTCCAATAATTTCTCCTTTTTACAAAGTTATTCCACGTATGTTATTGCCAATAAATTCTATTTTTGATATAATTCTCAAAAAAACTCTATTTAGAAAAATATTTATAATTTATATTATTTTCAAGCAAATAAACTATCTTATCTATTGTCAGAGAATAAATCTTTATTCCATTTGTATATTTTTTTCGTTTTATATATGTTCCCACTCTACCTGATCTTATATTGAAAAAAATACAGAAGTTACCTTGATTATTATGCTCTTTCAACTATCTTTATTTAACAATTTTTAAATAATTGACGCTTCTTCTTTTAAAAATAGAAAAAAATCAGAATTTTTTTAGTTTCAATACAGAATAACTCATTATTAAATAAAAAAAGCTTCCAGAAATATTTTTCATAAAAAAATTCTTTTGTGGCACAAATATACCTAATTGTTGTAAACATTTATCTAATTCAGAAATAAAAATAACAAATATTTTTTTATCTTTATTAAAAATACATAATTTGAAAAAAACTAGTGGTAATTTTGAAATATTAGAATTAGTGTTTTTTTGTATTAGGTTCACAATTAATTTCTTTAAATAAAATATACAAATGATTTATATAAATATTTAAAATTTCACCAAAAATTTTTTTATCATTTTTAAAAAAATATAAATATAAGGATATTTTTTAAAAAAATTATCTAAATTTTTGAATATGAGTCCATATAATTTAATTTTTTTGTAGTCAAAGCAACTCCAATATCTAAATTCTTATATTTGGGTGATAACATTTTTTTAAATCTTCTATATTTAATTTTATATTTACTCCATGCCAGTATTTGCCATTTCTTTTGTTTTTACAAATAAATCAGCCTTACCAACATTGCCGTATATTGAATTACTATAAGATATATTTTTGTAAAAACATTTTTTTAAAAAAATATTCTTTATTACTAATTTTTATCAAGTCATCTTTAAAAAAATATTTAATAAAGTTAAATTTAAATTAGGCTCTCTTATCCATTTTCCTTTTTCATCTCCCCAAAGTAGAACATCTATTTCATCACTTATTTCAATTCCATCAAGTTTATAAAAAAATTTTTAAAAAAATTTTTGTGTTATATCAGATTGTTTTTGTTATAAGTGAATCATAAACAAATCTTTCAAAACATACACCACGAAGTCCAAAACTATTGAAAAAAATCTAATTCTTAAAAAGAATTTCACTTAATTCTTTTTAGGGTAGTAAGTTCAAAAGGTTTATCATAATTAAATTTTTTTCTAAAACATCTTTATTAATTTGACCTAATAAAAATTTCTAAAATAGAAAGTATATATAACAAATTTTTCTGCCTCCATACCATAATACATGTTATTATTCAAAATATTATTTGAAACTAATAGTGATTTATTGCTATCTAATAAACTCATTGAATGTACCTCCTTTATTTTTTTATTTTTTTAAATTTTCTATCTTAATTTTTTTAAATTGCATATAATAATCCAATAAAATGTATCATTTATCAATTCACTTTTTAGCAACATATTGATAAAAAAAGTCATTTGTGAACTATTCTTCGTAGACCATTCTTCCAATTGTTCCGTAATTCCTTGCAACATTATTTTTGTAATCATCTAACAAATTTTTTTCTTCTAAAACTTGTATCTCCTAAATTCATTACAGAATCTTTATTCTGCAGTCTCATTTTTTTCACTCTCCCATTCAAAAATAAGCTTCTACAATACTATTATTTGAAATCTTATCATTATTCTTAATTTTTAAAAAAATATATTCTCTCACTAATTTTATTAATTTTTTTATTATTTTTTTCTAAAAGGTTTTTTTATTCTTATTTTTGAAAATTTCTCTAATTCATTTTCTGTAAATTCAGAAAAAAATCAAAAATTTTTCTTAATTCAGTATATATTTCCACAATATCTCTAATTTATATTGTTTCAACGATTTAAAAAAATTCCTTATTTTTTTATATTTTTTTAATTTTTTTCTATAAAAAGAAATCGGTAATCTATTATTTAAAACCCGATACTAATAAAAAAATCTAAAAATCTTTTTCTTTTTCAGATGTATAACTTATTAAATTATTTATATCTATATCTTTTTGAAAAAAATTCTATCTAATTCTTTTTATTATTTTTATCTTCTGTTTCTGGAATAAAAATCTATAAATTTTTTTGATTTAATAAAAAAACTATAAACTTCTATATTTAGTGTATCTTTTTATTTCTTTTGAGTATTTCATTTTTTTAACTCTTCAAAAATATGTTTCATCTATTATTCTTAAAAAAATAACATTTTATTTTTTTAAATTATTTTTTTATTAATAAAGTTTTCTATTTTATCATTTTTTTGAAATTTTTGGCATTTCTTTTTTTATTAAAAATAGTATGTAATGTGATGCAATAAATTTTCATCTATTCTTTTCCTATCAATTGAAAAAAATCTTTTCCAATATCTTATCAAAAAAACTCTTTGTTCAAATTTTTTTAAAAATTTTTTTACAAATTATAACTCTAAAGTTATCTGCTACCTCCAAAAGCATAATTATTTTCAAAAAGACATTGCTATTTTTTTATCATTTTAATATTATGTCAACTAATTTTTTTCAAACTGAGTTTCTATTAAATCTAATTTTTGAGATTATTAGTAAAATACTTTCTAAAGTATCTATTTTTTTCCATAAATTCGTTATCATTCTCTATTATCCAATCAAGTATATTTTTTTGAGTAATACAATTAATTTATCGAAAATTTCTTTCTCACATTTTAAATCTTTTATCTCATATTCATTAAATAATTTTTTTTCAAATCACTGTAACTTAATTCTAACATCATAAAAAAATCAAAATATTCAAATTCTTCTATAAGGTTTCTGTTTTTAAACATCTGATTTTTTTGACCTCAATATTCTTATTAGTATACGACATGAGTAAAAATTTCAATGTACTTTTTTTCATAAATTCTGAATAATCAGAAAAATGAATTTCCAAATATTCCATTTAAAGAACAAAAAAATAAAAATAAATCTCTTGACAAAAATTATAGCTTTGTATGACGGAGGTGTTCCCATTACATATGAAGTACTTTTCCCTTTTCTTACTTTATCAAATAATTTGTTCATTTCCTTATTTAAAAGCTTCTAAAGTTGAATATTTAAATATTTCATTAAAAAGTTCTGTTTCATATTTAAAAATATTCAAAAATACTTATCTTCCAAACTTTCTTCTATACTTTCAAAAGTTTTATTTAAATTTTCTTCTGCATGTGTTATTTCCATAAATTCAATAATACTCAATATAAAGTTATCCCAAACTAATTTTTTTCATTTTTACTATTAACATTTTTCTTTTTCTTTTTATCATACTTTTTTTATTGTTTCTTTTTGCTTTTATTTATTTTTTTAAAAAAATAAATATCCATATACTAATTACATATTTGTTAATATTGTTATTTTTCTTTGTATTCTTCTACTAAATTCTGAAAAATTTTTTTATAATCATAATCACAAATTATTTTTTTAAACATTTTTCTTCTACTTCTATTTTTTTCTTCTAAAAATATTTTTTTGTTCTTTTCTCTTAGGAGTAATTCCTTTTTCAGAAAAAAAGGAATTAGTATTTCTTTTTCATTTCTATTTATCCTCTGAAGAATTTTTTATCCTTGATTTAAAAAAAGTATTTCTTCATATTTTTTTCTATATCTTTAAACTCTAATCTTGTATATAAAAATTCTTTTTCAGTCTTCATCTATACGAATTTCAGAATATTTATTAAGTTTTTTTCCAATTGTGCTCTGTTAAATAATTTAAATTTATATATATTTCAAAAAAATTTTTCTTGCTTCACTTTCTCTTTTTTTCATTATAGATATTCGATAAAAAAATTTAGTTAAAGTTTTCTCGTAATTATTATTAAATCTTTCTTTTTTTACTTTCATATAGTACTTCGTCGTTATTATTATTCAAAAAGTTTTTAATGAAATTTTTATTTATCTGTTCACCATTTTCTTCCTCTTTATTATCCTCGTTTGTAAATTCAACAAGAAATGCCTTTCTAGTTTTCTCTTTCAAAAATTTCTTTTATCCAATTCATAATTTGTTGCACATTTGTATCACTGTATGAATAACCTATAAATAGTACTGTATTTGTTGTAAATAAACCTTTTACAAGAGTTGAAATTAATTGAAAATTTTTTTCATAATTATCATAATCACTTTTCTTCAAAACTATATTTTTTTATTTTTCAAAATCACCATGCATTTTTTTATAAGCATTCTGTTAGAATTAGTGTACGGTAAATCTTCATCTTTACTTACAATTTGTAAATTTTTTTATTTCATCTTCAATTAATGTATCATAATTTGTTGTAATTATATAAGTCAATTTCATTTTTTTAAAAATTCTATGAATAGAATTGGGAACATATTTCCCTAAAAATCTTTTTTTCTGCAATTTCATAATATTTCAAACTACCATATCTTTCAAAAAAACTTCTTCTGGTATAGTTAAAAAAATTGTTTTGATGTAAATTCTTTTTATTCCTCTATAATCGGCATAATCTTTTTATTAATTCTTCCCATTCTGGCAATCCACTATTTTTTTAGAAACTCCTGCTCCAACAAAAAAACTACTAATTTTTCCTTTTTTTCTAATTCTTCAGCTAAAAAAATCTAATATCTTGTTCTAACATCTTTTTCCCTCCTTTATTCCAATCCCTTCAACTCCTCACTCTT
>BNJS01000559.1_pt1 | contig 125058 bp, 185 predicted proteins | sample 8540461 | NCBI WGS metagenome assembly BNJS01 (sample SAMD00202454, study PRJDB9452) | human saliva metagenome | isolation source: human saliva | place: Japan | reverse complement strand
GTGATACCGCTCGCACCAAGCCCAATCGCCCGATATTTTGATTGGTAATCTTGGCATGCGGCAAAGGGATACATGATTCGTCAGGTCAATCATTATCCAGCGCTGAACGGCGGTCGTAACCACTTCTTCTAATTCCCGCGCCGAATCAAGGTCGACCTTCCCAGCACGAGCGATGCCAAATTACAACGCGAAATCCACCACCCTGCTTTCGTCTGAGCGATGCTTTCTCCGTCCCTCTGTTACGAGTTTCTTCTTGCCAGCGAGCGGATTTCGCTTTCATATTTTGCATAATTTCCGTACACAGATTCAGAAGAATAAATCATACCCCTGATGCTTTATTGGGATCAAGCGATTGACCGTATCCCTATTAAAGGCAAACGGCGTTCCGTTTCCAATCCACACTGCGGATAATGAGCCGCACCATTTCCTTTAACACGGCATCGTCCGGCTTGGAAATACGAGGATACGCATTCCCAATATTTCTCTTCCCACTCCTGACCATAAAGTCCTCTAAGGAATAGCCCGTTTCGCTTTAGTCTCATCGTGACACATCATATGCCACTCGGACATCAATGGCTTTCCTTTGCCAGTCGCTTCAAAAGAGGTCGGGATAGCGATCCGGGAAACACGTCGCTCTTGCGCTTTCATCTCGTCATCGCCGTTATTCGTCCGCAGCCGCAAAACTCCGGTACGTCCGGTGCCAGACGTCCAAATAAAGCCGCACACCGCCTTGGCGTACCCCAGCTGGTCAACGGCAACCGCTGTATCATTGGCAAAGCGCGCCCAGCGATCACGCCGCGCTACGCCCATAAAGCTCCCTGGAATATCCGAGGCCTGCCGCTCTCAGCCTTGCCGTAATACATTCCTATACCGCCCGCCGCTGCTTGCTGACCTGAGCAAAAGTTATCCAGCGAGCAGTAAATCCCTCTCCAGCGAATCCGGCGCCGTATCAATAAAGCAGGACGAAAGCTGAAAGGCTTACATGGGCGTGGATAGCGTCGGCGTTGCATCGTTACCTGCAATTTGCTTAAGATATCCTGTATCTCTGCAGTCACTTAACCTCGCCGGTTCCTCCGGCGATGCCACGTCCATGGCGGTGCCTATAAACATCTCCTGCGGCGTTTTCCAAATATGGCCATCGGTATCTTTAATCAAATAACGCTTTATCAATAAATCCAGAGCAGAGATAAGTAAATAAAAGCATCCACGTTCCGGCGCTAAATAAACTTTTCCAGCTGACTGATTTCATCATTGCTGTAATGCTTTCGCAGTCTCGCTATCCATAAAAGCATGCTGCTCCCATTTTTGATCCGGTAGGCCTGAACACACCATGGCGGCAGTATTTCTGGTCCATTCATATTTGCAGGCTAAAGAGGCTGCAAGAAACGGCCGGCGATAAACTCTCCCACGAGCGCCTCTCTTGGCGGTCAGCCCGACGCGAATCAAGGAGCTTTCAAATAATCTTCTTCATGTCCTTATCCTGGCAAGCTCTCCAGCTTCGCATGCCAGCAAATATTTCAAGTCATATTCTCAGCGCTAAACTCCTGGCAATCGTCTTAATCAGCGCCAATGTATCGGGATTATGAGAGATAGCGATCTTGAGACTCCTCGTTTTCCCGGCGCTTGGTCACGACGGGCGGAGTGGTCCGGAAAATAAATGCTTTTAACCGCCGAATAATAATATTTGCGGTCCAGCAGCGTCAGCTCCACCGATCTCACTGCTTCTACGCCGGGCATCTTCCTCTGCTCCAAAGCGCTGCCGGATGAGTTCTGCCACTGCGTCCGTCAGCCCTCAGCACTCCTCTGCCGAAATCGGCTCTACCGACTAAGGAAACGCTTTTGCTCATAGCCGTTTCTATCTTTTTCGCCTCAAAATCAGCTATGCTTTCTTGGCTGTCTCTGATAATCTTTTTCCATTGCTCTTCATACTCTATCCTTTGCACATAACATTTTTGATATACCGTGAAATCTTTTCTGCCTGCTCAGAAACTGGCAAGTAGCACCTGCCTGCTCGTTTTACCGCTGTCTGTTTGCTGCCTGCCTTATTTTGGGAATTTCTTTTCCACAAAGCCTTTTGGTCTATCGAGCGGAAACTCCCTTTCCAATGACTGACCGTTTGCTGTATCCATATGAGTGCCGGTTGCCTCTAAAATAAAGCTGCTTTCCACTCTAATTTTTGAAAACAAAAAGCTCTCAATATCTCTCGGCCCATGAATCACCTTTGCGAGTTGTCCGCAGGACACCATCATGATCCGCCTCGGACTTTCCACTGAATCAAAGTCAAATTGCCGTTTCGATTTCAATGCCCGAAACCGCTCGGGGCTGAACACAGCAGCCCGTAGTAAAATATACGGCAGACTCAATGGTGCCAGCTTTGCCCGATGCGTATGCCCGCAAATTATCGACTGTTTTATAAATCCACCGGCCTAAAGAGATCGGCTCAATCTTGTGGCGTTTGTCTCTCATTTTTGCCGGACTGGCAGGATTATGAAAACCGACCAACATGCAAAACCGCCAAAATAGCGCGAAAGACAGCATGGTCGGTAAACGCAGCAGCTGGTCGTTGAGCACGTCGCCCACAGTGGCCATGAGACCAGCAAAAACTCATCGCCGGTCCTGCGTGTATGGCACCAGACTCTCCGGAATCTCAATTCCGTCAAACAAACCCGTTTCCACCTCCTGAAGTAATCGTCCTCAAAATGCGTCAATCTGCAATCCTTAACCCAGTTTTTATCTCGTAAAATCATACGCAGGTTTCCAAAATCCGATGTAATGACTGTCCCTTTTGGTAAAACTCTCGTAACAGCATAAAGGCATCATAAAGTATGTGCCGATGCGATATGCTCAAATCAAGCTTTTGCTCGCAGCTCGTCGCCATCTCAGCTCAATATAAGTAAAATCTATCATATAATAATGCTGTAGTGCCGAAAAATATATATATAAATGCTGAGTTTGGTCGCAAAATCATCACTGATGCTGGCTGTCTCCCTCGGTGAATATCTGCTACATACAAAATAAACTTATCGTTATCGTCAAAACTCTATCACTTTGGCTGGTAGCGACTGTCTAATCGACTGCCATCGTTTTCATCGCTCTCGCCCTTTCGTTCCTCTTACTCACCGGCTTTTCGCTGCTTTTGTTTTCTCTCCTGTTATGACTACTTCTTCTCTGCCACCATCCTATCTTTTTCTTTTGGCTCCTCTCTTTTCACAAATGCTCTTCCGCTAGAAAAAGAAGCCGATTTCTCTGCTTCCTTTTTCTTTTGGATGCTGACTTGCAGTTTTTCGAGTTAAGCTCGCTCTTTTAATATTCCATATTTGCCATGCGAGACATAGGACTCGTGTATCTTTCCTTCGCATTTTTCTAGCCCGGCGTGGCAAAAAGCTCGCGAGACAGCTCCGGTGTTTTTCTAAGCTGGTGTAACGTGAATCTCACGCGCAAAGAACCTCCTTAGCACGATCTGCCGTCAGTTTCGCGGACCGAAAACAAACGGGTTCTTTCCTTCTTTGCCAGCTCCGGATTAAAGCGCCACAGATGCCAATAACCGGCGTCTACTGCTAACTTCATTTCTCTCCTGCGACTTGCCCATGCCAACCTTTAAACCGTGGTTGATACAGTCGAGTAAGCAATGATCAGAGAGCGGTCCATCGCAGCTTCCGCTTCTTCTAAGGCTTCTCCTAAACTAGATTTTTATCAGCGCCTCATTGCTACCTATGCTACATAAACATAGCCAGCAGGTCGTCGCCCATCAAGCTTCCCAAATCCTTTCTTCTTGGTTTTCTTACCGGATGGACGGCAACCTAGCAGCAGCTGCCGTCAGCTGTCGATTTGACGACTGACCGCCGGTATTGGAATAAACCTCGTATCAAAGAGCTAAGACGGATTGACTTTTCACCGGACGCCAGTACCTAGATCCAGTCCGCCGTATCCGATATCATATGCCCAGCCGTCGCCACCGGCAATCCAAACTGACTTTTTGACCAAATACTGCTCAGCTTTTCAATCTCTGCCAAGACTTCCCATTTGCCTCCGCACTGCCAAGGTCTTTTTCCAAACAGCGCTTTTTACTTTCTTTGACGCTCGCCTCATCCAGTTCTTTATTGTCTTTCACTTCCAGCCATTCATTGACGACTGCTTGACATCTTCTAGCAGCATTTAATGTCAGCTAATTGCCGCATCAAGCCAGTCAGCTGCTGAGCGAATCTTACGAATACCAACCGCCATACCATAACCATATCTCGGCATTGTCCTCAAATAGGAGTTTGCCCAAGCCGGTCCACAGCCCTCCGCATTGGTCGATATATACGGTTGACGGCGCCGAACCGCCCCAGATAGAGGAGCAGCCGTCGCATTTGGCAATTACCATTCGGCTACTGTATAACTGAGTAACATCTTCATATACGGAGTTTCTCCACAGCCGGCACAAGCACCGGAGAATCTCCAGAAGGGCTGTAGCAAACTGACTGCCTTTTCACCGTATTTTTCGCTAAAATTGTATCCTTATACGTGATGTTATGGTGTGCATATTCCCAATTTGCTACTCTGATTTCTTGGGTTTCAATCGGTTTCATTACTAGATTTTTCCTTGACGGATAAATATCAGCACAGTTTCCGCAGCCCTGACAGTCCAAAATATCCACTTTGCATCCGAATTGATACGGCTCTCAAGCCCTTTCCTTTTGACCTGAACTCCAACAAAAAGCCTCCAGCGCTCCCTGCATTTCCTCCTGCGTTGCTAGGAACGGACGAATCGAGGCATGCGGGCAAACAAACGGAGCATTGGTTACACTGAGATACAGTTTGCCGGAATCCACTCCGGTACAAACGCCTGCAATCCACGCTTTTTCAAACGCTGCTAAGCCTTGCAGGAACGTACCGTCTTCTCTGCCGACAAATACCGATACCGGCAGCCTTATCGCCCTGCTGAGCGTTAACCGGATGTAAAATCCTTTGCTACAACCCGGTTCACGACTGTCTCTGAACTCGTTTCTGTCTTTCCGGTTCCGCATTCTTCCAGCTTTTCCGGTACTGCAATCTGCTCAAACCGCCTTAGCACCGAGCTCGATTGCTTGAGTTCATTTGAATAATCTTTTCACCCTTTTTGCCATAAGTCTTTTCGGCATATTCTTTCATATAACCGATGGCTCTTCGGTCGGAATAACTTGTGCAATCGCAAAAATGCGGACTGCATAATGGTGTTAATCCGATTGCCCAAGCCGATGCTCTCGGCATGATCTCTGGCATCAATCGTATAGAAGCGGATTTCTTTTTCCGGCAATTTCCTCTTTTTCAGCTTTTGCGGTAAAATGTTCATCCAGCTCTTTGGCACCCATTTGGTATTTAATAGGAATGCTCCGCCCTTTTTCAAGCCCTCCAGCAAACTCGACTATTTCATCATACAGACTGCTGATGACAAGCCACAAAGTCCACTTCCTGTAACAGATAGGTTGACTGAACTCGGTTCTTTTTGCAAAACGTAAGTTGCGATACCGTAATACCCGCCGGGAGTTTTCGAGTCATAGCTGAAATATCCTTGTGCATAAAGGTTCGTCTTATCACCGATAATCTTGATGGAGTTCTTGCTGCACTCAACCGTTCCGTCCGAACCGAGTCCCCAGAACTTGCAGCGTGTTTGGCTCCTTCTTTTTCGGTATGAGTCTGTGTTACCCTGGGCAGGACAAATGCGTTACATCGTCCCTCAATACCAACCCGTAAAGTTATTCTTTCGGCTGATCGCGCAGTTCTTAAACACTGCCAAAATCTGCGACGGCGTAGTATCCTTCGAGTCCTAAGCCTCAAAGCGTCCGCCCACAATCAGCGGCTGCCAATCGGTCCTGTAAAACATCATCCAGAACATCTAAGTGCATCGGCTCTGCCAAAGCACTCCGGCTCTTCTCGTTCTATCTATCACCGCAATTCGTTTAACCGTCTTGACGGCAGTACTTTGAAGAAATGTTCTGCCGAGAACGGACGATAAAGAGTGAACTTTAATCAATCCGACCTTTTTCTCCTTTGGCGGTTGGGAAATAATTAACAACTTCTTCTGCCGTTTCCGTAACTGAACCCATCGCAATAATGAGCATTGCTGCGTCCTGGCACTCGACAGTAATCTAAACAGTTCATAGTGGCGACCGGTCAAATCGCTGATTTTTCTTCACATAATCTTCACAATGCCCGGTACTTTTTCGTAGAAAGGATTGGATGCTTCCTTTGGCTTGGAAGAAAATATCCGGATTTTGTGCCGTACCACGAGTTACAGGTGCTCCGATTTAGCGCTCTTTGCCGGAACTCATTTAATGCCTCCACATCTAAAAAGTTTCTTAAAATCACTCATATTCAATGACTTCAATCTTTTTGAATCTCATAAAGAGGTTCTAAAACCGTCAAAGAAATGAACAAACGGCACTCGGGATTTAATCGCCGATAAGTGTGCAATTCCACCCAAATCCATAACTTCCTGTACGCTGCCGGATGCCAATAAAGCAAAACCGGTCTGGCGAGTCGCCATAACGTCAGAAATGATCACCGAAAATGGACAAAGCGTGTCCGCTAATGCCTGGGCACTAACATGAAAATACGCCCGGCAAAAAGCCTCACCGGCAATCTATACATATTCGGAATCATCAGCAGCAAAGCCTTCAGGAAGCAGTATAGGCTCGTTGTCAGCACCGGCTTGCAGCGAACCATGAACCGCACCGGAAGCACCGCCCTCGGATTGCAGCCCGACACGGTTACCGTTTCCCACTGAAAATATTTTCTCGACCTTTGCTGCCTATTCATCGACATATTCCGCCATCGAGGAGGGCGTAATCGGATCAAATTGCCGCTACGTCGGTAAATGCATAGGATACATGCACAGCTGTATTTCCGTCCATTGTTTTCATGTGTGTTTCCTATAAACAGCCTCCTTAAATATGTTTGTCTCCTTTTCTCGTTATTTTTGCCCTAACCCTACTGCAAAAATACACTTACTCGGAAAATATTAAAATAATGCTCTTTACCCAAAGGCTTATTGCGCAATCCCGCTATCAGCCGTCTATCACGATGTAGCCCTAAACAGACATCTGCGTTAATAAATCATTTTATTTGCCGGCAGAAACCCCGCTGCTCGGCTCATGACTTTTATTATAACATTCTCACTTCCTGTATCAAGAGCAAAATGAATTTACTGCTACTTTCCGCCAAAGATTTTTCCCATCTCAGTTTTTCGGCGGCAAAATCTCTGTCAGCGGCTTTTTCAAAAGCCATAAACAAACTCCCATTCCCTCGCCTCATTTGGCTGTAACTCGGTTTCTGCCCTCGTTCTTGGAACGGTAAAAGAGCAGTATCTGCCTGATAATCAGCTCCGTCATCGTTTCTGCCGTTTTCCGGATAACTGCTGATACTAAAAGCTGGCAGTAATGCAAATCAATACTCTCAAGCGTACCGGTTTCCAATCGGGAACTTTTCCAGCTTATGGCGTAGCCGTTCCGCAAAGATATAGCTCATCCTCCACCGAGTGCCCCTGCAAAAGCATAATGATTTCTTCTCCACTGAACCTACCGATGACATCCGTTGAGCGACAATTATTTCTTAAAAATGCCGACAGTTCAATCAGCACCTTGTCCCCACCATATGCCCGTAGGTATCGTTAATCCGCTTAAACTTATCAATATCAGTGAAGACTACGCCCACATTGGTGCCGTTTTCTTTAGCCAGACGAAGCTCTTCCTGCAAACAGATAATCAAAATGCTTTTCTGTATATAAGCCGGTTAAATCATCGGTCATCCAATCTTATAAAGCGTCGCATTTTCCATGGAAATTGCCATTTGACTGGCAACAATTTTTCACTTTTCAATGATTTCTGGCAAAAATCCCCGTTGACAGCGAGTTTTTCCAAATAGCCATCGCCCGCAGGCTGTTTTTATAAATGACTCAGCAACAGCATCAGCGATTTAATCCGCTGCTCAATCAGCATTTCGTCAATTTTGGCATATTCGCTCTTTTCGGCATTATCCAGCACCACAATTTCCTTGGTTTGCATTACCATGCAAATCAATTTCATCAGCACTTCTTTTTCGGCACATCGGAGGCTTTATCATCTGCTTTTCATTGCTATAAAACTCTGCCACTTTCAGCTCACTGCTGTTTTCTTCCGGCAGAAAGATTGCTACCTGTTGAGCACCGGACGCCTCTAGCAGTACCATAGATGATTTTTGAATCAGCTCCCGATAATCCAGCACCGAACTTAAATCCCGCAACAAATCAGTGAAAAACATATTGTTCCGCTCCAGCTGCAGCCCGCCGCTGGAACTTATCAAACTCGGTTCCTGCGCCGTCAGAAACCCCGCCTGCAAGCTTTCCATTTCCCGCTGAGCAGATTAACGCACGCCTCAACCTTTAAAATGACCCGGAAATTGTACTCTGCTAAGATAAACGATTGGATTGCCGCCGCCTGCTCGCCGATTTCCGTTAAAACTTACCATATGCCATTTGGGTAGTCTGCTGTCAGCCACTGGCGTTTATACTTCACCGAATGGTCGATGCTTGCCTGATAATACCGTTTGGCTTGGTCATAATTGCCGAGTGGTGCATGGTATTCCGCCGATTGCCCTTAGCGCCGAACCATAACCACGTCGGATACTGTTTTTCCCTTAAGAGCTACTCGCATATTTTTCGAATCAGGCTAAGAAGGATTTATCCTCCGGAAAGTCCTGCTGAATCTTTTTGCTTACGGCACAGCGCCATCGCATAATACGGATACGCTATCAAAAGATATAGTGCACCGGCAGGTATCTCCCTCTTTAACCTGCATTGCCTTTTCCAAAGCATTCAATCGCCTGCTCGTCCTGATTGGCATAAAAATACGTTACGCCCAGTTCCGCTAAGCTACAATGCTGGTCAAAATAATCCTCGGTTTGTTCTGCCAAAGCAAGCGCTTTTTCCCCCGCCTATAATGGCGCTAACCGTATTGCCCTGTCCCCGATAATACTGTGTATAATAAATGTCTAGCGGGAAATTACCCCGTAATTATCTACCGGTTTCATAGGGCTTTTCTTTTGATAAAAATCATTATAGTGCAGACATATTGCTACAAATCACCCAAATAGCTATATGCGTGAATCAGGACATTAACCGTCAAGCCATGGAACGGCGAAAACGGTAATTTTTATGTAGTTACAATGACATCAGGGGCATGGTTTAGCTGTGTTTCGTAATCCCCTATCATTTCTCGCTTTTTATATGCCTGCAAGGTATAGGGCTAATCATCGTGATATGAGTCATCACCAATTTCCTCGGCAATCCTAAGCCCTTTTTCAAAATAAAAATCGGACAGCTTATTAAATGGCGTTCCCATAAACATTTCGCTCCAAATTGAAATAAGAAATCGCCAGCTCCTGCGATGCAAGGTGCCGTCTCCAATAGCGAGTTGGTCGTCCATAGTGCAAAAATAAGCAAAATAGCGAATATCCACCATCAGACAAGACCCACCCACATTTTTGATTGATATTCTTTCGTCAAAAGCTCCGTTCCAGCTTTGTCCGCAGACGCAACCTTTCCCTCACCAATCAAACTTTTGCCCCAGCCGAGATAATCGCCTGCCACACAATATTGGCATATAATCCAACGTTCCTTCCGGAACCCGAATGTTCTGGCTTTCGTGACTCTTTGACATAATATAGCGCTCCCTGAAAATCGCCTCTGTAAAATGCCACCCACGGGCGTTCCTCCTAAGATATCGGCTCTCATCTCCGGATCTGCAGGTCCAACTTCAAAAGCTCTTCAAATGTCTTTTCGCCTCATCGGCAGGCCTTCCAAAATATAAATCTCTCCCGCCATTTTCTGCGCCTTATAAAACAGCCCAATCTCATCGTCCTGATGTTCCAGCACATTCAAAAGCCGTCTAAAGTTTCAATCGCCTGTTCGTTTTTGCCTTGGTTCTTCAAAAAGCGCAGGCCGTTTCCAGCGCATAAGTCTTGATTTTCTCATTATTTTGTGCCCAGAAAGATAATAGCGTCATCGCAATCGCTTCTTCCGCTTTGCCAAAGCGCAAATACTCCGCTTCCAGCACTCGCAATCCTCTCACTATAAAATTGTAGCTCTTCTTTGCTGAGCTCCTCCGAAAATGAATATACATTCCTTATCGGTAAAGGTATAATACACCGTATCTTTAATCTTTTGCTCGATAAACTGCCGTCTTTTTCCAGCCTCTTCGATTACCTCGTCAATCAGGGTTTCTTCCAGCTCCGCCGCCCGCTTAACATAAGTCCAAGGAAGCGGTTCTTCTATCGTCGCCAAAACGCCAAAAACTTTCTCGCATTCGCCGACAGCTGATCCTTCCGACTGATAATCTCCGCCGCAATCTCTCCGCCGGTAAGCCCAGCTCAGACCAGCACCAAAGGATTGACTCGCCATCTGCCCTCGCAGGTCAGCGCTATCTTTTTGGAAAAGCCAATTTGCTACTTCGGTTGATAAATAAATATTTCCTTACTTCTCTGATAAACACTACTCGACACCCCGGCCGAGATCTTCCAGCCGATGCTCTAAGACCTTATTCAGGGTTTTCTAAGATTTCGTTTTGGGTTAGCTTTTTCAGCTCAATCTCAAATCCAGCTGTTCATCGATCCGGTACCGTTTGCCTGCTGCTCACTGCCAAAATATTTTGGTATTGGCATAAAACGATGCAGAAGCTCATTGCTTTCATCCATCGTAACATTTTCCAGCTAACCGCTAACGGATCTTCCACTTCTCAATCGCTCGCCATAAAGTGCAGACGATTTTCCAGTTCATCTTAGGAATGTTCCTCGCCGGTAAAGTCTTCTTCAGTGCCAAAAACTTACCCTTGGCACAAATCACTTCTTTACCAAACATTATCCCGCTTGGCTGTTTCCCGCCGCAAAATATCCCTTACGACGCATCGATAAGTATCAAATACTTTCCAGTATTCGGACGCAAACGCCAAATAGTCTCCGCTCCAAAATGAATCATAACCGTAATCTCGATAAAGCAAGACATTTTTGTTTACTGCTTTCTAACTTTACCAAATCCATCACTACACCTTTACCGTATGTCTCCGGTCACGACAACAAAGCCCTTGACTACCGCCAATAAGAACTTCCAGCTGATGAATTTGTCGATTGGGTAAAAAGTCTTTTCGTGAAAGATTATTTTGAAAAATTGCATCATAGGCATTGAATGTAAAGTTGACATTTCCGTTCAGGTATTCCTGATATCATACAATAAGCTTTCTACCGATTGATAACGTGATTGGCAGGGATCTTTTTCCAGCGGGCAAAGAATCATCTGGTCAAGACTGCTGTTAACATCCAGATTATATTGCGAAACGCCGCTTGGCACCTGTGCAATCTGCAAATCCCATATATTGATTTAACGATTTGGCTCTGAAACGAAGTCTGCCCGCCAAAGCTGGTAAGCAATCACGCCCAAAGAATATAGGTCACTTCGAATATCAAACTTTTTCCGGTTAATCCCGACCTGCTCCGGCGCCATATAGACAGCCTGCTCCATCATAAAGTCGCTGTCTTTGTCTTCTGCATATTCTCCGAGAAACCAGCTCACTAAACTTAACATCAATCTTATCTCCGTTTGCCCCCATATCAATACAAAAAGTATTCTTGGGGTTGACCAAAATACATGGCGATACCGCTTTTCGGAGAAATATTTAATTCAATAGCAATTTTTTTAATCAGACGCAGACCCAAACAATATCGTACTTTTTCTTTGCAGTTAATCAAATCACTGAGATTATAGCCCTCGATTTTTTTCCGTAACCACATAAAGCCTCATTATTTTTCTTCTCCGATATCATAAATAGCCGGTGAACTCGGTTTCATCGGCCGCTAATTTTTCCAGCTGCCGCTTCAAAGAGCCAAGTGCCTGTGAATAAAGACTTAAGCGATAATACTTGACTATATAGAAATGCCCTGTGCCGATTTCTTCCACTTCATACATAGGAATAGGTTTCTTTCTCGTCCCGCACAGATAGGATTTTTGTATTTCTTTTTGGATCTTTACCTACATTTTGCATTTTATTCCTCTCTGATGGCATCTATCTCGTAATTCCTATTCTATCACCAATCGACAGCCATTTTTCAAGACTTCTCTGCTTTATCAGTGCCGCAATGACTTCTTTTTCCGTTTGCAGACTTCCTGCCCCAGTGACGATAAGCGGTAGACACCTCGTTTTTCTTTTTCAAACCATGCCATAAAAATTAGCATTTAAAATTACCGCTCGCCCGCTTCGGTGCAAGCCCTGTTTCCACCAGCTCCGCCGGCGTTTTTGAGCCGTCCTTTAATAAATACGCAAGAAGATAGCACTGTTCTCTATACGCCGTCGTACGGGCTTTCGTGCAGCACCGCCGGTATTATTTTTCAGCAGTCTCTTCTCAAACTCGGCAATCACTGCCGCTCTTTTTCTTTTTGGCAGCCGCCATGGATTCTTGTGCGTTCCGCCTCCACTGGCTGCTGCACCGGCAAAAACCTCGCCGGTAACCGTCATGACTTACCAGTAAAAGCCCAATTCCCAAACGTTTCAGCAAAATGAAGCTTATCGAGATAGCTTTTCGACTTTTTGGCTTAATCTTCTGCATGGGCACAGCAATATAAACCACATCAAAGAGTTTTTGCCGGTTTACCGCTTGTAAAATCACTTTCAGGTTCAAACTCCTGTTTCAGCTCAATCGCTAATCCTGCCTGGCTTTTTGCTAAAACATCACAAGCCTTAACCTCACCCTCAACCGAATAACCCAGTTTTTCATAAAAGTGTTTCAGCGGCAAAAACAAATCCGTTTCCTGCATTTTCTTCCTCTTTTTCTATGGCAACCAAATTCCTCTGTATTTCGGCATTTTCCGCCTACACTGATTTCGCCCTCTTTGTCTGCCGCCCGTCATTTCCTATCGCTTTTTCGCAGTAAGCCAAATGGGGTTGCTACTCCGGCGGTGCGTTTATCCTCTGCTCTTTGACCGGTATTTTTAGGCGTAAATCAAATGGTTTCCCTCCTCTGCGATATGTCCGCCGCCGGCTCTTTGACGGCACCTTTTTTCGGGGCGAGTAACTATCCTGCTACTCTCCCGGTGTGTCTGCTCCGTCAGCCGTCATATCTTCCCTGTTTTTCTTCCAGCTGCTCCGGCAATTCCAGCGTAAACCCTGCCATATTTGCCATTGCGAAAGTTCTCTCAAAAACATGAGCCAGTTCTTTCCGTATCCGCCTCGCCGCCACTCTTTACAAAATGACGCTCCTCGCTAACATTTCAAAGTTCTGGCTACTATCTTTATTTATATCGGCAAAGGAAAGTCATTCCATAAACCTTACCGGAAAAATATTCCGCTAAAAGTTCAAATAAAGATAGGCTAACTGATAACTGTCAATGACTTCCTCCCGAATCGTGCAATATACGCCAGTTTCTGCCCACCAGCGATCTTCAAACTTCGGCCATAGCACGCCCGGTGTGTCCAAAAGCTCCAAGCCGTTTTTGAGCTTAATCCATTGCTTGCCCTTCGTTACGCCGGGCTTATTACCGGTTTTTGCCATTGTTTTCCCCGCCATTTTATTGATAAAGGTTGATTTACCCATTAGAAATCCTGACAATCATTGCCCGAACCGGCTTGATTAATCAGTCCCTGCTTTTATAACGTTCCAAAAATCGGTCGCATGATTCGGTCAATCATCGCCTGCACCCTTTTCATATTCGTTTCGGTCTTGGCATCTCACTGCCAGAGCAAACTTCTGTTGCCGCTTAAAAATATTCCAGCCACGTCTCGGTTGCCTCTGCATCTGCCAAATCAGGCTTAGTCATCAAAACTGCGCTGCTTTGCCGTTTGTCAGTGTCCGCAAATCCGGATTGGCAGAAGAAGCTGGCACTCTGGCGTCAACCAGTTCAATCACAATATCAATCAATTTCAGGTTTTCGACCATCATCCGTTTGGCTTTGGTCATATGTCCCGGATACCATTGTATATTCATAATCCTCCTCCCTGTCCTATCTATCTAAATCAGGAAAAAGCCTATCTTTTTTCTTTAAGATAGGCTTTTATGTCCATAAGCGTGTTCTTTAAAAACACTTCAGTTTAAGGCTTGTTTTTGACTTTTTGATGATAGCGTCAAAACAGTATTTCACTTTAGCGAGCTTCTACTTTTTCTCTAATCTTAGCACTCTTACCAGATCTTTCTCTCAAGTAGTTCAGTTTCGCACGACGAACCTTACCACGACGAACCACTTCGATATGGTGAATAACCGGCGAATGTAACGGCCAGCTCTTTTCTACGCCAACGCCATAAGAAATACGTCTAACGGTGAAAGTTTCTTTTTGCACCGCCGCCTTGTCTTTTTCAGAACAGTTCCTTCTGAAAACCTGAATTTTTTTCCCGGTTTCCTTCCTTAATCAAAGCGTGAACTCGAATCGTGTCACCCACTTTAAAGTCTACCACATTGTCCTTTAACTGTTCTTGTTCAATCTTTCTGATAATTTCATTCATGAGTTTTTCTCCTTCCTGCCAATGTGTTCATACGCAGCCTGTCTGCCAGCGGAACACCCATGCTCATACCCAAGCACTATATCACACTTTTTAGAGAAATGCAAGAAGTTTTTGAGAGTTTATCACAAATTTCTAAAAACCGACCTTTATAAGCTCGATCGTTTCTGCCTTTGCAAAAGTCGATATTTCTTCTTTATAATACCTTCGACAAAAGTCCTTGGTTCTGCCGCTCTTTGGCTGGTCAAAAATCTCCGCCGGCGTTCCTCGCTCAATAATGACACCCTCGTCCATAAAGACCACCCGGTCGGCTCGCATTTTGGCAAAGCCCATTTTCATGCGAAACAATCACCATCGTCATGCCGTCATTCGCCAGCTTTTTGCATCAGCAGCAATACATCGCCCACCATTTCCGGATCCAGCGCCGATGTCGGCTCATCAAACAGCATAACATCGGGCTGCATTGCTAAAGTTTCTGCGATTGCAATCCGTTGTTTTTGTCCGCCGGATAAAGTATTGGGATATGCATATTTTTCTCTGTTAGTCCAACCTGCTCCAGCAGCCGGTCTGCTCTTTTGCTCCGCCTCATCTGCCGATAAGCTCAGCAGTTTTCATCGGTGCCAAAGTAATGTTTTCCAGCACCTGTTTTATGCGGGAACAAATTAAAATGCTGAAATACCATACCAATCTTCTGACGATGCTTATCTGTTGACATCATCTGCCAGCAGCTCATTGCCTTCAAACAAAATCGAGCCGCTCTCCGGAACCTCCAGCAAATTACAGGCCGCAAAATGTACTTTTTCCTGAACCGCTCGGCCCAATCACAAAGACAACCTCGCCCCGCCGACTTTCTCGGACACTCCCTTAGGACATGGAGCTTACCAAAGGTTTTATGCAAATCCTTCACCGTCAGGAGAGCGTCGCCGTCTACCGTTTTTCGTTTGTGTTATCGTTCATTGCTACGGTTTAATCTCCTTTTCCACGCCCTTAACGCCCCTTCGATAGGGTTAAGGTTAAAAGCCAAAATAAATCAGCAGTGCTACAATCAGCGGCGGCACCGGCTGATAAGTCTTACTTTGAACAATGCTGACACCATACATCAGGTCACAATGCCGACCATTGACACAATCGCCGTTTCTTTAATCAGCACAATAAACTCATTGCCCAGTGCCGGCAAATGTTTTTCACCGCTTGCGGCAAAATGATTTCCTTTATAAGTAATATATGACGACAGCCCCAAGGAGCGTGCCGCTCCATTTGCCCCTTATCAATCGACTGAATTCCGGCTCGAATAATTTCCGCCACATAGGCAGCTGAGTTAAGCGACAGGGCAATGATACCTGCCACATAGCGGGACATTCCCGTTGTCGAATTAAAAATCAAAAGCAGCTGCACCAATAGCGGCGTTCCCCGAATCAGCTCAATATAAGCTCCCGCTGTCCAACGAAATAGCTTTAACAGCAGGTTTTTGGCGTACTAATCCGCAGCAACGCCAAAACCATACCCAGCAAAAAGCCAATCGTCGTCGCCAGCAAGATTAAAAAAGAAGTATTAACCGTACCTTTTTAAAAAGTACGGATAATACTGTAAGCATATCAATAAAGTCAGTCAGCGTGTTCCGTATTCCCATGGCTTAGTCCTGCTCCATCCATTTATTTGCTTCTACAACCATTTCATCAATTTTCTTTTCCTCAACCAAGGTCTTAATTGTTTGGTCAATTACGGCAAGCAATTCCTTCTCACCCTTTTTGACGGCAACCGACGAACCATTGTCTTCTTCAATCACGACATCTAATGCTGCAATCGCCAAATCATCGTTTTTGCTGACATAAGCAGCCGCTACCGGTTCTTCCAGTACAAGTCCGTCACTTTTGCCCGATTTTAATTCCATAATCAAAGCCGGTATCTTACCCAAAGCAATTTTGTTGGCTCCTCGACATATTTTTATCGAGCAAACTCTTCTTGAATCGTACCTTTCTGTACCCCAATGGTCTTACCGTTAAACGCCTCTAAGCTGGTCAAGCTTATCCAGATTTTTCCTTACGAATAACGATTTTTTTGTTGCGGATTATAATCAAATCATCGAAAAGTCAACCGCTTTTTGCCCGCTCTTCATTGGCGAGACATACCGGCGATAACCATATCAACCTTGTCCGAATTAAGCGATACCAACAAAAGCATCAAAAATCCATATCTTCGATTTTCAATTCTACACCCAGTGCCTTGGCGATTTCTTTTTGCAATTTCAATATCAAAGCCGACAATCTCATCTTTGCCGTCAACAATCGCATGCGTTTCATACGGCGGATAATCGGCACAGGTTCCCAGCACCAATACGCCCCTTGGCTTTGATTTGCTCCAGCTTATTGCTTTGCCGTATTTTTCGGTTTTGGCTTCTTCCTTGTTACCGGTTTGCGCCGAGCCGCAAGCTCGCCAAAGATACTGCTACTGCCAGTGCCATCCATACACTCATCATTTTTCATTCTCTTTTCCTCCCTTGTTTGTCGTCGACTCCTTTTTGTCCTTTCCCCTATTCGCCGGCTTTCTCGTCCCTATTTCCGGCATCCGGAATCGATGAATTAATTATAATCGTTATTATATGCCTCAAAACCTGACGGCGTCAAGTCATAATTTTATATTTATGCTTCTTCATTATTATTTATTCATTCGTTGAATCTGCTGGTTCAGCTCTTGTAAAAATCTGCATAATTTTGTCCTCACTCTCTGCGACGGGCTTTGGCAAATTTGTTTGCTCCTGCCGCAATCTATTCAGTTTATCATATTCGTATGCAAATTGCGTTTGAAGCTCCGCCCAGCGCTCGAGCGTCCGTTGTTCTCCCATCTGTTCCAGCAGGTCAATCAGCGGGACTAATCCCTCATTAAATCGGCGGCTTGTTACCCCAGCTCCGGCAACAGCTCCTCTAACCGGGTAGCGGTTTGATGCAGCGCTTTGATTTCCTCTTGATTTTTCCAAAAGTGCTTGCTCTGCCGGCGATATATTATCTCCGTATTATCCCCTTTCTTATCGCCCGCTTTCTCCACTGCATTATTTTCCTTATGAGCGCCCTTCTCCTTTGCTGCTTGCTCTGCCTGCCAAAAACGCTCTCCAGCCGGTTCCCAAAAAGCAAGCAAAAAGCCGCCCCACGCATAAACACTAATTATGCATAATAATACAATTTTGGAGTTCAGCTTATTCTTTTGCTTTCATTTTTACAATTCCTTATTTCCTATTCCTTTTACCATTCCTTTTTACTATTTCTTTTGCTATTTCTTTTTGCTATTTCTTTTTGCTATTCCTTTTTTGTAGTTCCTTTTGCTATTCTTTTTCTTCTTAAAGTCCCAGCTCATGCAAAAAATCGCTCGGACTTTAGCGGATAATCCAAATAATATTCTGTATATTTTTCATCAAAGGCAAAAATCCGGCTCATATTCGGGCTTTAGTCGAAAACGAAACAGCCTTTCCGCCGGCATTGTCAAAACATAGTCCATCGCCTGCCGCAGTGGCAGCGGCAGCAATCCTCCTTCCGGCGCAGCTTTGACAAACTGCCCCGCCATCAAGCACAGAAAAGAACGGCAGCTCCACGCCTTTCCCGCACCGAACACAAACGTCCAATTCCGGCGTATAGCCAGCCAGCGCCAAGAGCTTGAGGGAAAAAGGCAGACTTTAATCTGCGCTGGCTTGATTTCGCCTTTCACCAATTCCTCAAAACCAATATAAATCAGCTTGAGGAGCTCTCGCCCACCTATTCCGTCCTGCAAAAATGCCAAGCTCAGTTCCGACAGATATGCCGCATACGCCGTTAATTCCAAATCCGAACGTAAGCCGTAAAAAGCTTTCAATGACTTCTGCACCGGTTAAAGTATACGCCCTCTTTTCCTCGATATAGCTCATAATTTCCAAACACAAACAACTGCGTTCCTGCCAGCAGCGGTGATTTTGCTTTTTCGCCCCGCCGGCAAACGCTGTTACCTGCCCCAAGTCTCTGGTAAACAGAGTCAGCCGCTTGCCGTTTTTCTCATGTGCCGCCTCGGCTAACACCACACCGATTGTTTTGCTTTTGCTTTTCTGCTTTCATTCTTTTTCTAAAAGTTGGTTTCCACAAAACCGATTTTCTTTTTGACCTTACGCAGTTTTTCCGCACGCATAGGCGCAGCTTTTTGTCCATTTTCTTTTAGCACCTCTTCCAGATACGCCTTATCCGCCAAAATACGAGAAAATCTCTTTTGGAGCGGCTCTAATTCAGCAATCAAAGCGGCAGCGGTTTCTTCCTTCAACAGCCATAGCCTTGACCGGCAAACTTCGCCAAGCACCTCCTTGCTTTCCCCGGTAGCACACATATAAATATCCAGCAGATTTTTCACGCCGGGCTCGATCCTCCCATAATGAATCTCCGCTTTGGAATCGGTAATGGCTCGTTTGATTTTTCCCCATGTTGATCCGGCTCGTCCAAAAACGCTGATATAACCGTTGGCATTTTCGTCCGACTTACTCATTTTCTCCGGCTCCTGCAAGCTCTTAATCCGGGCACCCACCTTGCCGTAATAACCTCCGGCACCTTTAAAGAGCCCCTGATATTCATTGTTTAAGCGAATGGCAATATCTCTGCCAGTTCCAAATGCTGCTTTTGGTCATCACCAATCGGCACCAAACTCGTTTGAGTCAGAGCAAAATATCCGCCGCCATTAAAACCGGATAGGTGAATAAACCGGCATTGATATTTTCGCCATGTCGCTGCGACTTATCTTTAAACTGTGTCATTCGGCTAAAGCTCGCCCATATAGGTAAAGCAGTTCAAAATCCACGCCAATTCCGCATGCTGACGAACGGAGGACTGTAAATACAGCACATTTTTCTGCGGATCCAAGCCCGCCGCAATATAAAACGCCAGCAGCTTTCTGGTGTTTTTCCCGCAATGCCTTCGGCTCTTGCCGCACCGTAATGCTGTGCAAATCTACAATACTGCAATAGGGTCAAATAATCAGCATGGGTTTTATTCAGCTCCAGCCAGTTTTTTGACCGCCCCTGAAATAATTGCCGATCGTAATAATTCCTGTCGGCTGAATTCCGCTGTATATCACTGATTTCTTCTCGTTTGCTTCCATGATTTCTCCTTTTTCTTTATGTATTTCATTTTTCTAATTGATAAACTTCCAAACCTTTGCCTTACTCTCCCAGAACATCAAGCCCGGCGGTTACGCTGTTTTCGTATTTGGGACTGGCGTATCTACTGGCATATCTCCTTGCGGAAACACCCCATTCTCGTCTACTTCCGCCAACAGCAAGCAGCAGGTAATCTCTATTTGGGGGCTGGCGTATCTATTGGCATATCACCCTGCGAAAGCGTTCCCATCCCGCCTATGCCTCGAATATCACGCCAACGGTTACCGCGTTTCTATTTGGAAATCAGCGTATCATTGGCATATCACCCTGCGAAAGCGTTCCCATCCCGCCTACTCCTGAACATCACGCCGACGGTTACACCGTTTCTATTTGAAATTGGCGTATCTACTCCGTAAACCTGCGGATATTCTCCATTACCTGATTTTTGCAAGTACATTTGCTGTGCCGTTTTCTATTCGACGATTCGCTTCGTCATAATACCGACTCGCTCCCTCTTCCGCCAGCTGCTCCCTGCTGTGCCGGTCAATTAACCTGCCGCTCGCCCCTCTTTTACTCGAGAACGCTCAAACAGCTCATTATCGGTACTATAGCTCCCCGCAGCAAATATGTCTCGCGGAAAAACGGCACTGCCCTGACTCAGCTTTTCGATCCAATAAATCAACCCCGAACATCGGCGTAAGCATCTCATTCCAACCCATAAGATTGACCATCGTCGGCATAAAATCAATTTGACTGCCAATTTGTTCCACTTCGACCGGTTTTTCATAATCCGGTACATCAGACAATCAATGGAATCCGCATCATCTCATCAAAATCAAAGGGCTTTCCCAAAAACGTTCCAATGCCCTACGGTTTTCCGGATCAGCATTGGCAAAGGCATGATGATCTCCATAAATAGCAACCACCGTATTTTTGTAAAATCCTTTTCTTCCAGCTCCGTCATAAACTGTTTTATCGCCCAATCCGTATAATAAACAGCGTTTAAATAACGGGCAAGGTTGTATTGCGCAAATCCGGCTCTACGGCAAAGACCCTGATCTTTTTCCGGCATTTCAAACGGACCATGACAGGTCAAGGTAATCATAAAGCTCTAAGAACTTACCGGCACGATTTGCCTCCTCAATTCGGGGAAGAGATTGCCGAAAAACGACTCATCGGATAACCCCATGCCGATGATTTCATCTTGCTCGTAGCTTTCTCCCATATACACCTGCTCAAATCCCACTCGAGCATGCGCTTCTTGCCTATGATAAAAAGTACCGGTATTGCCATGCATGGATAAGGTCTGATATCCCGCTTTCTGTGCCAGCTTGGGTAAACCCATGGTTTCCGTTCCGGCATAGTCTTCATACGCTCCCAGCTCCGTATCAGAAAAACGTGCTTTGCAGCGACACATATTCCGCATCGGAAGAATTGCCAAACGCCAGTAGCTCAAAAATAATCTCGAAAAATAAAAGGATTTTTGAATCAAGCGGTTCAAATACGGCGTAATTTTCTTTTGCCGCCGTAGCTTTGACCGATAAAACTGATCTTGCAGGCTTTCTACCTGAATAATCAGCACTGTTTTCCCCGCCCCGATACCGGTATATTCATTTTGATGCCGGTAATTGCGAAAGATTAGTGCTCTGCCTTTTCGCTTTCCGTCATACCTGACCGTATCGCCGCTTTTTCCCTGCTGCCGCCCGATACGCCGAGCCTGCCAGCGCATGATATACTTCCAGACTGCGTAAGGTTTCCACTTGCCAGCCTAACACTGCCCAAACAGCGAAGAAAGTCAGTGCCGCCGCTACCCGCCATCTATTTGAGCCGGGCTTTCATTGCTTGGCGCTCCCGCTACGTCGCTCTGGCTTTTGGCTTTTGCTTTTCCCTGCCGCAGCAATAGCACAAAAAGCAAAGACAGCCCCAAAAACCATCATCGGCAGCGTTAATTGGCCTAAAATATAGTCAACCAAATCGGATAAATAACTACCTGTCTGACTCGGCTAAACAAGTCATAGTTTCCATACTGCTTAAAAACATCATTGCCGCTAATTTCAGGAGTGCCGCCGCCAAATAACCTACCGCCTGCAAGCGGCACAACCAGACCTTATGACTCCGGCATACAGCGACAGCTCTACCATTGATGTTACCGCAATCAGTAACAAAACTTCTTTTTCTCCAGCACCGGCAACAAATTGTACCCATAAAAATACTGTTAATTGCCAGAATCAGTGCCATAGCGATGAAAAGCCGCCCGTACTGTCGCCAAATCTTTTTCACTCTAATCTCCTCTCATTTGCTCCATCTCCTCACAAAAAGTGTTTATTTCTTATCCCGCACATTACTTTGCCATGATTTCATTCCAAATGAATCCCATAACAAAACCGCCCATGACAAAAAACTTCTGTCAGGGACGGTTATCATTCCGTGGTGCCACCTTGGTTCGGGAATTTCCCGCACTCATTGAAATACCAGCATATTTCCGGCGCAATAACGGTCGCCTCCCGTCATAGAATACTCAAAGCTCTGCTTTTTTGACTATGCCCTCTGCGGTCCATTTGACAGTCTATTGGCTACCGGCTCTCAGCACCGCCGGCTCTCTGTCAGCTTAGTATCTGCCTTTATCTCCCGCATCTTTGGTTTTTCCCCTTTTGGCAAGCATATCTTGCCGAAAAGGCTTTCTCAATGCTCTTGATTATAATGCTTTTTCCTCACTTTTTGTCAAGGGCTGCCCTTTTCTCTTTTCTCCTGCCAGCATGGATTTTATACCTAACATTTAGCCGTAGCTCTTTCTGAAAGCACTCTCTTCGCTGACTTATGCCGTATAACCCTTCTCCATGGCATTTAGCGGCAGTTTTGTCTGAAACCGCTTTTTCAGCTGACTTCTGCAGTATACCCTTTCTCCCCTAACATTTAGCGGCGAGCTTTTATCCGAAGCTTCTTTGTCACATTCCTGCCAAAATATGCTCTAAATATAATGTTTGCGAATCTCCTCCGCTGTTTTTATTCAGTAAATACGCCGGAGCAACATCCGCCACCGTTTTAGCGCCGCAAACGCCCTCCCGATTTAGTCGATAGGCGGCTCTGGCACTAAGCTAACAGCACACTGGCAGTAAAATCCGGATTGGAATCCAGCTTGAGTCGGTATTCCATTTCATGCATATTTTAGCCCTTCGCTCCTGTCTTACCCATACGAATGACTCTGCCGCCATGTGGTAATCCGGCATGTTTTTCTTGCAATTCTGCCTGACTGATAAAATGCACCGTCGTATCATAATCCGCAAAATAATCCGGCATCGTCTTAATTTCCTGCGCAATTCTTTTTCCAAATCAGCGCCATCCTCTGCTACGACAAAGCACTCTCTTTGGTGTTTTTGCCGAGTAGTCAGCTCCGGCATTGCTCCGCTTTTGACTTGGGCAGATGGCGTCTTCTACCGGAATGGTGTACTGCTTGGCGTCCTTTACCCCCGCAATCCGGCGAATGGCATCGGAATGGCCTTGGCTAACACCTCTTCCCCAAAAAGTGTAGGTCTTTCCTCCGGCAGTACTGCCTCGGAATAAATCCGCTGAATGGAAAACATTCCCGGATCCCAACCGCTGGAAATAACAGCAACCTGCCGGCTGCCTGCGCCGCCCTCTCCATTGCCTGATAATATTCCGGAATATGAGCATGCGTATCGCAGCCGTCTACCGTATTAAACCCGGCGAGCAAACTGCGGTCCTTGAGTCGGAATATCATCTTTACTTCCGCCGCACAAAATCATAACGTCAATTTTCGTTTTTCATCGCAAACGCATCTTCTAAGGAATATGCTTTTACTCCTGCCGTTGCCAGTGCTAAGCTATTCGGGTTTCGGCGGGTAAATACTCCCCGCAGACTCCATATCCGCTTGCTGGCGAACACCAATCTCGGTACTCTTTTCCTAAGTTTCCGTAACCTACAATTCCAATTTTAATTTTTTTGACATAATAATCCCTTTCTATCAACCCAATGATATTACCGTTTTCCTGCTAAATTACCGAGAATTCATACTGACCAATTCTCTGTAATCCCTCATATCCCTTGCTTATTTTCTGCCTTTCTTCGGCTACTGTTTTTAAGTCCCGATAAGCACGTTTTACTTGCTGGCGCAAAGCAAAACGTGTGTGCGTCCCGCAAATAGCCATTTATGCCGGTTATGCTATGACCGAGCAAACTCGCCCCACATATCCCTTTGCTTATCTTCTGCCTTTCTTCGGCTACTGTTTTTAAGTCTCGACAAGCACGTTTTTACTTGCTAGCGCAAGCAAAACGTGTGGGTGTCCCGCAATAACATTTATGCCGAGTTAGTGCTATGGGCGAGCAAGCTCGCCCCGCATATCCCTTTGCTTATTTTCTGCCTTTCTTCGGCTACTGTTTTGAAGTCCCGACAGGCACGTTTTACTTGCTACGCAAGCAAAACGTGTGTGCGTCCTGCAAATAGCCATTTATGCCGGATATGCGGGGGCGAGCAGCTCGCCCCCGCATATCCGGCATAAATGCTGCTATCGGAATCTAGAAACAAGGACCGGCGGTTTTATCGCATGATAATACCGACCGGTCCCTACTTATCCTAAATATTTTCCGATAACCTTCTGGAAAAGCTTTTTAATCTTTTTCAAATCCATCTCGCTCGGATAACAACGACGAAAGATATTTAACAAACTACCAGAGTGGAAGTTTTTCCGGCACAAGAGCAATTTTTGGCACCATTTTAACTGCTGGCGCAGGAACTTATAGTTCGACTTTTTAAAAAACGAGGAACCAAAAGCTACCACCTTAATCGATCTGCCCTTTAACGTCGGAATGAAGTCGGAAATTTCTCTTGCCATTCTGCCGCCATACGTTGATGTCCCTAAAAAGAGCAAATCAACATCATAGGGAATCGGAATATCAATGGTCTCCGCCACTCCCAGTTGTTCTTGTATCGCACACGCCAATTTTTCGTATTTCCGGTTCTTGAGTAATATCGAGATCGCTACTTTCACTTTCTTTTCTCCTGCCAAACCAAATGTCGCTATACACTTTTTATTTTAGTGATTTCTCAATAAACTTTCAAGCCTTAAAAGATAAAAGTTTCATAAGTACGTTCCGTTACTTGCACTTCCTTTTTCCTACGGCAAAAAGATATTTCTTTTTTTAAAAAAACTTATGTTTCAGCAATGCGCTTTCGGCTTTATGCCCTTTAGCGAAAAATCTAAGTAACTCTGCGTTCCAATCATGTACTACCGGCTTTCCGCTCTGCAGCGAAAAAGATAACCGTCTTATTTTTCCTGCTAGCAGTCTTCTACAATCTGCTTGAGCTCGTCAATATGCTTTTCCATATCGGCGGCAAATTTAAACTGATTTTTAGCTCGCACCAAATTGTGCTTTGGGATAGTGCGTCTTAAAAGTAAACATCACCGTCTAAATAGTCGGTCAAAAAGCGTAATCCGATTTCATAGGTAATTAAAATACCCGCATACGGCATAAGCTCTTTTTCCTTCTCGGTCAAAAGTATCCTTCACTTCTTCCAAATATCCTTTGGTAAAGGCAGTAAAAGCGTTCCTTATCCCACCACACCTTATCCAAATCCGGCTCATCTTCAATCGCCGTTGCTGCGGAAGAGCGAATCGAATCGCCGTAATCATACTAAAAAGGCTTCCCGGCATCACCGTATCTAAGTCAATAACGCATTTTCCCTTACCGGTATGAATATCAAATAACACATTATTGATTTTGGTATCATTATGCGTAACTCTAACCGGTACGGTTCCCTTGGCAAGCTCATCAACCACCAAATGCGTCAATGCCTCATGCTCCAAAGCGAACTTTACTCCGCTAAGCAGTCGTCCTTCCGGAACTGAGTGTCCTTTTTCAAAGAGCGGCAAAAGTCTTGTAACGCTCTACCGTATTATGAAAATTAGGGATTGTTTCGTGTAATTCTGCTTTGCGGGAACTTCGAAAGCATCTTCTGAAAAATTACCAAATGCCCGCCCCGATTCATAAATCGTTTCCAAATCCTTGAATAATCATAGGACAGCGCATCTTTTACAAACACAAACGCCCGATAAAAATCGCCATTTTCCCTCATAAAAGGTCTTGCCGTCCTTGGTCAAAATCAGCTCCATAACCTCGTACTGACCATTTTTGCCTAATCCGTTCAAATACGCTGTTACCTTACCGATATTTTCCATTACCTCTACCGGCTTTTTTTAAAGACATGAGAATTGATTCGTTGCAGGATATATTGATTTTCTTTTTCTCCCACCCGATAAACCACCTTATAGGTATCGTTAATGTGGTCGCCGCCATACGGCTCTGCCGAAACAAATTCTCCGTCAAAGCTAAATTGATCGCAGATTCTTTTCTTATCGCTCATTCCTATTTCCACAAGCTCTTCGGATATTTTCCTGATCCGCCAACGCTTTCAGCGCGCCACCACTTCCGCTTTGTCCTCGCGATAGGTTACACCGTACCATTTTTCCTTGGTCGGTAGAACCTTAACCGTTGCCTTACCTTCCTTGAGCAAAGCATCCACCGTTGCCGGCAGGAAATACTCGCACTTTAAAGGGATTTGTGGGTAATTTCTCGTTCAAATAACCAACGATTCTGTCTTTAATCTCTCGAACAATGCTCGGCTTAAAGCCAAATAAATTCATCGATACTACCGTATCATCTGCCAGCGGATACGCCTGATCGTCCTCTAAATAAACAATTCCGTCTTTTCTCGATTCAATTTTCGTTCTTTCTACAATCGCCGTCAACAGCCGTTTTTCGTTTCGCAAACGCCACGAGAAACCGAGCCTTTATCCGTTACCGTGTTCTTAACCAGATAGCCAATCATGCAGTATTCGTCATCTTTATCTGCCGTTTCGGTCAGGAACTGATACATTGATGATACGCCTCTCGTCCATAAAATCATCTGCGTTGATGACAGCAAACGGTGCATCAAGCAAATCACGAGCCGCATAAACCGCATGAGAAGTGCCCCAAGGCTTTTGCCGATCTTCCGGGATTGTTACTCCCGCCGGCAAATCCGTCAATTCCTGAAAGGCATAGCGTACCTCGCATGTTTTTCAATCTCCGCTCCGACCAGCTCTTTGAAATCCTTTTCAATCTTTATGATTAATGATAAAAACCACTCGTTCAAAGCCTGCGTCCAGTGCATCATATACCGAGTAATCAATAATTTTTCACCGCTTTGACCAACCGGATCAATCTGTTTCAAGCCGCCGTAACGACTGCCCATACCTGCAGCCAAAACAACTAAAAATTGGTTTTTCTGCATAACTCCTCCTGAGTTGCTGTCTGTTTTCGCTATTTTTAGGGTAATTGCTTTTCTCTCACAAATTACTCACCCTCATTTTTCCTAAATACTCTACTATTTTATCATACCAAACCTTTTTCCATAAAGTCCTTAGCCGGCTTCCGAGCTAATTTTATTATTCTTTCCGGCGAAAAATAACAATTCGCTCCATTCCTGATATCTATCTGCTTTTCCCTTTGTTTTCTCACTGCAAAAATAGCCCCATCACGCTCTTCCATACGCACTACTCTCAGCTTGCTTTTCGTTTTTGAAAAAGCGGCAGACCTTTCGCCCGCCAAAAAGCGGCTTTTAGGCTTTGCTTTTTGGCATTTTGAGGGCAAGAGGAAAAGCCAGCAGACATCATAAAAAAGCCTCGTCTTTTGACATTTCATGCCAAATGACAAGCCCTTTTTGTATCGTCGTTTTTCTTAATCAGCGCTACCCTCGGCTATCCGGTGCTTTCTCACAATAAGCAATGTAGCCATGCTTGCCGGCAACAATACTATTTGCCATCTCTCCACATCGCAACATTTATCCGCTCTTACGAATCGCCGTCTACGCCTGAAAGCCTCTCTTTTTGTAATCCACGCTCCTTTGGCTGATTGTTCTTGCCATAGGTTAAACCGGCATAAAGCGTTTCTCCGTTTTTACCACCGAAGTATCGGTGGTAGCTCCAATTCAGCAAACGCTTCCTTTGGCTGCTCTATCATTTTCTTGGCATGAGCCAATGCCGTCGCATCTTTCTTTTGTCTGGCGGCAGCTAAATCCGCATTAACCTGCTGATACGCCTGCAATAGCATGCAGCTTATCTCATAGGTAAAGTCTAAAGCTTTCTGCCAGCTTTTAATCATTTCCATCGTCAGACTAATGCTCGCGGCGAAAGCGATCATCCCTCTTCCGGCATCGCCTCTTCTGCCTGTTTCATTTCGGCTAAAAATCATTTCCAAATGAATTAGCAACCAATTCCTTACGACCGGCACTGACAATCCGGTTCTGAAACTCTCTTTTTAATGCCTCTTTCATTTTTCATCTCCCGGCTTTATTCCGCAAAATGTATTTTAATGTAAGTGTAACCAGTATCTATCGCAGGGAGCTGCTTTAACATCTCCTGCGGTTTTTGATCAAGCGTGTGCCAGCAAAAGCGGTTGCCGCCTGCTGAATCACGTTTTTGCTTGGTATATTCTGTCATTTCCACGCTCATATCAATGTGCATAATCCGAGAATGTGCCTCCGTCATATTGTCAGCTGGAAGTATCAATATTTGTAATCGTATATTCCAAACGGTTCTGGTATGCACCTAACTTGGACCGAATCGAAGACACCAGTTTAGTCGCATCTTTGACTAAGTCAATCAGTAGCATGCGCCTCTTTTTCGCGTGTGGACATTCCCATCAGTGATACCAATGGCTCGCTGATGAAATATTGAGAATCCTCACCTGCATAGTATGCCCATAATTTTCGCTCGATTTGCGAAGACCGCCGGTCCTTCTTTTCAATAATTCCATATCCACCGTATCACCGGCGGTAGCGCCATCTTGACCTTAATCTCAATACTAAAAGCCGTCCGCTCCCAAAAAGCGTCAGCTCCCTGCCCTGCGCCTTTGCAGCACTCGTGCCTGCCGGAAAATCGGCGCCAGTCGGGGTAGCATTTGCATCCCTGCCCCACTGTTGTACCCTGCCGTTAAGCCAAATTCCCGCTAACGATGCCTGCATCTCCGTCCAGCGTAATTGGTTTTGAGCCGTATGCCTGTCTTTCTAAGACTAAGTTACCGGCATTTAATCCGACACTAATTCCCAAATCGCTGGCAAATTGCTGCAAGCGATTATGAGACATCTAATTTGTTCTCGCCTTTGACGATAAGCCAGCTCTCACCGTTTATCTGAATCGTACTGCTTTATCTGCCATCGTGCCGGTCAGGGTGCCTCCGGTTACTGGCTTTGGTTGCCGTCTGCGTAATGCTAAAACCGCACTTTCGCTCGGTACAGACGATTCGTGAATCGACTCTAACTGTGTCTTTGGTTTTTATCTGAAATCTGCCCCATTAAATCCAGTTCCCGTTTAGAATCTCAACTCCGTTAAAATCCATGGAGTTCGCTAAGCGGTCAACCTCTTGCTTTAATTGATCCAGCTCTCTTTGAATATTCATACGGTCTTCCGGTAAATTCGAGCCATTTGCCGCCTGAATAGACAATTCATTCATTCTTTGCAGCATTGCGTGAACCTCATTCAAGGCTTCCTGCTGTCTGAATGAGCGATATTCCGTCCCGGCGTTATTGCTTGGCTGCGACAAGCCGTTAAGCTGGATTAGCTTATGTGCAATCGCCAATCGCTGCATCATCGGCTGAACGGTTGATACGATTGCCCGAACTCAGCTTTATAACGAGATCAGATAAAAATGTTTCTGATTTTTCCTAACTGTCGTAATGCCCTGAGTGCCGGCATATTACTGATTGATCTTCATTATGATCTCCTCTCTGGTTCCCGCTTCCTTGCTTTTTATTTTAAATCCGTTTTTCTTCTTTTCATTCCTTGTTTTCTCTATCGAGCTGTTTTAGGCGAAAAACTTTAGCAGCTTTGCTGCTCCGCCGCTTTTTTCGCATCGAATCGGTACTGCTTTGCCGTTTTCTGTATCTAATCCCCTTCGGCTTTCGCCATTTCCATGCCCTGTATTCTACAGTTATCCTCAGTTACCGCCTGTTTGCACTCGCGACCAGCTGCTTTTCCCGTTCTCTATACATAACTTGTTCCACTGCACAGATCCGTTATCATCTATGAATATCGCTTTGTATGTTTGCGGCTATTTCTCTGCAAAATGCCTTTCCGGCTACGATTTCGAGTAAAGGAGCTTTGCCAGTGCTTTTTGCTAACTGCGGCGACTTTTCTTCTACGGCAGTAAGTGTAATTTCATCTGCATTTACCCTCTTCGCCTGCCGCTAAAAGCTCGTCTGCTTCACCGGTCTTGGTTTCTTTGCCAGTCTCATGGAAGGGCGTCAGCTCGGTAAAGCTTCCCACTGCCAAAGTCAGCAGAATGCCGCCTCTCGAAAGATTTGACATAATTCCTCTTTTTGGTTTGAAAAAGCATGCTCGGTTGCCGCTGAGATCCGCCTGTAACAGCGGCTCACCCCGCTCCGCCGAGATTTGCAAAAAGCCCGATACCTTTGCGCGGTACTCGCCGTTTGCTGCCAAACGAAAGCAAAGGTTCTCAGCTCGCCCGCTCTGTGTGCCTCTGCCTGCTTATCACCGGGATAATATAAGTTCACCTGTCTCAAGATTTTCCATCAACCCACAGCGGAATCTGAATAAACTCGTGCTTTTCCTGCAAACGTCTGCCGTATTCCCATTGCTTTTTGGCCGCCAAAAGCGAGAGAACATTTCCTTTTTCTTCGATTGATGCTCGCCTGCAATCAAATCCGCCTCTAAATCCTTTAAAAATCTGCCGTACTTCTTCGTCCTGATCACTACCAGGCTGCTCCGCCGTCAAAAATCGCTTTTCAGAGCGTCTAATTTTTGTTTGGCTTTTTCATTATTTTCCGTTGTTTTCTCTAACTTACGCAGATCGAATCCGACCACAAAAACGGCACCTTTTGAAAATTCCTCATACATCTCAGCGTCCCGCATATCGGGTCGCTTTTAAAAGGCATTAAAAGAGTGCCTCCAAATCTCGCAGTGAATAGCTTTTTAGCGAGCTCCAAATGCTCCTTTCTGACTCCTCCGGCGTGTCGCCAAACAGGCTTTTGCTCTGCTTCCCGCAGCGTTTCTCTGATTTCTTGTTTTCGCTCCAAAAAGCCTTTTTATTTGCTCCTTCAAATCAACAAAATCATTGCTTTCCATCAGCCCCGTGTCTGCCGTTACCTGCTCGTCAATGGACGTCCGGTTCTGCAAATATTTAGCAGACATCACAGAGATTTTCCAAATTGACCTCTCTGCCGTCCTTGAGTAGAATGCGGTCGCCCCGCCCTCGGATTTTTCAGCGGTATGAAAGTAAACGGTAAAAACAAAATTAGCTGCTCTCTGTCTTCTGCCGCCAGCTCACCCGATTTTTCCAGTTGATTGATTTTTGCGAGCTACCCGGTCGCTTAATTTGCGTAAATCCTTGCCGGCTTTTTGATCGGCAAGCGCCGCCAAATCATCTAAGCTCTTTTCCAGCAAATCCTGACCGGCGACCAAATGCTCCAGCACCGTTTCCGGCGTTAAGCTCCCGCAGCACGAGCTGTAATTTTTGGTCAATTTCCTTGATTCGCTCAATCGAACGCTCATCAATCGCCGCCTGTCCTCTGCCTAAGATTTCAGCCGCCCGCAAATTAGCGTCCGTCGCCTCAATGCCGTTGGCTAATACAGAGGGAGTTTAGCCGATAAAACGCCTTATTCATGCTGTCCCCCTAAGTCTGAGCGTACCTGCGTGCCCAAGGCATCATAGCGATGAGTGCCGTGCTGCCTGATTGGCTAAGGCTATTCCGCTCACCTGCTTCAAGGAAAAAGCGGTCATCATCTGGGAAAGCTGCTACCATAATCGCTTCCATAATATTTATCATCCTATGCTCAACATCCAGCATTTCCGTAAGAACAGCGTCCTCGGTAATGCCCCGACTGCTCAGCTGCCTGCTCCAGATTTTTCTGCCTTTACTTCTAAGCGCAGCGAGCTCCTTTTCAATCGTAACCAGCTCCGTCTTATCGATTGCAATACCACGACTATTTAAGGTAATTGCCTTTTCCAGCGTCATTTTATAGCGAATATACTGAAAGCTGATTTGGGTTTGCGGCTTTTGTTCGCTAACCGGCTGCGTAGCCGGCGTTTCCTTTTGCCGGTAATTTGCCAGGGGCTTCTTCAATCGTATGAAAACCGGTTCCAATCCTTTGCTGATAGCCGTCTTCTAAGCCGGCTAATTGATTAACAATTTCTTTTACCTGACCGGGTGTCAGCGGAAACTGGCGATTCCATTCCGCCAAATCTATCTTTTTGCACCGCGCGCATATTGCTTTGCCAATTCCTCTACCCGCTCCTGATTCAGCTCTCTGTTTTTGGCTTGAATTAAAAGCGTCAATATTGCGCACAAACCGTTTCCGACAGCTCAACCCTTTTTCCAACAAGCTTTTTAGCAATCACCTCATGCTCCGGCGTTGACGCAATCCCTGATTTTCAAAAATGCTTTTTGATTTGTGCAATCATCTCCGGCGGCAGTTCTTTGCGCTCGGCTCGGATTTGACCATGCCGGTATTTTTTCGACATCGCCCTAAAGGTTAAATCGCTCTTTCCTCTGGCGGCTACGTTTTCCATTTCTTCCGGCGTCAATTCCTGTAGTTTTTGTTCTTCTTTTATCTTTTCTTCTTTGTTTTCTTCAAATCCAGCCATTTCTTCTTCCAGCGGCAACGAAGCTTCCCAGCGAAATTTCCTCACTGGAGGTCGTCAGCTTCAGCTCTGCCGGCGGCTGAAGGCTGTCAATACTCGCCTTTAGCTTCTGCAAATGCACCATTTTTCTTTGGGTGCCTCGCTTTGATGCCCCGAATAAAAAATAATCCCTAACTAATGCCTGCAAATATTCCCGTTTAAAAGAACCGGTTTCCTCTTCGCCCGTTACCGACCGAAGCCGGAGTGCGGCGAGATGTCTTTGGTACGCCTCACTGGCAATGTTTTTGCATCACAGTATCAATTTTTAACCATATCTATTTTCTCCTTTGTCAAAATCCGGTTTTATCATCAAACCCGCTCTCCTGCGTTTGTACTTAGAATCCTTCTTACTATTAATCGGTTAATCGCCGCAAAACCTTTAGCAAAACTTTTGCCGCTCCGCATCGGCTTTTTCCTATCAAAAAAACCTCCCTGTCAGAAGATCTTACACCATCCTTCCCTTTTTCCATTAAGGAAAACAAACTGTCCCAGTAGGAATTTGGCAGCGGGAATTGCTTTTTGCTTTGCGCCTACCAATAAAAGCCACAAAGATGATGCCGGAGACATTTGATATCAGGCGCCATGCCGGAGAATCTCCCGCCAAAGCGAGCTTTTCGTATGCCCTATGCTTCTTATATTTTTATAATATTTCCTATATGGTTTCCTAATATTACTTCTTTTTATCATGCTTGTTTTTGTTTCTCTTTTCTATCTTTTTCCAATATAAATTATGATGATTTTGTCCGCCGTATTATTTGCAGTAGGTTACCAGCTCTTCCAGCAGTCTTCTCGTCAGCATGCATAGGCCCGGGCTGACAGTCTGCCGATTTATAGCCAATCGAAAGAATCGACACCGGTTCTTCCCCTTCGCCGATACCAAGGCTTTTTCGTATCCTCCGTGAAAAGGCACAAATCCAGCAAGTACCAAGGCCAGGGCTTTCCGCCATATACATCATTTGGGTAGCGGCAATGGCACTGTCCACTTCCGCGCGTTCCAACAGATCCTTTGACCGCACCCATGCCTCCTCCGGCTTAACCGTAATCAAAATGTTTAACGGCGCATGGAAGTTTGCCCGAGTGCACTGCGACATAATCTCTTCCGAGCAATCCGCCCTCGCTACATAAAAACGAAATGGTTGACTATTGCGAGCAGTCGGGGCAGCTACGCCCGCTGCCAATATTTGCTCGCCATCGTGACTAACCGGCTTTATTTTTCAAACGAACGAGCCGAAAACCGTTCTTTCATCAATTCCATCAAATCCATAATTTCCTCCTTTTTCGGCGGCGTTTTGCCTAAAGCTAAAGCATAGGGGTAAAGCGTAAATCAAAAAGCCGCTAAACAACAAGCATTTAGCGGCCCTATTTCTAATACCAACAACAAAAAACTATTCGGCTTTGATTCCGTATTTACGGTTAAACTGTTCAATACGGCCTCTGGCGACTGGTTTGCTTTCTGCTGACCAGTATAGAACGGATGCGAGTCCGACGTTACTTCCATGCGAATCAGCGGATAGCTGTTACCATCTTCCCATTCCACCTTTTCACTGGACGTTCTGGTTGATGCACTCAAAAACTTAAAACCGAGGTAGAGTCCATAAACACAACTGGATGATAATCCGGATGAATTCCCTTTTTCACTTTTTCACCTCTTTCCTTTTCAATTTTTACGAGAGTCAGAATCTCCCGCAAAGAACTAAGCAAGTATAGCATATTTTAGACCAATTTGCAAATACTTTTTAAAGATAAAAACAAAGCCGCCATCGGAATAACTTTGGGAAAGCAGCTTGTTTTGTATCGTTCTCTAGAATTTATAATTTTTACAATTTAAACTTTGATACTTCCGCTTGCGGCTGTGCTTAGCAATTTGGGCTAAGTTTTTCGCTGGCATGGGAAATATCTTGAGATGGATTGATACTGCGTATCAACCGACAGCGCCGTTTCTTCGGTCGTTGCCGCATTTTCTGAGCAATCGCCGACAGATTTTCCACTACCCGAATAACATTTTCACTTTTTCTTCAGCAATGGTATTTGACCAGAACGATCGATTTGCGTTACAATCTTCTTCGTATTTTCCACTTCAGTTGCTATCTCTGCAAACTTATCTCCGGTTTCCTTTTTACCTTTTTCGTTTTGCTTTTTCGCTATTTCATTGGAAGCTTTCATCATTTCCACCGCTGACTCCGAGTTTGCCCTTTAATTCATCAATGACAAACGAATTTCATTGGCAAAACTTCGCCGAATCTTCCGCCAGCTTTTCTGAGTTTTCATCGGCTACGACCGCAAAGCCCTTTCCTGCTTCGCCAGCTCTGCCGCCTCAATTGCCGCATTGAGCGCGGGAGATTCGTCTGATCCGAAATCGACTGAATCATGACCGCTGGCGGTTGCAATCGTTTTCGGTTGACTTATTCGTTTCGCTGATGACATCGATACCTGCTCGGAAATCTGTCTGCTTTCATCGGTAATGCCGACCAGCTCATTTTAGAATCTTGCTACCTCATTTTTTTGCGGGTATCGATGATATCCGTTGACTGCGTTAATCTTTCCAGTATGCCAATCATCTCCTGCAATAAAGCATTGGCTTTGTATCTACGGAGCTGGCGGCACTTTTGGGTATCTTCTGCCTGACTGCTGGCTCCTTCGGCGATGTTGTTGACCGCTCGAGCTACTTCCTGCGAGGTCGCCGACACCTGCTGAGCGGTCGCCGTCAGCTGCTCTGCCGTTCTTTGCGCTGTATTTTGAGCATGCGAGGATATTTCTTCAATGATTGTCGTTAAGTTCTTTATCATTGCGTCAATCGATAACGCTACTGATTTCGTCATTATTTTTCCGGTATTTATCCACATTGCACGCCCTCTTCTGCTACACGCAAATCAAAACCGGACATTTTTCTCATTGCTTTTTCAATGATGATTAGCGGCTTTGCCACTCTTCCGCCCTAATACAAAGCGACGCTGATAATTCCTACTGCCAAAATAATCACGATATTAAAGATAATATCAATAATAGCGGAAGATTTTCGCTTCTTTCAGGGGTCTCTCCATTGAGGTAACGGATTCCAAAGCACCACTTTCTTTCTTCTACGCCCTTTAGATTAATCGGTACATAGAGTGATTTTTCCCCTTGGTTTTGTACTTTTCGGCAAGTGATTTCCTCGCTGATCGCCATTTTTCAGCGCCTCGGTAACGCTGGCTTTGGCCTCCGGGAATTTCGTTCAAATAAGTTTTTCATCAACAGCTTATTATCCATGCCGTTGGCAACAAAGTATCCCTGATCTGTAATTAAGCCGCCAAAACTCTTCTGCTCCATTGGAAGCTTGCTTCCATTTTTCCTGCATCCCGTCTACAATCATGTCAACGGTTACTACGCCAAGCGAAACCGGGTCTGCTATAATAGGAAGACGGGTCGTTTTCGAAAATTCGTCCGTATCCACATAGGATCGGACATCATCGTTCTTTGCTCCCGCATCGGCTTGGTATACCAGTCCTCTGACGTATCTCCCTTATCCGAAATAACAGCCTTCCCATCAACATTCTCTACTAATTTGTGCAAATCTCCTTCGACATCGTCCTTGCCGTCAAATTGATTCGGCTCAAAATAAACGCCAATCGCCGCTACAAAACTCTTCATTGACAAGCATTGCTTTGGCATTTCCCAGCACCGATCCCGATTGCGATTGCCTGCCGGTATGCTTTCCATCGTATTTTGTAGGGTTGATTTCATATCATAGCCAATTTTGATAAGCGACAGCAAATAAGGTTTCTAACTGGCTGGCATATCGTTTTTGCCTCTTCTAATTTATAGGCTTCTCCCTCTTTGATTTCTTCCCGATAATTCGTAGCGATATCATAAGCCCCTTTTTCCGCCTAATATCACCAGTAAAACAATGGACTGCGATTAGTCCCATTGTAAATCCAAAGCCCATCTTTGATCTTAATCTTCATAACAAATATCTCTCTATCATATCGTGCCTAACTGATTCTTTCTCCTTGTCAATGTACTATTTATGCCCATCTTTGCTATCTGCTTACTTTTTTATCCCTCAGGCATTTCTTTTTCCTATGACACAAGGGTTTCCTTTGTCTCTTTACACTGCTTTATTTTATCGACATTCTTTTGCCATTTCTTTATAGAAAATAATTACCAGTTTTTCATTTCCTATCTTGTAAAAACGATAAAGTCCTTTCCCAAACGGCAAAGGACTTTTCGGCTACAAAAATTAAAAAGTAGTACAAATCATTTCCGCCCCGCCAAGTACGGTAAACGTATTGGACACGCTAATCATCGACAAACATCGCATTGATAGATCCGGCTAAATAGGGGTTTTGGTCTTATTGTAAATAAACCGAGCCGCAAACACCGATCGCAAACAAAATGACCATAACCGGAAATAGCCAGATAGGTCCAATTCTCTGACCTTCGGTTAAGCCGTAGAGCTGATAGCCGGTAGAATAAAGTAAATATATTGACTGGCTAACAATAAAAGATAGCCCCAGTGCATTAAATGAGACCTAAAATAAACGGGTTCCATTTACCGCCAATCGTATTGTAATTAAAGCAGTTGACACTAATCGAATTGACCACATAAAAGCGACAAAAGAAAAGTAGATATTTCAGCGCCAGTACCACTTTATCGGCATGGAAGGTCTTCACTGCCAAAACATAAATCCGGTAATCCGTCTTAAAAAGAAATAATCCGAGGCAAACACCAGAGAAAAAGTAACTACCACCGTAAATGCCGCCAACACAATCGTTTTCCAAGTTTTTCCCAGCTCATCTTGATGCCCTTACCCTCTAAACGGAACCCATTTTCTTGCCATGCGGCAAAATAATATACCAACATCAAAAAGCACCCGCAAAGCGGCGCAAACGGCACTCCATACGCCGATTGTTAAAGGACCTGTTTGCGTGAAAAACTCAGTTGTTTTCGTATATACATGGTTCATGCGGTACAAAAAAGCTCCAGCCCGAGAATATTGCGCCGCAAATGAGCAATCCCCCAAAACCAAGCCTTTCCTTTTCCGTCCGTTACCGGCGTGGGCTCCGGTTTTTCAGTCGCCTTTAGCACCTGAAATACCTTCGTATCTAACATCACGACAACGAAATAAAACATAAACAGCATTAAGCCGATAAAAACCAATCCCGTTAAATACTGCTTTCCACTGCCATATTTGATTTGCCGGTTCAAGCGGACGAGGTGCGGTTAATGTTTTCTGGATCCATCGCATACGCGACGCCTTCGGCGAATACGTAACCAGCGGGTGAATGCAGGTTGGACGATAAATAATGCGATGAAGATACCTCACCGTTAAAATCTTTCGTAGTATAATGGTCGCCCAGTGCCTCGCCTGCAAAACCGTCTTCGTTAAAGTTTAGAAACTTTTTCGCTCCGTCTGTCGTTAAAAAGGCTTTCGGATTGGTCAGCATATTGCCATCGCTATCATATGTTCCAAAATAAAAGTCATCGTATTCACCGGCAATTATTCCCACGTCGCGAGGCGCCGTAATCACCACTATGATCCTCCGCCCGTATCATCCTGCCAGTCGCCGGCTTGCTGAAGAACTGCTTTAATAAGCGGAACTTCTCTGGTATTATCAATCGCTCACCGCCCATATTCGCCGCCGTACCGCCGGAAGAATGTCCGGTTACTCAATTCGGGAAGCATCCACATAATTCAAACGAGCAATTAGCTGAACTGCTGAATCACGCCAACCGCCCATCCTATAAATGTGGTCGGTCGTCAGCGCCTCCGAATTCCCATGACCATGCATATCCAGCGTTAAAACGACAAAGCCACGCCGGGCCTAATTCAATACTGTATAAGTCCTGCATCTCTTTGTTGTTACCTCACCCCTCCACGGTAACAACTGCCGGCGCCGGATTGACGCACGATGCCGTCTGCGGAATATACAAAATACCACTAGCTCGCGACCACACTCACTTTCCCACGTCAAATATTTAATTGTAATTTTTCCACCACAGGTTTGAATCATTGCTGCGCCGAGTGATGCGGTAAGGCATAGAATTAATGCGAAACTTAGCCAAAGTACACTGTCTTTTCATTTTCCATCTTCCTTTCCTCCTTTCAGCTGAACTTAACGTTTCCCTGCTTCGTTTTTGATAAGCCTTTCTTTTTCACCTCCTCTTTCTCAAGCCCTCAAAAACAGAGGTCCTCTCTATTCTTGAAATGCTTTTTAATTGCTAGTTATGCAGCTCTTTTGTTCACTAAAAATATTTTTCATGCCACAATAAGAACATATATACCGTCAAATCTTGCGGCTATTATCGGCTTTCTCTGACCGGTGCTGCTCTAACAGGTGCAGGAGCTGATCGGTCTGAAAAATAGCGCTCGGCTGTTTCCGATAAAGGCTATCCTTAACAATATCATAAAACTTATCCTGCCGCGACCACACCCGAATCGGCACCGGAAAGCCCAGTTTACGCCGTCCGGCGACTTCCTCCGGCAAATGCCGTTTGGCGCTAAACGCATAGCGTATTTGGTATTTTTCATTCACCCGATAGGCAACCGGCAGCCCGCCGGCTAACGCCATCACTTCCTTATCCAAAAGGCACTCTAAGCTCCAGCAGGTTTTGCCATACTCATTTTATCGGCTTTGAGCAAAAATATCGCCCACCATCCACAAATTCAAATCCAAATACTGCATTTTGGTAATATCCGGCTGATCCTTAACCGATCATAAAAACTACGTAATTTCCTGCGCGGGTGTCTTGGGCTGCGCCGGAACGCTAGCGACTTTTGCCGTTCTTTGACGGAAAAATATTGGCATTGCCGATAAAACGTTCTTCCACCGACAAAGCACCCCGCCGCAAAAAGCTTTTTGCCACGCAGTATTCGGTAAAAGCTCTGCTAACAGCTGCTGCACCCGCCGCAAAACAAAGCGACTTCTCATACTTGGCTAAGCTAAGCGGTTCATGATAAATCGGTAACCGCCAAAAATCTCATCTGCTCCCTCGCCCGACATCACCACTTTGACATGCTCTCTGGCGATATTCGACACAAAAATATAGGGCAATCGCTGCCGGATCCGCTAATGGTTCGTCCAAATAATACTGAAGCTCCGGCAAAAACCTCCCAGTATTCCTTGGTATCAATAATTTTATCATAGCAATCAACGCCAATCGTCTTGGATAAGCTCTTGGCATATTCGGTTTCATTATATTTATCATGGTCAAATCCCCACCGTAAACGTCTTGCGGTTTCCGGAAAAACAGATGCCACATAACTAGAATCCACCCCCGATGACAAGCAGCCCACCTCCACATCGGCGATTTTATGCGTTTCAACCGAATCCATCATTTGCCGGTCAATCGCATCCACTGCCTGCTCTAAACTCATCTCTTTTTCCTCAAACTTCGGCTCCCAGTAGCGATACGTCCGGCGCCGCTTTCGTCAAAAAATCAAGTAATGTGCCGGCGGTAGTTTCTTTACGCCCTTAAAACAGTCCTCGGTTACCGAGTACTGAAACGACAAATAGTTTTTCAGCACCGTTTCATCTAATTCCTTGACAAAGTTCGGTGCGGCAAAAAGTAGCTGATTTCCGAGCCGAACAAAAAGCTGCCGCCCATATTCAGTGCATAATAAAAAGGCTTAATTCCAAAATCTCTGGCGACAAATAGCTGTTTTTCTATATCATAAACTGCAAAAGAAAACATTCCCCGTAATTTATTCAGCACATCGGCACCATGAGGTTTCATACGCCGTCAGCAGTACCTCAGTGTCGCCGTTGGTTTGAAAGGTTTTGCCCTGTGCTATCAGCTCCGTTTCTCAACTCCCGATAATTATAGATTTCCCGTTAAAGACCATACCTTTTTACGGTCGGCACTATACATGGGCTGATGCGACAGTTCCAAATCCACAATGCTTAACCGGCGAAATCAGTGCAGCATGATCGTCCACATAATAGCCGTCTTCGTCCGGACCACGATGAATAATCCGGTCCGCCATTGCCTAATTACCTGCTCTTTTCTTTCCGTTTCATCAATAAAACCTACAAATCCCGCCATATCGTTTCCTTCCGTTTCTCTCTTATTTTCTCTTTGTTTCGCAAACTTCGCTTTTGAGCCTTATCCTTTGCCGCTGAAACGTCTTCCTGCTTAATTTATCATTTCGGTTCAAAAAAACCCTATTTTTCCCATTTGCTTGTTATCGTTTCCTGCAGCATTTTCTCCATTTTTGATTTAGCGTTTTCATTCAATAAAACACCTTTTTCTGCTTTTTGGTTTTTCCGGTTATCCTTTGCTACGGAAACTAAGGTCCTTTTTGCTTTTTGTCTTTTCGTTTTTCCTTAAAAATAATTTTTCGTCCCGATTGCCTTAAAAAGCAGGTTTTTCTAACGGTTTGTTATGCTTTTAGGGAGCAAAGCACCTTCAATCGCTTGTTGCGACCTCTGTACCGTTGTTTCCACTTTCTCCCGCACCACCGGTAACGTAAAGGTCAGCATAGTGCCGGTACAGCGGTTCTCTTTCCCGCCAAACGTCCTCTAAGGTCAGCCCTCCGGAATCAAAATCCCCCGCTTAGCCGGAGAAATAATCCGGCGCATAATTTCCTCATAAGGAACTGCCAGATAAACCACAAAGCCTGCCGTTTCAGGTTTTTCCATGGCTTTTTCATAATAAACGGCACTGCCGCCGGTAGAAATGACCGTCGCTTAAAATCCACTTCGCTAGGACTTTTTCTTCCTTGCGGGCAAACTCGGCATTGCCCTCGCTATCAATGATTTCCTGCGGACGACTTGTGATACTTTGCTGAATCAATATGTCCGTATCTACAAAAATCATACCCCAGCCGCTTGGCTAAAAACCACGCCTAAGGTTGATTTGCCGGAACCGACATTTCCAATCAGAATAATATTATTTGTCTGCATTTCTTTTCTCATGCGCCCGATGCGCCCATTTTTGTCAGCTTACCCATTTGAAACCAGCCCAGCTTTTTCTGTTTCATTTCCCAAAGCCCGATTATAAAAGGCTGCCCATTTTTCAACACATTTTCCCGATTGTATTTTTTGGCTGCCCGCCGCCGATTGCTCCACCGCCTTACGGTAATTGGCTGGATTTTGCAAATAATTTAGCGCCTCAGCAAACTCCTGATTATTTGTGCCTTTTTAAATAAAACCGCTTAAAAATGCCTTATACTCCTCCAAGTCCCGAGCGGCAGAGGAATATGCGCACTCATCGCCTCTAAAAGTCGTCATCGGGAAAAGCTCCTCAAAGGACGGCTGAAACATCACATCTGCCGCATTATATAGCTCGTTCATTCGCTCTCTGGGAACCAAGCCCAGCTGACATTCTCCGGCAAATCACTGCATTGCCCGCTCAATTTTGCTTTTTGTCCCTTGCTGATTTTGCCGAAGGCAAAGTTGCCTGCCCTAAAGCAAAGTGATACTGCGGCTGCCCGCGCCAGTTCAATAAACTCCCTAACGCCCTTACGGTTTTGCGGCTGTCCACTGACGGCACCAGAAAGCGATCCTGCGGCAGTCAAACGCTGCCTTACAGCTTCTGTTTTTGCTCTGCCGGCATCGGATAAAAGTCCTTTTCCGACACATAATTGGGAATATAGACAATTTTCGAGCCGGAATCCCGTATTTGCCGAGCATTTCAATAAACAGCGGATTGACCGTTACCAAAATATCCATGCTGATAAAACTGAGATTAAATACCAATAAAACGCTTTTTAATAAGAAAGTCGGCAGTTGCAGGCTGTTTTCCACCGTTTCCGCAAAAATGGACCGAGCAAATCCCAACCTCCTTGTGCTTACAGGAACCAGCGCCGGACATAAAAATCAAAAATTGATGGTATGATAATGTGTTACATCATACTGAGTGCAACGGAATTTTTCCGCAAAATGAAACTGAGGCGACCCCTCGTTAACCAGACTAAACTGCTCCAAATACGCTGACAAAACGCCTTGTCCCTTGACCATATCTGCCTTAGAGCATATTGATTTCGTACTTCATGTTTCCTCTTTTCTGCAATTACTTGCCGTTTTTGTTTCCGCTTGCGAGAGTGTTCGGCAGTTTGCAATCTGCCCTGCTTGTCCTTAAGAAAGTACTTTCGCCAAATAACAAGCCATTCTATAAAAATTATTCTCTCTCGCATCAATCTCTTTAAGAAAGATACAGCACTACAGGGACAATGATCGCTCGTCACATCGGCATGGATCTCAGCATCCGCAATCCTATCCTTAAAATCATTTGATACCCAGAAAATAGTCAATTCTCCAGCCGATATTCCGCTCTCTTGCCTTGCCGAAATAAGACCACCACGAATATGCCCTGTTTTTATCCGGATACAAATAGCGGAAAAGAATCCGTAAATCGGCGACTAACAGTGCACGTCATCTTTTCTCTTTCTTCATCGGTAAAAACCGGCATTTCTGCGGTTTGACTTCGGGTTTTGCCAAATCAATCTCCTGATGCGCCACATTGGAAATCCCGCAAACAATCACCGGTTTCTTTTTATTTAAGTCCACCAGATATTGCCGAAAAAGCATCTTCAAAGTTCATTCGATCCGGCAAACGCTCCAGCTCCCGCTTGGGATTGGGCGTATAAAGCGGTTACTAGAATCTCGGCATTTCCAGGGTAATCACCGTCCCTCTTGATCATGCTCCGGCACCCCAATATCATAGGTTACCGCCAGCGGCTCTTGCTTTACTGAAATAGCCGTCCCCGAATACCCTTTCTTGGTTTTGGCATAGTTAAAATATTGATGATAGCCGGGCAATCTAAGGTTACTTGCTCCGGCTGAATCTTGGTTTCCTGTAAACAGAAAATCCGCCTGCTGATTTTGAAAATATTCATAAAAACCCCTTGCCAATCACGAGCTCGAATTCCATTGACATTCCAAGAAATAAGTTGTTTCATATTTTCTCCGATATCTTAATCAAATGTTAGCCCTGTTTTTCGCTTACCGTCTGCCCCATGACCTGCCTAAAAGTCCGGTAGCTGTCGCTTCAACTTTTGTGCGCTTTTGGTCTGTGCGTAGGCCGCTATTCATAGCCTATTCGTAAGCCGGTCTTTGTCATTCCGTGAATGTGTTTCGACAACCGATAACCCGCCTCAGCCTCATGTTTCCTGCCGATTTCGTTTTTCTTTTGTCTAGCCTATTGCGTAAGCCGTTTTCATCCTTTCGTGAATGTGTTTCGATCAGCCGCTCCACCTGCATTTTGCCATTAGTTTTTCTTTTTAACGGGCAGTTTTTTCTTCGTCCGGCAGAGTTTCTATTCGGTGAATCACCAAAAATCACCACGAAACCCATAAGCATCAGCCCAATTCGAGCCCATGCCGCCCGGAAAACAGGCTCGTTACCCCGCTAAATGGCCACAGCTTGCGGAGCGATCCTAACATCATACCGATGAGAAAGGCAAACAACGCATCTATGATAATGCTTTTAACGCCCATTTCAGCAGCTTGGAAAAGCCGATAATTCCAATCAGCTCCGGCGGCAAATACCAAAAATCAATCAAAATATGATTGTCAGCAAACGGCGATTTCACCACCGCCATAATCTGCTATATTTCCCCAAAAGCGAGCGGGATAAAAAGACCCGATATGCGGTAAAATCATAGCACAAATCGCCACCATACCGCTAAAAAAGCAATCATCGTTGCCGGTGTTTCCATTGGCAAAAGCCCGACCAACCAGCAAAAGCCGCTCCCGCCGCCAAAAAGCAAAAAGCTTGATACGGTTCGCTTCAAATCCTTACTCATCAAAACGACCGAACAAAATTAAGCCAGCGGCAAGGTCAGTGCCTCATGATAAGTTAACAAATAGGTCATCACACTGGCTAAGCTGAAAATCGCCGTTCCGATACCTGCCACCAGTGGCGGCAAAAAGCCAAGATTCATTCGTTTTAACAGCATTTTCCAGTTACCGGTAAATAATAGCTTCAGCATTTGACCGTCATAGCCGCTGATGGTTTCAATTAATTCCTCATAAATCCCGACAATCAGGGCAATCGTACCGCCGGACACGCCGGGAGTCACGTCGCCACCCCATAAAAAGCCTGCAGCATTAAAAATCGGTGCCGTTACACCATATTTTTGCTTATCGGTCTGCCCGCTTGCTTTGCTGTGATTGTTCTTGTTTCTTTTGCTGTCTCCTTTTTCAAATTTTCCTCCATTTTGTTTCCTTTCCTATATTACTACACAGACCTTCTCGCCGAATCGCTTTCCACTTTTTCAGCGTAGTCTTTGCCGCCTGCCGACATGGTTTGTGAGACCTTTTCACAGCAAGCCCGCTACCACTCACAGACGCTTCTCACCGAATCGCTTTCCACTTTTTCAGCACAGTCTTTTGCTGCCTGCCGGCAGATTTTGCGAACACTACTCACAGCAAGCCGCTACCACTCCACAGACCTTCTCCGCCGAATCGCTTTCCGCTTTTTCAGCACAGTCTTTGCCGCCTGCCGACATGGTTTGCGGAACCTTTTCACAAGCCGCTACCACTCCACTGCAGACCTTCTCACCGAATCGCTTTCCGCTTTTTCAGCGCAGTCTTTGCCGTCTGCCGACATGGTTTGTGAGCAACACAGCAAAGCCACTACCCTCACACAGACCTTCTCTCGAATCGCTTTCCGCTTTTTCAGCGCAGTCTTTGCCGCCTGCCGGCAGGGTTTTGCGACTTTTATTCCTCGAAATACCTGCCGCCGATAAATCCCCGCAAAATGGAATTGACCGGCACATTTTCGCTACGCCGTAGCCCAGAAAATAATTCAAAAACTTAAGCAAACGTCTTGCCTCATTATAAACCGGCGAGGTTTCCGGAATATTAAACAGCGACGGGATCGGCATGTTGCTTCCAAAAATCGCCAGTTCGTCAATATGTGCCGAATGAAAACATAAAGTCCGCCGACTCCTGATACGGGAAAAATATGTTTTTCTTCGCCCCGCCGTACCGAATTCCACATCATCAAGGTCTTTTCGGCTGATGCGCCCCGATACTGGAAATCTCGCACCATCCGGCGAATGCAGCGACCGTCCGTTGTCGGAATCCGGTTATGCTCATCTAAGTTTAGCTGCGTTAAAGCACTAATATAAATCTTGTACTTATTTTCTGCCGGCAAAAGAATACGTTAAAGCGTCATTTAAGCAGTGAATTCCCTCCACCACCAAAATCTCATGTTCTATCGGCTCTGTCGGCGTATCGGCATATTCTCTGACGCCGGCAACAAAGTCAGAATCCCAGGTAAATACACCGGTTTTCCTGCCAGAAGGTCTCGCCACTATCGCTTATTAAATCCGGTAACATCAATCGCCTCTATCGTTTCAAAGTCATAATTGCCATTCTCATCTCGGGGGCGTTTTTCCCCGATCGACAAAATAATCATCCACCGAAATAATTTTTCGCCCGAATCCCGTTTGTCAAAAAGCTGAATCGCCAGTCGATGAGCAAAGGTTGTTTTTACCGGAGGACGAGGACCGGCAATAAAAACAAACTTTTCTTATCAATATTAGCGACAATCTGCGCTCCAATTTCAGAAATTGTTTTTCCATTAGCGCCTCGGTTACCAAAATCAGAGTCCTTCATTCCTGCCGTTTTTCAATCATCGTTCAGTTCTGCGGCATTTTCTACCCGAATCAGGCGTCCCAATCCATTGTCGTCTTTGAGGACTCAAACGGCTTTCGATCCGAGTGCAAACAGAGCCGCTTTTTCCGGCTCTCTGCCGATCGGCATCTGCAAAAATCAAGCCGTTTTCATGGTGTGACGACGCGAAAAATCCGGCAAATATCGGTATTGCGCACCAGCATAGCCATAAAATAATCCGAAAAACCGTCCATTTCATCCCACATTGGTTTCCGATGCTCGCCGGTATTTCATCAGCTTCGCCTTGGCAAACATATTTCTGCTTTTGAAAGAGTTTGATTGCTTCCTTGGTTTTTAGCTGATGCTTTTTGAATCGGCATATCTTCTTGATGCGAGCGTTTCATTTTTATCCGCTACCTGCCGCGCAAAAAGGTATCATCAACCGGCGAGACAGCTTCCGTCTTTTAACGCTCTGATTTCACAGTAAAAGCGCTTGGTTAATGGAAAACTCAACCTCTGTATCGATAATCTTGTTTGCCCTGCTCTCGCCAAAACCTGACTGCACTGCCCATACCAGCAAAAAGACAGCCCTCGCTGGACCGTCCGGTATCCGTCCGGTGTCGTTGCGTCTAACCAGCGGATTTGATCATTTTTCTTTTCCCTTTTTGTTCAGTTCTCTTAAAGTTGCCATTTACTTCCGCTAACACTAATCCCACCGGAATGGTGCTTTTTGTTCTTTTTCTGCCAAATCCTCAGATAGATTGTTTTTGTGCTTTGTCTGTTTTGTCCATTTTCTCTGCTTTTCCTGATTTCTTGCCATCGTGCATCAAATGAATCACTTTTTCTCCTTTTGGTCAATTCTCTCTTCTTCTATTTTGTAGTAACGCCTCTAAGTCTGCAATCTGTTTTTCGGTCTCCGGCTTTTTGTACCGCCGCCCCATTTTCCGGCGGCGCATCGTTTCAGCTTTGCCAAATTATTGGTAGTTCCTGCAATTCAAGCTGCCGTAATTCCCCAGCATTTCCTTATCGTTTGTCTTTTTCGGTTTTGCTAAAAGTAATATTCGCTCTCACTGTAGCGGTTCGTCTTGTCCCCCAGTCTGCATATATTGATCGCATAATACTTGCCCGCCTCTTTCAGATAATACTCCTGCCGAATCCGGTAGCCCAGCCGAGTGAAGTCTGCGCCGCACCAAAGTGCCGGTCGGCATGAGGCGATAAAAATCAGCTCCGTTTGCTCCGTCAGGCAGGCGGCTCCGTTTTGCAAAATCATATCCATAATAATGCCGCCCATACCGGTAATAATCAGCGTTGTTAGTTTCTTATCCAAAGCAAGCCGTCAAACCGTCCGACTGTAAAATGCACTCGCTCCCCGCACGCCGTAGCTGTCGGCGTTTGCTGCTGCCGAAAGCGGACGCTCCCGCAAATCGAGCCGTAAATCTCCGCTCCGGAAAGCGCTTTTGCCGATACATCTGGAATCAATCGCGATCTGTTCCTACCATCAGCTAATATGCCGACCGGGTGCTTCACCAAATCGGCAATTTGCTGCAATCTTCTTATTAATTTCATCACTCAGACTTATCCCTATTCCAAATAATCCTTTAATTTTCGGCTACGACTGGGGTGCCGGGCTTGCGCAGCGCGCCTCAATCCGCCGAATCCGCTCTCTGGTCATTAAAGCTCCTTACCGACTTCTTCTAATGTTCTGGCTCTCCCATCGGTCAGCCCAAAGCGAAGGTCAGCACCTTTGCTCCCCTGATCCGTTAGACGTTTTCGCACATCAACCAGGCTGCTCCTTCAGCAAAGTAAATCTTGCCGCATCTGCCGGTACCGGCACGTTGTCGTCCTGAATAAAATCGCCTCAAATGGCTGTCTCTCTTCTTCACCGATTGGCGTTTCCTAATGACACTCGGCTCCTGCAGAAATCTTCAAAATCTCTCGCACCTTATCCACCGGCATCTCCAGTTCTTCTGCGATTTCTTCCGGACGGGATCTCTGCCCAGCTCCTGCAAAAGCTGACGGGATACCCGAATCAGCTTATTGATGGTTTCAGACCATATGCACCGGAATCCGAATCGTTCTGGCTGGTCGGCAGTGCTCTGGTAATCGCCTCGCCGAATCCACCAAGTCGCATAAGTACTAAACTTATAACCGCTTGGTATAATCAAACTTTTCCACCGCTTTCATCAGACCGGGTTTCCTCTTGGAATCAGGTCCAAAACAGCATCCCCCGTCCCTACATAACGTTTGGCGATACTAACTACCAAGCGCAGGTTCGCCTCAGTGAGCTGTTGTCTGGCTTTGACGTCGCCCTCGCTCATTTTTGAGCCAGCTCTACTTTCCTCATCGGCTGACAGCAACGGCACTTTGCCGATTTCCTTTAAAGTACATTCTGGACCCGGATCATCAATATTGATACCGTCGGCGCAAAGTCAAGTCCAGCTCGATTTCTTCTTCGTCCTCTTCGTCCTCTTCCTCGTCAACCGCCATTCCCAGAACGTCAATTCCCATTTTATCGAGATAATCATACATATGCTCGATATCTTCCGAGTCCAGTTCGATATCTTTCAATGAATCCTCAATTTGACGGTATTCAAGCACATGCGTTTTGCCTCATTGACTAATTTCTCTAAATATTCCGTTAATTTTGGATTTTTCAATATCGCCCATTTTTCTTTCCTTTCTGCTGCCCCAAATAGATTCTTTTCTTTCTGCCTATCCTTTATAGCCACATTACTGAACGCCCTAATCACTCCCAGCTCTATTTTAAACTGCAATAATTTTTCTTTTCCTCAATCATTTTCAGCAGTTCATTGGGATCCTTTTCTTTTTGCTTTTTCTTTTTTAAAAGCAAACTCCGCATCGTCCGGACAGCATCGGTAATCAGCTGCTCTAACTGAGCCTGATTATCCGGCTCTAACCAGTCGACTAAAGAGAGATGCAATCTTTTCTGATCGCTTGCCTCCGGAAGTGATGCATCATAATCACCGGATCCGGCAACCCGCCCTCGGCATGACACCGCCGCCGTCAGCTCAAACAGCTTCCGGTAAAACTCATTTTGAAAATGCTCGGCTTTGATATGGGGCTGCACCGCCGCAAAAACACGCCGGTGAGATACAATCACGCTGATAAGCTCTTCTTCCGCTCCGCCAAAGGCGTTTTGCCTTTCTTTCTTGTAATTTTCGCTATTATTAAATTTCGCTATTCCTGCTCTTTTCCTTTTTGCCAAAAATCATTTTATTCCCTCGGCGTTTAACGCATACCGGCGAATAATCGCATCTCGGTAGCTGTTAATCTCAACTTAGAATCCAGCGTCAACAGCCGTCGCGACTTCCTCCGGAAAACCGGACCCTGATCTTGCCGGATCTGCCGAAATCGTCATTTTTTAGCCTCCTGCTCAATCTCAAACATAAAGCTGGGAAGTGCCTGCTCAATCGCCTGTTCAAATGCTTCTTTTCCTGCTTTTGAATCAGCTCATCAGGATCCTTTTGCCGTTTGCGGCCGAATCACTCGGGTTTCAATGCCCTCAGACTTTAGAATCGGAATCGCCCGCAATGCCGCCTGAACGCCGGCTGTGTCCGAATCATAGCTTAAATACACCCTTTTGCACATAGCGTTTTAGTCGTGTGTGCGCGATCTTTTGGTAAACGCCGTCCCCAAAGACGCCACCGTATTGTCAAACCCTGCCTCCTGCAAGCTGATGACGTCCATATATCCCTCTGTCAGCACATAAAGGCTGCCGGCTGGATTTGGCTAAGTTTAGCCATACAGGTTTTTGGTTGTCAAAAATCTCGGTTTCCGGCAGGTTCAAAATATTTGGGCAAAGGCATCTCCAAACACCCGTCCGCCAAAAGACATCACTCTGTTTTGCCTATCCCAGATAAAGGAAACATCAGCCGGTTAAAAACGGTCATAATACGTGTCTTTCTTTTTGCTTATCCGGCACCGCTAAGCCCGCATCGACCAATTGCTGCGGGTAAAGCCCTTTCCTGTCAAAAACTGAAACAAATCCGCCCGATAAATTGTTGTACCTAGCAGGGCGAACTTCTTCGCCAGTTTCCATGGAAATGTTTCTTTGTTTCGAAATGTTTCCGAGCCACCTCGCCATAGCTTTCGTGCGTTAGCGGTAATATAATATGAGCCGCCTGATAATTGGCATCGTATAGGCTTTTCTTATAATCCTGCTTTTTCCGCTCTGCCTCGCTCAGCTCCACCTCCGGCGAAAGCGAATCTTGGCTCGGTCGGCTAAGTAGGCAATTGCCTCCCTGAAATTGGTACTTTTTCATCCTCCATAACAAAAGTAAAAACATTGCCGCCATTTCGCTTGCCGAAACAGTAATACATCTGTTTATCGGAGCTAACGGAAAAAGACGGAGTTTTTCATTATGAAAAAGGGCATAGCTAAAATAAGAACTCGCCCTCCAAATGCATATTGCCCGATGACGTCCACAATATCGTTTTGCTGTCTGATTTCTTCAATCAGGTCTTCTTTGTAATACATAGTTATTCCTTCCAGACGCCGGGAACAAAGATTTCCTCAAACTTGCGAATGGCATATTGATCCGTCATACCGGAAATATAGTCCAGCACCACCCGCTTGGGCGATGGATATTTGCTCATCTGCCGCACATATTCTTCCGGCAGCTTATGAGGATTGCGAATAAAATAATCAAATAAAAACTTCAGCATCTGCTGGGCTTTCAAATCTTCATCTTTTGCCCGTGATCCGGTATAAACATGCTGAAACATATACTCGGCGCAGTTCCATCATCGCCTTATCAATTTCCGACGACATATAGACATCCGGCTTATCCAGCGAGTTTCCTACCACGTCATGAATAAGGGTATCTAAACGCTCTTTAATATTGCGCCCCAAAATGCCGGTCAAATGTTTCTGGCAGATCTTCTTCCTGCGCTTGTTTGCCCCTGCAAAGCATCATCAATGTCATGATTGATATGGGCAATCTTATCCGCCAGCCGAACTACCTTACCCTCCAAGGTGGAAGGTTTGCACCGGCTGGGGTGATTCGATCCGTCCCTGACCTTTCGTTAGATTTAAGCCCCCGATGGTTATTTTTCCAAAACATTCCCACAATCCGCAGGCTTTGCTCATTGTGCTCAAAGGAAATCGGATCTTCCGGTATAATTTCTCAGCGAAGCCTCTGCTAATGCTCGCTCACCAGCGCATGCCCAAAGGGGGCGTACTACACATCATGCCCCAGTGCAATCGCCTCGGTTAAGTCTTCGTTCAGCTGATAATGCTCTAGCAATCGTTCTGGCAATCTGCGCCACTTCCAGTGTATGCGTGAGTCTGGTTCGATAACGATCGCCCTCTGGCGCAAAGAAAAACCTGCGTCTTATGCTTTAACCGGCGAAACGACTTGGATGCAAAAATCCGGTCTCGATCTCTTTGAAAAATCCGTCCGCATATCGCAGGGCACTTCCTGCCGTTCCCGACTGTTTTGCGCATTTTCGCTGAAACAAACGCTACGGACTCTAACAATATTTTTCCCGTTCATATTGCCGTTCTCTTAGTTCATCTCAAACCTCCCTTGCGCCGACCTTTTTGCCTTTGCGTGGTCTTTGATTTATGCTATTGCCTTTTATTATTCGCCCTTTTGGCAGCGGAATCCTTTTAAAGGTAAAATAATCGTTACCGTTTTGCTTAGTCACCGTTTTTGAAAAATAATGGCGTTAGCACGGAACGGATCCATTACCAACACCAAAAATTATACAGCCGATTTTCATAGAATCCTATATTTAAATATGGTCTGCTATTTCGTTTGGCTCCCTCTTTCCTTTAATTTTCTCCCATTTTCTTGTAAGGCTTTTTGTACACGAGGATCCGGATAGGTTTGTAGGCTTTTTGCCGCAGTTCTTCCCGCCCGTTGATAGTCTTTTTCGTGAGGCGGCAGCTAACATATCCAATAGACAATATAGCCGCCATAGCTTTGACCGGAACGGTATTTATTCAGTAAAGGCTCACTTTCTCGGTACAGGGCTGATTGCTTTTTGTATTGCTCGGTTTCAAAATAGCTCATACATAAATTGATGCGATGAACGACGTTTATTGCAGAGCCCTTTTAAGTCCTGAGTGGACAGCCCCTCTAATATGGCAATCGCCTTATCAAACTGCTGAGCTCCACATAGCCGGCAGACAGGTTCAGCGTTAAAATACTCGCAGGTTTTTCCCTTGGCGGTCTTTAGCAGCCCCTCCATGCCGGCAATATATTCCTGCGGCTTTCCCGCCTGTAATAGCCGGGCGTATTGCTGCGTTTTTCATATAATACATATTATAGAAGAGATTGATCAACTACCACGCCCAAATGATAAACGGCGCCGCCAGCTAATATCCTGTTGAAAGTATCCATATCAATCGCCAGACTTCTTTGAATGATGAGCAGCACTATGCCAATACAAAGCTCAAGAATCACTATTTTTCCCTGCACGTTTCAATTTCTTATGCCTCCTGTTTTGCATTTTTCTCTTAATTCTTGCATTATAGCATAATTTTTGGCAGTAAAGCGAGCAAATTAAGATGCTTTTCTTGGTATTTTCCCGCCAGCCTCACTTCCCGCATAGCTGCGTCTAAAAGAAAAGCAACCTTTTCCCAAAGCATCTGTCAAGCGGTTATCGTCAAAAAATGTATCCTCTTTTCTCTGCGCTTTCTCGCTAAAAGCAAGCATCCATCCTTCTCTAAAAAGCAAAAAGCAAAAGGCTAAAAACGCCTTTGCTTTCCCCTTCGTTTTCGATTTTACCAAACCGGAATCGAAGAACCTTTTGCTGTCTTCGGCAATAATCTCTTTGACAGCGTCCGTATGGTGGATAGCAATAATCTTTTGGAAACTCCGGACGATCCTGTCTGCGGTTCTGGCAGCGATTACGTTAACATACAGATTGCCGCTGTTTTTGATAGTCTTCCAGTACCAAACGCATCTTGCGACGGAACAAAGCCGGCATCCGTTGCCACACCCGAGTTGATTGCTGCCAGCGGCACCCATCCATGCTGGCGGAATGTTGGTTGCCGCTCAATTCAATAATTTGCAAGTTTTTCGGGTTCTCGGTAATATCTTTAATCGTCGGCAGCTTACCGGCAGCATCGTCTCAATCAAACCGGCTTGTTGCACAGCACCAGCGCCCGACCGCCATTGGTTACGTCCTCAGGAATGCCACCCTTCGAACCGTCTTCTGAATTGGTCAATGAGACGTGATTTTTCTTGAATAAAGTCCCAGCGGAGCAACTACAGTATCGGCAATCGCCTCAATCTTATAACCCAATTCCTCTACTTCTTTTTCTAAGTAAAAATGATGCTGAAATGCATTCAAATCCAGCTCGCCGTCATTAAGAGCGGCATTCGGCGGGTTATAGGCATCAAAGAACACCAGCTCAATCTTGATGTTTTTCCTTGGCAGCCTCTTCCTTAATGTAGCTCCACACCTTACTATCCGTTCCGGTCAAGCCCCAATCTTAACCGTTACCGGCTCACTTTTGGTTTCTTCTTTTCTGCTGTTTTGGCTGAATCATCTTTCTTTTCTTCGGTTTTGGTCGTATCGGTTGCTTCTGTTTTGCTATCCGTTGTTTGTCCGCAAGTACGCCGTGCACGCCAGAATAAATCGCAGTTAATAGTGCTGAAAATTCTTTTCTTCTTATTATCTCCCTCATCTTTCTTTTGATTGTGTGTGTTGTGACTTTTTAATTTTGGTTTGTTTGTTGTTTCTTTTGTTTGTTTGTTTCTTTTGTTTCTTTGTTTGTTTCTTTGTTTCCTCCCTTTTTGCTTTTGTTAGTTCTGTTACCGTGTTTCATAGTGTTTGCCTTTTGGGCAAACTATATTCTAAACTTTGAATCAGTGTACAAAAATCAAAATTGTCAATACCGATAGGAAATATCATAAAAATCTCTTTGATGACCATAGCGCTAGGACAAATGTTCCAATTCCGCCGCCAACCGCTCCGCCCATCGTCGTCAATCCGCAACACTAATATCGGTAATTGCAATCGAGCGAGTGAGCGCCGGTACGCTTTCTCTTAAATACACCGAAAGATAATCCCGATGGGCGAAAGTCCCATCGACTGTGCTCGCTTCAATATGCCCTTATCACATCCGACAGCGCCATCCACCTGCCGGACAAAAAGCAGTGTTGCTCCGATAATCAGCGGGAAAAATCGCCCTTCACCCTCGCGATAAACGTGCCCATAATCGACTTGGTAATCGGAATAAGGAGCGAAATCAGGATAACGAAAGAATTGCCCAACACATTGACAATGATGTCACTAGCTTTATTTACCCACTGATTTTCCATATTGCCTTCCTGGTAACCACCAGTGCCGTTCGATCAGTAAGCCAAACAGCAGGATAAAAACACCGGAGGCAAGCATCAGACGTCTCAGCGTTTCCTGCAAGCTCAGCAGGAACTCCGCCCTGATAGTCCAAAAAGTTCGGCAGATATTGCTGTAAAAATCATTCATTGTAACACCTCCACATAAAGCCCTTCTCTCCTGAAACGCTTGAATTGACAGTTCTCTTGCCTTTGTCTCCCCTTTTCATTGCCACAATCCAGCCCAGAACCTGTCCCTGAATCAGCTCTGTATCAGCAAAAGCGCATAAAGCTGGTTTGATACTTCTGACTGACCCTATGAATCAGCGCTCTCTGGTGCTCAGGCCAAAGAATCGGGCTACAGCGACTGATCCTCCGCCGCCGGCAGGTGACAGGTCCACCGGCAGCTCCCTCAATATGCTCAATTCTGCTGTCGAACGAATAAACTGTTTGGCAATTTCCGATTTGCGTCTGAAAAAGTTCCAGCACCGTTCCGGTTTCTGGCTACATTGTTGCTTTTCCATCACTGCTACCCGGTCGCGATGGATTTTATCACATTCATTTTCGTGCGTGATAAAATAATTGTAATATTCAGCGTCCGGTTCAGCTGCTTCAGCAGGGGTTAAAAATCTGATTGGTCGTCTGCGATCGAGTGCCGATGTCGCCTCATCATAACAGAATGATCCGGATTATTTGCTGAGTGCTCTGGCGATGCTACCCGCTGCTTTTGCCCGCCGGATATGCTGCGACGGATAGGCACTCTCGGAAATCCTGACCAAATCCAGCAGCTGTCCACCCTCTTATCCATAGCTCTTTTCTCTCATCTTTGCCCCTTTAGGTTAAAGGCGCGTTTTTGCCCCACCGTCAAAGAACTGAGCAGATTAAACTGCTGGAAAAATCATACCGATTTCGCGCTCTCCACTGCAGCTCCTTATCTTTGAGCTTGGTGATATCTGGCCATTGATGATTACTTGCCCTTGTGTCGGTTTTTCTAACAGATTGATGCAGCGAACCGAGGTCGATTTACCGGCACCGCTATATCCAATCACGCCAAAAATCTCGCCGTCCTGAGTCGTCAGGGCTTACATCTTTTGACTGCGTGAACTTGTCTCTTTTTCATCCGCAAAAGTTTTGCTTTCGATTTTCTTATCTCTATCATATTATCTCCGTTCCGGGTATTTCCTTATTTCTGATTTTCCCACCCTTTCTCGGTGCTCGCCTTAATCCTTTGCAAAAGCTCGGCATCAAGCAGAACCGTCAGGCAGTATGTGCCAAAACCTTTGGTTCCCAGCCGGATTGACTCAATCCTTTTTCACTTCTTTGCCGCTTCGAAACTCTACGCTGTGTCCGGCGATATACTCATCCGAAAATGCTGATGACCGGCTGAATGACTGAACTACTTGGTTGATGTTGCTGACATCGGACGAGCCACGAGAGAGAATATCTTCCCGCACCGTCATCTCCTGCCCGTAAGAGTTCAGCACCTTTTCATATAGCCATCGTCAAATAACGGCGTAATTACGGTATTATCTACGCTGTTTTTGGAAGAGCGTTACCTTAGACTCGCGCCTGTTGCTGAAAGGCTGCCCTTTAGAACGATACGTCTCAAACTTCTTTGCAATTTGTCCAGTCGGGCGAAACCTCGCCCGCAGATAAAACCGAGCGCTGGCATAATCCGGTACGACATCTCGGTGCCAAACCGCCGTTGTGATAATGCCATGAACCCGCATCGACGGCAAGTGCTGACGCCAGCGTTCACGCTGTTATAAACCTGAATCACACTGCCTCAAAAGCGTTAATCCCGCTCGGGCTTGATGCGGCGCCGATCCCGCCAAAAACTCAACGTCAATCGGGCTTTACGCCCGGCTTCCCACTGGTACGCTGGTGCACATATCCCGGATGCGCTCCATGAGAAATCGACATCCTTATCCTTCTCGCACAGCTCCCTTGGCACTGTTGTTTTCCCCGCCTCTTCACCCGGCGTCCCTATACACTGAATCTCACCGCTGTTTCATCAATCACCGACTTGAGCGCTACGCCGCCAAAGAGAAGTCGTCTGCAGACTTTATGCCCCGCAGGCATGTCCAATTCCGCCAAAGAGCGTCATACCTCGCATAAAACGCTTCCGACCGGTCCCGGTTTTGCTGGACGGTATCTGCGTCAGTCCGGTGCGTCTGCGCGTCAACTCGCCACCTCAAACCTTTCTTGCTTTAGCTGATCTGGATAGTCTTTGCAGGCAAAAGAACCCATAGTTGCTCACTCGATTTACCGTGAATGTCCACAGCAATTTTCTTCTTATAGGCATCAATTCTTTTCATCTACAATGGTCAATTTTTACTTTTTATCGAAACTCATTGGTATTTCCTCCGTTTATCTTTTGCTTTTCTACTTGTAATTTTTAATTTCTTTAGCACCAGGCAGCTCCAGCTCTGGCGTTTTCTGCAGATAACGCAAAAGAGCTAATCTCCTACAAGGACGATTAGTCGTGATACTCACCTTTATTTCGTATCAACCCTCACGATTGATACCTCTTCGAGTACGGGACATTACCCTCATTACGTAACGGGCAAACCCGGCATACCCTACCATCGGATACAAACTCCAAAGGTGCATCTCATTTCCTCCCTACCCTGGTTCCCGCTTTCACCCACTGCGGACTCTCTGCTATTTCAAAGAAACAAATCATTCTTATCATAGTCTTTACAGATTTAATTGTGCTCGTTTGATAATGGTCTAAATTATACCGATGATTTGTCAAGCACTTTTTAGAAAATAAAAGTTATTCTTTTTGACGAGGGGTGTTTCTATTTTTCATCCTTCTTTTCTCTTAACAATTGGGTTCTTCTCCATTCCCTACTTCAGTGTCAGCAGAGCGCCATCATAAACTGCCATCATGTTAGCATACATTTAGTCCCTTTGCAGTAAAGCTGAAAGTTCTCTCCCGCCTAGTTGGTGCTCCTTTCCTTCATAGCCGATGAGACAGCTTTGCCTCTAAGGCAAATACTACAAGATCGCCCGGAGCGCTATGCGGGAAAGCCCCGTCCTCATCAGTGCCATAATCACAAACTTCATCGCTTCCATTTTTGATAAGCTGCGTCCATATTCTACAATGCTGCCCCTACTCATAATCAACTAACCCCGCCAGTTGAAAAACTTCTCCTGCTTTTACTCGCTTGAGTTTCATCAAAACTCCTCTCCTGGAATTACTTCCGTATAAACTCGATCCATTGCTTGTTTCCATACTGCATAAAGTTCCCGCCGGAACAATGAGCGTAGTTCCACCGGCTGAACCGCTAATTTTTCTCCTCTGCTGACCGCCAAGTGCAAATATTGTTGCTACTGGCAGCCCTGAGATAAAAGCTTTTGCCACAGGTAGCTTTCTTTTCGCACTGATATCCGTTCGCTCCCAAAAGAAAAGTAAACAATCTCGTCCGTGACTTGATTCCGAAACCGTTGATATCGCCAGCCTACCGGCTCTGGGCGGGCGGTCAGCAGCAATCGAAAACACTTGCTTCTGGCTACTGGTCGCATATTTTCCCTCCGTTTCTTAACTGCTCCTACGCTATCCATTATATAAAGTCGCCAAAAAGCAAGCCCTATTTATGCCCAAAATAGGTTTTCTGCCTCATCTCCTACTACCTTTTCTTGCCACAATTTTACCATGAGTTATTACAACCTCATCTCGCTATATTTCTTTTCCTCCATAAGTTCACCCGTCCCCTACTCGCCAAACGCACGATAGACTCTTTGACTTCCTGGCAAAAACATTTGCATAATAGTACTGTAAACTCTATTCATTATCGTTATCTAAGGAGGAAAACAAAATGGATTGTCATGTCATTACATCTGAAAAAGCCCCAAAAGCCATCGGCAGCTATTCGCCGCTCTTTGTCTGGACGGTTTGGTACTGCTCTCCGGTCAGCTTCCCATTCACCCTGCCAGCGGAAAAATCGAAAGCGAAGACATTCGGAGCAGACCAAGCAGATCATGGAAAATATCGGAGCACTAGTTGAGGCCGCTCATCTGACGTATCGGGATATCGCTCGAACCACTCATCTTTTTAGCGGATATCAATGATTTTGCCGCTGTTAATGAAGTTTATTCCCGGTATGTCGAAAAAGCCTCCTATCCGGTACGCCCTGCTTTCAGGTTGCCGCTTTACCGTTAGGCGCTAAAATCGAGTGAAGTCACCTGCGCTCGGGGAAAGATTTCTTACGAATAATTGCAGAGCACTGATGACAGTAGAAACAGGAGAGCGGCCTTTCCAGGCTGACCTTTTTAAATAGAAACTCTGTACCGATGAGTTCTTCTTTTTGGCTGACACTGACCTCCAAAGCAAAGCCAGCTTTTTCCCACTTTCCTGTCGAAGTCCCAACCATGTCAGCATTTTCTTCTCCCTTTATCACTTCTATATCATCTCACTTGATAGCTCTTGTTTCTACAAAACCTGTAGATTTTAAGTTCCGATACTGTGCTTTCATCGGTGCCATTTGCCGAAAGCCAATGTACCCCTCTTCAGCACTGGGCCAAATGTTTCCCATCGTCGTCCAGCAAAAATTTCCAGCTCATTAATGACAATTTGATTGTTGGTTCACATCTTCATTCGAAAAACTTCTGGCATCTTCGGTCGGCGGCAATGGATCCGCTCCTTGATGAGCGAAAGTGGAAAGCCATAGCTTTTTCTCTTAAATTACAGCTCGAAACTGCCTTTCCGACCCTGTATCTATGACGAAAAATAAGAAATATGATACGCATTGATATCGCCGAATGATACTGAGATAATAACCGGTTCGTTTTAGCATAAGCTCGAATCGAAAATGCTTTCCCCTGGCGCCCAAGTGCTGAAAAAATGTCATACATAAGCCTGGTTCCCGTAACGGGAAGAACTCCCATTCTATTTGTAGGTTATCCGGAAACCTCTGCGGCGAGCCAAATTGTCCAGTGAGCATGATCGCCCAGGCTTTCGTCATCGCCATATGGATAAAAATAATTCCTGCCTCATTTTCTTCTATTAAAACATTCCCTCTAGCACCCAGTCGCTAATGGCATGACAAAGAGAATTAAAATAGATTTCTTCGCTCTCTTCATACAATCTTCCCTTCGCGACGTTATCACTAAGTATGGAAAAAGGAACTACTGCTCCTGTTTCTGTACTGTTTTCTTGTTTTTTAATTGTACGGTCTCTATTTTGTTAACTAATTGGATCTAAAAAGCCGTTCATAATGCACGATTTTCTTTGGGCTGAAAAGTCCAACCTCCGCTAATCGTCATATTGCACATATTTTCTCTTTGATTTTGTTGCTTTTTGTATTTATTTTTGATCGAGTCTACTTTTTGAAAAATAACATTTCTATCTATCCCAAAAATGCTTATTAGTGCCGAGCACTACAAAAAGGTGAGACAGCCAAACGCCATCTCACCTAAAGCCCTGATTTGTATTCTCTAAAAGCTTATCAACATCATTTGACAAAGAAACCCTTTTTGTTGTCCTCGATTTTCTCAAAGTATTGCATCGAGCTGACCGGTGTTCCTGACCGGTCATGTGCTGTCCGGAGCGACCGGTCGGTCAGCTGAGCGTTTCGGAATGTGCGCCGCTGTTTCCAGAGCATTCGTTAGCTCTTCTGCATGATTGGTATAACCAATATGCGCCAGCATCATATCGCCGCCCGAATAATAGAGGACGGATCGGCATACTGATCTCTTCCCTCGGCAACCATACGGGTGTCGAAAGCCATGATACGCCGTCAAACATCGCAGCGGTTTCCGATATTAGCTGGCCAGCTGTTCCTACCCGCCCTGAAACTCGCTGCCTCGTCGGTTGAATATCGCCGTAGAGGTTTGGCAGAACCGCACCTGAAAATCCGCCCGTCGCTTGGCGTCCACCAGTTTGGCGGTGGCCCTAATATCAATATACCAGTCATCGACTCAATTTCCGGGATATTTCCTTGGCAACCCTGCTGGCAAATCTGCAGAACTTACCGTCTGTTGTTTTAATTACATTGGCTTTTGGTTACAGCCGTTACCCTCTTTTTGCCATTTTTGCGGGCATACTCAAACGCCGCTCGAGGCAATCCGTTCTGCACGGGACTGGTAATGACCTTAAAGTCAAACGCCAAATCCTCATTTTACCTGAATGCCCTGCTCCCCAGGACACAAAGCGCCCTCGGTATTTTTCCCTAAAAACGTCCAGTCAATCCCCTCGTCCGGTACTCTAACCGGCCGAACATTGACAAATAAATCCAGCTCTTTGCGCATCGCAGCATTGGCTGACTCTACATTGGGATACCCATCTCCCGCTCGGGGCGTAGTGGTAGGTCCTTTTTAACAGCACAGATGGCACCGTTTGATTTCTTCTAAGACCGCCGCCGAATAGCTGCATTTTCTTTGACCCGATTTCTAAGGTTAGCCCTTCAATCGTCCGAAAGCTCGACCTTGCCGGCTGCAATTTCATCCCGTAGGTATATTCCAGTAGCTCCTTTGCCACCAGCCGTAATCGCCGGCCCAATCCCGTCGCCACCAATCACGCCAATGATAAGCGGCGATAGCGCCAGTAATCCACACGGTTTGATCATTTTTCATTCCTCTCTACGCGACCAATTGTTCTCTGACCAATTCTTCGAAATGCTTGCTGTAATCCATCTTTTCCCTTTCTCGTTGGTATCTCAGCGGGAACTTTACCGATAACCGCTAATTATTCCTTCGCTACCAAGTGACAATCTTACCCGGTACATAAATCTCTTTGATAACGTAGCACCAGCCAACCGTCCGGCGACCGCTTGCTTTTGCCTGCTCCAGCACTTCTTCCTTGCCGGCGCCGAGCAGCTGCTTCTACCATTCCTCTCATCTTGCCGTTAATTTGCACCGGAATCGTCAGCACATCTTCTCTCATATGCTCCACTTCATATTCCGCCAACGCTCTGCAAAAATAGAGGTGCTGTGCCCCTAACTCGCCAGCTCTTCGGCAATGTGCGGGGCAAACGGTGACAATAAAATCAGCGGCTTTCCATGGTGATCCAGGCTCTCGCCAGTCATTTAAGGCTTGTTAGTAGGGTCCATAAAAGCCGCTAACGACGGTATTTAGCCGAAAAGCGTTCAAACGCTCTGTAATCCTCATAGGTTAATTGATTCCGAGCTAGACTCTTTGGTTTTCTTGACCGGCTTTTTCCGATATTAGAGCCGATTGAGTTCCATGGCTTATTCAAAAAGCGATAGACCCCGTCAGTGCCCTTGTCATCCCACTCCGCATCCAGCTCCGGCGGGCTGACAAATAGTTCATACATCCGCAGCGAATCACTTCCGTAATTTTCCAGTCATCGGGGAAACACATTTCCCTTGGATTTACTCATTTTTACGCCGTTTCTACCAATCATACCTTGGTTAAACAGGCGAGTAAAGCGGTTCTTCAAAAATCAACTACCTTGATATCGTATACTTGGTATAAGCGAGAATATAATAAAGTGCAGGACGGCGTGCTCAATTCCGCCGACATCCGCATCCACCGGCAGCCATTCCTTTAGAATTGCCGAATCTGCTAACGCCTTATCATTTTCGGGTCCGATAGCGCAGGAAATACCAGACGAACCCGCCCATTGCGGCATGGTATTGGTTTCTCTTTTGCTCGGACCTCCGCATTTTGGGGCAAGTCGATTCACCCACTCCGAAATTGCCGCCAGCGGCGACTCACCGGTACCGGTCGGCTCATAGGAGCTAACCTCCGGTAACCGCACCGGCAGCTCATTTTTCCGGTACGGCAACCGCACCGCATTTGGCGCAATGCACAATCGGAATCAGTTCTCCCCAATACCGCCGCCGAGAAAACACCCAATCTCTAAAGCTTATAGTTAATCGTGCCCGATGCCCTGCTGCTCGACATAATCAGAAATCACTGCTTTTGCCTCTTCCGAATCAAACCGTTAAACTGACCGGAATGAATCATCACGCCCGGCTCCGTATACGCAGCTTGTAATTCCTCTTCTTTGCCGTTTGGTGCAATAACCGGTATAATTTTTAAGCCAGTACGGCGAACTCGAAAATCTCGGTCATCATGAGCCGGTACGCACATAATAGCGCCCGTACCATAATCGGCTACAAAACGCCAATCGGATAGCCATCGGCATTTTCTCTCCGCTAAAGGGGTTGATTACATAGCCGCCGGTAAATACGCCGGTCTTTTCCTTTGCGCTCTGCATCCGGTCAACGGAAGAGCGCATCGAGTTTCAAAAATATATTTTTCCACTGCCGCTTCATTTTCCGGCGTGGCAAGGCTTTTAGCAAAGCATGCTCCGGTGCCAAAACCATAAAGTCGCACCGTAGAGGTGTCCGGACGAGTGGTAAAGACCTTTATTTTCTGGCTGCCTCTGCTTCTAAAATCAACCTCCGCACCAAAGCTGCCAATCCAGTCCGCCAGCATCTACTTTTTCCGGCCAATCAGCTTATCCAAATCCCGCAGCAGACGTTCGGCATAGGCAGTAATTTTCAGCATCCACTGGCACAGGTTCTTTTTGGTTACTTCGCGCTGCAGCGATCGCACTTGCCATCTTTTACTTCCTCATTGGCAAGCCCCGTTTTACAGGACGGACACCAGTTAATCGGCATTTGTTTTTCACCGCCAAGCCTGCCTCGAACATCTTAACAAAAATCCACTGTGTCCAGCGATAGTAATCCGGATCGGTGGTATTGACTTCCTTATCCCAATCATAGGTTGCACTGATATCGTGAAGCTGCTTTAAAATTAGCAATGTTTGCCGCCGTACTAACCGCCGGATGCTCTCCTGCTGAATCGCATAATTTTCTGCCGGTAAACCAAAGCATCCAGCCCATTGCTGCAGGACATGATAGCCCTGTAACAGCTTATAGCGGCTCCACGCATCACTTAATACATATCCCCGCCAATGCCCGGCATGTAGACCGCCGCTGCCGGACGGATAAGGAAACATATCCAGACAATAGTATTTCTTCCTGCCCGGCTCGGTTGATTGATTGCTGTTCTTGCCAATCACTTTCTCCATTTTGCTTCTATGCTTCGATGTTCATATTTCATGATTTGCCCCTTTTTCCTTTTTAGCTATTTAAAAGCTTTCGCTTCTCTTTTGCTATTAAAAATCATATCCCTGCCGGTTAACGGCACTGCCGCTCTCCAGTCTGCCGTTTTCCCCGCTATCAAGCTTTTCGCTTCGGTATTTGCGTTAGTACGTTATTGTCGCATTTGCCGGCTGCTCTGTCCCCAGTTCCGGCTGTGCGGGCGCTACGCCGGAATCGCGACTGCCTCGCCGCTGCTTCGCCATTTACCGGAATCTTGCCACCGTGCTTTCATCTTCTGACGGATTTCCCACATCAATCGAGGTTGCCGCTGACGAAAATCGCCGCCGATCGGTAATCATTTGGTATAACACACAGATGGTCGCTATCCCACTGCAAAACTCTGCTTTCACCTGATGATCGGATTTGACCGACTTCGGTATTGTTTCCGTTTCGAAAAATCGCTAGCGCTGGGACTTTTTGGTGCTATTTCTGTTATTGACAAAACATCAAGCCGAGTTGGCCATTCTCGCAAATCCGCTTTGATAACGTATTGATCGTCCTCAAACAAAATCTCATGTTGACTCAGAGAATGATGTCCTCAATCTTTTTATCAAAAAGCGCAGACACCACCTCTTCCATTTTGCTTTTTGGGGATATACAGCCGAAAACGTATCGGTATCAAACCGCAGCCCTTGGCTTTTCCATTTTGCATAATATAAGATGCCGCATAAAGCTAAGCATGGCGTCCGGCGAAATCTCACCGGTTTCATTGTTTAACTCTTGTCAAACAAATTATTATAATAAAATATTCCAGCCACGCCTTCATGATTACGGTAATATCCTTTACCGGTGTCTGCCACAAAGCTTTTGGAAATAACCTCCTCCGTACTTTCATTGGTTTTGACTTCACTGCCTGTTTCTATCTTTTTCTGCCGCCGCTTCCGGCTCTGTTCCCTGCTCCGCCGTTTTGCCGCAAGCCGTCAACATCACCAGTAGCAAAAAGGAGCGTCAGAAAACCTTTTCCTTTGACTTGACAGAAAAATTTCTGCATTGCCTCCTTTAACTTATTCGGATTTTGTGAGAGGTTACCTATCATTTCTTTTCTTTTTGACATAAAAGACGGCAAAAACGCCGGGTCCGGAATGAGTGCCAATGGTTGGCCCAATCTCGGAAATATAACAGTTTTTCCCAGTGTGAGCTCCTCTCGAGATTGCCTGCTCTAACTGTTTGGCAATCCTAAATCCGCTCCATGTCCCAGCACGATAAACTCGTTCTGATCCCAATCCAGATTTTCCTTCCATATGCTTAATATAGTAGGAATCACCGTTTGCGCCCCTGACCTTGCCAATGGGCTTAGTCATACCGTCCTCAACAATCAAAATGGGCTTTAAGTCCAAAAGCTCGGCAACAAAAAGCTTTTGTTCCGGTAATTCTGCCGCCCCGCTTTCCAAAACTCCAGCGTATCGACTGGAGAACAAATGCTCAATCCGGTTTTCGGTATAAGGCTTTTGCCAGCTCTGCAACTCTCCGACAAACCTTTTCCTTCCCTATCCACTTCAAAATAATCGCCAAATATCCCTCGCCAATGCGCCAGCATATTGGAATCAATCAGCAAAATATTATCTTTGCCGCCCACTTCTTCCTTGGCAATCATCGCCGATTGAAAAAGGTACCGCTGGCACTGGATGCAATCGTTAAGCACACCACCTGATCGCTACGGCGCAGTTCCTTTTGAACTCATCGGCAAACGCCTGCGGTGTTACATCTCTGCGATGTTTTTCGGCATTTCTTTTTCTGTTTTTAGTTTTTCGAGATCTTGCCGGTGTAATGGTTCTCCGATCAAAATATTCCTGATCGCCAAAGCTGATACTTAAGCGCAAAATCGTCACTCTTTCATCCTTTGCTACAAAATCCGGACAATCTGCCGAAGAATCCACTATTAGTTTTATCATCTTTGATTCCTTTTCCATTTTGTATTTTACTTTTTCCATTCGGCAAAAAGCAGTTTTGTTTTCGGCACTGCCTGCTGCCGTCTAAAACAGCAACGCCTTCAGCTCCTTGATGTGCCGAATTCAATCAATTCTATGCTTTTTATCCGTATGCGATTTGAGCAAACCATGCGCTGCAGGAATGATTACTTTTTCAAAGCCCAGTTTTTGGCTTCCTTAATCCTTTGTTCCCAGGAATCCTCGTATTTTCACCGGTTAAGCCCACTTCACCCATAACTAGCACCGGCTGCGGCAGCGAAATCTCTAAATAAGCGGAATAAATCGCTGTTGCTACGCCCAAATCAACGGCAGTTTCATCGACCTTTAACCCTCCCGCCAAATTAACAAAAGCGGTCCAGCGTATTTAGTTTCAAACCGCCTTTGCGCTCCAGCACTGCCAGTAGCATTAACAAGCGATTATAATCATATCCTGTTACCGTGCGGCGGGCAATATTAAACGCCATACTCGCCAGTAATGCCTGTACCTCAATAATCAGCGGCCGAGTGCCTTCCATAACGCAGGCAGCCACCGGGACGTATTCATTAACTGGTCTTCCGTTTAGCATATATTCTGATGGGTTTAGAGACTTCCATCAGACCGGTTTGTTTTCATTTCAAAAATTCCACTTCATTCGTAGCGCTAAACCGGTACCGCCCTTAGCTGGCGATAGGCGGCGTATTTTATCCCCTTCAAAATAAAGAACCGTATCAACCATATGCTCCAGCACTCGTGGCCCCTGCAATCAGTCCTCTTTGGTTACCTGACCAACGATAAACACCGCTACACCGGTCGTTTTTGCTAAACGCACCAGTTCCGCCGTTACTTCTTCGAACTTGGCTGACAGAACCTGCCGCCGAGCTAATCTTCTGGCTGATAAATCGTTTGAATGGAATCAATCATCAAAAATATCCGGTTTTTCCCGGGCAATCGTATCTGCAATCGCATCAAACCCACTTCCGTAATAAATCGCAGGTTCTCCTCCCTTACATTCAAACGATCCGCCCGCAGCTTAATCTGCCGAAGTGCCTCTTCGCCGGACATATAGTATTTTTGTCCTGCCGCCCCCAGTGTGCGACAAATCTGCAAAAGCGGGGTACTTTTGCCGATACCGGGATCACCGCCGATTAAGATAACCGAACCTTCTACCACGCCGCCGCCCAGCACCCGGTCAAGCTCTCCTAATCCCGTACTGATACGGATTTCTTCGCTTAGCGAAATATCCTTCAGCTATCCGGCTTAATATCCGGCAATAAACTCCGCCTGAGCCGCTCCGGCTGCCGTTTCTTTTGGTTTTTGCTCTTCGGCTTTCTTCCATAGCTGTTCCAAGCACCGCCGCCGGACATTTTTCCCAGCCATTTTGGGACTTTTCGATTTGCCATTCGCCGCAGACGGACTTCTGCTGTTTTTCCTTTGCCATATTATTTCTTTCCATCTTAATCTGCTGTGCACCGGTATCAAAGCTCAAGCTAGCTAATCTTTCCGGAATGATTGGCACTAACCCTACCAACCTGCGTTGAGTTAATCAGCATACGATATTCTGCGTCCGGCTCTAATCCCAGCGTAAACCTGTACTGCGCTCTACTCCGTTGACGAGTAAAGCTCAGTTCATTAGCGTCTACTAAAAATCGGTTACCACCGTTCCCGGCACTGACTCATATAACAAATACGAATTTTCTAACTCGAGTAATTTCCTTATGACTCTTAATGTTATACACATTATCCGTCTAACTCAAAGCCCTCTTGCTTTTGTTTTCTACACTCTCACAATCGCTGAGATTAAGAAAGCCCTTCGTCGCCGAGATTAATTTTTCCAGTTTCCATGTTATCCTCCTAATTTTCTTTTTCCTTGTTTTATCGTAAAAGCTCAGCTTTTTCTTTCCCCCGCTCGAATACTGACAGTATCGCCCGCTTTCATCTTGCCCTCTAAGATTTGATTTGCCAGTTCATCTTCAATATGACCCTGAATCGCCCGTTTGATTGGTCTAGCTCCATAGCTTTTATAGTAGCCCGCTCTGAGCAACAGCTAACCGCTGTCGGTGTCAAACGTAACGTAATGCCTCGAGCCGCCAATAGTCGTTTTCTGCCAAATCCTCAAACAGTAATTCGACAATTCGCTTGATATCGTCTTCAGATAAGCTATGAAAGACAATCAGCTCATCCAAACGATTGATAAACTCCGGCCGGAAACAGGCGTTTCACTTCGTCCATCACTTTCTTTTCATGGCTTTGCGATCCTGCTCTGATTTCGGTTGTTTTGAAAACCGAGGAATTTTGATTGACTAAGTTCTGCGCACCAAGGTTTGATGTCACAATAATAATCGTATTTTTAAAATCCACTCGTCTGCCATGCGAATCCGTAATATGTCCGTCATCTAAGACTTGCAGTAAAATATTAAAAACATCGGGGTGTGCCTTTTCAATCTCATCAAACAAGATAATAGAATAAAGGCTTTTGCCGAATCTTTTCAGCTTAGCTGTCCGCCGTCCTCATGCCCGACATATCCGGGCGGAGAACCGATAAACTTCGCTACGCTGTGTTTTTCCATATATTCGGACATATCTACCCGAATCAGCATATTTTTATCGCCAAAACAAAATCTCCGCTAATGCCTTAGACAGCTCGGTTTTTCCCACACCGGTCGGCCCTAAAAACAGAGCGATCCCACCGGCTTTGCCGGATCTTTTGACACCGACTCGCCCTTTTAATCGCCCTGCTAATCGCCTCAACCGCCTCGTCCTGACCAATAATTTTTGTTTCAGGCGGTCGTCTGCGTCGCAGCTGCTCGCGCTTTCCGCTTCGCTTAACTGCTTGACCGGAATCCCGACCAATCCGACACCACTTCGGCAATCCGTTCCTGATCACAACATAACCGCCTTCCGGATTTTGCTTTAAACCCTCTCGCTCCAGCTTACGCTGCAGCATTTTGACCAGAGCAAGTCCCTCGACGCGAAGGCTCTGCCTGTTCCGCCTGCCACTTGCGAATTTCTTTTTCCGCCTGTTTCGGCAGCAGCTCCCAGCGTCCCATTTTGGTTTTGACGCCGCCTCGTCCAGCACATCAATCGCTTTATCCGGTAATAACCGCTCGGAAATATAACGAACCGACGGTCGGACAGCGTCTCACTAATGCCTCATCGGTAATCGTAACCTGATGAAACTCTTCGCATAATCGGCTGGCTCCGCAAAATCTGAATGGTTTTCTTCTTCGGTCGGCTCTTCCACCGCACGGGCTGAAAGCGCCGTTCCAGTGCTCCGTCCTTTTCAAAAATATTTCCGGTATTAGCTTCTTGTGGTCGCCCCAATGACCTGCAAGCTCCCTCTTGCCAGCTGCGGCTTTAGGATATTGGCAGCATCTAAAGAGCCTTCCGCTCCGCCCGCACCAATCATGGTATGAATCTCATCAATAAACAAAATAATCTGACCGCTGTTAATTACTTCCTCCAGTACCGCCCGAATCCGTTCTTCGAACTCGCCCTGATACTTTAGAGCCTGCTACCATCGACGATAGGTTAAGCGCCATCAGTCTTTTCTTTTTCAGATTATCCGGCACCTCTCCGGCAACAATTCGCTGTGCTAATCCCTCAACAATCGCCGTTTTTCCTACACCCGGTCCTCCGACTAAGCAGGGATTATTCTTGGTTCGGCGGCTTAAGATTTGAATCGACGGTTAATTTCTCCGGCGGCCGATAATCGGATCAAACACTTTTGCCCTTGCTTCTTCTGTTAAATCCTTGGCATACTTTTCCAGCACGCCGCCATCTTTTTCTCTCGATTATATCGTAATTTTTGACTGCGGTAATCCTGACCAATGGATTTTAATAGAGTCTGATATACATTGGTGCCCGATATGCCCAAAAGGTCAAGCATTCGGCTACCCATGCTGTCAGCATCACTGCAAAATACGCAATCAGGATATGCTCCGTACCGATTTTTCTGGTTTTTCATCTTGGCGGCAATCTCCGCCGCTCCCGCCAGAACCTCGCTCGGCACCCGGTGTATAGCCTTTCGCCTCTTTGCGAATGACCGGTTCTTTGCGTTTCATTTCCTTTAATTTTTCCAATACGGCGCCATAGGTTAAATTATGCGCCTCCAGCACTCGGATGCTAAATTGGCGTTATGCAAAGCCCCAGCAAAAATATGGCCTCCGTCCCAATCTGACCTGCTGCTGAGATTTTTGCGCCGCAGCTGCCGCATGCTCCAAAGCCTCTTTTGGCTTTTTAATGTCAATTCTCTCAGCGAGTTACACTCCCGTTTTGTTTTTGCCTCTTCCTACAGGGAAAGTCTAATCTATCGTTTCCATTAAATCTTCAATGATTTTTATTTTGCACAAAATCGAAATATGGTCCTGATTATGTCGCTTAATATAATCAATCACCAGCACGCTGGTCAATGATTTTACTTTTTCGCTTTCCACTTCCAGTCTGCCCTCTCCGGAAAAATACAAATTAGGGATTGCCCGATAGGAATGACCGTGACCGGCTAAAAAGCTGTCAATTCCTTTTATGTCTCCAAAATCTGCAAAAATCGGATTGTAAATCTCCGATACATACTTATCCTTGCTTTTTGCCGATTTTGGTTTTCTCGCATTTTATCATTTTCCTTGCCTCGAATAATCGCCCCGCATATTTTTGGCTTCCATGATAAAAATACCGTTCCTGCTGATAATTACAAAAGTCAATCTGACTGGACTTGTGTTGCTGACCAGCTTGACGTCCGTCAAAAATCTTATACCCTTTGGCAAACGGTTAATCAGTTCAAATACTTTCTTTTCCCCCGCCCAAAACCGGTTTTTCTAAAATCCGGTAATTATTCAGGCTGTCCAGTATTTTTCAAAATCAACTAGATGCCCTACAGAAAACTTTGCATAATCTCAAGCGCTGCCAGACAAGCTACCGCCAATAGTCATAAAACAGCCATTCCAAAATACAGCCGCCGGATTTGAGAATGCAAATGATTTGATTTTTTAATAATCAGCGCTATGATTTCTCCTTTTGGGTACGTCTTGGTATACCATAGATTGCCCATAAAATGATTTCTCGCATGCTTTCCCTTGGTCTTTTAACCCCGGGTTAATCGTTTTCCTTTCGCTCTCTTCCGTCTTTACTGAAAAAGGACTACTCTATTCTCCGAGTAAAATCGGTATTTTTCTCATAATTAGCTCCATATCTCTGGCATTGGCATACAGTGAAATAGCCCTGAAAATCGTTTGGCAGGAGCTTGCCAATCGGGCTATCTTTTTGACGGCAAATGCCACTGCTACTTTTCTCCCGTCTTTTGTGCCGATAATCGGTGCCTGGGCAGCATATTCAGCTTGTTCTTCCTCCGTCAGATAATCGGATAAGGAAGCAGGACTTCATTTTCCATAAAATAGGCTAAATGATCCTCGTCCAAAAATCAAAATATCCATTTCTCTCGGTGCTGGCTTTTGCCCATAATCTCAGTCAGTCATCGCCATTTGCAGCTGGGGATCGCTTTGCTCCGAAAAATAAGAACCTCCATCAAAAGCCGTTTTTATCGGCTGTTTTCTTCCACGTATTTTTACTTTTTCCCTGTAATTCATCTACGCCGGTCGGATCGGCATAAGTGCCGTAGCTGAATCCGATGATCACCTGCCGAGGCGGATTAAAAACAAAAATGGTTCAGCAGGGAAATCACCAGTGCCACCACCGCAATCGCCGCCAAAATATGAAACTTATAGTATTCAAGAATATATCTCTTTTTCCTGATGATTTAGTTTCCCGACCTACGTAGCTTTTGCAGATCCACGTATTTCGATTATGCCATATATTGCGCAGGTCCGATAGCCTTACGCTCCTGCGCATTATAGCTCATATTAGAGTGATGTGAGCAGAAAATCCTTAGCGGATTTTCTCTACGCATCATCGCTCATATAATCTGCTTGGCAAAAATGCTCCGCACGCCGGCGTGCTTCGCTGCCCGCAGACTTGCACTCATTCCCATATTTAGCTGGAGCCGAGAAAAAATCCTTACCGGGTCTTACGCATCATCGCTCATATAATCTGTTTAGCAAAATGCTCCCGCACGCCGGCGTGTTTGCTTTTGCCCGCAGCTTGCACTCACGCTTGTGCACAACATTATACCATATATTCTGTGGAGTGCGAGAAAAATCCTTACGGATTTTCTTTCTTTAGTCAAAAAGAGATTGAAAATTATTTTCCAATCTTTGAATCCTTATGTCGAGTGCGGTATTACTCCATTTTTGAATACTCGCAGCGCCTCATTGATTTGCACCACGCCGAATCCGATAGGGATGTAGCGACATTTTTCCACATTACTGCTGGTGGCGGCAATTCCCTCGGCGCTCTCCGTCAGGCTTTCCACCGTCGCCGTAACTTCTTCGGTGCTGGCAGACTCGCTCCTGGGAAATGGGTCGCCAAATTACCGGCAATTTCATTGATACCGCTCATCATGCCAATCATTTCTTCTAGGGGTATGAGCAGCAGAATCCCAAATCGTCAAAAATCTTGTGAAAGCTTTCTCCTGTCTTTTCATCTGCTACGCTACTTTCGTCAATCGCTGACATATTCTTTTGCGATTGCGCGATAGCTCGCAATTTCTCCGGTAATTTGCCCCTACGATAGAGGTTATCTCTTTGGCGGCATCTCTGCTATTTGCCGCCAGCTTCCCTATCTCGTCCGCTACTACCGCAAACCCTTACCCGCTTCGCTGGCTCTCGCCGCCTCAATTGAGGCATTTAGGGATAGCAGATTCGTCTGCTCGGCAATCGAATCAATCATCACCACGATTTCATTGATTTTATCTGCCGATGCACCAACCACATGGACAACTTCATCCATTTCATTCATTGACGCTGTAATCCGGCTCATATTTTCTTCTACGGACGTCAGTATCTCGTTGTCCGCTATCTGCCTGTTTACTAAGGCTAACATAATATTATTCGTATTTTTCCCTTTTCCGCGCAGTGATCATCCATGGACTGCGCCAGATTAGTAGCATCGTTTGCCAGCTCCGTGCCGCCTTGTGCAATTTCGCTAACCGCCTTTCTAATCTGTCCCATCGAAAGCGATTGTTTCCGCTTGCCCTGCCATATAGGTAGCAGAATCTTTTGACGAATGAGAATCTCGCCGTCAGCTGGTTCGCCTGCTCCTTAACATTTTTAACCGTTTCCCTTTAGTTGCTCAATACTAGCGAGCCATTTCCTCACTGATTAAGCTCAATCATCGCCACGACTCTTCGCGCGATACGGACCGTTAAATCCTTTTGAAACCAAAGTAATGTTACTAAGCAAATGCGTCACCGGTCGGGCAATGATTTTTCTGATTGCCAGTAAAATTATAGCGGTAATTACAGCCAAAATAACGAACATAAAAACAATCGCAATATTTCGAAACTTGCTGCCCCTGCCAAAACATCTTTTTGGCAACCACACGACAAAATTACCCATTCCGTTTCCGGTACAGCGGCTTTCGCAACATAAACCTTATTCTCTGGTCGTCCTTTAATTCTATCGTATGTTTAGCATCCGACCAGCCAAAATCTCTCAAGGCATTGATGTACGGACTGTTTAGCTTTTGAAATCGGAGAGCCATAGCGGACGAGTCCGAGATAGACAATCATCTGATTTTTGACATAATAATTGATGTTCCGTTAACCATCAAGTTAAACCGCTACCCCATGCTGTAAATCCGTCAGAAAGATATCTACGCCCATAACCATCATCGAGCCGTCCGGCAAATCCACTGTCTGGAAAATAGGTTACGGCATAGCTCTCCCGACAAAAGATCCTTATATGCCCTCGGATACAACAAAGTTTTTCTCCTTATTGGCGACGCATTCTTAAACCATTCCCTGTCTTTGAGTGATACTCTTTCGATACCACCGTCCCATCGGCATAACGAGCACCGCCTCTTCAAACGCCAGATAAAACTCTCGTATTTTTGATAGCTCTATGTCGCCGACGGCTTAATATAGTCAACGATTTCATCTAACGAGGGAGTATCCAGTCTTTCTATCGTATCCGCATATTGCCCATAGACAGAAAAGAAGTTGAAATGGAGTGCTCCAGCACCCCGGCATTTTTCCGTTTCGGCTTGCAAATCCATTTGATCTGCTTGACTAATCGACTTTTGCTTCGCCAGTTGAGCCCAACAATACTAACTACTATACCGATTGCTACCGCCGGCAGCAAGATCCTAAGCAGTGTCTCTGCTGATACTCCTTTGTCAGTCTATGGCCTAACACTATGCTTTTTCGTTTTCCTTGTTTTCTTCTTCATAGAATTCTCCTTTTATCACTATGAATCAAAACAACTCAAGCGCCTTAGTTCTCCGTCCTTTTCTGTCATTCGTTGTTCTAATTTAGGGGCTTTTGATTTAGTAATTTCAGTTTATTAATCTCCATCTCTCTCATTTTTATTTTATCATATTTCCTATTATTTTGCAATCCCTTTCTCATTGTTTTCTCAGCTTCTTTTAATCGTCTAACGACCTCTCTAATCGAAGGGTATCCACCACTCTATTAGGGGTCGTTTTCGCTTTTTGCTTTATGGCAAAAGATATTTATAGGTCTTTTTATCATTTCTACTGCTTAGGAAAACCATCTCTATCAATCGAGAACCCTTTCCATGCTATTCCCAGCCTTTCTCTGCTTCCCAAGTGTTTTAGCGTGACGCCCTCCTTCCGGACCATTCCCAACATTTCTGGAGAGGACGCCTCTTCGTTGGCCCTTTTTCCGCATTTCATCGAATCAGAATCGGTTCGTTTGAACAGTCCCATAATATACTCTTGACGTCCACAGATAAACTGCCAAATACAAAAGAGCACAAATACTGCCATGGTCATCGCCATATAAAGGAATGACTTGTGCTATATAAATTCAAAATCCCTGCTCTTATAATTCTGCTGATACTCACCGTCGCCACACTAACATGCAGTATAGCCGTCACCAGTGGCAGGGAAAAATCATTATAGTGCATACGAATCACTTGCTTCGCCTCTTGCTGAGATAATCCAACCTGTTTTAAAATCGCAAACCGCTCCCTATCTTCTTCTCCTTCGGATATCTGCTTAAAGTAAATAATTAAAACCGTCAGCAGTAAAAATAGGCTGCCTAAAAATCCTGATAAAATAAAGTCCGCCATTGGCTTGGTATAAGCTCATCTGATAGTCTTCCCGGCTTCTATCTCCAGCTGCTGTTCTTTCTCCGGCAATCGTGCTTTCCTTTGCCCTTTTCTCAAACGCAGCGATCACCGCCGCATCGCCCTGCACATCAAAGTATAGCGTTTGATTAATCGGATAATCTCTTTTGTGTAATCCCATCTCCGATTGCCCTGCTCGTGCCTTTTCCAGGTCTTCTCTCATTGCCTGCAATGCCTCATCGTCTGCTACCAATAACACAATCTGAGCAATCACCCTTCTATACTGGCATCTATTAACTTTTTCTCATTCACCCGATTTTTAACCGGATAGGATATCCCGTCCAAAACAAACTCTGCTGGCAGATTTTTATGCTCTATTGCTAGTGCAATTTCTTTTTCCCTGCAAAGAAAACGGTAGCTCTTTCTCCAGTGATTTTGGCATAATCTTCCTGCCGAAGATTAACAAATACCGATACTTTGACGCTTGATTGCTATCCCAGTCCTGTACCGCACGAAACCCATCGTCTTGTTCCTGTACCATCAAATCCATTTTTGGTATCATATAGCTTTGAGACAGTCACATGATTTTCCTCGGCATATTTCATCACTAAGCTCCGATAAACCGAAAGCCAATCTTTGCCCTTCTCCTGCTCCCATGACTTGTTATAAGCAGTAGGGAACTCTTTCTTTGTCCTACTTTCCGTTGTATGATAAAACCGCTGCCGTTCCCGGCTACCGTGACCATTACCATACAACTTAAAAATACAGATATTCGCTAAACCGGTCGCATTTTTTTCTTCATTCGGTAAATTAACGCCGACGTAGAAATGAAGTTAGACGGTTGATAATAGAAGTGTTTGTTTTTTCTTTAGCGCCCCCAAAAGCACCACACTTCCCGCCCGAAACAGATAATGCGTGCCTGCAATCACCAGCAAAGACTGCAACAAAAAGCAGCAGTATCGCCTTCACCGATTGGTTTCGGCAATGGCAATATAATATCCGCCGAATAAACAAAGCATCCCCACCACAGTCATCAGCCTGACGAAACGCATTTTTTTCTCGCCTTGATTTTTACTTTTAAGCAATTCCATCGGTTCGGTTAATGCATAGAAATCAAATTAAAAAATCAGCACCAGCACAAACAGCGCCGCAAAAACAAAATACTGCCTAAAACAGATAGAGGATAAATCACATAACCGACCCGCTGAATAGTGAATCAGCTTTGCCATAAATAAAAACATTAGCTTGCCAAAAACCATTCCCAGTAAGAGCCCGGCTGCGATTGAAGTAATCGTTAGCGTTAAGCTTTCATAAAAAGACATTCTGGCGACATGTCTTTTCTCCAATCCCAAAATACCGTATAAGCCTATTTCTTTTTCGGTTTCGCATTAAAAACCATTGGCATAAAAATAAAAAATTGCTGCCAGCACTGCTACAATCAGCGTCCCAAACCACAAAAATACCGACACTACTGTATTGCCGTAAACCTGATTGGATGCTTTTTATAATCTTCTGTAAATTATCGATATTAAAGAAAAATGCTACCACCACTCTACAAGATAACCAATACGGAATAAAATTGTGCCAGTTTCTTTTTAAGTTATTTTCGCTAATTGGAGATAAAAACGACTGTTCATTTCTCACCTTACACAATGAATGTCTTATAAAAATCCATTGCCTTTTTCCCTTTCTTGATTTCGATTAGTGATTCGTCATAACGGACAAAGTATTCATAATTCTTTGGTAAAAAATCATCATCATTTTGTGCGACTTTATAAATCTCGTTAAATACCTGACCATCTTTTAATAAATAATACTCTGTTTTGCCTTGTTTGCCGCCCGAACACTATGGGTAACCATTAAAATAGTTTGTCCTCTCTCGTTAATCTGTTGGAACAAGTTTAAAAATCCGTTCCGATGCCTTGAATCCAGCGCCCGGTCGGTTCATCTGCCAGCAACAGCTCCGGATTGGTAATAATTGCCCGTCCAATTGCCGTCCTTGCTTTTTCGCCACCGGAAACTCATAGGTGACATTTTTCCAGCAGTCACTAATGCGCAGCAGCTCCGCCACTTCTGTTACACTTTTCTTCATTTCCGGATAGGGTTTTTGGCTAACACCAGCGGCAGCAGACATATATCCTTTCACGCTGAAATTATCCAGCAAATTGAAAATCTTGAAATACAAAGTCTAAATGATTTCGCCGAAAAGCGGATAACTGACTGTCTTTTATTTGCTATATCTCTGCCATTCAGTAAAATCTGACCGGACGTTGGTTTAAGCAGCTGAAGCTATGATATTAAGCAGAGTGCTTACCGGAGCTGGATTCCCCATAATTGCCACAAACTCCTGCGGCTCTACCTGAAAACTAACGCTACGCAGCGCCTCGCATTTATTCAAATTAAACCTGGTTGTATATATCTTGTGTAATTCCCTGAACTTCTAATATTTTTCATGACTTCCTCCATTTCATTGCTTTTCTTAATGTTTGAAAATATTATATCCGCTTTTTCCATTTTTGTCCTTGCCGCCGGCTTACAAAAAGTCATTTTCTCTTACAAAAAGCGTAAGCTCTCCTGTAAGAAACAAAGGCAGGGAAGCACCCTGCCTATATTACCACAAAATCGCCATTAGAGCTGCGTGTAGAAGCTCTTCTTTAGTATTCCTGTAAAGATTGCTCCGGAAAGTGTAAAACACTTGCTGTTCCCTGCCCCGGCACAGACTCCAGCCAATCTATGACCTAAAGTCTGCATTACCTTCGCTGAAAGATATAATCCCATACCACTGGCATCCTTTTGCCTCCGTCCATTGTCGCCGGTAAACCCTTTCGTAAAATAGGCGGGGAATGTCTTCCGCTCGAACTCCAGCCCCGTATCGGTAATTATCAGTGTTCTGTCCTCAGCTACCTGAATTTCTCACCGCCGGATGCTGTGATATTTTTAAAGCATTGGTCTAAAAATCTGTCCCAAAAACAAATCTTGTTTATCTTTTCATCCGTGATAATTTCAAACCGAAATCCTTCAACTCCAAGCGAATCTTTTTGGTTGATAAACAACATGGCATATTTTTCAACTGATTTTTCACAATATTTTCCAGGAATATCTCTTTAAATCCAACCGCTGCCATATCCTCCAGCTGAATATATTGAAGCGCCAATTGCGTATAATCCTTACACTCTTCAAAGCTCCGCCTTCATCTGTGCTGAAAGAGTCGGTTCGTTTTCATCTCCCGCAGCAAAAGCTTCCCAAGGCAATACATCGGTGTTTTTATCTGGTGCACCCACGCTACAATATTCTGATACGATTTTAGCTGGTCTTCTTCTTCTCGCCGGCGCAAAAGATGACTTTGTTCCTCCAGCAGCTCATCCCACATCTGAAACAGCTTTGTGTGCTTGGTATCGGTTTGACTTTTTGCCGCCCAGGTCCTCTTTTTATTTCGCAGCTGCAAAATAGCGATACTGTCGATAATAGCGAATAAAATCAAAACAAAACATCACTCCCCACAGCTACAAAAATGTGGTAACAGCATATAATTGCCGATATCAGCTGCACTTCACTCCAGCCATAGCACCCAGCTCATATGACAACGCCCTCTGTCAAAAACAGCAATACCCGCCCCATCGATCTGTCAGATAGCTTGCAGCGTTTCGACTATTTTTCATTCATCAGCCTCTCTTAGCCGATAGCCAATTCCTTTTTGGTTTCAATCAGTTCTGAATCTGCCCTTTTTCCAGCTTCTTTCCGCAGCCCGAGTCATATTCACCGTTAGGTATTATCATCAATAAACCACTCGCTTTCCCACAGCCGGCGCATCATTTCCTCTCGGCTGACCAATGCTCCATTCGCTTCAAATAAAGTCTGTAAAATCCGGTATTCATTCTTCGTCAGCTCCACGCTCTTATCCTGATATAAAAGCTGCGAGCCTCGGCTGTTTAAATAAAGCCATGATATTCCATCAAACTGCTATTTTTCGCTGGAAATCATACGTCCGCCGTAACAGTGCACTGACTTTTTGCAGCCAACACCGATAAATCAAAGCGCTTAGCAATAAAATCATCACCGCCTTGATTGACCGCCATAATAATATTCATGTTATCCGCCTGACCGGAAATAAAAATAATCGGCACTTTTGATACCTTGCGAATTTGCTCGCACCAATAATACCCATTATAATACGGCAGACTGATGTCTAACAGCACCAATTGCGGCATTTCTCGACAAAATCTCTGCTAAACCGCCGTATAATCCGCTACCGGCACAACCTCATAATTCCAGCTTCGCAAAAATCAGGCTAACTGTCCGGCAATCACCGGATCATCTTCAACTAACATTAGTTTATACATTGGTATTCTCTAAATTGCGCCTTTTTAAAAATACATCCCATTGGTATTTTTCCCATTTTAGCACAGATATTCGTGACAAGCCGTATCACCAAGCATCATCACTAACGGTCCGATAGTATCCCCGCCATTTAAGGTAAAAAAAGGTTGTATCATTTTTGATGTTGGTAATGGAATTCAAAAGCTTATTGTCCCACTGACTATAAAAGGTGAGACAGCCAAACACCATCTCACCGGAAAAACCTGATTTTATTCTCTAAAAACTTACCAACACCATTTGACAAAGAATCTATAAAAGGTGAGATAGCAAAACGCCATCTCACCGGAAAACCTGATTTTATTCTCTAAAACTCTGCCAACATCCTTTGACAAAAAGTTTCCTTATTTTTCCATACGGAAGAAAGCATCGTGAATAGCCGTCACCGCTCTCGTCTTCTGCTCTAACTAGCACCGAAATCTTAATCTCACTGGTGGAAATCATATTGATGTTTACGCCTGCGTCATAGAGTGCCTCAAACATCTTAGACGCCACACCGGCATTGGCTGCCATTCCGGCGCTGACAATGGATACCTTAGCAACATCATCCTCTGCCTCAATTTCCTCAAAGCCAATCGTTGCCTGATGCTCCCGCAAAAGCCGAATTGCTCTCATCTCTATCTTTCTTTTTCAATCGTAAAAAGAAATATCTTTCTTATTTGCCCTGACCAATCGACTGTAAGATAATATCGACATTGACGTTGTTTCTTGCCAGCAAAGAAAAATCTCATAGGCTTTTTCCCGGCTCATCTTTAATATTGATACCGCCAGCCGGCAAACATTGTTATCGCTTTGCCACGCCGCTGATTAACATTCTTCCAATTTTGTTTCCTCCCTAACATAAGTTCCGCTGTGATTGTTTAAACTTGAGCGCACAACCAAGTTGACCTTGTATTTTTGCTAATTCAACCGACCGATTGTGCAACACCTTAGTGCCCAGCGAGGCTAACTCCAGCATTTCATCGTAGGTAATCTCCTCAATTTTTCGGGCGTCTGCAACCACTCTGGGATCCGCCGTATAAACACCGTCCACATCCGTATAAATCTCACACATCCAGCATTGAGCGCTGCGCCAGTGCCACTGCCGTTGTATCGAGCCGCCCCTGTCCCAGCGTTGTATAATCTTCATACCGATTAACACCTGAAAGCCGGTTACCAGGATAATACTGCGTCTTTCCAGCTCATTTTTCAGCCGCTCCACATCAATATTTTTAATTCGGGCATTGCCGTAAACCCGAGTCGTTGATATACCGGTTTGAAAGGCATTCAAGGAAATCGCCGGATACCCCGCCGCTTTAATCGCCATTGCCATCAGCAACCGACTGCTGTTCACCGGTCGTCAATAGCATATCCAGTTCCCGCTTCGAGGGATTTTTCCGTAATTTCCGTTTTTCCAGCAGCAAATCCGTTGTATCTCCTTGTGCCGATAAAACAACAACAATCTGATGCCCTTTGTTGTAGTCTTCACTAATCTCGGTTTGCTACATTTTTACTTTTTTTACGACATCCGCTACCGAACTGCCGCCAAACTTTTTTACAATTAACATTCTTCGCTCCAAGTGCCAAAAATAAAAGAATTTCCGGCTATTCTCTTTTGTTTTTATTCGTTGTTTCCGTCAAGAATCGCTCCCAAGGAAAGCTTTTTCCTCATCTTCCAGCATCAAATCAACGTCCAACAGGACAATCATACGCTCATCAACCTTCGCCACCGATTGAATATAACGGCGGTTAACGCCGGTAACAATCTTTGGTGCCGGTTCGGTTTGCGTATCTTCAATGTTAATAATCTGCGAAACGGAGTCAACAATAAAGCCGACCTTCATCTGTCCCAAAAACCACAATAATCTTGCTATTTTCATCCACCGGCTTTTTCTTTTTAAACCGAATTTTGCGCAGATTAAAATTGTGTACCTTCTCCACGCAAATTGATAATTCCCTCAATATATTCCGGACTGTTCGGCACCTTCACTATTTCCTGATATTTTTCAATCACGTTAATCTTTCATAATGTCTACGCCGTATTCTTCATGGTCTAAAATGAAATACTCACCTGTTTGGTTGACGCCAATTTCCTACCTCCTTTAATCGAATGTATAGTTCCTTCTATTTATATTTTTGTGACTTCCATATCAGATAAGCATTGATAAACGGATCTAAATATCCGTCCATTACCTTATCCACATTACCGATTTCTTCATTCGTCCGGTGATCCTTAACTCAGACTATACGGATGCATGACATAGGATCGAATTTTGGCCGCCTCCAGCCGATATCTTTCATTTCTCCACGAATATCCTGAATCTGTTCCAAATGTTCCCGTTCTTTAATCTCATAGAGCTTGGACTTGAGCATTTTTGATTGCTCTTTCCTTATTCTTATGCTGTGAGCGCTCGTTTTGGCACTGCACCACGATACCGGTGGGCAAATGCGTAATCTCGAATTGCTGAGTCCGTCTGATCATATGCTGACCGCCCGCTCCACTCGCTCGATAAGTATCGACTCTAATTTCTTCTTCTTTAATCTCAATATCGCTGTCCGCCTCTACATCCGGCAAAACATCGCAAGAGGCAAAGAAGTATGGCGTCTGCCTGAGGCATCAGCGCGAAATCTGCACCAAGCGGTGAACTCCTTTTTCCGCCTGCAACAGCTCGTAAGCATTTTCGCCGTTAATCTGAAACGTAACCGACTTGATACCCGCCTCTTCTCCCGTCCAAATAATCCAGCACTTCAACCTGAAACTCTTTATTTTTCCGCCCAGCGACAATACATTCGATAAAGCATCGACACCCAGTCGCAAGACTCCCGTTCCGCTGGCACCGGCATGCAAGGAAACAATCGCCGCTCCTCGGTCAAACTCGCCATTTAGCAGAGTTTCCACTCGCAGGCTTTCCAATTCCTGCTCAAAATCCGCCAGCATCTCGCTTACTTCCTGCACCATATCTTCGGATTGTTCTTCGATACCCAGTTCAATCATGACCTGCATATCTTCAAAATCGCCGGTCAGCTTTATCCATTCAGGCAGCCTTGGCTTTCAGCGCCTTTAACTCCTGATTTACTTTTCTGGGCTGCGTCCGATCGTCCCAAAAGCCGTCCGCCAGCATTTTTCTTCCAGCTCTTTTATTCGCTTTTTGAATCCCAGCCAAGTCAAAGAGACACACCCAGTTCTTTAAGCTTGTCGGTATAGGTTTTTAAACTGTCGTTTAACTGTTCCAGTTCCAGCACAAAAATCACTTCCTTCTTGCATATCAGCTTTGTTTTCTCTTGCCCTCTTTCGGCGAACCTTATTCTTCCCTGCCATGGCATTGCTTTGTACTTTTTGCCGCCGCCGCAGGGCAAGGATCGTTTCTGCCACTTTTCGGCAGTCCGCCGTACCGGCTTTTTTTCCTAACCTCTTCGCCGCCACGATTGGTGGTAATATTTTAGCGACCTGCTCTCTTTCCAGCTTTTCTCTCGGTACAACCCGATACAGCACCTTGACGGTATCTTCTTGGATACTTTCAATTGTTTCGTCAAACATCTCAAAGCCGATAAACTTGTATTCCACCAATGGATCTTTTTGACCAAACGAACGCAAGCCAATGCCCTGTCGCATTTGATCCATAGCTATCAATGTGATCCATCCATTTTTGGTCAATCACCTTCAAAAGCAAGATTCTTTCCGCCTCTCGAATTTCCTCAATATCGTCAAACTCTTGTCTTTCTTTTCGTAAAGCTTATGCGCTTCTTCCTTTAAGAAAGCAATAAACTTTTCTCTGGTAATATCCTCTTTGTCCGCCCCAGGATTGTTAATGTCCGAACGGAATGATTTCCGCAGGGGCATCATTTAGTCCGGCTAAATCCCACTCATCTACTTCATCGACACCACCGGAATATTTATTAACCATTCGAGTGATGACTTCGTCCATCATTTGCAAAATAACATGACGAAGATTTTGATTACCCAATACTTTCAAGCCGTTCTTCGTAAATGATTTCCCGCTGATCGTTCATCACCTGATCATATTCTAATAAATGCTTCCGCACGCCAGTTATTGGCCTCGACCTTTTCTGCGCTCCTTCGATGGTATTGCTTAAAAATACCGGCAGCAATCGGCTCACCCTTAGGCGAGCGCAATCTTCAATCGTGCCTTTCATCTTGCTCACTACCGAACAGGCGCATCAGCTCATCGTCCATCGAAATGTAGAAAATCGACTCGCCCGGATCCCCTGCCAGTCCGGCACGACCACGCAGCCTGGTTATCAATCCGTCTTGACTCATCGCCGCTCCGTTCCGATAATCCGCAAACCGCCGGTTTCCACCACGTTCTCACCCAGCTTTAATATCCGTACCACGACCTGCCATATTGGTAGTAATCGTAACCGCTCCTGAACTGACCGGCGCCTCGCTATAATTTCTGCTTCTTTTTCATGAAACTTACATTCAAAAACATTATGCTGATTCTTCCTTACGCAAGCGATTGCTTAATTCCTCCGAGGCGTCAATCGTAATCGTACCGACCAGCACCGGCTCGCCCTTTGGCATGGCTTTCCTTAACCGCCTCGACAATGGCATCAATTTTTCTTCATGGCTGCGATAAACCTGATCGTCCTGATCCACCCGAATAACCGGTCGATTCGGCGGAATGACAATAACGTCCATTCCATAAATCTCTCTAAACTCGTCTTCCTCGGTTTGTGCCGTACCGGTCATACCTGCTTTTTGCATAGCGGTTAAAGTAGTTTTTGGAATGTAATGGTTGCCAGTGTCTTGGACTCTCTTTTGACTTTAACCTTTTCCTTCGCCTCAATCGCCTGATGCAGTCCATTGCTGTATCGCCGTCCCGGCATCAAACGTCCGGTAAACTCGTCTACAATGATGATTTCATCATCTTTAATGACATAATCCTTATCCAAATGCATCAAATTATTGGCTTTTAACGCCAAATTGATATGATGCTGAATCTACTATTATTGGGATCGGATAGGTTCTCAATCTGGAAAAAGCTTTTCCACCTTCGCCACACCGTCGGCAGTTGCTTTAACCTGCTTTGATTTTTCATCCACTACAAAATCGCCTTCTTCGGTTACTTCTTCATTTAGTACCGCTGCAAGCTTTACTGACTTCGCCGATAACCCGTCCTTTTTTTCAGGCGCCGGGCAATCATATCCGCCTGTTCATATAAAATGCGTGGACTTGCTGGAGCGCCGGAAATAATCAGCGGCGTTCTCGCCTCGTCAATCAGTACCGAGTCCACTTCATCGATGATAGCGTAGTGCAAATCCCGTTGCACCCGGTTTTCCTTATACACCACCATATTATCCTGCAGATAATCAAAGCCGAACTCATTGTTCGTCCCACTAAGTAATATCGCAGTTATACGCCCCTCTGCGTTTGTCATTATCCATATCGTTTAAAATCACGCCTACGCTTAAGCCCAAAAAGCGATAAATAGCGCCCATCCATTCAGCGTCACGAGCAGCGCAAATAATCATTGACCGTTGACGATGGAACGCGCCTTTGCAGGGCGTTTTGTATGCCGCGAAGGTGCAACCAAGGTTTTACCTTCTCCGGTTTTCATTTCCGCAATTCTGCCCTGGTGCAAAACAATACCGCCCATCAGCTGAACCCGATAAGGTGTCATCTGTGAGGTTCGGCCAGCCTCTCGCACTGTCGCAAACGCCTCCGGCAAAATATCGTCTAAGGTTTCCCTTTTCCTAATCTTTCTTTTAAACTCCGCAGTCTCTGCCAATAACTCGCATCGGATTTTTCTGATATTCCGCCTGCAACGACTCGATTTCTTCCACCAGCGGCTCTGATCCTTTTCAGCTCTCGCTACTATGCGTTCCAAATATTTTTCCAGTAGTTTCATGCCTTCCCTTTCTTTCTCTATCGTACTTTTTCATTCCAATTTCTATAACCATAATTATGTCTATTTTAACACTATCCTTTTTGACTTGTAAGCAAAAGTTTTTCGGCAAATGGTACCGTTCTAGTGCCTTTCCACTAATCCTGATTTGCTACTGCAAATACTTTCTCAAGCGTCTTGTTTTGACGCTAAACACTGTATTTTCCAATCTCCTTGCTTTTTGATACGGAAAAAGGCTACCACGGCAAAGCGGCAGTCTGTTTTTATGATTAGAATTAACTTCGAACAGCCCCTCCATGGCACTATCGGCAGTCCGGCACTGTACCGGAAAAAGCCGCTAGCCGGCTGTTCAACCCTATTCTTATTCTTCTCTTCTCCGTCGGTTTCAATCAAGCCGTAGCCGGAATTCTTTCTTTATAAACTACATTGACATCATTGGTAGCGATTGCGGAACACATAAAAACTGCATGTCCCAGCAAATCCATTTGCAGACAAGCCTCCTTCCGATCCATCGGCTTAACGCTGATTTTTCTTTGTCCGCTCAATATGATAGCGTGTCTTCCGGTTCAGCACTGATTTGTTCAAAATAATCAATTCTTAATTCCTTGGCTTTGGCGATGACCATCAACCAATTTTTTCCGGTGCTTAACCATTTGCCGCTCCAGCTTATCAACCGCATTATCTAAAGCGATATACATCGTTTCACCACGTTCTTCCGAGCGAATAACCGAACCACGAATCGGAATTGTTACTTCAATGATACTATCTCTTTTTTCGGTGCTTAATGTCACCTGCACTTTTGTGTCTTCGAAAAGAACTTATCCAGCTTTACTCCAGCTTCTCTTCGATTCTCCTTTAGTCCCTCTTTCACAGTCATGTTCTTACCGCTGATAATATACTTCATAACAAACTCCTTTCACCTCTCCACGTTTCGAGAAAATGTCAGCTTACCGCCTTTGTCGGCTTTTTATTTCTATCATATGATATCCTTACAAAAAACGTCTGCCGAAAAAGATACGCTCTCCTTTGGCAATCTCTTGCAATGGATTTTCACATCCTTAATACTTCTATCATTTTATATCTCTTTCTATATCGAAAAATCCTTTTTCGGCAATAAGAATTACTCCCTATTAAAGCTGTTTGCCTAAAATGCCGGCAGCTTTATCCGCCCTTTAGAAAAAGCCCCCAGCTTTTGCACAAAGCCCTGCACTCTTGTTTGTTTCTAGTTAAAAAGAACCCTTTCCCTATTTGGAAAAAGAGTTCTTTATTTTGACATTTATGAAACTACGTCAGATTATTTTATGCTTCCGTTTTCTGGTCGCTTCTGACTTTTTCTTGCGACGAACGCTCGGCTTTTCATAATGCTCACGTTTCCGCAACTCCTGCATGATACCGGCCTGGCGCAGTTTCTCTTCAAAAACGACGCAATGCGCTGTCAAGCTCTCGTTTTCTTTGACTTTTACAGTTGACACCTTTACACCCCTCCGGTTACGATTTATGCTTTGTCGCCGAGAACGCCTGATATCAAATCCCACGTTCCTTACGACTCCAAAAGCTTTGCACTATCCTTAGCGGATGAAAATCCACGACCTTTGTACAGAAAACCTACTGTTTTCAAAAATCCAAACGAGGCTCCCAGCAAAAAGCTTTTTCAAGCACATTGTTTATTATATCGCATGAAACGGCATTTCGTCAACTACTTATTCTCAAAAATTATTTTCTTTACCCCTTTTGCAATCTCTACATTCAGCTTGCGACCTTTAATCCGCTTATTTTGCAAAGAGTTCAGCACTTGGCACTTTCCTTTTTGACATCTACAAAGGAAAACTTATCGTACATATCAATCGTACCGATATGGGTACGATCAATGCTCAGCTCTCCCCGACAATCGCTCGAGCACATCGCCCACCGATACCTTATGTTTTTATCGGCTGACAGGAAAAGTCGTACCTGTTCGGCAACTGCCTTTCCCTGCCCCGCTCAAACAGCGGTTCTTCCGCCTTGCCTTTGCGCTGCCATGCTTGTGTTCCTCTGCCTGACGATCCCTGCGCCACTTCCTGCCCATTTTTCTGTCCGTTCTCTTTTCGCTCCGCAGTGCCGTCTTTGCTGCGTTCTCTTTCTCGTTCTCGTTCTCTGCCCGCTCTCTGCCCTCGTTCCGGCACAGAACGTTCCCTGTTTTGGTGCATCAAAGCGATAATCGTTGACATCTCTTTCTTCTTCTGCCGTCTCTAATGCCAGTGTTTGCTTTGAGAGCAGCCGCTATCTGTTTTGCTGAATAACCTTTGTCTTGCAGACTTTTCCACCATTTTTCATAATCATACAAAGCTCGGTTTCCATATTATTCAAAGATTTTTCCATAAAACTGGGTAATTTGCTTTTTCCCGCACTTCATCTCTTGGAGAGAATCTCGCACGCTCAATCTTTTTGAATATAAACCTCCACATTGCGAAAACGAATCCGGTCAGAACGAGGTTACTAAGGTAATCGACTCGCCCGCCTTACCGCCCGTCCCGAACGACCAATCCGGTGAACATAATAATCTTCCTTATCCGGCAGCATCATAGTTGACCACCAAATCAACGTTTTGAATATCCAGTCCTCTTGCCGCCACGTCGGTCAAACCAAAATATGTAAAATCCCTTTATTAAACTTTTTCCAGCACACCCATGCGCGACTCTTGTTTTAAGTCGCCATGAATCTTATCGCCCCAAAAGCCCCTTTCTGCAAAGCGTCTGTAATCTCGTCTACCATGGTATTGCAGAAAACCATACACCGCTCCGGCGACTTATCATCTAAAATTCGAAACAGCGCCTCCGGCTTCAGTTCTTTTTGACCGCACAATAGCTTTGCACCACTGTATCGGTCGTGATACCGCTTGCCTTAATTTTTGACTTCCCCGGATTTTTAGGTATTTCCCCGCCAGCTCCATATCTCCGCCGGCATAGTCGCAGAAAAGAGTAATTTTTGCACTTCGTCCGGAACTTCCGTCAAAATAAACTCAATATCTTCCTGAAATCCCATTTTCAGCATTTCCATCGGCTTCATCTAAAATAACGGTATGAACCTCGTTAAAGCGCAACGTTTTCCGCTCCATATGATCCATAATCCGCCCCGGCGTGCCGACGATTACCTGCACGCCCGTTTTTAGCGCCATAATCTGCTTATAAATCGGCTCGCCGCCATACACCAGCAAAACCTAATATTATGAGAAAAGCTCAAAAAGCTTTCTAATTTCTCCTGCTACCTGCACCGCTAATTCTCTGGTCGGGCATAAAATAAGTACTTACGGTTTTGATAAATTTCATCAATCTTATCCAGCACCGGAATCGAAAACGCCGCCGTCTTGCCGGTACCGGTCTGAGAGCGAGCAATCACATCGCCCCCGGCAGTAATCATAGGAATTACCGCCTCTTGAATCGGTGTCGCTTCCTCATATCCCATTTTCCTCAATCGCTCGCAACAGTTTCGGATTCGTTACCAATTCGCGAAAATTCATAGCTTGCCCCCATTATTCTTCGTCCTCAGTGTTTTAGGATCAAATGAATATCCCTTGACGGCATAACCGTTGAAATCGCATCGTCATATGAGTCATGCTTGCCGTCTGCCTCTAAAATCACAATGTAATTGTCAAAGCCCTTGACATAGCCTTTCATTTGAAAACCATTGGTCAGATACAAAACAACCGAGTCCTTTCGACCTGATTCAAAAATATATCCTGTAAATTAACTGCTTTATTCATTCTTTTTCTCTGTCTTGTCGTCTATCTGGTTAATAATTGCATTAAAGCCTCCGTAATCTTTTGTGATCTATCCCTGCTCTCAAAAGCAAAGTATTTCGCCGGAAACGCTTTTGCTGTTCTGTTCGGGCGAACATTCTGCAAAAGCTTTTCTCTTTTCGGCACTTGCTTTTACAATTTGCCTCGTAATCCCGCCTACAGCACACCCTAAAAATGTTTTTGTCAAACATGAGAAGATGGAAGACTTGCATAATCTCTCTTTATTTTTCATCACATATTTGCGGATAGTCAAATGCATAATCATTTAATTATCCATTCTACATTTTTCTCGCTTAAAACCATGTAATCTGCCGTTTGGCAAAGTGGCGAGTCCTTTTTCAGCTCCTCAACCCTTTTTCTAAGCTCCAGTCGCCGGATAGATAGTTTAAGATTTCCTTATAGCCAAGACCTTGCATTGCTGTCATTTCCTTGCGATAGCCCTTTGTCATAAACGGCTGTGCTTCCTCAATCAGCCCGGCTTCCAGCATAGCGTCTACTCGTTGCTCAATCCTTTGATACAGCGGCGCCAGATCCATCGTCAAAACATAAAACAGCTCCTGATAACTGCTCTCTTTTCGGCTCTCTCTTTGATTATGCCGGCTAATCGGCTCACCGGTCAGCTCATAATACTCCAGTGCTCGCAGAATTCTCTTGTGATTATTGGCATGAATCTTGGTCGTGGATTCCGGATCAGCGGAGTCAATTCATCGATATAAATATTCATACCCACGCTCGGCGGCAATTTTCCCATTTTTCTCTAATCCGTGTCGGTTTTTGATCTTTCAAAGGCAATATCATAAGAGTGCCTGAATATAAAGCCCGTTCCGCCTACTAAAATGGGAACTTTTTCCGGCAGGCTGCAATGTCGGCGATTGCTTCTTTCGCGACCTGTGAAACTCCCACACGCTAAAGCTTTCTTCCGGTTTCGAATATCCAGCAAATAGTGTTTGGTGCCGCCTGCTCCTCGGCGCTGGCGGCTGAACCAATATCCATACCCCGATAAACCTGCATCGAGTCAGCGAAATAATACTGCCATTTAATTGTTGTACCAACATCACTGCCAGCTTTGTCTTACCTGTTGCCGTAGGGCCGGCGATAATAATCAATGGTTGTTTTGCCATAGCTTCTCCGCTTTCTGTTACAAGATTCGCTTAAACTGCGATCCAGCTCATACCAGTCATTTTAATCAGCGTCGGTCGCCCATGCGGGCAATGATAAGGGTTTTTAGAGTTAAAAGCTCATGGATTAAACCCTCATATTCTTGCCAGCTTAGAGAATCGTTCCCCTTGACCGCCGCCTTGCACGCCATTGTCGCAAGCTCATGGTCAATCGTTTCGGCGCTTAGTTTAAAGTTTTTCTCTTCCATTTGGTCAAGCAAATACAGGAAATCTCTTTTTCATTGCCTGATTAAACAAGTACGGTACCGCTAATTTTGATGGCACCGGTCCCAAACGGCTCTGTTTCAAATCCCAGCCGGTCAAAAAGTGCGCCGCCAAAAAGCTCTGCATTTCTCCGGCGCTTACTTTCCAGCACCAGCGGCTCTAACAGGCTGCTGCGTGTGAATATCGCTGTCATTAAACTGCTTGACAAAGCGTTCATACAATACCTTTTTCATGGGCGGCATGCTGATCGATGATATATAACGCCCCTGAAACTCCACCAGCCAATAAGTATCAAATAGCTGCCCAATCACCTTGTGGCTTTTTGACACTGGCTAAATCAATGAACTCCTGCTCTGCTTCCGGTGCTGAAAAGCGTCATTTGGCTTGGCTCTGCTTGCCAGTCAGCCCGCTCTTTCTCCGGCATCTTGGCAAAATCTTTTGATCCAGCCGCCACAAAGCTTCCGTTCGCTTCCCGCACAAATGCTCCCGTTTCGGTAAAAATCACCTCCACCTTTCGCCTGTACAGGGTAAGGCTCTTCACCGGAAAAATATCGGCGTCCTTCCGACTTGACTGCGGTCTGCTCTTCCGCTTCTTTTTCGCCGATTGATTTCAAACGGCTCCGCTCGAGTTATATCTTTGCTTTTTGTTCCTGATTCGGTTGAAAATGCGGCGCCGCCTTCTACTCCAGCCAGTGCCGGAATCACCTCTTTTTCCGCTAATGCTTGCGCTACTGCCCGCCGCACTGCCTCTTTTACCAGATAGCCATTTTCAAACCGAACTTCGGCTTTTGCGGGTGAACGTTGACATCAAGCTTCGCCGGCTCACTTCAATTTCAAGACCGCAAAGAGAAACTGATCTCGCATCACGCAGCCAAATGCGCCTTCTTCGATGCCCTCCTGAATCCACTTGCTTTTCACATAGCGCCCGTTGACAAAATAAATTCGACTAGCTGCGATTGCCCCGATTTAGCTCCGGCGTCCCAATAAAAGCCGCTGATTTTAACGCCCTTTTCCGAATAGTCTACATCTTTTAATTTTTTGGCGGTTTCCGCACCGAAAATATAGAGAATAGCCGCCCTCAAATCACCGTCGCCATTCGTTTGCGCAACCTTGCCGTCTACAATCAGCTTAAAAGCAATTTGACGATAAAGCCAGCGAAATCCAGCTGCATAAACTCAATCACATAAGAACCTTCCGTTTTTCCGACTTCAAGAACTTTTTACGAGCGGGTGTATTAAAAAGCTCCTTAATCAGCGACGTCGTTCGCTTTCGAGCACCAATTTCTTCAAATGCCGTTTCGCTGACTCCTTCCTGCACCAGCCGGACACCGGTCAAGGGCATCGTCTGTTTTGGTAATCATCTCGCTAATCGCAACTCCGGCAATTGCCGCCAAAAGCCTCGCCCCGAAAGCCAGGCTGCCGATGGAAGATAAATCTTCAATTTTTGCAGCTTGCTGGTAAAATGCCGCCGGAAAGCCATTCGGACTTGCTCTTTCTCAATTCCGCTACCATTGTCAGTTACCGAATCAGTTTCAGACCACCCTCCCTGATTTCCACCGTAATGGCAGTAGCTCCGGCATCAATGGCGTTTTCCACCAACTCTTTCACCACCGATAGCGGGCGTTCCACTACTTCTCCAGCCGCAATCTGATTGACTGTCAGCGCATCTAACTCTCGAGATTTGCTTACTCATTGCTTTCCTTTCTGTTGAACGCTTTGCTCTTGACCGGTTTTGCCGGCGGGTTTGGCTCTATCGGAACACCGTTTTCCTGCTCTAACCTTTTCAGCACTTCCTGCTGATAGGAAAGCTTAAACGCCGACAGCAGGGATAATTCCTGCCGAATCTTTCGGCTATCCGCCCCAAATTGCCGGTTGCCCTGCCCATTCTAACGACTGCTCTACCGTATCTTCCATTTGCGAACGGTAACCCTCCGTCATTTTCGCCCGCTTCGCCTACCTGTGATGGATCAGGTCGCTTCTTTTTGCCGTTCTGCCTATTTGCATAGAATAAACTGCATTCATCGGTTCCGCCACTGCCAAAGTCTTTTTCCCCGTCTAAAAACACCGAATAGTTTTCGCCACTGGCGACAAAAGGGTTTCCTTTCTCCGAATCAGTCGTATCCGCAAAGCCGGCAGAGCATTCCGTTACCATGCCCTATCGGGCAATCGAATCAATATGCCGTCATCTCCATTCCAAATGGCTGATATGCTTCGCCGGCGGCGGCGCGATTTCCGCCGTTACCGCCGCTCACCGAAAACTCCTCGAGCTAACTCTTTGCCGGACTTCTTCCGGTCCGCAATGACCTGCCAGTGCCGGAAACTCCCATAACCCAGCCAATACACCCTTTTTCCCCCGCCGGCAAAAGCATAACTATCTCGTCCTGCTGAATAATTAAAAATCGTTCTTTGCTCAATTTTGCGGCTTTTTCTTTTCTTTTAAGGATAGCGCATGGTTTTCTCCAGCGGCTCTTGCCTGACAAAGTCTGCCAACGGACATTGTCCGCATAAGGGCTGACCATTGGGCAGGCAAATCAACGCCCAATATCCATTACCGCTGTTAAAAATCACCGGCACGATGCTCCGGTAAGTATGCCGCAATTCTATCCCGCGCTGATGTTTCGCCGCTGCCGGCTAAAAATCTTCTTCAGCGCCCAAAAGCCGGCTAAATACCCGAATCAGGTTCCCGTCCAGCCACCTCCTGCCGCTCAAAGGCAATCGGCGCAATCGCCGCCGCTGTATAATCGCCAATGCCTGCTAATGTAAAGCAGCTCGGTTTTTCGTTTCCGGCAAATGTCCGCCATATTCTGCCATCACCTGACCGGTACGCTTTTTCAAAATTACGCACCCGTGAATAATGCCCCAGCCCTTCGCAAGCTTGAGCGAGGGCGTTCTTCTTCACAAGCCGCTAAAGGCGTTAATATCCGGAAGTTCTGCGATGAAGCGGGCAAAAGTATCCGCTACCGCCTCACTCTGGTTTGCTGGAGCATAATCTCCGACAACCAGATATAATAGGGAGTTAGCGGTATCCCGCCATCGCGACTTTCGTTTGTGTCGGTCATAATATGCCAAAAATTGCGAGCAGTTAAGTCAAGTTCCTGCCTTTTGTCTGTCATCTTTCTATCCTTTTTATCGTTCGTTTCTTCGGTTTTCCATTTCATACCGATTTTATTCGCTAATTTTACTGATTTTAATGATTTCAATGATTTCACTGATTTTACTGATTTTACCTATTCCGCCAATTTTCAATTTTTATTTGCAACCCGTCCGGATTTGCCGAGAAAAAGCATCAGCAAATCCTTGTTTCTTTTTCTCTAGCGGGCTTTTGCTGTTACATTATATCATAACTTTGGCGTGAGTGCGAGAAAATCTCACGGATTTTCTCTGCGCATCAGCGCTCATATAACCTGCTCGCAAAAATCCGCTCCCGCATGCCTTGCATGCTGCGCTCTTGTATCCCAGCTCGCACTCACGCTTTTAATGCGCCGCATTATATCCATAACTGTAGCGTGGTGCGAGAAAATCCCACGGATTTTCTCTATTTCCCTACAAGAGCATCGACATAATCCATCTGCTTATAGCGATGAGGCAAGCAGGCACACGCATAATTCGCCCTCAAATTATGCGTGTGCCTGTGCACTCTGTCTATTTTCTTTTGATTCCCCATTATGGCTGGCGCCCAGAAAAAGCGATAAAGCAAAGAACCTGCTTTGATTTGAACATCTCATGCTTTGGCATGATTATATCAAATCACTTTGCAAAAGTCGTCCGCTGGTTGTGGGAATTGGGTTAAACGATTCCTTATAAAAATAATTAGAAAATAATTGAGAGGCGACAAGACGCCTGCTTACTCCCGAAGTTTGCTTTCCGTGCGGCAAGGCTACCGGTGGCTGCTTGCTGTTTTTGCTTTCCGTTCAGGCAGCGCCAGCCTCTACCTGCGGTTTTTGCTTTCCGTTCAGGCAAAGCCGCCCAGCCTCTACCTGCGGTTTTGCTTTCCGTTCAGGCAAGCTGCCCAGCCGCTACCTGCGGCTTTTGCTTTCGTTCAGGCAAGCTGCCAGCCGCTTCCCTGCGGCTTTGCAGCTCCGTTCAGGCAAGCTGCCCGCACCGATAATTCGCTGGTGCGAGATTATCGGTGCGGGCGATCACTAAATAGATAAGCACGCCGGATATGCTGCCGGAAAGCGAGGCTTTCTCGCATATCCAACGTATATCTGCTATCGCCTCGAACGGAAAGCAAAAAGGAAACAGTAGATTCCCCTTTGATTGCCAAATAATATTGAGCTAACGTTTTGACGATTTGGTTTTTGATAAGTCGAAGCGACGGGTTCGACCCACGACCTCTGCGTCCCGAACGCAGCGCTCTGTAAGCTGAGCCACGCTTCGATTGTGCGCTGATTTCTCAGCGACAAATAGTACGTATATAAAGGTTTGACTAATTTGTCAACCTATTTTTATTTTCTTCAAAGAAATTTGAATTATCAGCTCATATCCTTCCGGAAAAAGCTTTATATCGCCATCTCTTTTTCCTCGGATATCCGGCTTTTCTCTTCTTGGATAGCTACTTGTGCGAAATACAGGGGCAGAATGATGGTTTTCGCTCAGCGGTACTTTCCTGCCGGTAGCCGGATTTCTCCGGCAAAATCATCATCTGCCAATAAATCCCACTCCTGACAACGCCACCTTCGTCTTGCGGTATAAGTTTTCCGCTCTCTATTATATCAACAAGCTCCTCGCCCTTACGAAAGATTACGTAAACCCGCTCATTTTCCTTGACTTCAAACTCCATTTCGCTTTCCACCGGTAATATCGCACCGGCGTCTTCTTTCCTTTTGCCGAAGCACTTCTTCATGGATATCCCACTGGTTTGACCCGTTTGCATATTCGGCTTTTTGAAAATGCCAGTACCAACCAGTGAATGCTAGCCCGAACAGCAGGCATGCTAACTCCTAAAAAGATACTTTCCTATCTTTTTATTCATTGAGTTTTTCACCTCCAGTTTTTGGCTTAGAAATATAAATCAGTACATAAAAGCAAAGCCGACGCCGCATACACTCCGGCTAAGTAATGGTACAAAAAGGAGCCGGTCAGAAACAAGATGTTAATGTTTGCCACAAAAGTAAGTAAAAGAGGGCAACCACCAGCAACACCATGCCGGTCGTTATCTGCCAGCCGTAGCGCCAGCCCAGTATACTGAAAAAGAAATCACCAGCATCAGCAGCAAGCTGCGAGCCGATTATGAGAAGGATTGCCGCTACCATCGCTCCGATATTTGCTGCCGGGGCAATCGTTAGCCATGGCACAAAATCCGCCAGTTTCCTTGCCGCCTCCGCTCAAAACACTTCCTGGGAAAAACAGCAAAGCATTGATTAGAGTATTCAGCAAAACACTAATCCCAAGCATTGTCGACCACAGCCCAAAAGCTCTTCTTGCGTTTCCCAGCCGAAAGAGTCGTCGATATAAAAAGACGGATAAAGTTCTTAATCCCAACTATCGAACCAAATACAATCAAAAGCAGTAAGCGCCATTTGCGGCATCATTATTATAACAATTTCGGTTTTTAATCCCGCTCCATAAGCAAAAGCAGACATCACACTATAAACTATACTGTAGAGTTAGTATCAGGAGTAAAACCATTTTTGATATTCATAATCTTAAACCCGCACTAATTTTCGCTAGCAAACTCATCTTTCTCCTTTCGGCCAGCATCTTAATCATAAGGGTTTGTAAATCCATACCTTGCAGCTCTCCGCCACCGGCTAAAATCCGTTCCTTGCCGTTCGTTTGAGGGCTGATATACATAATAGGTGTTGCGCCCGCCTAAGCTTTCCTTATCCAGCACCTGAAAGCTCTCCTCAACAAAAGCCTGCCAATCCTGCATCGACAGAAAATCACAAAAGCTCTGCGCTTTCAAAGCTTTCTACCTCTTCATTTAACCGCAACCGCCCCTTATCAATAATAATCGCCCGCTCAAAATAACCTTCAATCTCATGATGATATGACTGGAAAATTACCACCGTTTTTCTCCGTCAAAATAATAATGCCGCAAAAATCATATAGCGCTTCTCGGTTAATCGGATCGAAGACCGGTATACGGCTCATCTAACAGCAAAAAGCTGCGGATTCGCCGCCAGCGCCATCACCAAAGCCGGTCATTGTCTGCATACCGGTGAGATGCGCTTAGGATAATATTTTTGGTATCCAGCTCAAAGCGCTCAATCAATTCTTCGGCATACGCCTTGCTCCAGTTCGGGCAGAGGCGGCGGCAATCGCAAACAAATCTTTGATTTTATAATTAAAAATATTGAATATTGTACGCCCGGCTAAAAGCAATATCTGTGCCTGCTTTCATCCGGTCGCTGTTAATCGTAACTTCTCCTTCGGTGGGGAAAAAGCAAGCCGCTTATCAGCTTCAGCAAGGTAGTCTTACCGGCACCGTTACGCCCAATCAGGCCGTATATCTTGCCCTTTTCCAGCGATAGGGTTCATATGATCCAGTGCCACCGTTTCGTCAAACCGTTTTGTCAGTTCGTTTTATTTCTACAATATAGGGACTGATTCATATTATGCGTTTCCTCCTTCTTCGCTTTTTCAATCAGCGCCATCACCTGTGCCTTGGTAAATCCCAGCTTTTTCCTTCCTCTAATAATTTAACCACGAAATCTTGCAGAAATGCCTGTCGGCGCATTTGAATAATCCGGTCAACCGCCCCCGACTGATAAACATACCGATTCCTCTTTTTATACAAAATATTTTCATTTGCCAGTAGCTCCAGCCCTTTTTCGTGCCGTTGCCGGATTGATTTTGTAATAATCCGCCAGCTGATTCATTGACGGTGCCTGAGCTTCTTCCGTCAGCTCCCCGTTTAATATCATATCTTCAATTTCATTGGCGATTTGCTGATAAATCGGAATCGTCAATTTTTCATCAATCAAAGCATTCCCTCCTTCCCTTTCAGCTTAGTTAAAGTTCATTTTTAGCGGCAAATTAAGCATTAAACATAACTTTTTCACTTTTAAACGCCTTGGCGGTAGCAACCACCAGCAGGATAATCGTAATCAGAAAACCACGCTCGTCAGCAAAAGCTGCGGTAAGGTCAGATTCAAAGTTAAGTGCCGATTTTAGGGGCAAAAAATATTGCCCGCTACCGGAATAACAAAGATATAAAGTCCGGTCTTGCCAAAGGGAAAACATAGCGGTAAAAGGCGACATCATCACTATCATATAGGCAGGGGTGATATGGGTTCCCGCCTCCTTTACCGTTCGGGAAAGAACGGATATCAAGCAAATCATACCGACAAAAATACCGACCTCCAGCACCAGAATGAGTCGTGCAAATAATCCGTCACCGTACATCAGCTTCCCGCCACATCGCCGGAAAGTGCCCGTAAGCTTCGGGAAGGTCGCTACTGAAAGGGCTACTACCGATGTCAGCGTACTGATAATCGCCAAAATCCCTAAGCTAATCATTTTGCCCAAAGCAATCGTGTTGCGCTAACCGGCGTCAATAGGACGCCGCCATCGTCCCTCTTTCCTTTTCGCCGGCAATGGTTTCTACACCAATTCCCATCGCACTGGCAAACAGCATAATCGACAGCATCATTGGCAAAAATCTGCGATACGCCAACGCCGGACGATTTCTTTTCATTCTTAATCTCATATTCCTCCGGCTTCTGTCCAAAGTCCTGGTTGGTAGTAAAAGCCGTAATCTTTTTCAAATCGCTAAATCTTTGCCCTGAGCAAAAGCATCCTGATAGCTTTTTGGGGAGATCGGTCTGCAGCTCCTTATTTACCCGCAGCCGAGTAATCTTCCGTCAGATTATAATAAATATGTACATCCGGCGTTGCCTGCTGCTCATATGCCGCTACCTTTTCGCCAAAAATCAGCCGGAAACTCAATAGTGCGTCCATATCGCAGTCTTTTGACCATTTCTTTTGAGCTCCTCGCTGATTTGGGTGTCACTAGCTCAGCTCATACTTGTCTTTTTCTGCATAGCCTTCCCAAAAGCTCCGAAATGTTTCCGGCTCCCGAATAACAGCCACTTTGAGCGATGCGTCTGAATATCGTTAAGACGATTGCCTGCCAAATCCCATCAAATTATACATTAAAAAGATGCTCACGCCGGTAATAAAAATACGGAAAATATCATTCTCCGGTCCGAAAAATGCGCATCAGTTCTTTTCGATAATTGTTTTTCAACATTTTATTTATCTTCCTTTCCGTAGATCAAATACATTTTTGAGCGTCCTCTAAGTCCGCACTTTGCCAGCGTTCCAATATTTCCGGAACGTGTTCCGTCCTCAATTTTTGCCCTGAATGATGATGGCTGCCGGTCGCAAATCTTTTTCCGCTACCCCCATAATATGCGTGGAAATAATAATGGTCTTGCCTCTTGCCCCTGACTCCTGCAAATAATCGGTAACAGCTCTGGCAGTAATGATATCCAGTCCATTGGTCGGCTCATCAAAAATAATCAGCTCCGGATCGTGAATAATACAAACCGCAATTGCCAGTTTTTGTTTTCATACCTGTGGAAACTCTTCATTTTTTGTTTTGTATTCATTGATTTGAAAATAAGTAAACAGCTCCTCTTTGCGCTGTTCAATTCTTTCTTTGCTCATGCCCGTAAACGTCCCGAAAAACTCAAACATGTATTCTACGGTAAAATGCTCGTCCGGTTTGATTTCATTGGTTGAAAGCCTATCATGCTTCTGATTTTATCGGGCTCTTTCACCACATCAATACCATCAACCCTAATTTCTCCCTCGGTCGGAACTAAAGAGTGTGGCAATGCTGCGCAGAGTTGTCGTTTTGCCGGCGCCATTTGGCCCCAACAAGCCAAAAATCTCGCATGCTTTTCGCCTGAAAGCTGATACTGATTTGCCGCTACTCTGTTGTGTTCATCGGTTCGCATTTCTTTTCTCTGCTTTTGGGTGAAGCTTATATATCTTGGTAAAATCTTTTTACTTCTAACATCATGTTCTCCTTTCTGATACCGCTTTCCCGCCAAATACTGCGGCGGCGGATATGCTATCCTCCTCAGAAACAAGATCTTATCTTCATTTCTTAATGTTAATCGGTTCATTACTGTGTAATTAACTATATATCATTTCATAGAAAAATGTCAAGCTGATTTTGAATTTCCGTTTTCTATTATGCCACTTTCTAAAAGAAAATTAAGCAATAGGCACCAGTTTCCTATTTACCGTCACCATTTTTCTCAATTTCACAATCTGCTCCGCCCTATGATTTTTAGATTTCACAAATTGCGGACGACTTTTTTGTTTTGCTAAAAATAGTTGTAGAGAGCAGAATATTTTTAGTATAATGGAAGGAGGAGATAATGGTGAGAGTAAGGTAAATGTATAGAACAAAACCAGCCATTTTAACTATTTACTCATGATTTTTAATTTTTCTTGCTATTTCCTGCTGATATTATGAAGTTATGTAGACTGGCGCATGAGGTGGGAAAATGGCAAGATGTCACAATCCTGAAAACTACGACATTCGGAAATAGTAAGCTCATGCCGTCAACAAATCAAGACGTAGTAAATCAAATTTACAGAAAGTTCGTGTTAAGATTGACGGACAGGTAAAAAGAATGTATGTTTCAACGACGCATTACGTTTCCGGCTTTGGTAGAGGTACCAGGCGCCAAAACAGTCGAGCCAGCCTTTGCCTTGGCCAAGGTTTAGCGGGTTTCTCGTGTGAGTGTTCGGCATTGCATTTCAGCTATGCTGCATCTCACAGATTCCGCTACATTCGACCGGCTATCAGCGAACCGGCCAGATGTAAATTCCTCTCTTCTTGACTCTCAGCGTGTCTGAAAATCGTCGGGATGAGATTACTCTCCTCGTCATATTGATGAAAAACACACGCAATACCGAGGTCTCATCGGCATTGAGTTCCACATAAAATACGTATCCTCACAGCTTGGTTCTCCTGACGTCCACAGCTGTTCTACCTCGGCAGAACTTTCAGCGGAAAAACATTCTTTCGACTCCATTCAAAGCTCAAACCGTCCCATAGAGGCAATAATAAATAGGTTTGTTTCTGATCGCCGGTCGCCTCAGAAATTCTTTTACAATCTTCACGTTGGCTAACTCCTCTGCACTCGGATTGACTAGCACTGCGCAAGCCGCTCCCATAATTTCTCTCAGACGGTATCGTCCGGTTCGCTGTCAGAACAGTACAATCTCAATAAGACTCTCCGTATCCGTCCTGCACCAGCAGATTGAGAGGGTTATCTTCATCTAATATGAGCGCTAATCTCCCTCCACTAAAAGTCTGCAAGTCTGTATTTCCTGCTCGGCATGCAAACCCTCTTATCCTGCTACCCCTCTTGAATGGCGATTGCCCGCCAATAAGCTTTCCGCTCACCGGCAAACAACTGCTCTGCCTCCTGCCAGTCTATTCCGACTCTTGCAGCAGCCTCATCCATCGTCAGCCGTCTTCCAGTCGTAACCTCAAAATTATAAGAAAAATAATGCGTTCCGTTTCCTGACCGTTATCCGCGGAATGAGAACCGATAGAATATCTTTTTCAGCCACGACTGATAGAGTAATCCGCAGTTTTCGCAGCCTGGGCACTATCCTTTGTCAGCTCTTGCAATTTTGCCCAGATCATCCCGTTGGCTGCCGTAACGGCATCCGAGTCTTAGTATCGGCGCTTACCCAGTTTCTATTGCCATTAAAATACGTGGGACGAATGTACTCTTCCTGTTCTTCCTCTGCTCGCCTGTTTCGTTCAATTTCCGCCTCCATCATCGATGCACTGTCCACTTCCTCTCCCGCTTGTCTTCCGTTTCGGGCATACTTCGCTCTTTTGAGTGCGAAACTGCCATCTTCTGCTATGGAAAGCTGTCTCCGTTTCCTCTGTCGACACTGCACACTTTCCTTCGGCTCAGAAACAGTGCCCTTCTTCTCCATGCGCTAAACCGGTCAAGGCAACAAAAAGAGCATAGCCACAAAAAGCTCTTGCTCCGTCTAAGCCAAACCCTTTCTCTTTTCGCCCTTGCCGGCTGATTATCCGCATTTCTTTTTCCTTTCCGCTTTTCCCATTCTCTGTGCTTTCTTTGCAGTCGCTCTCTCTGCCCTAAAAAGCCCGATTTTATCTTCTTATTTTCATCATAGCTTTTCGTTTGCTTGTCAATGCCGGGCGGTAATTCCTAATCGAGCTTTCATGGAATCCTAATGAAAAGCCATTAAAAACCAGTTCTGATAGCATTTGCCATCAAAACCAGCTCCCCGTTTCTTTTAGAGTGCTGCTTTGGCTGTTTCAACCAATGAAGCAAAACCTTGACTGTCGATTGACTGCCATTTCAGTCAACATTTTTCTGTTCATTTCAATGCCAGCCAACTTCAGGCCATCGCATAAACTTGGGTAGCTCAAAGCCACTGAGTCTGCTGCGTTAACTACGAGCAATCCGCAATTGACCGGAAATCCGTTTCCGCATTTTTCTGCCGTAGCATATACGCCTGCTTTCTTCAACCGCTTGTTTTGCAGTTCTAAATTAGCGACTTCTTGCGCCTAGTAGCCCTTGCTAATTTCATTATTCTCTTGCGTCTTTTTCTGGTGACATCGCACCTTTTACTCTGCCATTCTGGTTTCCTCCTATAAAAGTATGGTAATAATCTCTTTAATTCTCTTTGCTGATCGACTTCCGAAGCAACAACGTTCTTTCTCAAATTACGCTTTCTTTCTCGGGCTCTTCTTTTCCAGAATATGGCTGGTACAAAAGCTTGGCTTACTCTCGACTTGCAGTTCCTGTTTTCTTAAATCTCTTTGCTGCCACTATGTGTTTTTAATCTTGGCATAATGATAACCTCCTTTTTCTGATAGTTTCACTTTATCTTCTTGGGCATCAAAACCATAACCATATTTTTGCCCTCAAGCTTCGGTTGGCTTTCAGATGTCAGCAATCTCCTCTAATTTCGCATGAAAGCGTCATTAATATCTCTCGCCAGATTCGGTATGTGCCATTTCACGTCACGAAAACGAACAACCACTTTACTTTGTCGCCATTGTTTTAGAACTTGAGTCGCCATATTCATTTTGAGTATTGATATCGTGATCTTTCAATATTCGGTGACAGGCGAATTCTTTGACGCTGATTACGGTTTGTTTCTTACGGTTTTCCTTTTCCCTTAGCCTGTTCGTAGCGATATTTGCCGTAATCAATGATTTTTCGCATACAGGCGAGGGTTGCTTTCGGAGCAATCTTAATCAGTCCAAGTCGCCTCTTTTGGCTAACATTTGAGCCTCTTTGGAAGACATAATGACTAACTGCTCTCCGTCCTCGCCGATAGCTCTTACTTCCTTATCCCTGATTTGTTCGTTAATAATGTGTTCGCTAATGGTAAGCACCTCCTGTTTTGATTTGATTTTTCCCGCAAAAGAGATCTCTATCCTCTCATATGCTCTCAAAAACTTCCTTAATAAAATAAAAAGCCAGAATCTATGAACCCAAAGCACGCCTTTGTCCTTAGGTGAGAGGAATATCTCTGCTTCTTGCTTTTGATATCTTATCAGATTCGTTTCGTTTTGTCAAGCTGTTTTTCTATTTCTGCCTTTTTCAGCCAAAAACCAACAAATGCTGCACCCTAAGCAAAAAAGGCAAAAGGAGCTCAGCAGGAATACCGGCAGTTTTGGGTAACTCCGGTGCACCAAAAGCAACAGTGTTTTCTTTTATTTCTTCTGCGGCAACCATTTTTCCGAAACTGTTGCCGGGGTATTTTGTGTTTCGGTAACTACCCCCTCCGGTATCTGATTTTCTGTCAATACCTCTGTTCCGGTGGTAGTGTCATCCTCTTTTTCATTTCCGGTCGCTTTTATTTCTTCTTTTTGCTTGCCGCATAGGTATCTATCGGTCTCGTTTCCGTTTCTGCTGCCGGAACATACGGTAGTCAAAGCAGGTACCGAAGCATTCGGATTCCGGGCTGCTGCGGTCGTTCAGCTGCAGCTGACTCGATTCAGGCTGCTGCGGATCGCTTAGGCGCGGCTGACTCGGATTCGGCTGCTGCGGATCACTCGGCGCGGCTGACTCAGATTCGGCTGCTGCGGATCGCCGCGCTGCGGCGGCTCGGATTCAGGCTGCGCGGATCGCTTGGCTGCGGCTGACCCGGTTCGCTGTTGCGGGTCGCTCGGCGCGGCTGACTCGATTCAGGCTGCGCGGATCGCTTAGGCTGCGGCTGACTCGGATTCAGCTGCTGCGGATCAGCTTGCTGTGGCTGACGGATTCGGCTGCCGGATCGCTCGGTGCGGCTGACTCGGATTCGGCTGCGCGGGTCGCTCAGTGACTCGGATTCGGTACTGCGGATCGACTCGGCGCAGCTGACTCGGATTCGGTCTGCGCGGGTCGCTGGGCTGCGGCTGACTCAGATTCGGGCTGCTGCGGATCGCTCGGCTGCGGCTGACTCGGATTCGGCTGCTGCGGGTCGCTCGGCGCGGCTGACTCAGTTCGAGCTGCTGCGGGTCGCTCGGTTGCGGCTGACCCGGATTCAGGCTGCTTTGGGTCGCTCGGGCGGCTGCCTGGATTCGATCTGCTGCGGATCGTCAGGTGCGGCTGACCCGGATTCGGCTGCTGCGGGTCGCTCATTGCGGCTGACTCGGGTATGATTTTTAGCGGCTCAAACTTCTTTTTCCGATTTAAAGGTATTTAAAGCTATATTTTTCTCATTCGGATAAGTTAAAGTTAAAAACTGCTCCTTCTGCCGGTTCAAATAAATATAAATCGCCATTCTCTAAATAATACCTTTTTGGGATTGTTCAATGAGAATACTTGAAAATTTCCTTTCTCATACGCTTCACCATTGATTTCGATTCCTGCACTTCTCCGGCCTTTGGTGCCGGTGAAACCTCAACAACAATCAGAAACACTTTTACTTTCAAAAGTAATTTCCGGTTCTGTCGGTTCTGTCGTTTCCTCCGGTTTCAGAATCTTCGGTTTTGACAACAAACTTCACACTTTTTATCATGGATTCCAAACATTCCCGTCCGGATTGTTAATTTTCGCTTGCAAATAACCTTGAGCGGTAATCAAATTGACAATATCGTCTTTCTTTAATTTTGATATATAAACCTTCGGCTCCAGAAAACCCGCATCGGGCATATAGTATTTTTCCCCTGACTCAACGCCGATTTTTCTGAAGCTTTCGATACTCCTCTTCGTTGACCGTTACACCGGTTACCTTTTTGCCATTCAGCCATATTTCGCAGTTCAAAGTACAGAATATTGAAATGACGAACTGCGCTTCTAAGCCCGATTTCATCATTCTGTGCATGCGCGGAATGCTTTGCAGAATAATTGTACCAATAAGCCATGGTATGACCATCATTCTCGATCGCTTTTTCAAGATCAATCCTCCTAGTAAATAAAGTTCGCTCCTACTAACTCATTATAAACAACCGCCCCTTTGTCAATATTCGTTGTCTCAATTTCTCATCAAGTCCCAATATTTAATGCTTTTTAATATATTTCTCTTTCTTCTCACTGTTTCAGAGATATTGGCAGCCAATGAAACTGCAAATTACCTCTGTTTTTCGTCAACCGATTTCAACAATTTCCTCTATTTCTTCTCCCGCTGTTTCTATCAATTTGTCTATCAACTCTCCCAGCTGTGGAATATCGGCGCTTTTTAACAGGATAGAACCACCTCTGTCTTTATTCCGCAACTGAATATCATAGCCAGTAATACTTGCCTTTAACAAATAAGGAATTAACCTGAAACGGTTCAATAGGCTGCTATCTCACTGAATTGTTTTTCTTTCTTATTTCGACGCAGAACAAGCCCATGTTCATACAGGCGCACTTCGCTCCATAAATCCAACTCCGTCAGCAAAAATCAAACCGGCCCCCTTCGCCGTATAGAGCAAACTGCCAGAACATCTGCCGGCAACCGACCGGGCGAAAAGCAATAGACTTCAAAAGTATATTTCGGCCCTTAGGGGGCGGATTTGCATCTTACGCAGAAAAAGAAACCCAAAGCCCAACAATAAGACTCCATATAAAAGTTTTATTTCTATTGATTCCATTTTTTTAGCCATTCCTCCCTCAAAAATCAATTCACGCTACCTACGTAGAAAAAGCCCGACTCAAAATCACTGGTTTCTTGCCACTTGCGTTTTCCCCCAACATTAGTAATTTTTCGATTGAGCTTTCGGGCTTTGTTAAAATCAATTAATTCAGTAAATCCCGCAAAAACTGGCCGGTATACGAATTCTTGACCTTCGCCACTTCTTCCGGCGTACCTTTTGCTACCACTGTACCGCCACGATTGCCGCCCTCCGGTCCGATATCAATGATATAATCGGAAGTCTTAGCTGATATCCAGATTATGCTCAATGACCACCACGGAATTGCCTTGATCGACTAAACGCCGCAAAATACTGACCAATTTATTGACATCATCAAAGTGCAGTCCGTTGTCGGCTCATCTAAAATATAGAGTGTTTTTGCCGGTGGGGCGCTTTGACAGCTCCGTTGCCAGCTTCACCCGCTGCGCCTCGCCGCCGGATAATGTAGTCGAAGACTGTCCTAACTTAATACAGCTTAAACCCACATCATAGAGCGTCTGCATCTTTGCGCTGAATGGACGGGATATTTTCAAAAAGCTCAATGCTTCTTCTACTGTCATATTCAGCACATCGAAATATTCTTTCCCTATGGCGAACTTCCAGCGTTTCCCGATTATAGCGAGCGCCGCCGCAAACCTCACGCAGGGCACATAAATATCCGGTAAAAAGTGCATTTTCAATCGTAATAATACCGTCGCCGCTACACGCCTCACACCTGCCTTTGACATTAAAGCTGAATCTTCGCTTTTTATAGCCTCGCATCTTGGCGTCATTGGTTTCGGCAAACAGATCCCGAATCGCATCAAAAACACCCGTATAGGTAGCGGAGTTTGATCTTGGCGTCCTGCCGATGGGTGACTGATCGATGAGCAATCACCTTGTCCAAATGCTCCAGTCCCAAAATATCCTTATGGGCTCGAGCTTAGCTTTGGCATCGGTTTTGAGTCCCGAGCCAAACGCTTATAGATCTCATTGACTGAAGGACGAGTTTGCGGAACCGGATACTCCGTTACGCAGGTTTGAACCCCCAGCGGAATCGCCACATCAATATTTTTCAGATTGTTTTCCCGCCGCCCCCACAATCGTCAGCCAGCGGTCATCGGGCTTACGGCGGGTCGGTACAGCAATTTCAATTTTCTTCTCAAATACGCGCACCGGTGATGGATTTTTGCATTTCAATTCCTTTCGGCGCTCCGGCATAAACCACCTCTCCGCCATGCACTCCTGCTCCCGGACCGATATCGACAATAAAATCCGACTCTGACGATGGTTTCTTCATCATGCTCTACTACAATCAGCTGTATTGCCCAAATCCCGCAAATGCTTGAGAGTTGCCAACGACCTTTTTATTATCTCTTTTGGTGCAGACCACTGGACGGTTCGTCCAAAAATATACAAAACGCCCATTAAGCCGGATCCGATTTGTGTCGCCAGTCTGAATCGCTGTGCCTCCCCGCCGGAAAGCGTCCCTGCCGAGCGGGAAAGCGTCAGATAATCAGTCCGACATCAACCAAAAAGTCAATCCGAGCAGTAATCTCCTTTGCAAAATCCGCATCACGATCAGCTTTTTCCCGATCGTTTAAGTCCAAGCTTTTCACATACTTTTTGAATCTCGACAATCGAATCATTCATCAGCTCGGCAATATTTTTGCTGCCGACTCGCACCGATAGTGCCGCCTCGTTTAATCTTTGCGCCATGACAAGCCGTACAGTCGTAGTTCGTCATCAGCGATTCATACTCCTGCTTGGCATATTCGGATGAGGTTTCCCCGATAGCGCCGTTCCAAAATCGGAATAATCCCTCAAAAACAGTATGATAAACGCCCTCGTCCGCTTCGGTTTTCATAGAAATCTCCAACGTGTCCTCGCCGCTCCCATAAAAAGCAAATCCTTAATTTTCTGCGGATAATCGGCAAACGGAGTATCCAATGAAAAATGATATTTTTGCCAATGCCTCATACAAGCGACGAGTATGGCTCTGTTCATGGGTTCCCATTTGCCCCAACACCTGAATTGCTCCTCCATGAATGCTTTTTGCTGGTATCCGGAATAATCAACTCCGGATCAAATTCCCATCTTAAAAACCCAAAACCATGACATTCCTTACACGCTCCAAAAGGATTGTTAAAGGAAAAATAGGCGTGGCTCAAGCTCCGGCATACTGATATCATCATCGATGCAAGCAAAGTTTTTGGCTATATGTGGTGATTTTATCGCCTTGGTCAACTTCTAATAACCCGCCGCTTAGTTTCATCACCGTTTCGATAGAATCCGTCAGCCGTTTTTCAATCCCCGGTTTCATAATCAGCCCGATCAACTACGATGGAAATGCTATGTTTTTATCCAGCGTAATTTCCTCGGACAGCTCATGCATTTGTCCATCAATCAGCACCCGCACATAACCGCTTCTTTTTCGCCTGTTCCAGCACCTTTTCATGCTGCCCCTTACGGCCCCTGACAATCGGCGCTAAAAGCTGGAATTCTGGTTTTTCCGGCAGCGTCATAATCCCAGATCAACAATCTGATCAATCGTTTGCCGAGAAATCGGCTACGCACTTCGGACAATATACTTGCCTAATTCTGGCATAAAGCGTCGAAAATAATCACCATTTCTGTCACCGTTCCCACCGTGGAGCGGGGTTTTTGACGTAGTTTTCTGATCAATGGAAATCGCCGGACTAAGCCCCTCAATGCTTTCCATCATCGGGCTTTTCCATTTGCCCCAAAAACTGCCGAGAATAAGAGGACAGCGACTCCATATAACGCCTTTGCCCCTCGGCACCGATCGTATCGAACGCCAGCGAGGTTTTGCCCGATCCCGATAATCCGGTAAAAACAACCAGCTTATCTCGTGGCACTGCCAAACTGATATAGATTATTTTCCTTTGTCTCCATTAATTTTTATTTCATTTTTGACACAATGTTCTCCTTTTATCAGCCCAAACGGCTCTTTTTATTTCCACAATCTCATCTCGAATTCGGGCTGCCCTCTTCAAAATTCAGATCATCAGAGGCTCGTTTCATAGGCTTTTCGTCAGTTTCAGCAAATGCGCCTCCAACTCCTTGGCGGACATCGACTCGACATCTTTTATCCAAAGTATATTTTGCCTTCGGTTCAGCTGCCTTCGACACGCTAATCAAATCCCTAACTGCCTTTGCGAACCGATTGCGGAGTAATCCCATGCTCCTCATTATACGCCTTTTGCAAGCTCCGCCGCCGCTCAGTTTCTTTCATCGCCCGCTCCATAGAACCGGTAATCGTATCGGCATACGATGATGACATGCCCGTCCACGTTTCGAGCCGCTCTGCCAATGGTCTGAATCAACGAAGTTTCCGAACGCAAAAACCTTCCTTATCCGCATCTAAAATGGCAATCAGGACACCTCCGGAATGTCTAACCCCTCCCGCAGCAAATTGATGCCAACCAGCACATCAAACACATTCATGCGCAAATCCCTGTACAATCTCTACCCGCTCTAAGGTTTGAATATCGGAATATAAATAACGCACCCGCACGCCCGCCTCTTTTTAGGAAAGTCGGTCAGGGTTTTCCGCCATTTTCTTCGTCAGCGTGGTAACCAATGCCTTACCGCCCGCCGCAATCGTTTTTGCAGCTCATTTAACAAATCATCAATCTGCCCGTCAATCTTACGCACATCAATTTTCGGATCCAATAATCCGGTCGGACGAATAATCTGCTCGGCAAAATTTCTTCCCGCTCTCGCTCATATTTTGCCGGTGTCGCCGATACATAGCGCCTTACCAATCATTTTTCAAACTCGCCAAAGTTCAGCGGCCGGTTATCCAGCGCCGACTGGCAAGCGAAAACCATACTCTACCAGTGTGAGTTTTGCGAGAACGGTCGCCGGCATACATCGCTCCCAGCTGCGGAATCGTCATATGCGACTCATCGACAATCAGTAAAAAAATCATCCGGAAAAATAGTCCAGCAAGATTGCAGCTTGGCTCCTGGCGGGTTTCCCGCCAGCACCCGAGAATAGTTTTCAATTCCTGAGCAAAAAGCCGGTTTCTTTGAGCATTTCAACATCAAAGCGGGTTCTTTCCTTAATCCACGCGCCTCAATCAATTGTCATGTGGCTTTAAAATAAGCAATTCTTTCTTCCAGCTCCCGCTCAATTTCACGATTGCTTTTTCCATTTTATCCGGCGGAATCACATAATGCGACGCCGGAAAAATAGCAACGTCGGCTTAGCTCACAGTAACATCTCGCCGGTCAGCGAGTTGATTTCGCTGATACGTCTCAATCTCATCACCAAAAACTCCACTCGAGATCGCATTTTCACTTGATCCTGCCGGAAAAATCTCCACCACATCACCCCGCACCCGGAAAGTTCGTCCGGTTAAAAATCCAAATCATTGCGGGTATACTGAATATCAATCAGCTTGCGCAGCAACTCGTCCCGCTCTTTTTCAATTCCGGGACGGGTGAAATCACCATTTGCTGATAATCAATCGGCGAACCCAAACCGTAGATACACGACACCGAAGCTACGATAATAACGTCCCGTCGTTCACTAAGCGCCGCCGTCGCCGAGTGGCGCAGTTTATCAATTTCATCGTTAATTGACGAGATCCTTTTCAATATAGGTATCCGAGGATCGGCGCATATGCCTCCGGCTGATAATAGTCATAGTGGGATACGAAATATTCAACGGCATTTTCGGAAAAGTCCTGAAACTCGCTATACAGCTGTGCACGCCAGTGTTTTGGTGTGCGCAATCACCAGCGTCGGCGCATTCAGCCGCTCTATCACGTTCGCCATCGTAAAGGTCTTGCCGGAACCGGATTTACGCCCAAAAGGATGCCGTTCTTTTCCTGCCTGATATCCCTTTACCAGTGTATCAATCGCCTGCGGCTGATCACCGGTCGGCTGAAAGTCGGAATGTAACCCATGCTCCATTGCTTTCTCCTTTGCGCATTCATTTTCTTGCCTGCCTATCATGCACAAAGAAACAAAAGTACAGGCGGCGAATGTCTTTGTCTCTGCACTGCAGTGTTTCTGAGGACGTTTGGACCGTGTCCGCCTCATCTCGTTCCTTCCGCTCTCGCTCTTTCTCCACTTCTTTAAGGAATAGCCTTGGCTCTCTCACTCAATCTACCCTACTTTAGCTTTTCCTTTTACTATTTCACGCTTTTTGTAGCTGATTGTCCTTTTTCTGATCAGCAGACCGGCTGAGCTTTCCAGACTTTTTCAGTATTTTCGCGGGTTTCCAGCTCGACGGTAACATCCGGCTCAATGCCTTGCTATGAATATACTCGCCGTTTTGGCGTGGTATTTGGCACTGTTACCTTAAGTGCCGATCCATCGGCAAGCGGAAATAATGTTTTTGTACTAAGCCCTTGCCAAACGTAGTCGTACCGACAATCGTTGCCACACCATGGTCTTTGAGAACTCCCGCAAAATCTCGGATGCGAGGCGCTCGCCCTTATTGACGAGTGCAGCAATCCGGCATATCTAACTCTGCCGAATCTGACTGCCGAAAAAATCCTCGGTTGCCGTTTATCCTCAATATGAACAACTAAAACTTTTGAGATGATTTCATCGGCAATATCCACCGCAGTCTCCAAATATCCGCCGGGATTGCCCCGCAGGTCAAGCACCAGCCCCTTCATCCTGCCGTTTTCGGGTTCGTTAACTCTTTTTGAACTGATCGCTGTCCGAGACATCAAAAGCCGTAAATAGAGCTAATATAACCGATTTGATCCTCTAACATTTTAGCAGCGGTGTCGGAATCTCAATGGTATCCCGAACAATCAGGATTTCTAAGATGGTTGCTTATCATTCGTTTTTCTTTGAATGGTCAGCTTTTACTTCGGTCCCTGCCCCGAATCCGTTTTGGCAATTTCTATCAGACATCGCCGTAGTATCCTCACCGTTAACCGCTAAAACAATATCGCCGGTCCTTAGCCCCGCCTTTTCTGCCGGGGGAGTCTGCTTATAGGGCGAAACAATCATCACCAGCTTTGTTTCCTGAATGTCTTTGTTGATATCGGCGCACCAATTCCGTCATAGGTTGCCGCCATATCCTGCTCAAACGCCTGATATTCTTCCTTGGTAAAATAACTGCTGGTGTAGGATCGTCGTAAGCAGCTTCCACGTGGGCTTTTCAAAAGCCGATTCGTACGTCTTCTTTTCTTTATCAATCAATATAGCGCTGGTTTTGGTACGCCGACTCACATCCTTTCACCTTGGCTTGAAACCACTTATCCCCTTTGCTTTTCGGTGGGGTCCCGTGCCGGTTGCTGGCTGCAGTTTTCTTCTGTCCGGCGGCCCGATCGAGGAAGATTGCGAGTATTTTCCACTACCACTACTCCCAGCAAAGCGAGATTGCCGCACGATAGAGTTGACAGCACTCCCAATCCATAATATCTTTGCTTTCATTTTCTTCTTTCCTTCCTAACACTTTCTTGCTCGGTATTATTCATCGGATTCACCCAAGCGCCCCCGATTTTTAATCCAAAATGCAAATGATTACCGGTTGGAGCGACCGGTGTCTGCCTTCCACCTTAGCCACCACCGTCTGACCTCGCCGACCACTTTCGCTCCGCCACTAAGCTGGAGCGGTGAGCATAGAGCGTAATGACTGTACTGGCCGTTCGCATTTGTCGCCGCCGGTCAATCATAATCTCGTATTGCCGTAGCCATTCATCCACGCCGCATAAATCACCTCTCCGTCCGCCGCCGCCGCATAAATTGCTGCGCGTCTCCGTTCGGCGCACCGATATCGGTACTCATTGGCGCATTGCCCCCAGCTTACGGGTAATCGGATCCACCCGCCCGCCAAACGGCGAGTGGCAATTCTGGTCTGCCCGGGCATCGGCCATTTTAATAATCCGCCTTTTAAACTGCAGTGCGCACTTGCCCTGACTTGTCTTTGCGCTTTCTCCTGTTCAATCGCCGCAATATGCCTCGAACAATTTTTCTGTTGAGCACGCCTCTTCGCGCACGCTCGGCCTTAACTCTCGCTTTTCCAAAATATTCTTTTTCTTATTGGTCGCCTCAATCTGCTTGTGCTTTTTAAGACCCGAATATTTTCAATATCGTTTTTGCAGTAACAAGGTTTGCCTGCGTATGGCGTTCCATTTCGCTCGATGACATGAGTCGCCCTCGGTTTTCTTCAATCTCTTCTCGAATATCCTCTAAGCGCCGGAGCATGGTTTTATCATATTCTACAATTTTATTCAAATATTCCAGTCGATTATAAAATCACCATGGCATTGCTGGTTCCAGCAAAACCGCAATGTGATGCCGTATTGCACACATAACCTTATCCGTTCCTTGAGCCATTTTTATAATAAACATCTTCCTTTTTCCTTGCGCCAATTGCGTCTGCGTTGTTTCAATTTCCGCCTCCTCCGTCGGCCGGTTTTCCAGCTATCGTCCAGCACCTGCTGCGCACTCGTTGACATACTGCTGATCGTATTATTTTAAGATTTCCTGATAAACCATAGAGATTTCTGTTCTTTTGGCTTTCAGTTCCTCATATTCTTTCTTGATTTAGCATGTTGAGTGCTTTTTCTGATTCTGCATATCCTTCAGCGTACTGGTTCCGCTATATTATGCTGGAAAAGCCAGAAAGCAATCAGCAATCCCGCTCGCCAAAACACTCGCTTCAACCTCATTCCTCCTTTCCGGTCCAGCACGCATCGCCATCTCCCTGCGCACCACTGCTCGTCTACGCCGTCATGCAGCCTGATACCGGCTATCCTGTTCATCTCGCTCCGTAGCCCAAAACAGCAGACCTTTTCCATCGCAATGCAGCAGTACCGCGATTTCTTACACATTCAAATACTTTTCCTACCGTAACCCGACTGCCTCAACGTCCAATTCCTGCTCCGGAAAAGAGAGCAATCGGAATCAAGGTTCGTGAGATCCAGTCCCTGCTCAGAAAATGAGATAATCGCTAAAATCACGCATAGCTGATTTGAATCACCGCATCCGGATAAACATAATAAACAAAATCCAGCGGAATACTGGCACCAATTACGCCAATCAAACACTCTATTCCACACTAAAAACGGTCGAATCATCATATTTCTGGCGCAATATATGCAGCATAATCCCACTCTCCTCGTTGCAGAAGCGTTACCGCCAGCCGAATGGTATTAGAAATCAAAAACAGCGCCAGCAAATCAAAAATCGTCAATAAGCCACACTGACCGATAGGTTGCCAGCTTATTCACCGCCTCGACCACATAGGTAACATCTTCTCGTTTCGCACATAGCGGACGATATTTTCTGCCTTTGGCACCTGAACCAAAGTTCACTGTTTGAAAGCTATCCGCCAAAGAAAGTCGCAGACGATGCCGGTTCTGCCAGCGGATTATACTCGCCAGAGCCGGTGAGCAGTTCTTCTCTTTGACCAGTACTGCTCGCCAAAAGCTTTTCCCATGCCTGGTAAGCCGCCGAGGAAATAGGTTCTATCCGGTAAACCTCGGCTCGTTTTCTCAGTTTGGCTTTCCAACTCTAAAATCTCGCTCCTCGGTCGTATTTTTCTCTCGAGTCACTGCCACGCCAATGTCTAAACTCAGTCGTCATAAAATCAACATTGGTCACAACCGTATAAAACAGCCTATTAATAACGAAACACGAGTGACCGCAATTGTCATAATCCGAAATTACCGGACATCCCAGCCATTTTTAACCATATTCTGCAAGCCCTTGGAAAGACTATAGCCCAGTGTGCACTGCAAGCTCATGCCAGTATTATTCACTCCTTTTAGTGTCGTCCCTGACCACTTTGCCGTCCTGAATACGCACCACCTCATGGAATCTCACAATTTCTCGGTCGCCATGTGTGATGACTACCACTGTTGTCTGCAAATTGATATCCTTGAGCAAGCGAATAATCGCCCCACGACCGCTCCGGATCCAAATTGCCGGTCGGCTCGTCCCGCCAGCAAATAAGGCGGGTTATTGGCGATTGCTCTTGCAAGTGCCACCCGCCGCTGCTCCCCACCGGAAAAGCTGATTGGGCTTCTCTCTCATACCCCTTTAAACCGACCATATTCAGCAATGCCGGAACCGTTTTGTGAATCACTCCTCGTGGACGTTTCGGTTGCTTCCAGCGCAAAGTGCTACATTTTCACATCACTGGTCCGATCCCTTGAGGCAGACGTGAAGTCCCTGAAAACACTACGCCTGCTGCACGGACGAAGCTTTCGCATTTATTTTGACGGAGCCCGGCGATATCCACATCTTTCAATATAAATCGATCGCGCCACTGGCCTGCAATTCTTTTCAGCAAGCTTAAACAAGGTCGTTTTGCCCGTTGGTCCGCTGTCGCCGACAATAAAGACAAACTCGCTCGCCCAATCTTTCAAAAGAAACAGATCCAGCGCGCCTTAACCCCACCTGGATGTTCGCTGTTACGCATCTTTCCAGCCCTAATCATTTCGCTGCTCGCCTCGCGGTGAGACTTTATCGTTTCGGCAAAGCATAGCACCGAAACAGAACGGAATGATTCCTTATACATGCATAGCTCAACATAGGAAAACTCGTTTTCGCTGGAGCTTCCCCATTATCAGCGATTTAATACATGCCGTTGTCCTGCGCTACATAGCGCATGGCAGAACAACCATTAGCGCAATGAGCGCATGGCGTCTCTCAAATACTCGCAAACTCAAGGCTACGGTATGCACGATTTATCCGGCCGGTAAACCAAGGTATTGCCGGTGAATATAGAGCGGTCTCCGACACGGTTTGACACATTCAGGCTATTTTCAAAGAACTTGTTAATCGTAGTCAAGGTTTGCTTCGTCAAACCGATCCGGCGATCGGCCATGGAAAAATTCCCATCGATAAACATACGGCACAGCGCCACCGGCGGCTCGATAAATCCGAGCGACCAATGCCCAGAGTTTTCATAGGCGTGACGCATTGTACTCCTGATATCTTGCGACCTCCAGCGACATTTTCGCACCCTTTATAAGACTTGGGCCACGTCCTTAATATCCGATTGACTTCACCGTACGATGGCAACATAGGCTTGACTCATCGCCTCCGGGTTGATCGTATCGAGCATAATCAGAGTCTGCCAAATTGATAACATCCTTGCGGGTATCGGTCGGTTTTAAAGGCTTTGCCAATAATAATATTCTTTTCGTCTACCGCCGTGTAATAAAATCCTGCGATTTCCGGCGAAAAGGCTGGGCTCTTGACTGCACTTCCAGCGAGCTGTTAGTCCATTTCAACTTGGTTTCCACAATCAAAAGCCACCCGAGGCGTGTCGACTTCAATATGCAGCCTTTTGGAGCGATTATAGATGATCCACCAGCAGTAAAGTTGTCCAATAACAAATTTGCAGATAAAATTATCCTTATCAGCGTTCCTCGTACGCCACCAGCAGGTTTTGAATCTGAAAAGACGCAATCTTACCGATTTTCCTCGGCGATCCTCCGCCTCACACCCTTAACCGTAATGATATATATCTCGCCGATGTTTCATCAAACACCTTGAAAATTGCAGCCCTGGCACTTCAACTGGCTTTCTGCCCGCCGAACTGACAAAATCCGTACACGGATTATAATCGGCAAAGGCGTCCACTCTTCTGTCGACGCGATACCCGCCCTTCGGCGTCCGCGATAACCGTCAGATCCATGCGAGTGATCGTTTTGGGTCCCTCAATCGTTGTCTGTGTAGAGTGATTTGATATCATATTTTTCTCCTTACCAGTCCAGCGAACCAATTTTATCAATATATTAAAGCGAACCCTCGCCGTCCGCTTTGCTTACTGTCCTTTCATAACTTTCGTCCCACTTCACATACCGTTATCTGTTCAAATTGTTCCAAAAGCTAACTTTAACGTCATTCCCTTGCCAAGACCGGACCGCCGTCATTCCTGACGGTCAACGTATCCTGCCGTCCTTTCTTTGTTTTCTATTTTCATTATCTCGGCATTCCTGGCGACGCCCACTTTCCTATTGTATAGCATTAGTGCAGAGGAAAGCAGTGCGTGCATTTCCTCTCTTTTCTTCCATAGTTTTGGATTAATTGTACTGCTTTTCCGTATCTTTATCAAAGACATGGATTCTTTTCCAAATCAAATGCCAGCTGGATCTATCTCCGGCTTTGGCAGTCGTTCTCGACCAACCTTAGCGTGGTGTCAAAGTTTTCAATGCTTCGAGTTAAAATCACTTCTACCCCAGCATTTCGGTAACGAGCTGCTTCAAAATTAACAATCGCATCTTTTATTCGACATATAGTTTTCTTCATCGCGGATATCTTTCCGGGACGAATACCGAGGACAACCGTCTTTGCCTTCATATCCGCCGCGATCGCCTTCGACTTTCTGCCGATAAAGAACTGCGTTAGCACCAAACGTCAACTTCGCCCGATGCGGCCTTCCTCGATACAATCGCCTCAATAGGGAGTTCATTTGCGGCGAACCGATGGATCCGGCAACGAACAGGTTCGCCGGCTTGGAGTACAGCGTGGACGGAGAATCGCTTGCTGGATTACGCCGTCTTTCATAACAACAATTCAGTACCCAAAGTCATAGCCTCCAACCTGGTCATGGGTTACATAAATAATCGTGGTTTTGCAATTTCTTACGGAGCTTAGAAATCTCAACCCGCATCTGCACACGCGACTTAGCATCAAGGTTTCGATAACGGTTCGTCCATTAAGAATACCTTCGGTTTCCCGCACGATAGCACGTCCCATTGCTACCGTCTGCCGTTGTCCGCCGGATAACGCTTTCGGCCGACGATCGGGGCGCTTCAATTCCCAGAATCTTCGCTGCTTCCCGAACTCTTCTTTCAATTTCTTCTTTCGGTGTCTTGCGCAATTTCAAATCAAATGCTATATTATCGCCATATACCGTCATATGCGGATACAAAGCATAGTTTTGGAGATACCATGAGCGATATCTCTGTCTTTCGGTTCTACATCGTTTACCAGACGATCGCCGATATAAAGCTCGCCCTCGGTAATTTCTTCCAGACCTGCAATCATACGCAGCGTCGTCGTCTTACCGCAAACCGGACGGACCAACGAAAATAATCCATTCGCTCGTCACCAATTTCCAGATTAAAAATCCGAAACTGCCGTAACATTACCGGAATACACCTTTTTAACACCCTTTAATGATAAGCTTGCCATTAATTACAGCTCCCTTTCTGAGAAATAACTACTTGCCCGAACGATTGCTAATCACTTGCTGATAGCCACATTCCTACTTTTTCAAGTTTCATCGCTAATAATATACCTTAATTTCAAATAATCGACAATGGCTAAAATACCCAAAAATCAGAAATATTTTTCTGTCGAAATACCATCCATCGCCTTTTTCTACAAAGTTTTTCACAAAGCAAACAAATCCTTATGCTTTCAGCCAGATACTGCGGCTGTCAAACAACTCTTTGTTACATGTTTTAGTCATTTTGACATAGTGCCCTCCGCCTTATTCATCTCCGGATGTTCAATAAAAGCCTTCTCCAAATACCTCTCACTAGCATCGGTCACAATCATGAAAGGCTCGGGATCCATGCGGCTTAACAATCTCTTTTTTACTGTAATAATCTGGCGTTTGGACATCCGCACAGCGAGCACCTCCTTTTGATTGCCGGTATGTTTGCCTGCACGCCGGAAAGCGAGGTTATGCCCCGCTCAATCTCTTTCAGCAATCTCTGCCGCAATCGCCCTCATGCTGCTCCAGAAATGATATACGCCGCCTTGGAAAAGTTCATTCCCTCTAAAATCGTATCAATCACTTTCATCGACACACTAGACGCTAATCATCGCATACATTGTCCGTTCCGTCCCAAAGACCATAAAACCGCCCAAAATAATAGAAAACATCGATGGTGCTGCATCCAACGAGCCATCGCTGGGTCGGAAAAAGTGATGTAAAATTCCACCCGCCAAATCCGTACCGCCGGTCGTGGCATTGGCAGCAAATACAAACAATTCCCAGTCCTGCCAATAAACCGCCAAACACCGAGACCCAAGAAGTCATGCGTCAATTTTGGCAAAATTGGTATATTCCAGCGCAATGGATCAAAAAGACGGTTGCAAATAAGCTCTACCGCCAAACTCCTTGCCTCGAATCAAAAGGCAATCAAAAACAGCGGAATATTAATCGCTCAAGTTTGTTACCGACACACGCACGCCGCCTGCACAAAGCCATGCGTAAAGTCTTTATATAATTGCCAGTCCCGTTACTCCGCCGATAACCATTCCCATGGCATCAAAATAAACGTTAATCGCAATTGCCAGCAGCGTTGTTCCTACAATAATCAGAAGATAATCTATGATTTTATATTTTGTTTCCATTTTAACATTTTGCCGCTCCCGATTTTTGCTTTTTCCTGTTGTTTCTGTTTTTTATATTTTTAACCTCCCCAAAAACTGCAGAGCTTTAACATTCTTCGCCAGCGACTGGGTTGTTTGAGCAAACGATAAAAAGCCATTCAAATGCAGGCGAATAAAAATTGTGAGTGCCCGCTTTACTTTTCCGGAAAAAGCCGTCAGACGAACCGCCTACCCCAATAAAGATTTTAGCGTCTAACCGGTCTTTGTAGCGAGCAATCAGTTCTTCCTGCTTCTTTGCTCCCAGACCGACTAACAAAATATCCGGAGCGCGGCGGTTAATCTCTGCTGCAATTTCTTCCACATCGGTAAAATAGCCGTTATGCGCCTACCAACTACTTTGGCAGTCGGGTATTTTGCCATCAATTTTTCGAGTGCCTCGGCGGCGACGCCTTCAGCCGCCCAAAAATAATAAGTTGCGTTTGCCTCGGCAAACAGCCGGAACTGCAAATCATAACCGACAACCCTCTCCGGAAGCGGTGTCCCCAGTTTTGCTTTTGCCACTAACAACGCCCAATTCCATCCGCTGTTACCATATCCGCCTGATTTAGCATTCTACCAAACTCCGGATCGTCTTTCGCCAGCATAATGATTTCCGGATTGACCGTAAAAATCATTCTTTTTCCGGCTCACCCAGCCACCGGCGAACGGTACGAACCGCCTGATCCATCGTCAGCACATCAATTCCTACGCCCAAAATATCTATGCTTTCTCTTTCTTTTCTTGCATTTGGGGCTGCATGGTATCCTCCTATAAACATAAGATAACCCTATCACTGATGAGGTTTTAATTCCTGTTTGGTCTATGCCATGCCTCAGCCATAGCATAGACCAAGCAAGATATGAATTTACTGTTCCGTTAAGCCAAGGACAATCGATTTCTTCCTCTTTTGCCCTTGAGCGATTCATCGACCTGAGATTCCGCACCCTTAAAAATACAGCGGCAGTTCTTCGCTCAATCGCCTGAGCGTAAACCTTTAAAAATGGTTTTTGGCTACGGGCTTGGTCGGATAATTACCGGTTTTACTACCCGGTAGCCGGCTTTTCTAACGCCGCCTTGGTTTTGGCTGCTAAACCGCTGATATTGGTGCCGTTATGCACGCCCATCGGCATCAACTTGACATCATAGACTTCCTTGACCTGAACACCGGTGATTGGTGTCAGTCGTCGGTACTTCCGGCGTCGGGGTGGTTTGATTGTTTTCGGTAGTATCTGCCGGCTTTGTTTCCACGTTCTGCTTTTGACTATCTTCTCCTGCCGTTATACTCTTAGCGGCCAAAATGTTTTCAAACAGTTCCTTTGCCTTTGCAGAATCATGGGCATATGCTTATCCTCGGTAGCACTGCAGAGCAGCGTTATCATTTGAATCTTCTCTAAGCTGATTTGATCTAAAGTATGCAAATAATCAGCGCATCTTTAAAGTTTGTTTGAATATACCGGATAAACTCCCTTGATGATTCCGGGCAAATTGACTGTGCGGTTTTTAGACCACTGCTCGGTGAAACCAAAAACGCCTGGGTTTCGTTACACCGTCAGCATCCGGATGCTTCCCCGATAACAGACCAGCGCCGCGCTTGTCGCTTTCTACGCCAGCGCTGATCGCTTTGGCTCTGCGGATCGGACGTTCGTATCCTGCGGCGTCAAAATCAACAGCGTCTGTGTGGTCTGGTTCATCAATATGAAACATTTTCGCGCCTGGTTGCGATCACGTTGACGCCGCCAGATAATCCTTCGGCAAAATCATTAACGTGTCTGGGTGATTGTATTCGATAAACCAACTGATCGCGAAATGACGTGTCTTCATGATGGTCTTTATTGATCGTATTCCTCATTTCGTGTGCTGGTTTCTGCCATTCAGAATCACCTTTTAATCCGTCCGTCTTTTCTGGATTCAATCTCTTTTCCTGCGGTTCGTTTAAAAGGCGCAATTGCTATTTATTTTTCTCATCAAAGCGCCAGTGGTACCGCCAGATATGGGTGCCGCGCATGTATCGCATCAAAATAGTTTAATTAATCACTGATACGTATTGAACAGATATATGAGCAATCTTGGACAATAATCGTCCATCCTTATCCTCAGACTAAAGCCATCCGGGTCGATCGGGGCGGGTTTGATGCGGATCATTTGTGCCAATCATTCGATAACGACGGCCTCATGCCCGAAACGGTTAATCGTCAATGGTCAACTAATACTGGCCTCGTCCTCTTTTGTGGTTTGATTCTTCTTTGGCGCCGTTATTCCGTTCGACGTGGCCCAATCTTAATATTCAAGGGTTTGCTTCTTTTAAACGGCTCTGACTAAAATCAATGTAAAATCTGGGACGATGTAATCTTCCTTTATATGAACATCGTCGGTATGGACTGGTGACCCGATATATCGAACTGGTTAGAACGCCCTCTTTTTCAACCATTTTTCTGTCCTTGTTTTGTTCGATCGTATTTTACTTTCAGTCATCTGAATCATGTCGCTTCAGTATAATATTTTTGTTTAATTAATCTGTCTGTTATGATCTCCTTCTTCATCCTTAAATCTCAACCTCGACCATTCCTCCACGCCGGTCAATGTTTGTTGACGATACTGCTTTTCAACATTTTTCCAACTTGGCTTTTGACATTCTTTGAATGATTTCCGTCAAACAGCCTGCTTGGTTCTCGTCGAAGAAACCACCGCCAGTCAATTGGTCGCTGGACAAGTGACTTCTCCATAAAATAATAAATCAAATATCTAATATTTTCTATCTTCTTGAATTGAATGATATATTACATTGATCATCCACATGATAATTCTGATCTTATTACAATCATCTTCATGCTCCTCCTCCCAGATCAGGTGTGAGCGGATAATGTGTATTAAGACTGCCAGTTCAAATTATGTCAATAAAAACGAAATTTTATTCTTTAACGTTGATATTTATTATTAATACCATGGTTTTAATGTATCCTTCTTGCCAGATGGCTGTCAGTCTGCAGGTTCGCAGCTGGTTACGCGCGGGGAACTGGGCATCGCGCCAGCGCCTGAATAATCGGAGATTTTCCTTGCGCTTGTGGCGTGCCGCGTCTGCCCAGGCCTTCCGGACTTCCGCGCCGTTTTGATAAAATCAACTTCTACCGGTTTGAAAGCTTCTCGGCGGTGGTGAACAATCCTCCCGCCGGTCGTCCGCGAAATACTCTTTCTTTTCATCGCGGCTGTGCCGGCGGCGCTCAGATATTCGCATCAGCGCCATTCATACTGTGAAACTTTCATTTCAAATCCGTCGGCATCGCGTTGATTCCTGCAAATGACCGATAATCCTCGATCATGTGCCAGATCATTATTGTTAATCTCGCGTGAATCCTCATATCAATCAATTCATTAATCTTTCAAACAAATAATAATGTGAAACTCTTCCTTCTTCGCCGGAATCTCGATGACGGTCATCAGCCGGATAACTGGTCACAAACTCGTCCCTTTCTTTGTTTTCCACAATCACCATCTTCAGTTTTCATGTAGTAGTATTAAAGTCCACTTCAGATTCTGGTCGGATGTATTAAATACTGTATTAAACTCTTCGTTGCTCAGGTGATTGCTGTTCTGTTTTTCCATCATCTATCATTTAAATTGCTGGGCTGTCTTGGCGTGAGCCATAGTATAATCAGCTCATCAGTTTGACATTGGATTTTCTATTCAGCTCAGCCTGTGGTTGAGCCATGGTGCTCAGTGAGTGACTAAACTATTGTCAAGCAGTGGTTCAGTTGTTTCCATATTGGCCTGTGGTGGGTTGTCTGGCTAATCGGTTGGTTAATAAATTCGCGATGGCGCATCCATCAGTTTGGGGCGACTGTCGGGTGTCGTTCCTGTATGAACGTCAATCGTTTTGCGTCAGCCATTGATGGTGATATTGGTTGTAAAATAATGCGCCTTGTAACCCTTGTTCCTTCATTTAAGTGTGTCGTTTCGTTTCAGATGTCATGATCCGTATCTCCTCGTGCGTTGATGCGCCTCAGACGATGGCTTTCGATCGCGTCGTTGCTGATCGACCCCAGCGCCGTCGGTTAAATCAATACGAGTTGGCGATTACTGGACTATTGCATTTGTGCGCAAAATAAGCGGTAATGATAAAACTCTTCGGCATTCTTCCGGTTGTAGATCGCGGTTGGTTCGATCGCCTTCGCTTCCATTGGTTTTGTGGTGCTAATCGTCAGTTGACAATCTTCCAATGCCGACGCTTCCCGTAATAACCTGTTTTGTTTGTGTGCGGGGACGTTGTGGTATACGTAATTTGGTACTGCGCCGCATTCGTCGGTATTTTCTTCAATATCATCGTGATTTAATCGCCAATGATGGCTGTTATCGGTTTTGTTAACGATACTCAATGCCAGGTCTTTGATCGTGTGTATAATCTCAGTTCCTGCCTCCCAGGCGAAGTGGCTGCCTTATTCCGTTACCTGGCTTCCGGTTGCACGGCATCGACGTTCCAGTATTCTTTGGTATGCGGTTTCGTTTCGTCGCCAACAATCTTCGCGCTGAAGTTAAGTATAAACCGGCGGTCATTGCAGATCGGTGCGACAAACAGCCTATTGGTTGTTTCTGGGCATAATTTGCCTCTGCGCTCTAAAGTTAATCCTGTTGCTGTTGGCGCGGTTTAATTTTAGGGAGGTTCTTCCGGTGACTCGCGGTTCAAAGAATGTTTCGCTGGGTTTTCTTCAGTTCAACAATTACCCATATTCTGTTTAATCTGTGTCCTCCACTCTTTTGTCCATTCATCTCTTAATCATATAATTTCTGTAAGTTATTATTAATCATATATTTGAAATCATATAAACTGGCCTCGTTCCTTCTTTCTTCAGCAAAAACAGATATGTTTTCTATGAATGACGTTGCTATGCAATCCTCAGGCTGCTTTCGTTCTTTTCAGCAAAAACCAGATACAAGCATTCAAACTTCTATCTGTAAATGACGGTTGGCTTCCTCGTTCTTGTCATATTCCTTCAAAAGCTCATTGCAAACATTTCATTTCTTTTGTTTAATCTTATCTTTAAATGTGATTATTATGGATCTGGACATTACTGGCTCTGTGCTGGCGTAATCCCTTTAATCCGACGGCAATCGTGCTGGTTTAATCGTGCGCGATAATGCCGCTACTTTTCTGGATGTTTCGGTTTTAATAATCCTTCGTCAGATATCCGGTAAATAATTGAATCTTTGGTCGTTATTTCGGTTGTACCATCGGCCGTCATCAGCAGGTTCTTTTTATCAACTCTTCGTTGATCTTCCTAAAGTTTGATATCGCTTTCTGCAGTTCCGGGGTTTTCAGATCATTAAAATTGTGAATATATATTATTAAGTATAAACGTGCCATTTTGATTGTCATGCGTATTCGCCGGTGCTGGCAATGCCGATAATCGGTGCCGAGCCGTCTTATCCGGCAATCTCCGGGCCATAGTCGTGTATCATATAAAGACCATGTTGGTGATTCAACGAAATATCGCCAGGATATTCGTGTAATCGCCGTTCAGTATCTGGTGGCGGGCATCAATCATCATGTATAAATATCGGTTTTAACTAAATAAAACCGTCATTCAGGATGTTGCTGTCTTTTAATCATTGTGCAACTGTATATCTGAATATCAGCGTAATCCGGCTGTCGGTGTTCAGCGGATAATCATTATTGAACCGGTCGATCATCATGAAACAATCTCCTTTGATGTTGCGCGTTCGATAACTGTTCGGCCAAACATGGTCAATATCCAGCAGATCATGTTTGTTTAGCTGCCAGTCAAATTCGCAGTTTCAAACTCTGTGCAAAAACTCATCTTCGCTCTTTTACGCGCGAACAGGCGGATTGGCGCTGCGTCATCACGTAGTCTCTTCACTTCCATTGGCGGCAAGCGAACTGCTGTTTTGATTCAACTCTTTCAACATTTCGCTTCTTCTTCCGTCATCGCCATTCGCCGAACCGATTTCCGCTTACTAAGACTTCCTTAATTCCGCGACAAAATTCCTTCTTCGCCGTTGTCCTTTCTCGCCGTCTTGTGATACCGTCAGCCGGCTGATGGTTCATCGCAGACCTGGATCATTGTGCGTATTCGGCGTCGCCGGATATGATCTTCAATCTGGGCGTGTTTTGATGCAGCCATCGCAGGCGGTGGTTCAGTCGACAAACGGATGATTGGCGACCTCACCTTATCCTTGGTCAAAATTGATAATGGCCTGCGCATTGGTGCATTCTGTTTCTGTGCGAACAGCGCATTTGTCTTTACTGTTTCATCCAGTGGCATGGCCGCAACCTGACCTTTTATGCTGCTGATCATTGCAAATTGTCTTCTTTCGCTTACCGTAACCTGTGCCGCCTATCATGGTCCTTTTAAGCTGGTTTTATGATTCTTCATTTGTCGATCTCATTCAGTACATAAATTATTTTGTCGAACAGTTCAACAATCAATTTGGATCGCGTATTAAATATCTTTCTTCTCTGTACTTTCAAAACCATATAATATTTCTCTAAAACCGGCAACTTATACAAAAATCCTGTTGTTTTCCGTTGATACTTTGGTGGAATATGTTATAAATCATCAGGTTTTAGTCTGCACCTTTCAATAATTCTTCAATTGCAAATCTTGTTTGTTTTCTGGTTTTGGTGACTTTTTAGCATCATAAACCCTCCCCCCAGTCTGTGGTTTCTGTGTCCTCAATCTGTTCAATATATAATCCTCTTGTGTTTTCAGTTATGACATACGATCTCTGTGGCTATATTTGTTCTTTTTTGTCTGTTTTGGAATCAGCATTGACTTTTCTCCTATTTCTTGATCTTCAATTTTTGTTTCAGTCCTCTTTCCTCATGGTGTTGTATTTTCAAATCAGGTATGACTTTTATCATTATATATTAAATGGTGTTTCCAATGCAACAGCTGTCAATTGATCAGCGCCTGGTTGCGGTGCGCTGTACTTTCGCACAACAGACGCCGTCTGGTGCGCAACGGTCGTTCATTGCGCAGTTCGGTTCTGCCAGGCGGTTGAACAGACGGGCGTTGTTGTTGAGTTCTACCTGGTG
>BNJS01003006.1_pt1 | contig 125426 bp, 167 predicted proteins | sample 8540461 | NCBI WGS metagenome assembly BNJS01 (sample SAMD00202454, study PRJDB9452) | human saliva metagenome | isolation source: human saliva | place: Japan | reverse complement strand
CCCCCGCCACTTGCAGCTATTCCTATTCATCTCATAGCATCCTCAAGCAACTTGATTTATGTCAACTCATATCTGTACTATTCAAATTTTTAAGTAAATTATCAGATGGAACTACCCATTCAGGTATCATACTAAGACTGTCTGAATCTTTACTTGTATCAGATTTCGCAGTAGTTTCCTCCATCTTCAAGTTGTTTCTTTACCTGTATTTTTATTTCCTAAACTACAAGTTGTTAAACTAAGTGTTGCAAGCGTAGCCACACCTAAGGTTTTTAAAAATCTTTTCATTACTTTTTCCTTCCTGTTTTAAATTTATCGTTGCTTCCTTGGGATGCAACAAGTAGCGGTGACAGTTATATGGAAATGGATACTGGACGGAAATTACGGATATTTGAATTGTGTTACAGGAAATTTGAATAAGTCATGGGACAAATATAAAGTTTCTTATCAAAATCCCAAGATGGCATTTTTGTTAACAACTATAGTGGATGCCTGGCTAGGACTTCCTATGGCTGCTATGATATTTATGGCGGGACATGCGATATAAACCCTTCTTTATATGAGAGTGCAAAAGTAGATGGAGCAAGTACAATTAAAGATTTCTAGTTATTATCTTTGCCCTAATATTAGAGAGTATTTCGGTAACACTTGTTTTGGTAGGTATATGGACTTTTAATTCTTTTAATGTGATTTTTGTTTTAACAGCTGGCGGACCTAAGGAGAGCAACAGAAACACTTATCTTTAAAATCTATGAGGAAGCTATGCTAAATTTAACTTAGGTCTTGCTTTATGCACTCTTCCAGTGTGGCGAGTTGTTATTTTAGTATTCTTTACTCTGTTGTATAAATTAGATGTGGAGGAGAGAACTAAATGAAAAGAGTATTTTCAGTCGCTCAGAACTATAATATATACTATATACTAGTTGTTTTATAAGTCCTATCTTGATTATGTTGAACACTTCATTAAAGACTTAAGGATGATATAATAAATGGCCTCGAGCGGTTTGGATCTAATCTAGATGGATAAATTACAAAGTAGTACTATAAATTGAGTATATTACCGGCTCTGAAAATAGTATAATAGTATCAACAAGTAGTGCGCTAATATGTATTTTAAGGCGGAGTAATTTCAGCTTACGCAGTTACAAGATAGTGTAAATTCAAAGTCGGTAATGCTTTATAATGATAATAACACAAATGTTCTCGGAAGTTGTATTGGCGGCACCTATATACACATGGTGGGCGTTTCAACTTTGTTGGATACTAAAATAGCACTTATTATAGCAAATTGTGCTGTATGTCTACCTATGAGTCTATGGCCCTATATTCTTATTTATCTGATATACCAAGAGACAGAAGAGGCGGCTTGGGTAGAGATGGTTGTTCAAGATTACAAGGAGTGAAATTTATAGTGGCTCAACACAGATAGTTCACGCTTATAACAGCTGTTTGCATTTATAAGAGCTTATGGAGATTTGATGTTTTCCAGAACTTTATATATATCGCCGGAAAATAGAACTATAAGCGTATGGCGTTAACGGACTTTCAGTCTTTATATAAAACCACTTGGGAAACGCACATGGACAGCTAGTGTAATATCTATGTTACCACTACTTTAATAATTTTTATGTTATACAAAAGTTTCTTGTAAAAGTGAAATAATTAGTGATAGTGTTAAGGATAGACTATATATATACATATATTAATTTAAAATATCTATTTTAAATTAACATAAGAAATTTAGTATAATATTAAACGATTTTAACACAAACAGGAAGGAGAAAGTAATGAAAAGATAAAAACCTTAGGTGTGGCTACGCTCATGCAACACTTAGTTTAACAGCTTGTGGTTTAGGAAATAAAAATACAGGTAAAGAAACAACGAAGATGGAGGAAACTACTGCGAAATCAATGACATAGTAAAGAATTCAGACAGTCTTAGTGTTAAGTGATACCTGAATGGGCAGTTCCATCTGACAATTTACTTAAAGAATTTACAGATAGTGCAGGCATAAAAAGGTTAGCATAAATCAAGCTGCTTGGGGATGCTATAAAGAGATAAAGATAGGAATAGCCGCAGTGGCGGGAAGCCAGGTGCAGACCGTAGTGAAGGAGTCGTCTGGGTAGAGTGAGTTTTGATTAGCGCTGATTGGTTAGATGCCACCTAAAGTAGAGATGATAGTTTAAAACAGAAATGCCAACTATCTCTATCTCTGTAGGTGACAAGGTTTTAGCATTACTCTTTATTCAAACGATTATAGAATAGCTTATTATAATACAAAGCACTTTGAAGAAGCAGGTATAGGTGAAGACTCGAAACTTTATGATCAAAGTTATGAGGCGGTACTATCAAAGAAAAAGGTATAGCAGAGCATCCATATCCATTGGTTCTTGCAGCTGAAGAAAAGCAAGTACAGGTCTTATTTGGACTGCTATACCTATGCATGATAGCTATTTAATGATGACCATGCACTTTTAAATGAAGAGATCAGTAAAGCCGCTCTCAAATTTTATGACAAGCCAATCAAGAGGGATTTAGTAGATCCTGCTGGATAAAACTGCAGATGGTATGGAAACATATAGAAGAATTACTACAGGAACAGCCAGCTATCTTACAGGTCCAACTTCTTATATAGGAACAGTTAATAATGCTGGAAAAGAGCCAAGTGGTAGGTGAAGCAGCTCCAACACTTATGCCGGAAAGACAGGTGATGCAAAACATACGTATACCGCGACGACTCTTGAGTATAAACGCAAATTTTCAAAGAAAAAGGAAGAAGCCAGAAAGTTTATAGATTGGTACATCTGCTGATACTCAAAAGAAAAGAAGTTAAATGCAGAACTTGGAAATCTTCCAACGAGTGCTGTATTAGCGAAACTTATAGATGATGGAAAGAAATAGAAAATCCTGAGCTGTGGCTTGAGCAGGCAAAAGCTTTATAGCTTCTCCATTCTCCCAAATGGAGAAATGCGCTTTATTATAATGAGATGAGTATGTGCAATATATAATGCTGTAAATGGCCTTGCAACAGGTAGTCTTGATGTTGATAGTGCATTTACAATAAATGGATACAAAAATAAAAGAACTTATAGCAGAAAATAAATAATAGAAAACTTTATGAGTGGTTTTACCACTCGCATTTCATCAGGATTTAATAGAGGTAATATGAAAAAGAAAACTTGCCTATACTTCTTAAGCTCCTGTGCTAATACTTATGTTTACACTGGTATTTTATCCAATATTGGAGACTTTTACATATAGTTTGAAAAAGTGGAAATTGACAAGACCTAAGATATAAAATTTATAGGTTTAAGAAACTATATAAATATACTATCATCAAAATCATTTTGTATAGTTTGTTAAATACTGTATTTATACTTATTATGGTAATTTCTTCGCTACTATAATATCAATATTTGTAGCTTTGTTGTAAATATAAAAACGAAGTTTTCAGGACAATGGCAATAAGTAACATTGTTCATTCCTTTGGGCTTTACCACCTTTTGTAAACGCTCTTTTATGAAAGTTGTGTGTTTTATTCGGATATGGATTCCCGCAAATAAGCTATTACTGTGTTTGCGATTTACAATAAATAAGCCTATAGAATGGTTTAAATAATAGATATAGCTTGCTATGTATCTATAGTAGCTAGCTATAGACTCATACCTTTTATGAGTTTGGTTTTGCTTATCGGGCAGGCAGTCTATACCGGAAAAGTTTGCTAGAGGCGGCTAAAATAGACGGAGCCGGGTAATTTTGAAATATTTAAAATAATTATATGTCGCTTTGATGCTACCATTTATAAGTTTAGGAATAATATCTACTTCTATAAGCGCTTATAAATGTTTTTGATGAGATAGTAGCATTGAATGGATATGTTGATGTTGGAAAAAGTTTACTATAGAAAGTTATTTGACTACTTTTTCGTTTTATGGATTTTGGAAAGGGTAGTGCTTTTAATCTTATATAGTTATGCTTTTTAGCAGGGCATATTAGCTTTTCTATATATAAGTTTAGCTAAGGAGGTAGAATACTAATGAAATATCTTAAAAATTCTTTATCTTTTTGGCTCTAATCTTATTTTTGATATAGGCCCTATTATTTTGGACTTTTATTATATCTATAACTCCGGATGCTTTTAGTATTGGAAAACCTGATACCACGAAGCTTTAGTTTAATAATTATAAGATCTTTACTTAATATTAGTTCCAGACAAGGGAATTTATTGTTTAGAGGAATGAATAATGCTATATATGCAAGCTTTATAACAATAATAATTTGTATACCTATGGGGATATTGTCAGCTTTTTGCTCTTTCAAGAATAAATTTTATCGGAGCTTCTTTATAAAAACTCTTTGCTTATAACTATAGCTATACCTGTGATGGCAACTATTATACCTATATATAAATTATTTATGCAACTCAAGTTATTAAATAATATGTATATGCTTAGTTTGGTTTATGTCACTAGCTATAGATAACTTGGTTGACTAGTGAATTTCATGAGTATTCAAAAGATTTAGATGAGGCGGCGTATGGTTGATGGTTGTTCTAAATTTATGGCATTTATAAAAGTGATTTTACTGATATCATTTCCTATAATAGCTTCAAGTATACTTACAATATTCTTGAGTGCAGGGTCAGTTTCAGATACCTTTAATATTGGCTTCAAACGAATCAACTAAGCCTATTGCAATAATAACTTGGAATTTTCAACAAAGGGATACCATACATTACGGTTTGACAGCGGCAGCAGGTATACTTGCTTTTAATTCCACCTATGGTTTTGGCAATATTATTTAGAGATTTTTAGTATCAGGAATGATGAAAGGATCAAGTTAAAAGCATAAGATGAAAAGATTTAAAAGAGTTTATGAAAAGCTTGGCTTTTTCCGAGGCGCTTTATAATAGAGATGCTTGCGTATAAATTGGAGAAAGAAAGATATGAGTATTATAAAAACTTTTTATAGATGATGAGACCGGATTTTATGAGGAAATAGGTGATGATGAGCAAAAGTTAGCATTGTATTTATATATAAATTTTACTATGGACTTAGAAGATTTTTATAAAAAGTAAAATAAAAGCAAATTTTAAATATAAATCTATAGCGGAATTTTTGATGTAGACAAAATTTTTATGATACCATATCAGATATAAGAATCTGGCAAGAAGTATATGAGAGAAGAAGTGGAAAGATAGGACTTATAGAATTAGAGTGGCTTTCCAATTCATTAAAAGGGAGATTATTTAGACTGGGACGATTACAATTTGAACCGGATAAACTTAAAATGCATATGTACATATACCGGAGGGAGAAAGACTGGATAAAGAGTGTGAAAAGGCTTTTTGAATTAGCCGGTGATTATTTATGGATTTTTAAGTATGTTTGATTGCCTTTCTTGGTTGTGAGTCCTAAAATATGGGCTTACTCAGTGAAAATAGCGGAATAAGAGGAGTTTCAGTCTCTTATTTGAAATAAAGATATAAAAACACGATATGAAAACAAGCAAGTGAGAGAGTGTTGTTGATAGTCCAAATAAAAACGAAACCAGCTACAAAAAGAAACTTAAAGAATATCTAAAAATAATGAAGATCCGGGTATGGGTTATGGAATAAGGAAATTAGGGCTTAAATTCATTAAAATTTGCAATATAATCCCAAATTATGTTATAATTAAAGTAAAAAGCGTTAGGAGATATGTGCTTAATGAAGAAAAATAAAAGCTTATGACAGAGCTTGCTCTTTACGAGAAAAAGCAAGATTTGGAAGAAGCGAAGAAGTATTTTAAGGGCGATTATATAGCAAAGCATCTTATAGAGTCATGGCTTTAGCTAGCTATCTACTTATTAGTATAATACTTGTTCTTTATGGCGTCCAAACCCAATATTAAGAAGCAAATAATATTTTTGATATTTCAGATATGATAAAATTTATATTATCAGCTATTTTATATGCTTAATGGGTTTGAAATTATTAGTGCATATATATATTCGAGGCGTTATGATGGAGTTAAGAAGAAGAATGATGAATATATACTTGAGACTTACAAAGCTTAATAAAAGATATGATTTTATGAAGAGAGACCAAAGAGCTTGTAAGAGAGGAGGAGAATGCTTAGTTTACTTATTTTTCAAAGAAAAATAAGACTTATATATGGGAAGTATAGTATGTTCATTCTTCCTATCTTTAAGTTTGTTTTTGATATTAGCGGCTCTAATACTTATGAATATTAATATGGATATCTGGATATACTGAAAAATCCTATATTTATTATAGCTGTTTTTTGTTCTGTTTTACCATTTTCAGCTATAAGTATAATACTCAGTATATATTTACTTTCGATATATTTAGTGTGTCTATGGATATGTTTTTACTTATAGGAATTTATTTATTGGTTATAGGTATTTTTATATTATGGATTTAAACCGGAAATTCATATCTAATTATTGTAGTTCCTTTACTATTTACCTTGAAAATACCTTACGTTTTACCTATAGTTCTAGGTCTTGGTACAGGAATATTAACTGTAATACCACTTAGTGCAGGTATTATATTATATTATTTACTGCTCTATGTTAAAAATAATATGGAACCTTAACAAATGGAATAACTTCGGTTTAAGTGTTAGATATTTTCAAATATTAAATTCTATATTGTCAAATAAAATAATGTATATAATGCTTTTTAGCCTTTTGCATTGAGTTTAGTAGTAGTATATTTAATACATAATTTATCAATAAATTATTCTTGGGAGATAGCTATTGTAAGTGGAATGGTTTCCTTGCTACTTTTATATTCATGGAGAATTTATTATGAATATAACTTTGTCTATAATGGAATTACTGTTTGGTCTTATAATTTCACTTGTATTAGCATATATATATAAGTTTTTATTTTTAATATAGATTATACAAGGACGGAATATACACAGTTTGAAGATGATGAATATTATTATTATGTAAAAAGCTGTGCCTAAAATAAGCATAAAAATTTCCGGATTATAAAAATGAAAGATAAATACTATAAAAAGTAATAGAAGAGTAAAGAAAAACAAAGTATGGTAGATAATAAGTAGTAGATTATAATATAGAGAATAGGAGAAAAGATGAATATTAGTAAATTTTTATCCTTTTGGATCTCTTTTATTTTCCCAGAAATATTGTAGATATATTAACTAATTTAGCAGAGATAGCCATAATAGCCTCATATAGTATATATATATTATTATGGATAAAAATACTAGAGCTTGGCAATTGTTAAAGGAGTTGTATTCATATTTGCATTCACACTTGCTGCGGCAATATTTAGGTTCGATGCTATACTTTGGCTTTTGAGCAAGGTCGCAACTATAGCAGTTACTGCACTTATAATAATATTTTCAACCGAACTTAGGGAGAGCACTTGAACAACTTGGACGTAGTAATTTTATTTTGAATGCTTTTTCATTTTCTACTAAGGACAAAGAAGAGGCTTATGAAAGAGATATAGATGAATTGGTAAAAGCTTCCTTTGAACTTGCAGAAATGTTAAAACAGGGTCACTTATAGTATTGGAAAGAGAATCTTTACAAGAATTTATAAAACGGAATTAAAATAGATGCTTTGATAAGTTCGCAACATTTATAAATATGAACATAATACACCTTACATGATGGTGCCGTTATTATAGTAGAGTATAGTAGACTCAGCAACTTGTTATTTACCTTTATCCGAAAATACCAGCATTAGTAAGGCACTTGGAACAAGGCATAGAGCGGCAATAGGTATTAGTGAAGTTAGTGATTCGGTAACAATAGTTGTTTCAGAAGAAACAGGAAAGGTTTCATTATTGCCACAGGTAGAATTATTACTATAAGCAGCTCAAAAGATCTGTAATAGTTGCTAAACTTATTATATAGCGAAGATACTAATACATATTCTAATAATAAGTTTAATATTTGGAGTTGAGGTCTAAAAATGAAAAAGAAAAATTAATAAATAATTTATTTTTAAAAAGCTTATCTCCATAGTTATCGCTTTTATAGTATGGTTAGTAGTTATAGATATCTCTAATCCAAGAGTTACTCATACGGTGAATGTACCTTTGCAGATAAAAGGTGAAAATGTTATTACTTCAGCAGGTAAAACTTATAATTTAAATGTTGGAGATACAGTTAGTGTAAGTTATGTTGTTAGGTCAAAAGAGCAAAAGAAATATCAGTGTTGATAATTTTAAAGCATCTATAGACCTGGCGAATTTATATGATGTAACAGAGCGGTTCCTGTTAATGTAGTTATAGATAGCTCAGGTTATATAATAGGTAGTCCTACGGTAAGACCCAGTGTTGTAAGTGTAACTACGGAAGATATGCAAAGAAAAGAGTTTAAGCTTAGTACGAGTACAAAAGGAGATCCTAGTGTAGGATATAGCGTTGGAACCATAGATTTAGAGCCGAGTTCTGTTTTATCTTAATGGACCTGTTTCAGTATATAGGTGAGAGTATGTCTTCTGTTGGTATAGAACAGATGTAGAGCGTGCTACCGAGGGACATAAAGAGACTACTAAGCCTGTGAGATTTATGATGCAAATGGAAATAAAATAAATATAGATGATACAACGTTTATTTTGGATAATGATAAAATAGAATATAGTGTCAGCATGCTAAGGTAAGGTGCTAATCTTAATTTTGATGTTGGCAGGTGAGGTGTAGAGTATAGATTTGTGGAGACTGAAAGTTCTACAAAATCAATATCAGTTGTAGCTTGCTCGAGAGTTTAAGCAATTTTAAGTACGGTGGAGATACTCATGCAGTTTATTAAACCTTAAATAATGCTCAGCCCAGATAAAACTATAAGTTTTGATGGAAATCGAATTTTGCCTCCTAACGTTACAGTTGATGGAAAATTTCTCAGATAAGCGTAACAACTCGAAGGTTGAGCGCTTAATAAAGAAATCTATAACTTGACCTTAGATGACGCCGAAACCAGGTGGGTCGTAGTGGTTATGGCTCTTATAAAATGAGTCCGAGAGAGTTACAGTTTTAGTAACAGGTGTTGGAAGAAGAATTATCAGATGAAATGCAAAGCAGCTTGGGGACAAAATGAGATTATACTACTTGGGTCGTGGAACTCATGCCGGTAGCTGACATTTAAGCTTACCAAATGGTATAGAAAGTAGATCTCACATACTCCTTTTAGCTTGTCTTGTATATGAAATGTCTCAAGGAGAAACAACAAGTAACAATGATAAAATAAAAGAAACTACAGGAGATACCACAAAGAGGTAGATAATTAGTTTGATAAGATGGTAAAAACAAAAAGTTAAAGTTAGCAATCCTGCAGTGGTTTACATTTCTAAGACCGACAGGTAGCTCTTTTGTAAAAGAAGCACTAGATATGAGGTCCAAAGATATATATATGTGCAGAGATGCTAAATCCCATGCAAAGAGAGTGTTGAGTGTACTCGGAGCTTATGTAAAATGTGATGAGATTGAAATAGAATGTAGTGGTAAGGACGAGGGACGACGCTTTAGTAGCTATAGTCAGTTTGATAGAAAGTGGTTTTGGTGAATAAGGAGGACCTCATGGTTATAGTCGGCTACAGGAGCGGCAAGTGGTATAGGTATAGGTAAGGCGGTAATCGTACGAGATATAATCCGAGAGTGGTGAAATTTGATGTTTAGATGTAGAAGCGGAAAAGAAAGATTTTAGAAGTATTATTAGAGGTGGTAAAAGCGAAACCTCGGCGTATAGGCAGAAAACTTTAGCTGAAAGGTGGGAGAGAGAGAAGCGGCTATTCCTAGAAGGACATGGCACCCAATGTCTGATCCGGCTCTTATAGATGAAATATTATAATAAATTCTGGGTCTGTAAATGCAAATTTGCTGTTGAGAGGTGTGTGATTTATATGCAAATATGTTTGCCGGAATGGATGATGAACTTATGCAAACAAAGAGCCACCGATATGAGGGATATAAAGTTAGACTTATAAAGTCTTTGCTGGGAATAAGGAATGTAAATATAGCAGGTTATCTCGAGGAAGTATTCTGTTGTTATTACAGATTTAACACACACCATCTATGACTCGCAGTTTAGATCCTAAGATGGTTTATGGTATAGTTACCGAACTTGGAGGTAGGATTCTATTCAGCCATTCTTGCCAGAGCATTAGGAACACCGGCCATAGTGGCTTGTAAAGATGTAATAAAAAGGTAAAAAGATGGAGATTTAATATGCTTTAACGGAGATCAGGGAGGAGTATATATAAGTCCTGATAAAAATATAGAAGAGAAACTTCTTAAAAGAAAAAGTAGCACTAAAAGAAAGAGAAAGACTTAGAAAGTTATAAAGGAAAAGAGAGAGTATAACTAGGATGGTCATAAAGTTGAACTTGTGGCTAATATAGGAAATCCTAATGATGCTACAAAAGCTTTAGAATATGATGCAGAGGGCATAGGATTATTTAGAACAGAGTTTTTGTTTATGGATGAAGTGATTTACCTTTCTGAGGAAGAGCGATTTGAAAGTCTACAAAAGGGTTGCTCGATGATGAAAAGGTAAAGCCGCTTATAATAAGAACTTTTGGATATAGGTGGAGAGCAAAGAAATAGATTATTTGGGTATAGAAAAGATGAAAAATCCATTTTTAGGTTACAGAGCTGTAAGATTATGTTTGGATAGATATGAGGATATATAGGCCACAGGTGCTTTTAGCTACTGAGAGCAAAGTGCTTTTGATATTAGGAATTATGCTTCCTTTTATTACTTGTGTAGATGGGTTTGAGAAAGGCTAAGGAACTTATAGAGAGTCTAGAGTTAGATAAAGGTAGAAGCAATAAACAAATAATATAGTTGGTATAATGATAGAAACAGCTGCCGCATCTATAATAGCTGATATTTAGCCAAGGGTTTTGTGGTTGTTGGGTTTGGGGTGTGGGTGTTTTTTTTTTTTTTTTGTGTGTTTGGTTGTGTTTATTTTGGCTGCTAAGAAGGAGGGTATACTTGTAGGTATGTGTGGGAGCTGCGGCAGACGAGCTTATCTTACCTCTTATTACTTGCTTGAGAAGCTTAGGTGAATTTTCAATGGGCGCAGCTTCTATATTGAGAATAAGAAAGACGTATATTAAATTATACCGTAGAAGAGCCGAAGCATATCGCAAATAAAGCTCTTGAATTTGTAACAGAGGAGGAAATCAGAGCATATCTCAGAGTGTAGTGTGTTATGTGTGCATGTATTTCTGATAAGTTTTTACTTAGTCGGATAGGGATATATACCTTTATCCGGCTTTGCTTTTAATGGTGGCAGCTATATACTTATATTATAAAGACTATAAAAATACCGGGAAAATAGTTAATTTAAGAGGTGTGCTTAGCTTATAGGTGGTCAGGGCTTCCTCAGCATTAAAAATTATCACATTTACAAAAGGATTGGGAAAGTCTCTACGTGGATTTGTTTTCTTGTAATGCAGTCTTAGTTTCTATTGCGCTACCTAGTTTTCTGAGAAGAGAAGCATGAAGATAAATAAGACAGAAAAAGTTTACAGATGAAAAAGTTTAGTATTAGCTATTCTCGCATGTATTAATATTATCCTACTTGGATTTAGTGTGGGGCAAGTTTGTTAGGCTTTATTTTTTTTCTTAAAGGGTACACACGCTTTCTTATTTCATATAAGTTGAGTATTATTTTACAGTGTCTGTGTTGTTCAGTTGGTGTAATATATTTTGTAGTTTAGAAAGAAGAGGGTTTGATTAGGTTGTTTTTATGTTTTTTTTGTTTTTTTTTTTTGTATTAAGATTTCAATTTATTTTTTGTGTTTGTGTTTGTTTTTGTTGGGTGGTTTTTGTGGGTTTTGTTTTTTGGGTTTTGTTTTTTGTTGGGTGGTGTTTTTTTTTTGTGAGAAAGGCTTTCTGTATATGTCATTTCTATATTTATATAGCTAATAATTATGATGATTTTTAAATGTTATGGTGGAAAGGTTACAAAAGCATGGTTTGGGATTGAAGTCTCTATTTCCTATCTTTGGCTCTTACGGCTTGAATCAAGCACTGTAACTTACTTGGTTTTCCTTTGTTTGCTAACGAAAGACAGAGCTGATGACTTTGCTATTATTTATGATGCCTAATACGACTTCGGTATATTTGGAGTTGTCATATTTACATATCTATGGTCATGTGCAGGAATATTAGAAAGGTAGAAGATAAAAATCCTACATTTTATTGATATACTCACATCCTTTTATATTTTTACTTGCTATACAACTTATGTACATCCCACAACGGTGCTTATCTTATTATTACAGTGATAATTTACGTATAGGATAGGAGGGCCAGGATTTCCAAATAAAATAGAGGCATATGCTTGGCAAAAATTCGGCTATTAGAGCTATGTTTGAAGAGGGTAAAAGATTTTCAAAAAGGAGTTTGGAGAAGTCTAAAGTTTTTGCTCAGTCTAGATCTGATGCTAAAAGCACCAAAAGAGATAAAGATGCCTGATATTAGAAATGTTACAAAGAAGATTCTTTATTGTACATGGATATATGTCCAATGCCGGATATGAAGATGTAAGAGAAGCTATATGCAAGATCAATAAATAGAAGATTTCAGACTCATACATATAATAATTTGGTGCATGACTACAGGTGCGTAATGGCTATACATATATGTATTTAGACTCTTTTAAATTCCGGTGATGACAGTAATTAAGCTTTTCTCCTTATTTTGTAGACATGGCATCTATGTAGGTAGTGCATGATGGATGTTATTGTATCTACTTATGAATGCACACTTTTATCTAATATGGAGGAATGTAATAGCATGACACTAAGGCTATAATTACAAATAGTCCTACTAATCCTACAGCTGTAGTATATTCAAAAGAAATATTAATGCAGATAAATACTGTATTGAGAAAGAGAGAATCGGAATTAGTATAATTACTATTGGTGATGCAGCCATATATGAGAGCTTTGTTTATGATAATGCCAGAAGTACCTTTTGGCAATTTGCTGTTCATAGATAAAGGCTGTGGTGGTATATTCCTTATTCTAAAGTTTATCTCGTACCCGTGGGAGAAATTGCTGGATTTTCAATTCCTAATGAAATAGAAGAATTTGAAGATTTTGTAGAGGCTAACTATAGCTACACAGATGCGGTCGTGTCAATGCTCGCATATCTCTTATGCAAGAGTAATAGGAAGATGTGTTGATGTAAAATAGATGCAGAATATTGTGATAGAAATAGAATAATTTTATATTAGAGATAATGACAGAAGCCGGAATAGAAGTTTTAGCACCTAAGTTTTCTGATATATTTCTTAAAATCTCCAATAGCTGATGATGAGATTTTGTGAAATGTAAAATGTATAATATATTATTGGTTCCGTTCAGCTTTTTGGAAAATCAGGATCTGCAAGATTATCTTATATTGCGTATCTTCTACTATGACAGAGGCTTCAGAGCATTTGTAGACTGAAAGAATTTATAGATTAAATCTATTTTCCTCATCATTCTAGTAGCTTACAAGGTAGATGATGTCTTGCTATTGTAAGCTTTTATTGACATTATGATTATTGAAGTTTCACTTTGTACATAAGTGGATGCCATGGGAGAGAGATAGAGGTGAAGAAACATCTTTAAAGAAAAGATTTATCATGTCTTTTATGAGTATAGCTTGATTACAGTCGATCAAGTTCATTTTGGTACAAGAGTCTAAGCGTATGCACAAAAGCAGGTAATGTAACAGCCGTGATTCTTAATATAAGGCAAGTGTAATTGATTCCTCTAAGTATGAGTTTGGATGTTATGGTGTGTATTATTGAGGGGTTGTTATAAATAAGTTGGTATAAGTTTTGTGTGGGGGGTTTGTTTTTTTGGTGGGGTGGAATTCTATTATAGACAGATGGTGGTTTGGGTTGTTGGGGTTTTGAAAGTTAGTAAGTGTTCAGACAGTTGCATGTAAGTTCTTAATTGGTTTTTGGGGGTTGTTGGGGGGCAGATATGAGTCATTGGTGGGAATTTGGTTGTAAGGTTCTATCTATTTATGGTATATTAAGGCAGTTGCTTAATTGGGGTTTGGGTGGTTTGATGTCTGATTGGGTGGAGCCAGTGGGTTTGTTTGGTTGTTTTTTGTGTTTTTTTTTTGTTGTTTGGTGGGTGTGGTTTGTTGGTGGGTTTTTGGGGGTTGGTGGTTTTTGTGTGTTGTGCCCTGTGCGGGACAGGTTAAGGGAGCTCTGTCAAAATAGTGTAATGTGAGTAGTGGTGGTCACGTGCAAATTATCCGAAAACCAAGCCCAGAATGATGTAATAAGTACGAAACCCTCCTACAAGAGCTGCAAATTCAAATGTCAGTTTAACAGCACCGGGTTATAGTGGTAATGAGGCTGTGAAATAACCTATCAAGCCAGTGAAGGAGCACCAGTAGCAGGTCCCGGATTAAAGTCGGCAACTGCAAGCCGGATGAATCGTAATACTTCTCAAGGGTGAACTTATGAGATATTATAATGAGAGCCGAGTGGCTCTCCGAGGAACCCCATGTTCTGCTGCCATGATCATACAAGAACAAGGTACCTAATCTGGAATGATGGACTGCAGTTGGTGGAAATACTCCACCATAGCGATATATGAGCACTAATGCTAGAGGCATGTCAAGACACGACTCTGTTCAGAGGCTTATGGTGGGCATCTCAAACGGCAGACGTGGAACAGGGACGGGCTATAATAGGTGGAGCTGCTTATCTGGTGATGATTATGTAAAGACGAAACTATACCTTATATTTGAGAAATTTAATGTGTGTGGTGCAAATGGATCTCGACATCAATATATGACTAATGTAGAGGGTGCTGCTAATGAGAGGTAAAAGCTTTGCCAAAGGCATATCAGGAAAGAGAGTATTAAAAATTCGGCTTTAGAGTTTAAGTATGCCTGCTTATACAGTAATATGCCTGCAACAGGAGCCCATCCCAGTGGGTGATGATATGCCAGCAATAATACGCCAAATAATAATACCAGTCATAGCACAGTAAATATTACCCACAGTTAATAAAGCTACAAATACGAAGGTTCCTGGTGGCGGGAATCGGGGAGCGATTTGGGAAATAATAAAAATAGAGGGCAATGTATGCTAGTTGCACCGTGAAAGAGTATGAAAGATAAGCAAAGCATCTTTAGAAAATTATACTAAACCTTGCATTTATTTTGGTGTTGGGGTGTAGGGGTTTCATTAAATTCTAATTTTAGCAATGCAAGCATATCGCTAGGATACAAGAATAGCGTTTAGTGATCCATCGACGTACAGGTAAATGAAGCTACTGTAGTTTTAAAAATAAAGCAGTTTGGAGGGCGGAAATCTTGGTAATGCCAATCTCATGCTAAAATATGATAATTCTTGCTTGAATTTATCTCGGGAACAATGCCGAAAGGTGGAGCTGGAGCTAGGAGTAGCGCAGAGCGAGGATGGTAAGCAAGAATGGGTTCATAATCTAAGATTTAAAGCTTTTGAAAGCCGGAGAAACAAATATAGAAAGTGAGTTCAGATGAGATTTATGATGTTAATGGAAAGTCGGCTACTATTTCTAGGTAGTTCAAAGAGTTACTATAGCGGCAGGAGCGATACACATCAACAAATGCTAACTTGAAGGTTCATTAGAGGTGAGTGAGGGGGCATTAGAACCTGAATTTAATTCCTGACACAACAGAATATACTATGAATGTGGGTGCTGATATAAATAGCATTAATATTAGTGCAGTAGCAGCAAGCGAAAGATTCAAGTGTTGAGATAGAGTGGAGATGAAAATTTAGTAGAAGGTGAAAAATAAAGTAAACATTAATGTCAGGCGGCTGATGGAAGCACAAGTAAGTCATACACTATAACAGTAATGAAAGCTGTTACTTCAGAAAGTCACTTAAGTACAGAAAGTGAAACTGAAAAATCTTTAGCGAAAATAACAGTTTCAAGTAGGGCTATCTGCATGTGTAGATCTGGATTCGGGTGTGAAAACACCTAGAAAATATGGTAGAAAACAGCACATAGAAGCAAATGGAGTAAAAGGTTGGATAGATAAAAAGTGATGCGGACATAAATTTTTGTTTTGGTATATGGACAAAATTCGAAGGTGAGAAAGGTTTCTATGTTTACTGATCTAGAAAAGACTGTACAAAGATGCTGCGGCGGGCATCAGCTTTATGCACACTATAATCTCTGAAAAAGTCACTGTAAACTTAGAACTATATACATGGCCTCAGTCTTTAATTAGTATATTCTTATTTGCGATAATGGTATTTATGCTGGACTAGACAGCTTATTCAGAATAATGATATTATTAGTAGTACCCCAAATGGAAAATCTTGATTTAAAAGATGAGAGATTTTGCAATAGATGAAAAATAGATTTAGATTAGAGTCAAAGATGGAGCAGGGAGAGTCTAAAGAGAATATAGATGTAGAAGTATCAGATAGTTCTTAATGTCTGGGTCTGAACAGAGGGTGAAAACGAGATTATTGAGGTGACGAAAGATAGAGAAGATATAACTTTGGAAGAAAGTAGTGAAGATCATGCCGAAATACTCCACGGAAGAAAAACTGATTTTGTTAGGCAGCTCTGATAAACAGGATAAACATCAGATGACAACTTATCTGAAAGTTTGAAGTCCGAAAGATATTGATAGTTTGGATGAGAATATAGAAAATGTGGTTTTAGAAGAAAGTAGATGCAGTTTATTAAGCATAATGATGTAAGTGTTGAGGATATACAAGACTTGGATGATTTATTGCTTGAGGGTTCTATATAAATGAAGAGAATATAGATAAAATAGAAAAAGCAAGATAAAAAGTAAAAGGAAAGTCCGGTTTAGAAGATTTAGAGTTTAGGATGATGACTTTTCTATTGTGGAGACATAAGATATACACATACGTTTGCTATAATAAAGAGGCTATGTAGATTGACTGTTCATCTATATGATCTTGCATGTACAAACATCTTACTAGAAGTAGTATTTAAAGGAAAATAGATATAAATATAAACAAGAGTTAGCATACTTTGCATATATATATATATATAATGGTATATCGAAATAAATTGTAAATATAAATGTTTTACGATGAATTAGAATAAAGACATATACTGTCTTTTTAATTTTGTATAAGTTAATGTATAACATGTAGATAGAAATATTTAAAAGTAAAAATATTAATATTGAAATTGTGATTGCTAAAACTAAATAATATTTAAAGCCAAATATAAAGGTATATAGGGGTTAGGATGATTTAAAAGTATTATGGAAACTATTTTGTTGTACTTATGCTTGCGATTATACTAGTTGCTTGTGGTATGTCCAGAGAGAGAAAGTATACAAACTGTAAAAATGGTTCTTTAACAATGTATCCTGATTATACTATTGGTGAAGTATTAAAAAGTGAGGTTTTAAGAATATTAAATGGAAAAAGCAAAATGGCAGACGATGGGGATATGCTAGTAAGTTTCATAGGTAGGCATGAGACTATAGGTTCAAAGTTTAAGATTGATTTTACTGTAGATGATGATTACTTTGAAGTTGTCGAGTATAGAGACCGAGGGAGGAAAGTAGAAAGGTTGGGGTTTCCAAGTCTTTTATTTGCCGGTTTAGTAGCTGCTATGCTGAGGAGCAAAATGGTGGTGAGAAAGCCTCATATGAAGATATTTTTGGAGACATGATAATGGTGATGGAGCAATTTATGATAGTGGGGAAGATAATTATAGACATCAGAAGAAGATTATTGGCATAATATAGGAAAAAGATATGGAAATGAACTTATGGATGCATTCTATGATGCACTCGAGTAACGGACAGTACTAGATTCTGTATAAGTACATTTTTCTAGTTAAGTAAGAAAAAGGTGACCAAAGATGAGGTATAGATGAATAGTAATAGTGAAAAGCTCGATTGCAGTTTTAAACTGTGTGGGATGAGCAAGGTTAGTGAGTTTTGTATTAATAGTATTCGTGGTCTCTAGTCTGTGTCGGTCTGTGGCTTTAAAGATATTGCATCGAAAGCTTCCAGAATCGCACCCAAACATAAAAGCTGATGAAGAGGATTGCAGGTGTTAGTAAAGAGATGGTTGTGTTTGAAGACTATCCGAGATACTCTCAGGAAAGAGAGTGTTAGAAGATATCTCAGGAGAATGGAAAGCTTATGGGCAAACTGAATACGAGGCTCAGATATGGTGGTATATAGCGGAGAACTAAAGTCTGCTAAAAGAAAAATAAGAATAGAGTATAGGATTAGATGAGAGAAGACGTTTGGCCTATGTCTGTGCAGGTTGGAGATGATAGATGATGATAGTTTAACTAACTTATCTTATTGGACTATGATTAAAAGAGTATATGGATGAGTAGTAGCTAAGTCAAAGGATTTAGAAGAATATTTTATGTTTATCATTTATGGATTCTTGAAGAAGCTTTTATCTTAAAGCGGGAATTAGGTACACATAGAGAGAAGATGTTTTTGGTAATGATTTGTGATAGAAAATACTACAGAAGAAAGCACTACAAAAAGAAAATACTACAGAAGAAAGCACCATAGAGAAAACTGTTGGCCAGATGAAAGTGTATTAGGGAACTTATTTCAATCAACCAACAACAGGTGAAGGAGGCAGAGGGTGGTTCCTATGTAACTATAAAATATTCAGATGAAATAAAATTCATATGTAGCCACAATGAGTGCAGGATATTCAGGTATCAGGTTTTGAATATACAGAACCTGACGACTATTATCCTCTAAAGAAAAGGATTGGATGGTACATGGTGTGATACCAATAATGGCGAGGATGACCAGTTTTATGTTTACTGATGCAATCATATAGAAATACAATCCCAAAGGTTCACAGAACTTGTGAGATGAAAGACTTGGTTGGACTGTTATAGAGAACTTAAGGAGAGAGTAGAAGGTGAGTTCTATAATGGTTACTAGAAAGTAACTAATTAAATATATAATGATTAAAGGGAGAATATAAATGGAGAGAGAGAACAAGAATGTATTTGTAAGGGTAGGGAGCTTTTTCTTTTGGGTGGTTTTGGAGTTGATAGGTTTTATGAGAGGTCAAACAGGCTTGGGAATCTTGAGCCTTAACTTGTGGTGGTTGCGGTATATGGGCATTGATAGATCTTATCATAGCTTTTAACCAAGGCATATGGTCCTTATAGTACCGAAAAGAAATAACATTTTATAAATGGTGAATTCTAGAATGAAGTTAATCAAAGAAGTGGATGTATCTGCTTTGGACAATACAAGACTGAATCAACTAAAGAGACAAATTGCCACTATTGAGAAAGGAACTTGATGCCTCATATACTATTATTGGTAAAAGATATGCAGAATGTATAATTAATACCGGCACTATGGGTGATGTAGATGTAAGAGATATTCTTAAAATATTAGAGCCAAGGATTATGGAAAAGAAAGAGATTGAAGCTGAGATTGTTGAGTTGAAAAGAAAAGCAAAGATCAAGATGATCTTAGAGAAAAGCAAGTAGCAGAGCAAGAGTTTATTCAAACAAAAGAGTAAACTTGATAAAGCCTTACAAAATGGGTGTTATAGCTAAGGAAGAGTATGATTTAAAACTATCTATTGCACAGAAAATATAATAATTTTTGAAGAAATCAGACGTATAGAGACTCAATATAATATGGAGTATCTCTATAGAAGAAAAGAATGCAAAAATTAGTGCTTTGAATTAAATGATGAGAGTAAAGAAAAGAGGGAGAAAATATTTAAAAATATAAAAAGTAAGTGATACTGAGATGGTAGATTTGATAGATGAATTCTTTTATCAAAGAGCTACTACATCAAAGGAACTTAAATAGAAATAAAGAGCTACAAAAGATAGTGCTATAGTTGATGGTGGTGTGTGAAAATATAAACAAACCAAGGTACTATTAGGTAATCTAGGGTAGTATGGGTGGAGTGGTTTTAGAACTTCATTTTATCACAAATAACACAAAAACTTAAATTACCTAAGATATTAAGACTACCTAGTTTATATAAAGGAGATTAAGATGATCAAGATTAGTTTGCTACTAGTAAGTATTTTATTGTTAGCTTTCTTATTAGTGGGCTGTAGTATAAAAGAGATAAGTTTACTTTTGGATTCAAAGCTAAACTCTAGTAGTGAGAATATAATTAAAGTGGTTCAGGACGGACGCATAGAGATCTTCGCCGGGAATATAGCATAGATGAGGTCTTTTTCTAACTTATTTTTAGATGGAAATGGAATTCTTATGAAGTAAATTCCGCGTACTAATATGGTTAACTATACCGGAAAAATAAAAGTCTTAGATGAAGATATAAAAATGAACTTTTTCTGTAGAATATTTGAAGTAAGTCAAGTGAATATAGCAGGGGAGTAAAATGAGGAGAAGATGCAAAATTTGCTCTTGATAAGATTATTGGAATATATACAGGTACTAAAGAAGATGGAAAAAGCGATATTTCTGAGAGTATAAGTAAAGTGGTAGAGGAACTAGCAAGTGTAACTAAAGAAAGTACAAGTGTAGAAGAAACTGCTGCAACAGCGATTCAAAGAAACAGTAGCACCTGAGACACAGGTGGCTCAGACGGTTCCTGCTACGAAGAAGTAGAGACATGGGGTTAAAACGGATGATTTCCAAGATTATATTATGGCAGACCAAGGATAATGTTTATATAATAAATTGCGATGAAAGTATAAGTCTTAGAACTGCTCCGGATAAAAGTGCTAGAGTTATAACACAGATACCACTATATGCTACTGTTAAATATATAGAAGGTGCTGTTAATGGTTTTGTTAGAGTTGAATATAATGGTCAGTTTGGATATGCCTTAGTAGCTTATATGGATACATATGAACCACAAGTTGCTACGGGGCAAACCATGACAGTTATAAATGCTAAACAAAGTGTAACTCTTAGAACTTCACCATATACTACTGCAGAGGAGATAATGCAGATACCGGTAGGTCCTAAAGTATATTATCTAGAACCAAAGAGGGATTTTTACTTGGTATCTTACGATGGTCAATCTGGATATGTATTGGGTAGTTATCTGAGATTTGATTAAGATAATTATATGGAAATAATAAGATAAATATAAATTATCAAAGTGAACGACTTAACAATAAAACAGGTTGGGATGGATTTGTAGGGGATTGCATAAGAGAGTAGTAGTATATAGAAAAACATGTTATCAGATAGATAATATGGGAGTGAGTAGGAAGAATAGTATTATGAAAACTTGGAAAGTGAGTTTCAGGAATTATATCTATAGTATGGGGAATAGGCTTAATCATTGTTGCAATAAAAATGTAGCAATTTTTGATAGGATAATGGCTACATACATAGATGCATTCGGAGAATCTTCGTGGCTTTATTGTCCTTTAACTTATTTGTGGAGCTGGTACTTTATCAGGAGTCAAAAATATTAAAGTAGATGCGAAAGATATAAAAAGGCAAAGCACTCTTATGTAATACTCTATTTTTGTAATTGCTGCTTTCTTTAGTTTTTAGGTTTTATGGGACTAGGCGAATTATTTTTGACTTTCTTATGGTCAATAGTAAATATAATTACAGCGATAGTTTTTTGAGTTAAATATTAGAAAAGAAAAAGTATAAAATGACTTATAAAGTAATTAAGAAAGGAAATATGGGTATTGAAATGAATATTAATAAAGAGAAACTCTTCAGAAAATAGGGGGGTTAAGACTGCTTAGTTTTTATTTTTGCTAGTACTCTTAGCAACTAATCTTTTTGCTGGCACAGCTGTAAAGATATGCTATCAACATTCCTAATCTATTAAATATGGTGATCAAAAAGAGGATAGAGAGAATAACTTATAAAAAATACAAAGGTTATACTTATCCAGAATATACAATAGAAAAGATACTTAAAGGTATCTAAAAAGGAGAGTGGAGAGCTTATAAAAGTAATGGAATTAATATAGTATGGTAATTTCTCTAAGTAGTATATTTATCAAAATATAAAATCAATAATGAAATTATTACATCTATGATACAGATGGAAGTGTATTTTTCAGATTTACTTTTGATGGTCAAAACACTATCAAAATAGACTATCAAGGCTCTAATGTAAGTGGGTGGAATGGGAGTAGATGAGTTTAGGTACTTATATTAGAAGATAGAGACTAATGGATGAGGTACTACCTAAAGGCAGATGGAACTATGGCTATTAATGAGAAAAACAGCAGATGGCTATCAAGTGAATAACTTAGGTATTTGGGTGAAAGGTAATTTAAGATAATATAATGAAAGTGGCTCTAGGGTATTGTGAATACAAATATCGGAGCTGCTTTTTATTATCCATAATCCTTTTGTTATAGAAAATAAAAATATAACTTTAGTAAAGAAAGGATACTTATAAAGCTTATTCCGATTATATGGTAAGATCAAATGTTTATGATATATCTGAAAAATTCGGAAAATGGAAGTCATATATAGCTAATACCGGTATAGTTATAAGAAATAATATAACAATATAATTAAAATATTGCATAAATATTTAAATAAATGCATAATACATATAATCTATTTTTAAAAGTTTACAATATATTTAAAATAAATAATAGTTTTAAATATGTAAAATATTAATAAGTATCAAAACAAAAGAGAGGGATATAAGATGGGACTTTTTAGTAGTGATAACCCTAAGGAAAAGCAACATAGTGGCATACTTGGTGCTTTTTCAGTGGATGTTATTAAATGGGAGCCTGAAAGGTGGCGCTGAAGCAGACTTGATAGTGCATAAGTTTGAGTATGAAGACTTTCCAAGTGGTGCTTCTCTAATAGTTGGACCTACACAAATGGCTATTTTTACCAATAATATGAGTGCGGAAATTCTTTAGAAGAAACAGGAGATGGAAATGCTCAACTTTCAATTTTTACAGGTCCATGTAAGATAAAATTAGAGACCGGAGATTCCAGATTTTCACCTTTTAGAAATATTGCACATTCACTGACAGGAGGAGATTCTGCCTTTCATTCAACAGTATATTTTGTAAATACTACCTATATGAATGAACTAAATTGGGGAACACAACAACCCATACTACTTCAAGACCGGAAGAAGAAGTGAATATTCACGTTAGAGCTAATGGTATTTTCGGTGTACATATAGAACAATTAGATTCCACTATATCAACAGCACAAGTTAGAAAGCTTTTTACAAAAAGTAATAGGTACAAAAAGCAAACTTTTACAAAGAGGAGGCTGAGTGTCCTATATGCGTGCGAAGATACTGGAATATGTACGGATTTACTGGCTAAAAGCTATGATGAGATAAAAATATAGGGTATCTTAAAAATAAGTAGATACTTATCGGAATTTTTCAGAGGCTATAAAAAGAAAAAGCTTGTAGAACATTTTATGACTTTGGTTTAACTCTTGATAATTTTTCATTTCATTCTATACATCGCTGGATGAAGATCTTGAAATAATAAATGATATGAAGATAAAACGTAAGTTGGATCAGCTTGATGCTGAGGGTAATGCTAAGAAGATGGACATAGAGTCTGGAAGCTAGAGCAAGAATGAGAGAAAGAGAGGATATACATATCAACAAGAAAAAAGGCTTTTGATGTAATGAGCGGCAGCTTCAATGAGGGTACTCAATCTACTTTTATGGGTGCTAGTATGGGACTGGGGAATGGGAACTATGCTAGGCACAGGAATGGGTGCTAGTATGGGAAATATTGCTAGAGAGACGGTTCAAAATATAGATATGGAACAGACTAAAAAGTCAGATGTTAAGATTTGTAAGATTTGTAATTCTCAAAATAATATAGAAGCAAAGTTTTGTCTAAATTGTGGAGAAAAAGATTTGAACAAGCAAATATTTTGCCCTGATTGTGGAGCAACTTTAGCTGAGGGAGCAAAATTTTGTATGAATTGTGGTAAAAAACTTGTTTCTGTTTGTCCTAATTGTAAACATGAACTTGAAAATGGAGCAAAATTCTGTATGGAATGTGGTTATAAATTATAAGAGAAGATATATATGAAATATCTAAAAATATAGTAAATAAAAACAAGTTTAACCCTAAGTATGATATATATTATATGGGTGGTAGCCTTATTTAACTTTAGAATATGCAAAAGCTTTAATTTTAGATTTTTGTTGCTCTATTATTTGGAACTATATCCTATGCAGTTACTAGGAGTTATATACTTAAATTTAGTAAAAACGTAAGAGAAACTAGCGAAATACAACACTGCCTTGGATATATACCTTAAATTATATAAGTATATCATTATTTACAAACTTTTTATGTGGTGTATTCAATATTGGGATTGGTTGGACTTTAATTATAAATCTTATAACGCTTTTTGTTTATATACAGGCTATTATCAATGTTGATAAATATATGAAAAAACAGTAGAGAAGATGAAAAGTTCGAAACAAAAGTAGAAATTTTAATATTATAGATCAAAAATGACTTATCTTCTTGCTAAAGCTACAGATAAAGATATTAAAAGCCAAAGTTCTGGAAATAAAAACAATCTTATAGTAATGCTTTTTCCAGTGATGCAACTAGAGATAGATGCAATTATAGTTGATAAAATAGATAAATTGGTAGAGGCAATAGAAAATGATAAGAAAAGAAAAAAAGTTATAAAAGGTTTGGAAAAATCTTATGACAGATATTAAATATAGAAATGCTATAAAATCAAAGAATACTGCAAAGAGAGGTAGGGGTATGGAAATTCCAGGTGTACAATGTGCAGGTTGTGGTAGCTCTGAGGTGGAATTTATAGAAAGTTCGAGAAAAGCTGATTTGCCATAAATGTGGCAGAGAAAGACTATTGGTCAAGAGCTACTTTAAATAAAAATAGGGCAGGTAATTATAAATAAAAGATAATGCTATGAAGTTCTTCTTAGAAGAGATATAGATACTTCTAGACACTATGCCTTGGAAGTACTAAATATCTTTGTTGACAATATTCCTGCAAAATATATAATAAAGCTACTTTGATGAAGTAAAGAATGGAAAATAGATAGCATAAAAGAATGTATAAAGTGTATACAAGATACTAAAGATGTACATGGAGATGAGATAAGAGATTTTTCTAAATTAGTAGTAGCCAGTGCCAGATATTTACATGAGTATAGTTCAGATATTATAAGAGGTATTTGTGAAAAATATGCAAGCTATGGAAGATAGAAAGGAGCTATCTGAGATTATGGATAAGATTGTCCGTATTTTATACAGCTTAGTTCTTCTATAGATTTCTTAAAGGATAAAGGTTTGGAATATTATACTGAGTTAGCATAGAATTTAGATATACCTAAAACCTGTTTTTATCTTATAAAAAGCTATAGAAGAAAATCCATATTCACCTTATGTAAATAACTCATTTTATATGTCAACAAAAAACAAAAGTATTTTTATGATGAATTTGTTTGTTCCTGTTGGAGTATTATTGAAATAAAATGAAAGAATCTGAATATAAAGAAAAATTAAAAATGGCTTATCAACAAAAATTATTAAAAATATAAGCAAGAAGCGAAGTATTAGAGGAGGAAGTATGCGGATGATGCAGTAAGATGGCGAGATATAAGCTCGCTAGAGGGAAAAAGTAAATAAATTGAGATAACAAAGCTAAAATGATGTACAAGAAAAATTAGGTGCGGCAGATGCTAAAATAAATCGCATAGGTTCAGAAGTAATGGCTATAAATAAAAAATTTGAAGAGCTTATGAGAGATGAGAAAGAGCGGAAGCTTTATCTCAAGCAACAACAGAACTAGTAAGAATCAGACAAGAAATAGAGGATAAGTTTGGTAACTATAAACTTGTTAGAGATACCATGCTTGGGTTTACAAAGCAACAGATTTAGCTTTAGTTAAGAAAACTACTATGTCTAATATTTCTGAAGAGTTAATGATTACAACGCCAAAGTATTGGCTTGCACCACTACTTATAGCTGTTACCGCTTGGATAAGTAATGATAGAGATTTAGCGGATAGAGCTATAAAAGAGGCGCTTAAAAGAGATGAGGAGAGAACTGCTCTTGCAATGGCACTTATTTGTAGAAGAAATGGAAGACAGGTAGCTTGCTATGAGTGGCTGTCTATATATTTTTCTAAACTAAATGTAGGCAATTTTACAGAAGGTGGATATACTTTCGTGGATGCTTATATAAATAAGGTATTTGGTGAAGATGAGAATCATATTTGTTCGGATTATATGGCAAATTGGTTAGCTGAACTTAAAAAGACGATGTTAATTTTTGAAAGAAAATCAAATCAGAAACATGGAAAAGGGATATGTATAAATAAAACATGTTCTATAGGTGGAGAAAGTATCTAACCTTAAGTCTAATGTTATAGAGTTTGATAAGATTGATTCTTATGCTTCCAGAGTAGAGAGTCTTCAGATGGTCTTATGAAGTTTTTGAAACTATAAATAATACTCCTGTGAACATTGAAAAGATGAAAGCGATGGTTGATGCAAATTTAATCAAACTTATTAGCGCAGTATGATGTGAGATGAAGTTGAACTTAGAAATGAGGATATTGTTTTCCAAAAAGTAAAAAGATAGTAATGGAAATATTAGATTTTGCTAGAGTAAAGAGCTGTGAAAAGACAAAAAGAGAACAGGGATAAAAAATTAATTTAGTAGAGCAAATGACCCGGTTCTGTAGTTAGTGATGATAATATGATTCCGTCAAAAAAGAAAACAGCTATTGCTATATTGAGACCTTATATAAATAAAACTTATGATAGATATATAGATGAAAATAAAGGGACAATTTCAAAAGTATAACTATATCTGTAAATGGTCATAACGCTAAATATAATCAAGGCACAGATTTAGATAGATTGAGAGTTGATTATAAGGAACATTTGAAAAATAAAAAGCAAGAAGAGGTAACAGCAATGAAGAATAAAATTAGCTCAAGTAAAAGATCTATGATAGTGGCTATTAGTGCGGTTATTATTAGTTTACTTTTTATTTGTAAAAGCTAGGAGTGTTGGAGTGTTATAGGTCTTGCTGTAGCAGGATTACTTTCTTCTGTAAATATGGTGCCTGCAGATAAAAACTTGCTGAAGTTATTAAAGATTTGAGATAATAAATATATTACTATGGAACAAGAAGGCTAAAAACAATGCAAATCTTGTATAGATGAGTGGTCTAGGGTAAATACTAATATAGGAGATTTTGATTCTAATAGAAGGAGCTTGTAGTATAGGAGGAGTATGGAAGAAAAGAATGTGATAGATGATTTTTCGGAAGTATTTGGTGCTGAGAAGGAAAGAAAATGCTTTGATGAATTAGAAGAAAATGTTTAAAGAAGATGAAGAGTGCAAAAGCGGAAAAAGTTGTTTTTAAAACAAAACTTAGAGGTTTTGCCAGTTTGCTCCTGAGTGGGATTTACATCCACCAAGATAGGAAAATTAGAAAGAGAAATCTAGATAAAACACCTATAATATTGATGCAAAACTAATATTATGGGTGTTTTGATAGATTTCAGTGATATAATATAAGCAATATTTATATTATAGTGATGGAGACAGCTAAAAAGAGATTATGGAAAGAAAAATATTTTTGGATCTACAACCTTATTAGGTAAGTCGTAACAAGTAAACTAATTATGATTGTACATTTATCGTTAAAAGCAGTATTGAAGTGCGGAATATAGAAATAAAGCTAACATTATAATTTTTGTTATGAGGGTGAGATTTTATTGTCAGCAGATGAGAGATTTTTATAGGGAACGTGAGTTGGTAGAACTTCCGGTGATATGGGAACACAAGATGATAGCGATTGAAAGATAGTCAAAATAATGGCTATAAAAGTGTAAAGTTGAATATATACAAGATACTATTGTTAATTAACTAACAATACTTGTCAGAAGACTGTAATTATAATACAAATTAAATTATTATAAAGTTAATTAAAAATCACGTAAAGATGATATCTTCAGCTAAAAGCTTTAAGATATAGAGATTTGGCAGTCTAGGTATCTAGGTATCAGAAGAGGTTAAAATTATCAAGGTATTCATGAAAATCTATTTGCTGAATCGAGGAAAAGAGGCTATATTGAGCAACTTGGGTTGTGTATAGCCTCTTTTTGATCAGACAATTATTTTTAATTCTTGATGAGAGTCTTGTCTTTATTTCTAATCTTTAGTGGTTTAATTTACCTACAACTACCTATAATTCTAATATCAACTCTATCATCGCAGATAGGAATATGAATATCTTTATATTCAATGTCAATGGATTACCAACGATTTCATTTTCTTAAAATATACCTTTTTAGAAGGGTTTCATCATCGTATGCAATAGCGTAGGGCATACCATTCAAAAAGTCATATCCTTGTTTGATTAAAACTATATCTCATTATTATAGTCCGAGTCATACTATAACCATCAACTATCTTTCAAAGTCGTGATTAGGAAGCGTGTTAGGGTTTTCTCTTATATAAAGCAATATACTCTTGGTATATCAGCTAAATAATGCCATATCCGACAGCAAAGCTTTTCTATTATATTAATTTTATAAACAGGTATTTTTCTTTTTGACTCTCTCTTTTAATCGTATATGGTATATCTCTGATAAGGTTACTCCTATCAAGATTATTGGTATATATATTTGTATTTTCTTGTGCTTTTAATTGCTCCTTGTAGAAGTCTACAAGCTTTTTGTCTAGGTGAGCTCTAATGAGGTTGTAAATTGAGAGAAGAGGTATGGTAGGGGTAGTAACAGTTTTATTTGCACTATTATATAATTCTTCGTTTATTCCCAGTAAATATTCAGGCTTTACATTTAAAAACTTTTGCAAAGTCAGATATTCTATTTGGGAGAATTCACGTTGTTTATTAAAGTATCTAGAAAGTGCAGATTTAGCCATATCTACTTGCCTAGCTAATTCACTCATTGACATTCCTTTTTCTATATATAGATCTTTTTATAAGGTCGACTATTTCAGAATTCGATTTCATATAATACCTCCTTATATAGGTATTATAGCATGGTTCTCAAAAAGAAACAATATAGTATGAAAATAAAGAAAAAATGTTGACAAACGAGAACGGAAGTGATATAAAAACACTATGTGATGAGAAAATAATAGATGAAAGGGAGTAGCTGACAAGTTTATAGTAAAATATTTTATTTGTAATTTATGTATGGTAGATATTTCTGATTAAATTGTATGTAGAGTATTATCAGTTATATCTATATATTTTATTTATTTTTATGCAAAAAGTAAAAAGAAAGTGATATAGAAATAAACTGGCTTAGGAGCTAATAAATAAGGAGGAGGTAAATGTGAAACTGGTTTGAAAAGATTGAGAGCTGAGAGTAGCTTGTGGCTTATCACAGGAAGATGTAGCTAAGAAGTTTTGGAAGAGACTAGGTCATGGTATGCGAAAAAGAGAAAAATGGCTTTGTATCAATAGAGACCGATGGATTAGCGAAAATAACGGTATATTTAATATAGATGATAAAAGAATAGCGAAATTTTTTAACAATAACGTTCCCGAAAAGAACAAGGTAAAAGAGATAAAGAAAGTCCAAAAGTTAGTAATAGATTTAGAATTTATATCTATTATTTTTATGTAGAGAGATATAAACCAAATAATGATATGAGGGAATTATGTTTTAGTAGAGACAAGTGATTTTGTAAAAGGAGAAAAATGATGACATTAGAAATAAAGGATTATCTAAAAAGCAAGTATATGAGACTGGATAAAAATAGTAAAAACTAAGATGGATAAGGGTAAAAAATTATCAGACTTGCAACTAGTATATCTAGTTTGGATTATACCAAAGAGAAAGTTGATGTATCAAAAGGAGATGGTGCGAGTTTTGAAGGATATTATAATAAAAATATGTGATACTGAGAAGAGATAAAAGAGAAGTAGATATTTTTAATAAATTTAAAAGACATAGACAGAAAAATTGATACAATAAAAGATGTAGATGAGAGATTATTACTTAGATTAAGATATATAAATGATTATAAGTGGGAAGATATGTGAAGAAATGAACATATCTAATAATAAATACATAGAGATGCATTTAGAGCATTAAAAAGTTAAAAATATAAAATAAAGTAAAGTCGGTGTAATAACAAATTTTATATAAAATTTGCTGAAAAATAACGAGTATGTTAAGCAAAATAAAAAGTTGGGGTGTTTTGAGGGATTAAATGGTATGGAATGGGATATAAGTGTGGTATATATAAACTAGAAAAGTGAAAGCTAAATATTTATATTAAAACCTTCTTTTTAAATTTTAGTAAGAAAGGCAGTCGGATTAGGCTGTCTTTTTATTTAGGGAAGATAACCCGATTGATTACGTGAAGTGTGAAATAAAAATGCTCATAATGTGGTGGGAATGGTAGTTATATTTAATTTGGCTTTCCTTATAGCATGAGTTGTCTAGGCTATTATCATAAAGAAAGGAAAAATGATATGAGATATCTAAATGCAGAGGGATATAAAGATGTGACAGCAGGCAAGGCTATAGAAATGGTAGAAAGGAGTAGAAAAATAGAAAAATGTATGCAAAATATAAAAGCAAGAGCAGATCCTATACCCTGAACAAAAGATTTATTAGTTTTAAAAATATAGAATTGATAATATAGAAAGGGGGATAAATATGGTCAAAATAACTACTTCTATCTAGTGTATAGATATTTGATTAAAAAGTAATAAGGAAATTTACAGGAGTATTTATCAAGTGGAATATAAAGATGAAAGGAGGAAATGTCTAATGTGAGTGTAGTATCAGCAAAATAAAATATATATAAATAAGTTAAAATCTTTGGGGTGGAAATTTTTCAATGAGTAAGGAGAAAGGCTTTAGTTAGTGGAGTTAATGTGAGGTATAAGATGTGCAAAACAAAATTCTCCGCTTGCAAGAAGATATTTCACAAGTGGGAAGCTAACTCTGTTCTAAAAAGATATTACGAATAGATTGCAAAATATGTAAGCCTTGTAAAGTTATGGAAGAAAGCTGATGATAAAAAGCTTAAAGGAAATAAAGAATTAAAGAGAAAGAATTATGAATTATGATATATATCAAGATATAGCTAAAAACTTAAAGAAAGTAAGGATATAGATGTTTACATAGAAGATATACCACAAGGGGAGCTAAAATGCCTCTTTTTAATACATATTTATGAAAGTAAATATAGACATCGGAATAAATAAAATACAAAAAGTAAGCCTAAGCTTAGATGTCTTATATTTTCCTAAGAATAAAGAAGAATTAGAGTGTTTGGAGCTATAGAAAACTTATATCCACGATTTTTAAGTTGGATAGTTTTAAAGATAGAGTGGTGAAAACTCTACTATAGTGAGCATGTAGCATATTTACTTTTTAATATTAGCTATAGAGTATAAAGAAGACAGAAGTGAACAAAATTAAAAGAAATTGAGTCAATAAACAGTATAGATAAAAATAATAAACAGGTTTGTAAGGAAAGAGTCTGCTATGGCAGGAATACTGGAACAGTGAAAATAAGGTAATGCCGGGTGCTGTATATAAATATAAGAACTAATGAAGCATTATCTATAAATACTAGTGATAGAAATTTGCAGTTTTAATATTACAGGAATTGAGTGTTGGGTCTGATAACGATGTATGTAAGAACTAAGATGAGGATACATTTGATACTACGGCCACATTAGCAGACAAAAGCTTAGCGATTTAGCTTTTAGAAATGCCGGTAAGGTATTAGTATTAAAGTTAAAAACAGGTCATAAAGCTTACAGATGTGAAAAACAAGTCTTGATAAGGTAGAACGCTCAAATTTGATACCCTAGTGTATCCTTATGATGAGGGTAAAGATGATATAAAAGAAGCTATAAAAATTTTTGTGATAGATATGAGAGATAATGAAGGGATCAAAAAATAGGCGCGGTGCTTGCTAATTACAGTGCTAATCACGAGGCTATAATAAATGTAGTACAATCTCTTGTTTTAAATGATGATACTACTTTAAATACTACAGAAGTGGCTACTTTTATAGCAGGTCTCAGTGCCGGTTCAAATATAACAAAGTCAAATACCGGAACTATTTTAGAATTTGCTAAAGACGTAGTGCCAAGGCTGACAAAGACAGGGATAGAAGAAGCTATAAAGAGTGGAAAAACTGGTTTTTAAAAGTGGATAATTCTGAAAATGTAAGTATTGTTTATGATATAAACTCGCTTACTAGCTTTACAAAAGAAAAAGGGTACTATATTTTCAAAAATGAGTGGTCAGGGCACTGGATAGTATAGCAAATGATATAGCAAGGGTATTTGAATCAGAATTATGTGGGTAAATTGAATAACAATGCCGACGGTAGAAATATACTGAAAATCCGGTTTGATGGGAATATTTTAAAGCTTTAAAGCCTAATGCTATAGAAAATTTTGAAGCTAAGGATATAGAAAATAAAAGACGGTAGAAAGTAAAGATAGTGTTATTATTGATTTAAAAATAAAACCTTTGAGACAGTGTAGAAAAAGATATATATAAATGTAAATTTGGGATAATAGAAAGGAAAGATATGAGTAATTCACACAAAATGAGCGATCTTATAACGGGAAATGAGGGACAAGCCTATATAACTGTAGATGGACAGAATAGATACTTTTTGGGTTATCTAAGATAGAAGCTACTATAGAATTTACAGTGATTGCTAAAAGCTGCTGGGTCAAAGAATGAAGCAACATAAGGTGGTAGGAGCAAGAAGGAAAAGGTGGTATGAGTATATATAATGTAAGTCTTCTACACTTGCCTTGTATAGAGGTATATAAACACGGAAGAGTGTTACCTATAAGCATAAATATAGTTAATGACGATGCTTCTTCCAGCATGGGAAGAAGAGCGGTATTGCAAAGTATGCTCTGTTGCAAAAACACCTGTAGCTATGTTAGATGATAGTAGCGAAGAGTTAAAATACAGTAGAATATAGATTTTACATTTGATGATGTAGAAGAGCTTTGAAAGCTATAATATTCAGGAGAATATGAGATAAAAATAATTAAACAATAGGACTGGAAAGGGGTGATTTTTATGTGTTAAAAATAGAGTTAGAAGATATATAAAATGTATCAATAAATTATGTATGGTTAAAAGTAGATACGGTGAACTTAAATATAAAATAGATATTAACATGAAAGAAAAAGCATCTAGTAATAGGTGCTTTTAATATCTGATAATAAAGAAAGTAATAGAAAGGATAGAATTATGAGTTCACTTAGAGCATTTTTAAAATCCGATAAAAGCAGAAAATGAAGGGTAATCATTTTCAGATAGTTTGTAGAAGATGGAAGGGTTATTCGCTTTTACTATGAAGGCTATAGATCAAGATGAAAACGAAGAAATAATAAAAAGAAACACAAAAAGAAACAAAAAGGGAGAAGAGAAGTTTGAACAAGCTAGCTATGTTGCCGACCTTGTAAAGTTCTTCTGTGGTATTTCCTGATTTAAACGATTCCGAGGTCTGCAAAGAGCTTACGGAGTTATAGGAACAAAGTCAGCTACTCAAAAAGATGTTGTTAGTTGGAGAGTTTGCAACCCTTAGTGCAAAAGGTACAAAAGATTTCGGGATAGAGCACAGATATAAATGATGAGATAGAAGAAGCAAAAAACTAATAAAGCAAGGTGATGCAGAGTTTAGCTTTGCACATTATGCCTTGCAAAAACTAAAGATAAGACCATCAGTTCTTAGTGGTATATGTGGAGCTAATACTCCTGTAGCTACTAAGGAAAGAGCTTTTATATATGCCAGTATTTCTCTTAGGATGAAGAAGAAAAAGAGAAATGGCAAAAGCAAAACGTAAAATAGGAAAGGAGGTGAGGCTATGGTTCTTGAAGCAGTATTTAAAGTATCAGATTCATACAATTCAACTCTTACAAAAATATTAGCAAATACGGAGAAGCTTGCGAAAAGCTTAGATAAGAGTTCTAATGGGGCGGATAAGTTAGGTAATAAACTAAAACTTGTAGACAGTATTGGAAGTGGGTTTGTAAAACTTATAGGAAAGATGGCAACGCCGTTAGAGGCTTTAAGACTCTCAGATGATATAAGTAATGCTAATACAAGGCTCTCAATAATTACTTCTAATCTAAGTGAACAAAAGGATTTGCAGGCAAAAATAATGGCTAGTGCCAAAAGCTCAAGAAGTAGTTACTTAGAAATGGCTAATGCAACAACTAAGATGAAGATGTTAGCACCGGATAGTTTTAAGAGTAACGAAGAAGCATTGAAGTTTACAGAAACCTTGCAAAAGTCCTTAGCAGTATCAGGAGCAGATAAAACTAGTAAAGACAGTGCGTTTTTACAGATAACTCAAGCTATGACAAATGGTAGACTTCAAGGAGATGAGTTCAGCAATGTGATAGAAAATGCTCCTATGGTTGCAGATGCCATAGCTAAGTATATGGGAAAGTCAAAGGCAGAATTAAAAGAGTTATCATCAAAGGGACTAACAACAGCCGACATAGTAAAAATGCTCTATTTAGTGCAAGTGATGAGATAAACAAAAAATTTGAAACTATGCCAAAGACATTTTCCAGCATAACCACAGATTTCAAGAATAAGATAATAGGGGTTTTTGAGCCTATAGGTGAAAAGATAACACAGATAATGGGGTCTGAGGTATAACAAAGGTAATAGATAATATAGGAATTGCTTTATTATAGGAGCAAACATACTGGGAGTTTTTGTAGATGGTATAGCTTTTCTTATAGATAATTTAGATATACTTACACCGGCTCTACTTGGAGTAGCAGGAGCGATGTTAGTATATAATGCCACTTCAGGTATTGCTTATATGAAAACTATAGCTAATGCTATAGCACTAGGCACAAAAGCTATAGCAGATACTTTTGAGTATGTACGGACAATAGCACTTATAACCGCACAGGACGGATTTAATGCAGCACTTGCCGCTTGTCCTATTACTTGGATAATTACAGGAATAATAGCTCTAATAGCTATCGTCTATGTAGTAATAGCAGTTATAGAACACAAAGGGTGGAGAACTACTATAAGTGCTACAGGAGTTATACTTGGAGCAGTTTTTGCTATAGGAGATATATATAATATATTTGCTTTTATATGGAATATAGTAGCTCTCTCTTTCTAAACTTTTTGCTAATTGCCTTGACAATCCTATTGCAAGTGTAAAGTTACTATTTTTAGATCTTGCAAGGAGTGTTGTAAATATAGTTGCAGTTATAGCTAAAAGTATAGAAGAGCTTATAAATATGATACCCGAGTACATATAAATATTTCAAAGCGGTATAACTAATTTTTCTAAAAAGGCATATCCGGAGAAATAAATAAGATAAAAAAAGATAGCGGTTATAAGGATGCTATCGGTAGTATGAAACAAGTAAGCCTTGGAGAAGCATATAAAAGTGGATACAACATAGGAAAAGGTATAGAAAACAAAGTGGGTTCTATGTTTAAAGGTTTAAAAAGGAAACGTGTGTACCAAACTTAGATGCAGGTGTAGGCGATCCAACTACTACCAAGTCTTGGAACTTCGGAAACTCCTACAGAATGTAAAAAGGAAGCGGTAAAGGTGGAGCAGTAAAGGTAGAAAACAGTGAGACCTGGAACTGCTTAGAAGCCTTGCTATGCGTGATTATGTAGCAAGAGTATCTCAAAACACACTAGCTCCAAATATAAATATAGAGTTTAGTGGAGACATACACAAAGAAACTGATACAGATAGTGTACTAAGTCATATAAACAATGAGCTTAGAGACATACTGGCAGTAGCAACAGAGGGATAGTTATGAGTTATAGTATATATTTTTAAAAGCGGAAGGAAAAAGTATAAATTGCCTGTTAATCCTGAAAGCATAGAAGTATCAAGAAATCTAAATGTAAGTACTTTTACCGTACTAGGGGGCAATGAAGTTGTTATGCCATCAAGTATGGCTTTAGCAAAGATAAAGTTTAGCTTTGAGTTACCTAGTTATACTTACTCTTATATGAATAGCGGTATAAGACATAAGGCAGATTACTATGAGAAAATGTTAAAAAAGGCACAAAGAGATAAAAAGCCTATATTCTTTATAGCAAGTAATGAAATTACGGAAGACATAAGTCTTAGAGTATTGGTTACCGGCTTGACCATAAAAGAAGAAGCAGGAGAAGAGGGCGACAAAAAGGTTGATATAGAGCTTTTAGAGTATAAAGGTGCTACAAGGCTTTATAAGGTGATAGAGACGAAAAAGAAGAGCCTGAAAAAGCTGGAAAGGTTGAAACCTCAAACTCTACCACAGATATATCCGGTAAGATGCACCTGTTACAACAAAGAGTAGTGGCAAAAAGTAAAAATCTAGGAGTAGTAAGAAAAGGGAAGTTAGATACAAAGGCTCTGAGATAAATAATGTAAATGCTATTATTTCTAAGCACATAATGGAAGCAAATGAAAAAGCCGGTAAAAACAGCTTAAAAAAAACTATACCCAAGATGAATGCAGTAGAAAAGGCTACTATAGAAAAGCTTATGAATCCAAAGAGTAAAAAGAGAATAAGTAAGAGAGGTATAGGACTTTGGTTTTCTAAATAGTCTGGATTTAAGGTGTAATGTATAGTATTATGTGAACATGATAAAACAATAGATATGACGGGTACTTGTACGCAGATAACTTTTACCGAAAGCTTGAATGAAGGTGCAAAGCACTGTAGAGCTAAAAGTATACTCAAAAAGCCGGTCTTGTGCTGGAATAATGGCGATGTTATAAGAATAAGTGGAAAAGGACGAAAAAGAGACGGTATATTCTTTGGAATAATTTTTAAAGTAAATGTAGATGAAAAAGAAAGAGGTTACTATAAAAGCTTATGATCAATTAAGATATTTAAAAAGCAAAGGATATAGTAGTTTTTAGAAAATCCTACACTTAGTGAAATAGTAAAATATGTGTAAAAATGAGCTTAAAAGTAGGCTCTGTAGCAGATACTAAGTTAAAGCTAAAAACTATAGCCAGATATGATAAAGACCTATCTTGACTTAATAAGTGATGCTATAAAAAGATACCTTAGTTATAAGTGGGGCAAAAGGACTACTATGTATTAAGAGAGAATTATGGACAAGTCGATTTGATAAATGCAAAAGACTTAGAACTTCACACAGTATTAGAAATGAAGCCTTGCAACGTCTTATAGCTATGAAAAATCTATAGATGATGATTATTATAACGTAGTAAAAATCTTATATAAGGACGAAGGACTCAGGAAAAACGAGCTTGTAATAACCGGTGATAAGGAAGCGGTAAACAGATTTGGAATTTTACAGTATTTGGAATTTTCTAATGATATAAATAAAAAGATATAGCAGATAAAAGAGCAGAGGACTTATTAAAGCTTTTATAACAAGGGAAAAAGAAAGCTTTAAAGCTTAGAGTGTGTTGGAGATTTTAGTATAAGAGCAGGAAACAGTATATATGCAAAACATAGAAGACATAAAGCTAGGTAAAAGACTTATAATAAAAAGTGTCAACACATAAGTTTTTGCTAATTCATACAATGAGTATAGAGGTAATAACAAATGGATAAGATAGGTGGACTTGGTTTATATAATTTCATAAAAACTATGATAGATAGACTATATAACAAAGCATGAGGCAACTGTGCTATGCATTATAGGGGAAGTCAAGGAGCGATTTTGTGCTTATTAATAATAATTTCAAAGCTACCGATGGACTTATGAGCGGAACGCTAAAAAGAGCTTAAAGCCGGAGATAAGCTTTAGATTACTTAGAAATCAGGGTTGTGGCGAGTAGTATATACTTGAAATAATAGATAAGGAAATAGCTTTTAGTGAAGATGTTAAAAAGATAGAAAAAGGATAAGATAATGAAGTTAAGTGCAGATTTAGGAGCTTGTAAGGGTTAGTTATAAAGCTAAGACTTATAAGCTAATGATGGATAAGATACAAAGGCTTTTTACTGACGGACTTGAAAACCTAAAGCAAGCTATAGAAAAGCTATTTAAAACACCTAAGGGTGTGTATTTTATATATAATAGCTATGGGATAGATTTTGAGAGTCTGATAGGAGAAGAAAGAGCATATGTAAGAGCAGAGCTTAAAAGAATGATAAGTGAGAGTTTAGCTGAAGATGATAGGATAATAGATGTTTCTGATTTTAAATTTGAATTTGATTTTGATAAGTGTATATGCTCTTTTTTAGTAAGCAGTATTTATGGAGATTTGGAGATAAGAGAGGAGGTGGCAGTGTAATGGAGATTTTGACTTATGAAGAATTGTTAGAAGAAGTTTTAAAGGATGTAAGAGATGATGTTGATAAAAGAGAGGGGAGTATTATATATGACGCTATTGCTCCAATCACATATTACCTTGCGGAGCAAAGAGAACTTATAGGAGAATTAAGGGATGAGTCTTTTATAGATACAGCTAAAGGTTCATTCCTTGATAGATTATGTCTAGGCTATGGTATAGAAAGAAAAGAAGAAACTAAGTCTAAAAGACTTATAAGAGGGACTAAGGAGTTAGAAATAGGAACTAGGCTAGGAATAAATGACATTTTCTATGAAGTAAAAGAAAAGCTAAATAACGGTTCTGAGTATGACTATATGGCAGAGTGCAGTGAATATGGAAGTGTAGGCAATGTATACAAAGGAGCTATAGAGAGAGAAGATAAAACTGTAAGTGCAACTCTTTTAGATATAATAGAAGTAGGACTTGATGAAGAAGATGATGAGACTTTAAGAAAACGATTGTTTTTAAGAATACAAAAGCCCGCAACTTCCGGAAACATTTATCATTATAGAAACTGGGCATTAGAGGTAAACGGAGTTAAAGAAGCAAAGATATTTCCGCTTGAAAATGGTGCGGGTACTGTAGGTGTGATGATATATGCAGATGAAAAAGATGGTGAGCTTGTAGATAGAGTAAGAAAGCATATAGATTTAAAAAGACCTATAGGAGCGACAGTTAATGTATATATGCCTGTTGAAAAAAACATAGACATAAGTGTAAGCATAAGTTTGCTCAGGAATGTAGACAGTACAAAAGTAAAAGAAGATATAGAAAAGAATTTAAAAAGCCTACCTAAGGGGCTTATTTGTAATTCAAAAAGTTAGCTATGCAAAAATAAGTTCCATTATACTTGAAATGCAAGGTGTGGAAGATTTTGAAAATTTGTTAGTAAATGGAACTTCTTCTAACGTAGTTATAGGAGATAAGGAAGTAGCTAAGCTTGGGAAGTTAGATTTGAGGTTTTAGATATGGATTTACAACTTATAGATATGCTTTCTGATTATTACAAAGAAAATGAAACAATGCTTAAATTACAAGAAACCCTTACTAAAAAGAGCAAAAAGAACTAGAGAGTTTTTGAGCAAAGAGTTTTCTCAGATTTTTCCTACTCTTGCAACAAGCGGACTTAGTAGGTGGGAGAAGATACTGGATATAGAGAGTGATATAAGTATAGATTTAAACTCAAGAAGAGAAGAATTTGTTCAAAAGCTACTTAGTAATGAAACGACAACTATAGATGTAATAAAAAGCTATTATAAGGGTTTTTACTAATGGAGATGTGGAGATAATAGAAGAAAATGAGCTTTATCATTTTAAGGTTAAGTTCATAAACATAATAGGTGAGACCTAAAAAGGCTTGAGGTGTAAGAAATGCTATAGAAGAGTTAAAAACCTGCACATTTAAGTTATGAGTTTATTTTTTCTTTATAATGCACACAAAGATTTAAAGAGATTTACTTTTTAAAGAATTAAAAACAGATTAAACATACCAGTCTTAGAAATGAGGTGTTAAAAAATGGCTAATACAACAAGTAACTATGGTCTTATAAAGCCACTTGAAGAAGAATATTATGATATAGGAGTATTTAACGCAAATGTAGACACAATAGATAGGCAGTTAAAGGCAAATGAAGTTAGCATAAATGAGCTAAAAAGAGAAATCATACTAAGAGTACCGGCTAGTGCTTGGAATAGTAGTAATGAATTTTTGTGGCTGAAATAAATGCGAGTGAGATAAAAAGCAAGTGATAACCCTATTATGTTTGCTGTTTTAGACAACATTGTAACAGCTAGGGAAGTAAAAGAATATACTAAAAACTATGCTTTTATATATAGGGGAGAAACGCTTGACGGCTTGGTTAGGCTATATGCTTATAAAAAGCCTAAGGTGGATTTAAGTATAGGACTAAGGGGGAAATAATGGGCAAGATAATTATACAAGGAAGTAGTGGGGGCGGATTAGACCCTGATGAGATTACCGCTAGGGCAAGTGATGTGCTAAGAGGAAAGACCACCATAGATGAGTGATGGCGAAGTAGTAGAGGGAGCTATAGAAAGACGTGGAACGGGTGGAGAAAATGCTTTAAAAATAGGCAAAAATTCGGACAGCATTTCTGTTAGCTTTAGTGCCGGTTATTACGAAAAAGGAAATAGCAACGATGCCATGCCTTATGTAAAAGTGCCTTATTCTTTGCTTAGTCAAACACTGGATATAGATGCAAGTAAGATTTTGGAAACTTATACTATAGCAGGAGTAAAGGGAAAATTACAGACCATTCCAAGTGTTTCAAATAGTTTGGACAGAGCAGTTTATAGTAATGATAATCTTTATGTAACAATTCAAAATGGAGCATATATTAACAATTCTTGGACAGGACATCCTGAAATAGCTATACATAAAGATAAGCTGGTTAAAGCCCTAGGTGTAGAGGCTAATAAAATGTTATCGGATAAAACTATAGCTGGAATACAGGGAACTATTCCCGTTAAGGGTGGAACTAGTCATAACACTAATGGAACCAGAGGTGGTTATGACCCACCATCTCAAAGGTTTTATTGCGACATAGAAAGAGGAGCTTATATAAACAACTGTTGGAGTGGTTATCCTGAAATAGGTATACATAGAGATGTTTTTATCCAAAACCTAGGCATCAGACCGGAAATGTTAAGGCAAGGCTACTCGTTATTTGGTGTTCAGGGAACGCTACCTGACTTTTCAAACTCTAGCAGAGAGGTTTTTAATTCAGCCACTCTCTTCAATGGAGATGGAGTATTTATAAGAGAGTGGCTAAGAGAAGAAATAGTGATTCCAGTTAGACGAAATGCACAAGAAATAGCTTGGCTTTGTAGGCATAAAAATGAAACTGGAGATAAATATTCAGCTTGGGCTTGGCATGATTGGTATGTAGATGGGCAACATAAAATGAGAATACATGTTTTTAGTCGTAATGTGAATGAGATATATACATTAAATAGACCAGCTACCTTACTTATAAGGAGTGCATGGAATTTAGATAGTATAAAAAAGATAAAAGTACATTGGGAAACTTATGGAGAATTTGGAGCTTATGATACCCCTAATATAGGACTTTACGTTTATGAAGCTTGCTTTGTATTTGACATAGGAATAATACCAACTAGTGTGGTTAGAAATAGGAAATAGAATATCCTTTAAATAATAGTTCTAACGCTATATACGATAATTTGAGAATACCTCTTGACCCTATTGTACCTGATATAAAATAAAATAAAGTTTAACCCATTTTGAAAAAGTAGTTTGTACAAGGGAATATAAGAGCAACTAACTGGAGAAATGCAAATTTGAATGAATATGATAAGCAAAGAGGTATACTTGAGTTAGATGTATCAGATAAGAGGAGACTATTATTTTGCTATGTGTTTAAGATACAGCTATAAAGGGAAGTACGCAACTTGAGCTAGATATAGCTGTACACCAGGATAGAGATACAAGTGTAAAAAGTTTTTGCAAGTTGCTATAAAATATTTGACTAGTTGGATTTTTTTATGTATATAATACTAAGGTGTTACAAAAGTTAGTACAAAAATAAACACCTCCCACTTTTAGTACTTACCAAAAGTGGGTTGGTAACTATTTAGTATAAAAGCTAATTTAACTAAATATTAAATAAAAAGCACCTTTGAGGGTGTTTTTTTATTACCCAAAAGAAAGGAAAAAATATGAAGATAGAACTTACCATACTTATATCTATTATATCTTGCCTGAGTGGTCTGTTTTTAGGTTTCTCAAGTTTCTTAAGAAATTCAAGAAATGATGAGAAAAGAAGTTGTTATAGCAATAGCTAGAATAGAAAGCAAGATAAACAGCATTTATGAAGATTTAAGCGAGATAAAAAGCTGAACGTAAGGAGCTAAAAAAAAGCCTTCAACTTATGGAGCATAGGCTTAGCAATCTTGAAAGCGAAAGCATACATATAAAAAAGGATATGGAAGATTTACAAGAGCAAATGAAAATCTATGAAAAAGAATGCAAAGACTGTAGGTCTAATGTAGATAAAAACTAGAAGCAAGGAGAGAAAGTAAAAATGGAAAAAGAGAAAATAAAATAGATTGGCAAAGAAAAATTAGTAAGTAGAAAAATGTAGCTATCCATAGCAAAGCTTTTTGTGTCAATGCTTGTTGCAGCCTTTAGTGTGTGAGTCAGAACAGTGCAACGCAGATAAGTGCCCTGATTATGGCAGGAGCAAGTGTAATAGAGCTACGTTATAGGAGAAGGACTGGCAGATGGTGGAAATAAGAAAGAAGAGAACTAAGTTATGGATAACGCATGTATAAAAAGGAAAAGCTTTTGGGAGCGGTAGTTATTCACAGTACACACCTACAGGCAAGGACTACTTTGTAAAAATGGGTTGTTACGGCAAAGAGCCAAAGCTTGGAAGTGTTATATCCTTTTATAGTTCTACAATGGGGCGTGTGTGCCACGTTGGGGCAGTTATAGAAGTGTCTAAGAAGAATGATAGATACTTTATAAAAACGGTAGAGGGAAACACTTCTAGTGGCTCTAGCTTCAATCGAAACGGTGGCTGTGTGGCTATAAAAGAGTATAGCTTTACACTTGCAGAAGTTGGTGGAACAAATAGAATAAATGGCTTTGGTTACCCTTTATTTTCTGAAGATACTTGTAATGTATCCGAGTTTGTAGAAGTGCTAAAAAGCGAAGTAGGATATACGGAAAAGGCAAGCAACAAAGATTTAGAAGATAAAAAAGCAAATTCAGGTGATAAGAACTTTACAAAATACGGTGCTTGGTATGGTGGCAACGGCTTATATTGGTGTCAACAATTCGTATCTTGGTGTAGTTATATGGCTTGTAAAAAGCACCTTGAAAATAAAGTTACAGGTTGGAGTAAAGAGGGTGATTTTTGGAGGTATAGACTAAACGGTATACTTATAAAAGGGCAGTGGCTTGAGATTGGCGGCAGATGGTACGTTTTTGATAATGCCGGTAATATGATAAAGGGTTGGTTTAAGGATGGAGACAACTGGTATTATCTAAATAAAGACGATGGCGCAATGCTTTCTAGTCAATGGATAAAAGAGGATGGCAAAGATTATTATTTATCTAAAAACGGAATAATGGCGAGATACTGCTATATAAAAGATAATGATGAAGATAGGTATTACTGGGTAGATAAAGACGGAGTTTATAAAAAAGAATGGGATACTAAAGAACCGGATTTAGGAAAATATGAATTAGTAGAATAGGGGCAAAAAGCCCCCTATTTTTATTAAAAAAGTATATTTATATAGACTTATTTGTAAAAATTGATGTAGAATTAAATTACCCTAAAGGTAATGAAAGGAGTATATATTGAGATAGATATAAAGATAGAAAAGTAGAAGATATTTGTACTAATATGAAAAAGGCGCTGAAAAACTGGGAGATAGAATATCAATAAAGCTATTTCAAGCCATAGAGTAGTATAAATAATTCTATTAGTATGAAAGATATTATAGCCTATCAACCTTTTTCATTTTCATGACCTAAAGGGGAATAGAAACGATGAGTTTGCTATAGATATAGGTGGTCGTTCTAGTGGATATCGGTTAATATTAGAGCCATTAGATGGACAACTAAAAAGGTTTGAGCCTTGTAATATAGATGAAATTGTAGAAACAGTAGAGATTATACTTATTTTGGAGGTTAGCAAGCATTATGAGTAGAGTAGTAAAGGAATATAAAGAAATAATGGCATTTCATCCGGGTGCATACTTGGATGATATTATAGAAGAATACGAAATGACTCAAAATGAGTTTGCAAAACGTTTGGGAGTATCATCTAAAGCAGTAAGTGAGTTGTTGGCAGGTAAGCAAAATTTGACTATAGATATGGCGGAAAAGAATATCTAGTATAACCGGTACAAGCATAGATGTATGGATAAATTTACAAAATTCATATAATAAAAAGGTACTTTGAAATTGAGAAAAGAAAGAGCTTAGACGAAGAGATTGCTATTGCTAGAGCTTTTAGACTTAGGGTATTTATCAAAACAGTTTAAAGAGAGATGGTAGGGAAAAGGCGAAGAATTAGTTAGAAGTCTTGAAGCTTGTAAAAGTAGCAAACTTGAAACAATTAAAAATCAAGAGCTTTTTAGTAAACTATAGAAATAGAACTATAGAGATAGATGAGAAAAATATAATTAATTCTAATATAATGTTGAATATAGCATTAGAGAAAGCAAAAAGAAACTAATGTTAAAGGCTTTGACAAGAAAAAGCTAGAAAATAATATAAAAATATATTGTTAGTTTGCATAACAAAAGTTTTAATCTAGCATATACCCAAATTGAAGATATGCTAAGAGAATGTGGAGTGGTTTTAATAGTATTACCATATTTAAAAAAATGCGAGTATAAATGGTGCTGTTACCAGAATAGATGAGATAAAGGTTATGTTATTACTAAGCGATAAACAAAAAGTATGAAGATATTTTGTGGTTTTACTTTATTACATGAGATTGCACATATTGTAAATGGAGATTATGCAGTTGATTTTTCTAATAAAGAAAAATGAAATAGAAATGAATGCAGATAAAAGAGCAGCTAATTGGTTGATAAATGAAGAAAAAATTTAAAAACTTTATTTTGAAAAAAATAATTTTCTAGAAAGCAATAGAATTATTTGCAAATAATAATAATTTGCATACCGGTATAGTTGATAGGTAGATTACAAAAAGAGAAGTATATAAGCTATAAAAATTTTAATGACTTGCGTTTAAAGTATAAAGCTATATAAAGAGCGTGAAAATCCCTAATTATTTTGGGTCATACTTTGGGTCATACTTTTGCGAAAAAGGGGTATAAAATCGGAAAATAAATACTATTTTTAGACGTTTGAAAAGCAAAAAGGAACTTACCATAAATAGCTTTAAACACTAGGTAAAATATGGCTCTTTTGAGCCATTTTCCTAAAAGAGCTGATAACGGGAGTCGAACCCGTGACCTCCTCACTACCAATGAGGTGCGCTACCTCCTGTGCCATATCAGCTTAACCTCAACTATTTTAGCATTAGAAATATACTTTGTCAAACGCTTTATATATCATAGTAAACTAAAAATTATAACACTAATAGGTCTAAAGATAAAAAGACTCAAAGAAGTCTATAAAAGCCCTCTTTTTAATTTTTCTATCATTTCCTGCCCTACACTGATATGATTTTCAAGGACAGGAACATCTTCTCTTTTAAACCAACGTGCTTCTTTAAGCTCACTCTCCTGTATCCTTATAGTATCATCTCCATCCAAATCAGCACTAAATGCAAGCATGAGAGCATTGCTAAAACCCCAAGGTTGAGTTTTATAGGGACGTATATTTTTAATATTTAACCCTACCTCTTCCTTAACTTCTCTAATAACAGTATCTATAGGATCTTCACCTATTTCCATATATCCGGCTACCAGAGCATAATTTGGATACAAGCCATGCTTATCTTTGGTAAGTAATATTTTATCTCCATTTCTTATAGCAACAATGACAGCAGGATTGATTTTAGGATACTCTATTTGTCCACAATTAGGGCAAAGCAAGGCTCTCTCATCTTTTGAAAATATATTTTTACTACCACAACAACCACAAAATATTCTTGAAGCTTGCCATCTATAAATATGACTAACGGTACTGGCTGCAAAAGCAAGATATCTAGGGTTCAAAGCTTCTTAGGAATTTTTAAGGAAATAAACTCTAAATTATATTCTGCTAAGTTTATATTAGAAAAGTCTATTTCCGTAGTAAAAAGTATATAAAAATCGAAATATTCATTAGCATCAAGAGTGTTTTTCGACACTGAGTGCGTATAAACCCGAATTTAATATAAATTCATTATTAAAAATATCTTGAATATCAACTAAGTTACAAAAGTCTGTAATTATTACCTTCTTTTTTAAAGAGTAAGGTTTCCTTGTAGAATATGCAAATAAAATCTAACTCTGATGAGGGCTTTTTGTTTATAAATTCAGGTTTTTAGTTTATAAGGATATATTTCGTTAAACATAATTACCTTTCTATAGCATGGTATTCCTCTAAGAGCTTATTTTTCATCCATAATTTTTGGATAAATCCACGTAAGGTTTATGCGGATACTCAAGTCTTTTGATTCTTCCCATAGAGTATCTAATTCTTTTTAAACAATATTTTTGTATATCCATAACGATTAGGGCTATTATAGATGAGCTTTCCTTTAATAAATACAGGAACTAATAATTTTTCTTAAAGTATATGTATGTGCTTTTAATTTTGTTTTTCAGGTTTTCTATAGGGTCAAAAATTAATAAATCATTACTTTCATCAAGTATTTCATCATCAAAGCAAATTAGATCAGCAATAAGTTTATTATTTTTCTTTGTCATATATTCTATATATAGTTTTATTGCGGGATTAGTTATTTTTCGGCATTTTCAGATAATTTTATCTTAGGAATAAAAACGTTTTTCTGCCTTATCAAATATAGCTGCTAATTTATAAACTCCACCGAAACTAGGATGATCTTTTGAAGTTATAAGATTAGTTCCTACACCCCAAGAATTAATTTTAGCTCCTTGCAATTTTTAATGAATTAATAAGATTTTTCATCAAGTCATTAGAAGCAGAGATAATAGCATCAGAAAAAGCCGGCCCGCATCCAGCATTTTTCTTTGCTTTTTGAGAGATAAGCCAAGTCTCCGCTATCAAGTCGTATACCATATAAATTAATACCACTATCACGAAGTTCAGAGAATACTTTAATAGCATTTTTATTCCATTTATAGTATCATAGGTATCAACTAAAAGAATACAAGGGTCTGTATATATTTTTGCATAAGTTCTAAAAGCTGTCAGTTCATCAGGAAAACTCATTATCCAAGAATGTGCATGAGTTCCACTTATAGGAACACCAAATAACTTTCCGGCTAGAACATTACTTGTAGATTTACATCCGGCAATAATCGCCGCTCTAGAGCCGTAAACACCTGCATCAGGACCTTGAGCTCTTCTAAGACCAAACTCCATAACACCGTCATTACCTGCCGCATAACATACTCTGGCAGCCTTGGTAGCAATAAGAGATTGGTGATTTATAATATTTAATATAGCAGTTTCTATTAGTTGAGCTTCTATAATAGGAGCAATAACCTTTATGAAAGGCTCTCTAGGAAACATAACAGAGCCTTCAGGAATAGCATAAATATCACCTGTAAACCTGAAGTCTTTCAAATAAGAAAGAAAATCTTCTTCGAAGATACGGTACTTCTTAAATATTCTATATCATCTTCTTTAAAATGAAGGTTTTTAATATACTCTATAACCTGTTCAAGACCTGCACATATGGAATAGAGCATTATCACAAGGGTTTTTCTATAAAAAGCATCAAAAACAACTATTTCATTAGCATCTTTGAAATATCCTTGCATCATAGTTAATTCATATAGGGTCAATTAAAAGAGTTAAGTTGTAAGTATTCATAATTCAACCTCGAAAATCTATATTTTAGTAAAGTATAACACAAGAAAAACTATGTCAATATAATAACATATCTTGAAAAATAGCTATTTTATGATAAAATTAGTAATAGTTATTATTTATATAAGATAAATCATAGTATTTTACTATGATTTGCTTGAAAAATAATATCCAAAGTTATAAAATATTAAAGTACAAAAAGCTTTGTATAAAGGAGGCGATAAATTGAGCTACAAAGCCTATGTTGGAACATATACAGGTAATGGAAGTGAGGGGTTTATACCTTTTCTTATGATAATAAAAGTATATCAAATCAAAATTATTTGCAAAAGTGTCTAATCCTAAATATCTTTGCTTTGTAGAGAATTATATAGCTGCAGTAGTCGACTTTGACACAGGCTCAGGCGTTATAGTATATGATGAAGAGGCTAATATAGTAGATACTTTAGTTTATGAAGATGGGACATCTTGTTATATTTGCTATGAAGATGAGTATATTTATACAGTTAATTATCATGAGGGCACTCTTAGTGTTTTAAGATTTAAAAGATTCTAAGTTGAGTTTTGTAAAGAAAATAAAAATAAAGGATAAAGCTGGCTCACATCAAGTATTACTTACAAAAAGATAAGATAATGGTACCTTGTCTGTTTCTGGATAAAAATAGTCATAATAGATAAAAAGCCTTGAAATAGAAGATGCTGTAGAATTTGAAGTTGGAGCCGGACCAAGGCATGGACTTTTTCTGATGATGGAAGATATCTATATACAGTTGGAGAGCTTTCTAATAGATTATATACTTGCGATATGGAAAGTAAAAATTATATCAAGTGTAGACTTATTGGAGAATGGAGAAAATTTTATAAAAGATAGTGCAGCTATAAGGAAAAAGATAATTTTATTTATGTATCTACCAGAACAAAAGGATGTATTAACTGTTTTTAATGCTTGATAATAATATTCCTAAGAGGATGGAGGTTAAAAAGTTGTTATGGTGAACATCCTAGAGATTTTTATCATACAAGATAACAATATAATTGTAGCTAATAGACTTAGCAACAAAAATAAGTTTGATTAATATAAAAGAAAATGGAACTTTAGGAAATGAAATTTCTAAAATAGAAGTTCCTGAGGCTATTTCAATAATAAAGGAGAATTAATAATGGGTAATAATATTGGTGTAATTGGTTTAGGGAGTAATGGGGAAAAATATAGCTAGAAATATGCTAAAGCCATGGATTTAAAGGTAAGCGGATATAATAGAACATTTGCTAAGACACAAAGTTTGATAGATATGAACATAAGCGGTTTTAGTGGCTATGAAAGTATAAAAGATTTTGTGGATTCTTTAGAGAGCCCAAGAAGAATATTTTTGATGGTTCCGGCAGGAGAAGCAGTAGATAAGACCATAGATGAGCTTCTTCCTTTACTTGATAAGGGTGATATTATCATGGATGGTGGAAATTCATTTTTAAAGACACAAATAGGAGAAATAAAAAGCTTACAGACTTAGGGAATACATTATTTTGGAGTTGGAGTATCAGGTGGAGAAGAAGGAGCATTAAAGGGTCCAAGTATAATGCCGTCAGGAAATAAAGAAAGTTATCCTTTAGTAGGAAAGATATTGGAAGCTATAAGTGCTAAGAAGGATGGAGAACCTTGCTATGTATACATAGGACCTGAAGGAAGTGGACATTATGTAAAAATGGTTCATAATGCTATAGAATATGCAGATATGCAACTTTTTAGCAGAGATTTATTTAGTTCTAAAATATGTAAATGGATATAGTAATAAACAAATAGCAGATATTATAGAAGAGTGGAATAAAGGGAGAAGTTTCAAGTTACCTTGTAGAGATTACATATCAAGTTCTTAGAGAAAAGACGATTTAACAGAAAATGAACTTATGAGATATGATAAAAAGATGTTGCCGGAAATAAGGGAACAGGTAGATGGACAAGTATAGAGGCCTTAGAACAAGAGTTTAATGCTTCTTTGCTTACAGCAGCATATCAAGCAAGAGTAATGTCTAACAATTTACGTTTGAGAAAAGAATTAGCGGAAGTGTTAAAATAAAAGAGGTAGAAGCATTACCTGTGGAAGAGATACATAAAGCATATTCATTAGCAAAGTCAGTAGCATATTCTCAAGGTTTTGGACTTTATATAGATGCCTCAAAAAGATATGGTTGGAACCTTAACTTGAAGGAAATAGCAGCCATATTTAGAGCTGGTTGCATTATAAAAGCCAGACTACTATCAGATATAATGGAAGCTTATGCTGACGGTGCAGATAATTTACTTTTATACAAGACATTTAAGGAAAAAGTTTTAAATAACAACGAGGCACTTAGAGAGTTTAATATAGCCGGTCTAAAAGCAGGACTTGCACTTCCGGTATTTAGTAGTGCAAGTACATATTTGAATCAAGTATCAAGTGAATGTTTAGGAGCAAATGTTATACAAGGGCAAAGAGATTACTTTGGAGCCCATACTTATGAGAGAGTTGATAGAGAGGGATTCTATCATCATAAATGGAGTGAAAATGAATAAGATAGCAATAACAATTTTTGGTGGAACAGAGATTTGACTTATAGAAAGTTAGTACCGGGCTGCTTATAATTTATTCCATAGAAATTTGCTTTAGCGAAGATTTTAAAGTGATAATTATAGGCAGAAGAGATTACACACATGAAGCATATATAGAAACAGCGGATAAATGGTTACGTCAATTTGCGAGATTAAGATTTAATGAAGAAACCTTAGCTAAGTTTTATGAACATTTAGTGTATTATAAAAATGGATTTTTACAAATTTAGAAGAATATAAGGGCTTAGATGAATTTTATTCAAGACTGAATTATAAAAATAATTTGATTTATTATGCCGTAGCACCACAGTTCTTTAATGTTATAAGTGAAGGAGTCAGCACTTGTAAAAGTGTATACAATCCTAAGATAATATTGGAAAAAGCCATTTGGAACAGATCTAGAATCTGCAAAAAATTACTTAGTGAGACTTTGGATAGGGACTTTTGGAAAAAGGATAATATATATAGAATAGATCATTATCTTGGAAAAGAGATGTTGAGAAATATTATTTCTCTAAGAGAAACAAATCCTATAATAGCTAATGCCTGGTCAAAGGACAACATAGATAGCGTTCAAATATCAGCCTTGGAGATGGTAGGAGTTGAAACAAGAGGACCTTATTATGATAAAGCAGGAGCTTTAAAGGATATGGTTCAAAATCATTTATTACAAATACTCAGTATAGTAGCTTTAGATAATACACATGGAATTATCAGTGAGGAGCAATCAAAAGTTTTAAGAGAACTCAGAGATATAGATAAAATAGATATAAAAGAAGAGCGTTGTGTTAGCTCAATATGAGGGCTATAGAGATGAAGACAAGGTCAGTAAGAATTCAAAAACAGAAACTTATGCTTGCTTAAAGCTATTTATAGATAATGAGAGATGGCAAGATGTTCCGTTCTTTATAAGAACAGGGAAGAAGTGTAGTGATAGAGAAGTAGAAGTGGTAATAAACTTTAAACGTATAGCAGAGAATGTAGATCCTAATGTCCTTATAATAAAGGTACAACCTACAGAGGGTGTATATCTGGAATTTAATATAAAAACGCCCGGAGAAGAAAAAGGGCTTAGTAAGGCTAAAATGGAATTTTTGTCAAAATTGTAATGATATATTCAGACAAAACACACCTAGAAGCGTATGAAAGAATGATACTTGCATGTATAGAGGGTGATAATTCTTGGTTTAGTAAGTGGGATCAAATAGAAACAAGTTGGAAATATATCCAAGATTTAAAAGATCTATATGAAAAAGAAAATTTACCTATATACTCTTATGCACAAGGTTCTAAGGGACCTAAGGAGATGAATGATTTAGCAGAAAAATATTGACCAATATTGGAGATGATTTTTGGATTAATGCTTATAAAAAGTTTTGTTATGATGATAAATAAGATATTGTCATATAATAAAATAAATTAGGTCGGTATAGTATTATAGAATGTAGTACATGGTAAAAGTCAAGGATTGAGCTTAGACTTATGTCCTTGACTTTTTTATAAAATTGTGTTAGTCTATCCTAGTTAGAAGCCGGTGTGGCGGAATGGCAGACGCGACAGACTCAAAATCTGTTATTCGAAAGGGTGTGCGAGTTCGAGTCTCGCCACCGGCATCATAAGAGGACGAGCTACAAAGGTGTAGACTTGTCCTTTTTAATTTTATAAGAAAGAGGAGAATTATATGAGCATAAGAATAGGTATACTAGGTTATGGTAATTTAGGTAGAGGTGTAGAATGTGCAATAAAACAAAACTCTGATATGGAGCTTGTTGCAGTTTTTACAAGAAGACAGCCGCAAGACTTAAATATACTAACAAAAGAAGCTAAGATTTTAAACGTAGCCGAGATAGAAAAAGTTCACCGATGAAATAGATGTACTTATACTTTGCGGTGGTAGTGCAACAGATTTGCCAAGACAAACAAAAGAATATGCAAAATATTTTAATGTAATAGATAGTTTTGATACTCATGCGAATATTCCTGCACACTTTGAAGCAGTAGAAAAAGCGGCAAAAGAAGGCGGTAAAATTGCTATTATTTCTGTAGGCTGGGATCCGGGAATGTTCTCTTTAAATAGATTATATGCTAATGCTATATTAACAGAGGGAAAAGATTATACATTTTGGGGCAAGGGTGTATCTCAAGGACATTCAGACGCTATAAGAAGAGTGGAAGGAGTTTTGGATGCCAAACAATATACTATACCTTTAGAAGAAGCGTTGAAATCTGTTAGAAATGGTGAAAATCCTGAACTTTCAATTCGTCAAAAACATATAAGAGAATGTTTTGTAGTAGCAAAGGAAGGTGCAAATCTCGAAAAAATAGAAGAAGAAATTAAAAATATGCCTAATTATTTCTTTGATTATGATACAACAGTGCATTTTATTACTAGAAGAAGAGTTGAAGAAAAATCACTCAGGCATACCTCACGGCGGATTTGTTATAGAAGTGGAAATACCGGTTGGAATAAGGAAAATAACATATAATAGAATACAGTCTAAAATTGGATTCAAATCCTGAGTTTACTTCTGCGGTATTAGTAGCTTATGCCAGAGCGGCTTATAGACTTTCAAAAGAAGGTAATAGTGGCTGTAAAACAGTGTTTGATATTGCACCCAGGGCTTATTTAAGTATTAAAAACAGGTGAGGAATTAAGAAAAGAAATGTTATAAAATCTTGCAATATTCATTCTGATATGTTAGAATAGCAAAGTTAAAAACACTTTAGGCAGATATAAAAGTGGTGCCTATAAAAGGAACTTTTACATGGCTTAAAGGAAGATAAACCAAAAGGAGAAAAAACAATGAGCGTTATTTCAATGAAACAGCTACTTGAAGCCGGTGTTCACTTTGGACATCAAACAAGAAGATGGAACCCTAAGATGGCTCCATATATTTACACAGAGAGAAATGGTATACATATCATCGACTTGCAAAAGAGTGTTGGTATGGTTGACGATGCTTATAATGCATTAGCCAGAGTAGCGGCTGACGGTGGTAAAATTTTATTCGTAGGTACTAAAAAACAAGCACAAGATTCAATCAAAGAAGAAGCACAAAGATGTGGTATGTTCTATGTAAATGAAAGATGGCTTGGTGGTATGCTTACAAACTTCAAGACTATTCAATCTAGAATTAAGAGATTAAAGAAGATTGAAGAGATGAGCCAAGATGGTACATTCGATGTATTACCAAAGAAAGAAGTTATAGAACTTAAAAAGAGTGGGATAAGTTAGAGAAGAATATCGGTGGTATCAAAGATATGACAGCTATTCCTGATGCTATATTTATAGTAGATCCTAAGAAAGAAAGAATTTGTGTTCAAGAAGCACATGCTTTAGGAATTCCACTAATAGGAATTTGCGATACTAACTGTGATCCGGATGAAATAGATTATTTAATACCTGGAAATGATGATGCTATTCAGTGCAGTTAAGTTAATTGTTGCTAGAATGGCAGATGCAGTTATAGAAGCAAACCAAGGTGAAGTTGTAAGTGCGGAAGAGTTAGAATCAGCAGTAGCTGATGAAGCTGTAGAAGCATAATATAGACCCGTGAAAATAAAAGTTTCGAGGGCGAAACTAAATAATATAAAATTATGGCCCTGTATATTACAGGGCTTTTTGTAAAATAAGTAGACAATATTAGGAGGAGTAAACATGGCAGCAGTAACAGCAGCAATGGTTAAAGAGTTAAGAGAAGCAACAGGCGCAGGAATGATGGACTGTAAGAAAGCATTAGCAGCTACTGAAGGTGATTTTGATAAAAGCTATAGATTTTTCTACGTGAGAAAGGTCTAGCAGGAGCACAAAAGAAAAGCCGGTAGAATAGCGGCTGAAGGTCTTAGAAGCAATAGTTAGCGAAGATGGAAAGAAAGCTGTTTTAGTAGAAGTAAATGCCGAAACAGACTTCGTTGCTAAAAATGAAACATTTAGAAGTTATGTAAGAGAAGTAGCTGCACAAGCTTTGGATACAAAAGCTACAGATATAGACGGATTTTTAGCTGAAAAATGGTCTTTAGATAATACTTTAACAGTTGCTGAGAAATTATCAAGTATGATAAGTATTATCGGTGAGAATATGAGCATAAGACGTTTTTGGCCAAGTAGAGGAAGCAAATGGTGTTTTTAGTAAGCTACATCCATGGTGGCGGTAAGATAGGTGTTCTTATCGATTTAGAAACAGATGTAGTAAATGAGTGCAATTAAAGAGATGGCTCATAATGTAGCTATGCAAGTTGCAGCATTAAAACCACTTTATACATCAGATGCAGAAGTAGATGCTGATTATCTTGCAAAAGAAAAAGAAATTTTAATAGCACAAATCAAAAATGATCCAAAAAGAAGCTAATAAGCCTGAAAAAAAGTTATAGAGGGAATGATTCAAGGACGTATTAAAAAGCAATTAAAAGATATTTGTTTATTAGATCAACCTTATGTAAAAGCCGCTGATGGAAAAACAATCAGTTGAGGGCTTATGTTGCTGAAGTTGCAAAAAGCGAATGGCGCAAATGTAAAAGTTAAGTCTTTTTGTTCGTTTTGAAACAGGCGAAGGTATTGAGAAGAAGAGCGAGAACTTTGCTGAAGAAGTTGCTAAGCAAATGGCTAATTTATAATAATAGATATAAAATATATAATTTAAAGCTCGCAAAGCATTAGTTTGCGAGCTTTATGTCTAAATAGGAGAATATTATGTTAAAAGCATATAGTAATGTGGAAGATAAAAGAAGAATGTAAGTCTGATGCTAAAGATATAAAAAGAAAATATAAAAAGCAATTTAGAAGCTTTTAGCGGAAAAGAATTAGGGCATAATAGAGTTGGATGTAATAATAGATACCTTTAGATAGTAGTACACATGATATAATGCTCATATCAGAAGCAAAAACTATAGAAGATTTACAAGCTTATGCAAAAATCTGAAAAACATATAGATATAATAAATGAATATATATTACCATATACATATGGACGTAGTTGTATAGATTACGAAGCTTAAATGTGATAGAAGGGAAATTTAGCGTGTTAGCACAAAATGATTTAGAAAAATAAAAAAATATACCTATTAAGGAACCGGATGAGACAGGCTTATTTTTATATCATGTCTTAATGATATAGTTTATACCAAGTCTATGGAAAAAGGAAAGAAACTTACATATAATATACAAACTTTCGGATGTCAAATGAATGCTAGAGATTCGGAAAAATTGTCAGGTATACTTTCAGATATAGGTTATGAGGAAAACTGATAGCGAAGAAGAGATATAGTTTTATTTAATACTTGTACTGTCAGAGAGAATGCAAATGATAAAACTTTATGGTAGACTTGGACAATTAAAAAGAATAAAAGATAAAGATATGATAATAGGCATCTGTGGTTTGTATGATGCAAGAAGAAGATGAAGTTGCCAGAATTAAAAAGCTACAGATATGTGGACATAGTTTTTGGAACACATATATATTTATAAAGCTGGCGGAAATATTATATAATAGATTTATTAGTGAAGAACAAGTAGTAGATGTATTAGAAAAAGCAGATAAGATAGTAGAGAATTTGCCTAACAAGAGAGTTTACAGCTTTTAAAACAGGTATAAATATAATGTTTGGTTGTAATAATTTTTGTACATATTGTATAGTTCCTTATGTAAGAGGTAGAGAAAGATCCAGAGAACCGGAAGAGATAATTTCAGAGATTAAAAAGCATGTAGAAGATGGAGTAGTAGAGGGTGCTACTTGGTCAAAATGTAAATTCTTATGGTAAAAACTTTGGATAATAAGATATCTTTTGCCAAACTTTTAGAAGAAATTTGTAAAATAGAAGGACTTGAGAGAGTTAGGTTTATGACTAGTCATCCTAAGGACTTATCAGATGAACTTATAGAAGTAATGAAAAAGAAAAGAAAATAGTAGGCATCTGCATTTACTATTACAATCCGAGTAGTAAGATTTTTAAAGAAAATGAATAGAGTATATACTAAAGATTCTTATCTTGAGCGCACTTAAAAATCAAAAGAATACCTGATATAGGGATTAACAACAGATATTATTGTAGGCTTTCCGGGAGAAACGGAAGAAGATTTCTTAGATACTTTGGAAGTTGTGGATAAAGTTAGATATGACTCTGCATTTTACCTTTATATATTCTAAGAGACAGGGAACACTGACTGCAGATATGCGAAGATCAAGTAGATGAAACAGCTTGTAAAAGATAGATTTAATAGATTATTAAAAGATGGTACAAGGCCATAGTTCAGAAGCGGCTTTACAAGAATGTCGGTGAGATTAAGGAAGCTCTGATAGGGGAATGGATGGACATCTTGAAAATCATGTTGAGTGGTAGACTTAGTAACAATATGATAGTACATTTGCCGGGATGATGAAAGTCTTATAGGAAAATAGATTTAAAAGTTAGTCTTGATGAAGCTAAAAAGGCTTTTTATTATTTAGGGCATATGGTTGAATAAATTTTGGGAGTAGGTAAATATGGCGTTATCACCAATGATGACAAAATATCTTGAAACTAAGGAAGAATATAAAGATTGTATTTTGTTCTATAGATTAGGGGATTTTTATGAAAATGTTCTTTGAAGATGCTGTTTTAGTATCAAAAGAACTGGAACTTACACTTTACAGGTAAAGATTGTGAGTTTGGAGGAACGTGCTCCTATGTGTGGCGTTCCTTATCATAGTCAGAAATTTATATAAATAAATTAGTACAAAAAGGCTTTAAAGTTGCTATAGCAGAGCAAGTAGAAGATCCAAAAACTTGCTAAGGGTTTAGTGAAAAGAAGTTATAAAAGTAGTAACTCGAGTACTATAACTAATAGTTTGGCTCTTATAGAAGATAGAAATAATTATATTTTATGTATAGGATATATCTCTTCAGTTTTTCCGGTATAGGAGTTTCTGATATAAGCACAGGAGATTTTTGTAACTACAGTTTCTACGATAAAACAAGTATATGATGAAATAAATAAGTATAACGCCAGTGAACTTGTATACAACCCCTGCTTTTGAAGTGTCAGGAATAGATGTGGTAAGTCTGAAAGAAAAATATTTCTCTATCTCTTACCGTACTTGATGAAGCGTATTTTTGATGAGAGTAGTGATTTAATAAAAGAAACATCTTGGTTTAGGAACATTATCAGGACTTGGTATAGATGAATATCCTGAGGGTGTGATAAGTGCAGGTGCTTTGCTACAATATTTATATGATACTCAAAAATCCGGGTTAAATCAGATAACAGATATAAAGAAAGCTTATTCTAATATGGATTATATGCTCATAGATGCAAATTCCAGAAGAAATTTAGAACTTTTGGAAACTGATGAGAGAGAGAAAAGCAAGGAAGTTTATTGGGTGTCTTAGATAAAACAAAAACAGCTATGGGAGCTAGACTTCTTAGAACTTATATAGAACAACCGCTTATAAGTAGGAAGAGATATTGAAAAAGACAGGATGCTCTCGAATCTATAGCTTGATAGACATATAGATAAAGAGAAGAACTTGTAGAATACTTAGATAGTATTTATGATATAGAAAGATTACTTGGAAAAATTGTATCAGGAAGTGCCAATACCAAAGATTTACTTTTTCCTTTGCAAGTTCTATAGAATATTTACCGGAGATAAAATATTTACTGGCAGAGTTTTGATGTGGAATTAATTAAAGATATGCACAAAGAACTTGATAATTTGGAAGATATATATGATTTAATTAAAAATCAATAAATGAAGATAGTCCTTTGGGTTTAAAAGAGGGAAAATATAATTAAAACAGGCTATAATGAGGAAGTAGACAAGTTGCGTCTGCAAATACTGATGGTAAAAATTGGTTAGGAGAACTGGAAGAAAAAGAAAGAGACAGGAATAAGAGGTCTGAAGATAAAATATAATAAAGTTTTTGGATATTATTTCGAAGTTACAAACTCTTTTTGTCTATGGTGCCTATGATTATTTTTGTAAGAAAGCAAACCTTAACAAATGCGGAAAGATATACTACAGACGAACTCAAAAATTTAGAAGATATAATTTTTAGGGGCTCAAGATAAGTTAAATATTTTAGAATATGATTTTTCACAACTATAAGAAGATATAGCAAAGAGGTATCTCGTATAAAAGAGCTGCTAAGGTTATAGCAAAATTAGATATATTAGTAAAGTTTTGCTACTGTTGCCGAGAAGAATAATTATATAAAACCTGGAAATAAACACTAGGGGTAATCCTAAATATAAAAAGACAGGTAGACATCCTGTAGTTGAGCAGATGCTAAGAGAAGGATTATTTATTCCTAATGATACTTTGTTAGATACAAATAAAAAATAGACTCAGTATAATAACAGGACCTAATATGGCAGGAAAATCTACTTATATGAGACAAACTGCTCTTATTGTTCTTATGGCACAAATAGGTTCTTATGTACCGGCCTTGTATGCAGATATTAGTATTTGTGATAGACTTTTTACCAGAGTAGGGGCTAGTGATGACCTAGCCAGTGGGCAATCTACTTTTATGGTAGAAATGACAGAAGTAGCTAATATATTAAGGAATGCAACAAAAGATTCTCTAATTATACTTGATGAGAATAGGAAGAGGAACGTCCACATTTGATGGATTAAGCATAGCTTGGGCAGTGGCAGAACATATTGCAAATACCAATATACTTGGAGCAAAAACACTATTTGCAACGCATTATCATGAACTTACAGAGTTAGAGGGCACTTTGGCAGGAGTAAATAACTATTGTATAGCTGTAAAAGAGCAAGGTGAAGATGTGGTATTTCTTAGGAAAATAGTAAAAGGTGGAGCTGATAAGAGTTATGGTATACAAGTGGCAAAGTTGGCCGGAGTTCCTGAAGTAGTTTTAAATAGAGCAAGAGAACTTTTACTGGAACTTAGCGATGCGGATATAGCAAATAGAGCAAAAGATATAGCTAATAATATAAATAAGAAAAAAATTATAAACCGGTAAAAAGACAAAATGAGCTTGAAGCGGCACAATTATCTTTGTTTGAAACAATAAAAAGATAATGATATTATGAGGAAATTAAAAGTTTAGATATAGGCAATATGACACCTATAGATGCTATGAATACCTTATATAAAAGTACAAAATAAGATTAAAAATCGTATATAAGATAAAGGGAGGTTTTATGATTAATATACTGGATAAATCTACAATAGATAAAATAGCGCCCGGAGAAGTAGTTGAAAGACCGGCTTCTATAGTAAAAGAGTGTTAGAAAATGCCATAGATGCCTCCTCAAATCAAATTACAGTAGAGATAAAAGATGGTGGTATTTCTTATATAGAATTACAGATAATGGAACAGGTATAGAAAAAGACGAGATTAAAACAGCTTTTTAAGACACACAACAAGTAAAATTAAGGATGCGAGCAGATTTAGATAATATACTTAGTCTAGGATTTGGGAGAAGCACTTTCAAGCATAAGTGCAGTTACAAGAACAGAGATTATAAGTAAGACAAAGTCTAGTTTTACAGCAAATCTATATAAGATAGAAGGTGGAGAAAGAGCTTTGTTTCGAGGAGGTTGCTGGCACCTGATGGGACAACAATAATTATAAAGATTTGTTTTATAATACTCCGGCTAGACGTAAATTTCTGAAAAGTTCAAATACAGAACTGCCTATATAAGCGATATAGTAGAAAAGTTGGCTGTCAAATCCTGATATCAGTTTTAGATATATAAACAATAATGTAAATAAGTTACATACTCTGGGAAATGGAAATGTAAAAGATATTATTTATCAAATTTATGGGAAAGAGGCCAGCTCATCTTTACTTGAATTAAGATATAAAGATGATATTTTTCAAAATAAATGGATATATAGCAAAGCGGAATATTCAAAATCAAAAAGAACTAATGAGATATATTTTATTAATTCAAGATATATAAAAATAGTATATAATAGCTAAAAGCTATGAAGATGCTTATGGAAATAGAATGATGCAAAGGGAAATATCCTTTTGTAGTATTAAATATTAATATTAATCCATCTTTATTAGACGTTAATGTGCATCCAAGTAAAATGGAAAATCAGATTTGAAGATGTGAATACTATATATGCAGTCATAAAATCAGCTGTAGAAAATACTTTAGTAAAGTGCGGATTTGGTAAAAAGGGCTTATGTATCCGAAAAAAGACAGAATAGAGGAGATAAAAGCAGAATTTAAAAATAAAACTGGAAGAAGAAAACAGAGTACGCTATCCTGAGAATTTTTGAAAGAAATAGAATAAAAGAGCTTGAAAAAGAAAATACTATAAAAACCTATAGGAATAGAAGGAAAAACTTAGATATCTTAAATGTGATAATGGAAACCTATAGAAATAAAAAGAAAAAGAAGAGTATATTTTGAAGATAAAACAAAAGAATATATAAAAACTGAACTTGACTCTAAAAGTAGCTCAAAAGATAGAAGATGTTGAATATGAACAATTAAAAGTTTTTGGATGAAAATATAAAAAACATAGGATAGTTGGTCAAATTTTTGGGACATATTGGATAGTGGAATTAGATAAAGAGATGTTTATAATAGACCAACACGCAGCTCATGAAAAGGTCTTATATGAAAGATTTCTAAAAAGCTTATGAGAATGATATAAGTACAAAAGCAATATATTTCGCCATCAATAATACTTAGCTTAAGTGATATTGAATTAGAAGCTTTAGAAATAAATAGAGATTTTTCTATAAAATGGGCTTTGAAATTGAAAATTTTTGGTGGAAGAGAGATAAAAGTAAAGTGCCTTACCTGATAATCTTCCATCTGTAGATAAAAAGATTTATTAATGGAACTTATAGAAGAAATTAGTGAAAGTGGCATAATAAGACAGGCAGAGCCTATTTTGTCAAAAGCTTGCCAGCATTTTCTTGTAAAGCGGCTATAAAAGGAAATCAAAATATAAGTTTTGAAGAGGCGCAGATATTAATTGATGAGATGTTAAATCTGGACAATCCTTATAATTGTCCACATGGTGAGACAAACAATTATAAAAATGAGTAAATATGAAATTGAGAAAAATTTAAAAGGATAGTCTAATGAGTAAGAAGTTGGTAATTATAGCAGGTCCGACAGCAGTTGGTAAAAACAGATATATCCATAGCTATAGCAAAAAGGATAAATGGCGAGATAATTAGTGCTGATTCTATGCAGGATCTATAAGAATATGAATATAGGAACAGCAAAAGATAAAGAAGAAATGCAGGAATAACTCATTTATCTTATAGATATTTTAGATGCCAAAGATGAATTTAATATAACAATTTTTCAGGAATTAGCAAAAAGGCTATAGATGAGATATATGCTAAAGGGTAAAATACCTATATTAGTAGGTGGAACAGGGTTTCTATATACAGGCACTTTTATATGATATAGAATTTGAAGATGAAAACGAAGAAGAAAAACAGTTTTAAGAAGAGAATTGGAATTGGAGTATGAAAGGCGCTGATTTTATGTACAATAAATTGTTAGGGTATGATAAAGAGGGCGGCAAATAGTATACTATAAAAACAATAAAAAGACTTATTAGAGCTATAGAATATGCAATACTTAATAATAAAAATATCAAGTCATAATATAGAGCAAAGAAGTAAAGAAAGTAAGTATGAGTATAGATTTTTGTCCTGACTATGGATAGAACTAAGTTATATGAGAGAATTAATTATAGAGTAGATTTGATGTTTGAAGAAGGACTGATAGAAGAATTTAAAGAGCTGCTTGAATATGGTTTGTGAAAAGAATATGACAATATGCAAAGTATAGGATATAAGGAATTAGTTTGCATACTTTGAAGACAATTAAGTTTGGATGAAGTAAAGGAAGAAATTAAAAAGATACAAGACACTTTGCTAAGCGACAATTAACTTGGTTTAAAAGGGAAGAAAACGCTATATGGATAGATAAAAGATGTCTATACAGGAGAAGCACTTTTGGATAAGATGTGTGGTATATAGATTTTACAAATATTTAATATTGAAAACACAAAGAATAAATAATTATGATATACAGTATATAGGGAGAGATAGTATAATAGAAATGGAATTAAATAATATATATAGAGAACTCAGTATTAGTGAAGACGTATATAATTTTGGAAAAAGACTTTTACTGGCTTTAGAAAAAGGTTTGATGAAATTGATAGAATTTGTGAATTTAATCAATTAAAAAGTATTAAAAAGCTATGCGTGAAAATAGGTTGAGCGATATACATTTTGCGGCTACAACAGGTTATGGATATAATGATTTAGGCAGAGATACTTTAGAAGCTATTTATGCAAAGTGTTTTTAAAAGGAGAAGATGCTTTAGTTAGACCGCATCTTGTTAGTGGAACTCATGCTTTACATGTGGCTTTATCATCTAATCTAAGACCGGGAGATGAATTGTTTTTCTCCGGTTGGAAAGCTTTTATGATACTTTGGAAGAAGTTATAGGTATCAGACCTTCGAAAAGGTTCTTTGGCTGAATATGGTATCACTTATAGACAAGCAGATTTTGAAAGAAGATGGTTCTTTTTGATTTTGAAGCTATAAAGCTGTATAAATAAAAAGACTAAACTTGTAACTATACAAAGATCAAAGGGTTATGCAAGTAGACCTACTTTATCCATAGCAAAAATAGAAGAACTTATTAAATTTATTAGAAGTCTGAAAGAAGATGTTATAATAATGGTAGATAATTGCTATGGTGAATTTGTAGAAGATAAAGAACCTTTAGAAGTGGGAGCTGATATGATAGTCAGTTCACTTATAAAAAATCCCGGTGGCGGTCTTGCACCTATAGGAGGATATATAGTTGGTAAGAAAGAATGTATAGAAAATGCGGCATATAGACTAACTGCACCGGGTCTTGGAAAGGAAGTGGGTGCTTCATTGGGGCTTAATGGACTTATGTTGCAAGGTTTGTTTTTAGCACCTACAGTTGTAGCAGGAGCAGAGAAAGGAGCTATATTTGCAGCTAATATATATGAAAAATTAGGTTATACTTGTATACCTGATGCCGATGAGAGTAGGCATGATATAATACAAGCTATAACTTTAAAAACACCGGAGGCTGTTGTAGCTTTTTGCGAAGGTATACAAGCAGCTGCACCTGTTGATAGTTATGTAGTTCCGGAACCTTGGGCTATGCCGGGTTATGACAGTGATGTGATAATGGCGGCAGGAGCTTTTGTTTCAGGTTCTTCTATAGAGCTTAGTGCAGATGCACCGATGAAAGAGCCATATACCGTATTTTTTTCAAGGCGGCTAACATTTAACCATGCAAAATATGGAATTTTACTATCTTTACAAAAGCTGATAATAGGAATAATAGATTTAAAGTAATATTAAACCTAGACTTGGAGAGTTGCAGAAAGGTTTTAAATGTTATTAAAAGACAAGGAATACAAAGAAGATTTACCTTATGAAAGATTTGTGAAATGTGGAAGTAAATCTTTGACAGATGCTCGAATTATTGGCAATCTCACTTAGAACAGGAACTAGAGTTAAATGTTTTAGACTTATCATATTGCAAGAAAATAATAAGAATAAAAGGCTTGGCTAGGCTTATGGATTTAAATTATAATGAGCTGCTCAAGATAAAAGGTATAGGAAAGGTTAAAGCAACTCAATTAGTATGTATAGTTGAGCTTGCCAAAAGACTTTGGAAAAGTTCTAAGGGAGAAGTGTCTTATTTTGATAGCCCTATGGCGGTATCAAATTATTATATGCAAGAAATGAGAAAATTTAAAAAGAGAAGAAATTACATCTGGCTTTATTAGATACCAGACAAAGACTACTTGCTGATATTCTCATAAGTAGAGGTACTGTAAATTCTTCCGTTATCTCAGTTAGAGATCTTTTTAATGAAGCACTAAAACAGGATGCAGTTAATGTGATTTTTGGTACATAATCATCCTAGCGAGATCCACACCCCAGTAAAGAAGATATAATAGTAACTAAAAATGTAGATAAAGCCTGTATATTAGTAGGTATTCACTTGAATGATCATATTATTATAGGTGATAATAAATATTATAGTTTTAAGGAGCAAGGAGTCTATAATGGATTCTAAAATGGATAGAAATATTTTGATAATTATAAGTATTATTTTGTATTTTTACTTATAAGTATAACAGCAATAAAGAATAGATGGATAGCACCTTTAAGATCGAGGGAGTGGGTTTTGTTCTTACACCTATTCAAAATGGTGTCAATGTTGCAGGAAAGGCATTTTACAATTCAATAGAGGAAAAGGCTAGCTTTTAAAACAAGCTTATGAAGAAAATAAAGCTTTGAAAAATAAGATAGATGAGCTTACTATGGAAAAATACCAAGTTGGAAGAAAAATAAACTTGAATTATCCAGACTTAGAAATCTATATAAACTTGATGAAGAATATAAGGATTATACGAAAGTAGGAGCTAGAGTCATAGCCAAAGATTCAGGACGCTGGTTTAAGGTTTTCAGAATAGATAAAGGTAGTCTTGATGGAATAGAAGTGGATATGAATGTTGTAGCTGATGGTGGCTTGGTCGGTATAGTTAGTGATGTGGGAAGTAATTATGCTACGGTAGAAGTATTATAGATGATGTGTCCAGAGTTAGTGCTATGTCTATGCAGTCAGGGAATAATTGTATAGTTGCAGGTGATTTGCGTTTATATGAAGGAGGTAGACTGAAACTTAGCGATATAGATGTAAATGCAGATATAAAAGAGGGCGATAAGATAGTTACAAGTAATATAAGTACAAAGTTTTTACCGGGTATTTTGATAGGATATGCAACAGAAATAAATATAGATGATTCAAGACTTACAAAATCAGGATATTTAATACCTATAGCCAGTTTTGATACCTTACAAAGAGGTACTCATTATAACAAATAAAAAGACAGGTGGGCGGTAGAGATGAGAAGACTTATTGCAAATATAGCTATGTTAATTTAGCTTTTGTAATACAAAGATGTATATTTCCCTTTATTCCTTTTTATCGGCGGCACCTAATCTTATGATAATCATGGTATTTACTTTCAGTTTTTATCTATGGGAAAAGAAGGTATGATGTATGGACTTATAGTCGGCGTATTGATGGATTTATTTTATTCTTTACCATTAGGATATTTTACCTTGTTTTTGTCTGGATAGCTATATAAACGGTTCTTTATCAAAATACTTTTTATGAAGAATTTATTTTCTTACCGCTACTGATGTGTACTATAAATGAGTTTTTATATAATTTATATATTTATATATTTAGATTTTTCCTAGAGGAAAGTTTAACATATTATTCTATATAAGGCAGATTGTTTTTTGCCTGAAATGATAATCAGTTTATTATTTACTTTACTTATGTATAGACTTTTTATTGCAATATAATAGAAGTTTTGGAAGATATGGATATGAATAGAGGTGCTAAACTTGCTGAATGATTTACGTCAAATATTTATAGAATTTAAGAATAGACTTTCAAATTCCAGAACTTTTTGTTTTGGGATTTGTTTATATTTTGTATTATTAATTATATTTTCACTTATTCAAATTACAAATACTTGATGGAGAATATTATCAAGATAATTATATACAAAAACAGAGAAAAACTCTTACTACTCAAGCAACTAGAGGAAATATATATGATAGAAATGGAGGATGCTTGCATATAATAGACTTGCGTATGCCACAACAGTAAGAGATAATGGAGATTATAAAAATATAATGATAGAAATGCTATGATATATAGACTTGTAAAAATCTTGAATAAAACATAACGAAAAAGTTATGAGGAGATTTTTCAAGTAGATATAAATGAGCAAGGTAATTATTATTATACAAGCAATTCAGAAGCTTCAAAAAACGTTTTTACGTGATTATTATGGCTTAAAAATCTATTAATGATCTAGATAAAAGAGTTGGAAGAAATGATAATAAAAGTAATATAACCGCTGATGAATTGGTTGATAAAAAGCTGATGAGTATAAACTAATGAATTAAAGGATGAAAATAATAATAGAATAGAGCTTAGTGCAAGAGAGAAACTTGATATAATAAATATTAAATATACTATGGGTTTTACAGCTTATCATAAATATGATGCTACAAAGGTTGCTACAGATATAAAGGAAGAAACTAAGGCTGATATTTTTAGAAAATACTGCAAACCTATTAGGGGTAAATATGAAGAAGAAACTTTACGTGTATACAATGATAGTGTATATTTTTCTCCTATTATAGGATATACAGGGAAGAGTGCAAGAAAGTCAGTTGGAAGAACTTAGAGCAAAAGATTCTAATTATTCAGAAAATGATGTTGTAGGTCGTATCGGTATAGAAGAATATATGGATAGAGAACTACAGGGAACAAAAAGGTTATCAAATAATAAATGTAGATAATGTAGGACATATACTGGAAACTAAAAGAAAGTGTTAATGCTAAGCCGGGAAATGATGTATATTTAACTATAGATAGAAAAATTACAAATAGGTATCTATAATATTTTTGGAACAGCAATTAGCAGGTATTCTATCATAGTAAATAATGATAAACCAAATACAGAAAACACAAACTCTACAGATAGGAGATACCTGTAAAAGATGCATATTATCAACTTATAAATAATAATGTTTTTATCTATTGACAGATTTAAGTCTGCAGAAGCAAGTTCGGTGAAAAGAATATATATAATAAGTATCAATCATATTATAATAGCAGCATGGAAGCCATAAAAGCTGAATTGTCAAATGCTAATGCCGGAGCTATGAAAGACTTACCTGAGGACTTAAATGCCTTTTTGGTATATATTTATAATTCCTTGGCCTCTGATGAAAAAGCTATTATATATAAGGATGCAATAGATACAAAAGCTAAAGAGTATTTAGCTTGGAAAGATGATACTATAAGTCTGAGGGCCTATCTTAAATATCTTAGTGCAAATAATTTGATAGATAGTAGTAGTTAAATGTAGATACAAAATATCTATCTGCAGATGATATATAATAGTCTGAATACATATATCATAACTATGTTGGAGAATGATAAAGGTTTTTGAAAAAAACTTTTTATACAAATATTTAGTTAAAAATTCAAGGGTAACAGGTAGAGAGCTTTGTTTGAGTCTTTATGAGCAAGGTATTTTTAAAAGAGGATAAAGCTGCATATAATACTTTATATGCTAATGGAGAGAATTATGCTTATACATTCTTGATAGATAAAATTTCAAAGTTGGAGATAACTCCGGCACAGCTTGCTTTGGAACCTAGTACAGCAGGTGCTGTTGTAACTGATACTAAGACAGGAGAAGTTATTGCTCTAGTCTCATATCCGGCTATGATAACAATAGACTTAGTAATACTATGGATGTTGATTATTATAATAAATTATTGAATGACCAATCCTTGCCACTTTATAATAATGCTACACAAGCGAGAAAAGCACCGGGTTCTACATTTAAACCTATAATTGCAATAGCCGCACTTGAAGAAGGGGTAGTTAGAGAAGATGAAACTATTAGATGTACAGGAGAATATGATACCATAAATCCACATATAAAAAATGTTGGATATATCCGAATTTGCATGGAGATTTGAATATAACAGGAGCTATACAAAATTCATGTAACTACTATTTTGCTGAATTAGGACATAGATTATCTATGAAAGCTGATGGAGAATATAGTCCTGTTACAGGAATAGAAAAATTGGCTAAATATGCAACTATGTTCGGGCTCAATAAGAAATCAGGAGTAGAAATAGAAGAAAATGATCCGATGATAACAAATAGAGCTCCTGAGCGATCAGCTATAGGTCAGGGTGCAAACTCTTTTGCTAACGTTCAACTAGCCAGGTATGTTTCAACTATAGCAAATAGAGGAACAGTATTTAAGCTTAGTATTTTGGATAAAGTTAGTGATAAAGATGGAAATATTATTAAAGATTATACACGGAGATAGATTCTAAGGTTGATATAAAAAAACAGTACATGGAATGCAGTATCTTATGGAATGTTGGAAAGTTATAAGAGATGGTCCGGGAAGGGATATTTTTAAAGATATTCCTGTAGATATTGCAGGTAAGACAGGTACAGCACAGGAGAGTAAAAACAGAGCCAACCATGCCTTTTTCCTTTCATTTGCGCCTATATTCAGATCCGGAAGTAGCTGTTACAGTAAATATTCCATTTGGTTATTCATCATCAAATGCGGCTACAGCTGCCAAAAATATATACAAGTTATATTTTGGATATACAAACTTGGATATGATAATAAATGGCTCAGCTTTAGATGTAAGTAATGTAAAATTGGTGATTAACACTAGTAATTTTTATAGATTTGTTGTAAAAATTTGAGGTAAGAAATGTTTGATATATATAGCTTAAAAATTACAATTTTAGGATAATTATTTATGCATTATCGCTAAGTATACTTGGTGTACTTGTTATAAATAGTGCAACCTATGATGCCAAAAGTAGTTAATAGACAAATAGTAGGTATAATATTCAGCTTAGTTATTTATGTTTATTTTTATCTTTGATAAAAATATGATAAGATAATTAATTTAGCCCCTTGGTTTATGTATTATCTGTTATAGTTTTAACTTTAGTTCTTTTGATTGGTTATAGTCCTGAGGGCGCAGGTGCTACCAGATGGATAAGAGTGCCTATAATTGGAAATGTACAACCTTCCAGAGTTTGTTAAGGTGGGAATTATCATCTCATTAGCTTGGTTTTTAGAAAAAATATCAGGATGCTATAAAATAATTTTTTTGATCTTATTTATGTTTTGCCTTTGGAGTTGGAATAATATATATATTAATTTTGCTGGAGCCGGATTTGTCTACAACTATAGTTTTAGTAGTGGTAAGCTTATCTATGCTTTTTGTATCAGGTATAAGTTATAAGTTGGTGGGACTGTCTTTTGGTATTAGTATTCCGGCTTTTAGCTGTTTTTATAACTTTTATTGAGTATGGGTAAAGTGCCATTTCTTAGAGATTATCAAGCTAGACGTATTTTGGCTTGGGTCAATCCATCTAAGTATGCTGATGCCAGCTTACAACAAGCAAACTCTATTATGGCTATAGGTTCAGGGCAATTGTATGGTAAAGGGCTTAATAATACAACAGTAGCTTCAGTAAAGAATGGAAATTTTTATCACAAGATCAGACTGATTTTATATTTGCAGTAATTGGAGAAGAACTAGGTTTTATAGGTTCAATAATTATGGTAATCATTTTGGCTATCTTGGTTTTTGAAATACTTAATTTAGCAAATAAAGTTACAAATATAAAAGGGAAGCTTATTTGTGTAGGGGTTGCAACACTTATAGCTTTTTCAAAGTTTTTACTAATATTTCAGTAGCTACAGGCATATTTCCTAATACAGGTTTTGCCATTACCATTCATAAGTTATGGTGTCAGTTCTCTTATGAGTATGTATATAGGCTTAGGTATGGTATTAAATGTAGGATTATTACGTGATGGAGTCAATTAAGGAGGGTTTATGAATATAGGTTTAATTGCACATGATGCTAAAAAGAAATTAATGCAAAACTTTTGTATTGCATATAGAGGTATATTATCAAAGCATCAGCTTTATGCTACAGGTACAACAGGTAGACTTATAGAAGAAGTAACTAATTTAAGTGTGCATAAATATTTAGCGGACATTTAGGTGGAGAGCAACAGTTGGGAGCGCAGATAGAAAATAATGATATTGATTTAGTTATATTCTTAAGAGATCCCTTACATCTAAATCTCATGAACCGGATGTAAATAATGCAGTTAAGCTTTGTGATATACATAATATACCTTGGCAACTAATCTTGCTAGTGCCGAATTACTCATAAAAAGCCATGGAACATGGAGATTTTGAATTTAGAGATGCATATAGAAAGTAGAAAACGTCAAAGTTATGCCAGGAAGAAGAAAAATGGATATAAGCTTAAATCTGTAGTTTTTGATTTTAATACTTATATCTGTGTTTGCATATAGATATACAGTACCAAAATTTGATTTTTGATAAGTATTTTACAGCTGTATATAAGGAAGATACTGACATGGCAAGAGTGTCAGCTTATGCAAATAATATTTCGGTAGTAAGTGATGATAATATAAATATAGATGATTATAGCTCCTGAGGTTGGTTTGCTTGTAGTAAGAGATGGAAAAAGAGCAATATTTTTCAAAAATCCGTTTATAAGCTAAATGAATCTCTGAAAGTACAACTAAACTTATGACAGCTCTTGTTGCTATGAAATATGGCAATTTGGAGGATAAAGTAAAAGTAGGAAATGAAGTAATAATAAATGAAGTTGGAGCTACTTTGGCTAATATAAAACCGGGAGATACTCTTAGTCTTGAACAGCTTTTGTATGGACTTATGTTGCCTTCCAGGAAATGATGCGGCAAATGCTATAGCAGTACATATAGCAGGTAGTGAGGAAGAATTTGCAAAGCTTTATGACTCAAGAAGCATATATGCAACGGATAGCAATTTTAAGAATGCACATGGTTTAACAATGGAAGGGCATTATACAACGCTTTATGATTTATATTTAATAACAAATGAGTGTCTAAAAATATGATATTTTTCAGAAAAATAACTACTACAGCTGCTTATGAGCCTACTTTATACTCTGGCTAATGGAGAAACATTTATAAATCATTGGGATAATAGTAACTTATATCTGTTAGGCAGAGCTTTTACCAAATAACTTGGAGCTTATAGGTGCTAAGACAGGTACTACAAAAAGCAGCAGGGAGCTTGCCTTTGTAATGTCTACAAAAAGATAAGACTACTGATGAAAAGAGTATGTAAGTATAGTTTTTAAAAAGCAAATAATAAGAATGAGTTATATCAAAAATATGGATAAATTGCTCTATAAATTGTCAGAATAGTATTGAAAAAGGTTTCTAAATATTATATAATTAAGAAACAAAAACTTCATATTTATTATATTTTTCAAGGAGGGCAAAAGATATGTTGAGTATAATTTGTGGTGAAAAAGGAAAAAGAAAACTCTACATTTGCTTGAGAAAGCAAATACAGTTGTTGCTGAAGCTAGAGGAAATGTAATTTACTTAGACAAAAAGTTCTAAAAATATGTATGAGCTAAGTAATAAAATTAGATTGATAAATGTTTGTGACTATCCGTTCATTAGTGCTGATGGTTTTGTAGGCTTTTATTATGGGCTTGATATCATCAGATCATGACTTGAATATGTTTTTGGATAGTTTTCTAAAACTTGCCAACCTTGAAGCTTGTGATATAACGGCTACTATAGATATTCTTGAAAAATTAGGAGAAAAAAATATAATATAAACTTTGTTTGTAAGTATTTCAGCTCCGGAAGCTGATTTGCCACAAAGTGTGAAAAGAATATTTTATTATCATTGTAGTTATATTTTTGATAATAATAAAATTTGGGTTTGTAAAAATTTATCTAATGTAATTAAAAATAGTTTTTAATAATATGAATAATGATGGGTACTTCGGATATTTTAAAAATATGAAGTGCCCATTATTATTCATTAACTTAATCCAATAAAAACTATTTATATCTTGTCTATAATAGTATAATTTGATGTGACTTTTATATATCTTAACACTATCTTAACTTCTTTTGCTTATTATAATATAAGAAATTTATAAAAAAATAAGAATAGGGGAATAATGTCATGAAAAAGATCATTAGTTTTAGGATTTAGCACCGCAGTTTTTATTTACTACTATTGTAGGTGTTTCTGGGCTTAAAGCTTATGCTGACGAAAGTGTGAGTGCTTCTTATACGGGCATAGCAGAGGAAGATAAGAAAAAGCTCAGATGATTTTATTACTGCTTATGCAGAACCTAATGAAAAGGTTTCTTTAACTTTAAGAATAACAAAAAGAGACGGAGAGGTAGAGGATGTTTCTATACCCCTCAATATGATCAGGAAATAACTTTAAAAGTTATTTTCCACTTATAAGTCCTATTTTCATAAAACATAAAGTTGTTGTAACAGATATACGAGCGACAGAGAATGGAAGAGGATATGTATTGAGGCTAGAGAGCCTGGGCGATTAATAGTGAGAGATATCATACAGAGCAAGCAATATGAACCGTAGATTACAAAATTGATACTCCTACAGTAGCAAATAAGGAGCAAACTGTTACTTATACCTTGCCTGAAGTAGATGATGAAGAGTATATTTTTAAGAAAGTTCTTGAGAATGGAACAGAGGAAAAATTGAATATGATGATAGGACTGTTACCTTTAACAGGAGATGAAAGATTTGAAGATACTGTGGTAGCAATATACTCTGCCGGAAGAAAAGGATTGGCTGAAAAAGTAAATCCTATTAAGAAGAACTTTGAAAATAAGGAGGGAATGAGCCTCACATTGAAAAATCTTTTATCTTGCCTTGACTTTGGAGATAATTCAACAATGGTAGATAAAAAGTCAACTAAGATTGCAGATGGGGAGCAAGATAAGTTAAAAAGCTGCGGTAAATGCAGGGAGAACATCATATAAATGTTTTAGTTAAATTTTTAGATAATTCTGAAAAAGATTTATGCTGTTACAATTAATACTATAGCTAATCCTAAAAATCCTGAAAACAATGAAAAACCTGACAGTAGTACAAAGCCTGAAAGCAATGTAAAACCTGATAGCAATGCAAAACCTGATAGCAATGCAAAACCTGATAGTAATACTAAGCCAAATAACAGTAGTAATTTGGGAAGTAGCAAAAACTCAGGGGGAGGTTCAAGTAGTAGAGGCGGTTCAGGCGGCAGTGGCGGTTCAAGTAGTAGAGGTGGCTCAGGAAGTAGAGGCGGTTCAAGCGGTAGACTTACAAAGACCTCAACATCTTCTACTTTGCCAAGTTATGTTGTAAAAGGCGGTACTTGGTCAAATAATAACGGACATTGGCAATACAAAGCAGGAAATACTGTATACAAGGATATGTGGGCAGCTATAGAAAATCCTTTTGCCAATGAAAAGCTTGGACAAGCTAAATTTTCTTGGTTTAGATTTGATAAAGATGGAAATATGCTTACAAATTGGCAGTGGATAAAGGACGAAAAAGACGGAAAAGTAAAATGTTATTACTTAAATTCTATCTCAAACGGTAATTTGGGAGCTATGCTTTGAAATACTACCACACCTGACGGATATACTGTAAATGCGTCGGGAGAATGGATGATAAACGGTATAGTACAGACCAAATAAATATTTTATAGGAAAAATAGGGAGGATAATGCAATGAAAAAGAAAATTACTAGTTTTAGGACTTAGCACCTTGACCTTAGTTATTAGTTCTGTAGGATTTTTAGGATTTAGAGCTTATGCTGAGTGAAAATGATAGTAATTCAGGTATTTATAGAACAGAGGAAAGTGATAGTAACTCAGATGATTTTATCACAACTTATGCTTCGGTATGAAATTCATTCTAAAAATAACTAAAAGAGATGGGAAAACTGAAACTATTGATTTAAACGAGCATGATTATGAGACTACTCCTAATTACTACTATACTTTTGCAGCTGATGTATTAAATGAGAAAAAGCTGTTGTCGAAAGAGCTGAGTCTAATAATAGATAACACGACTTGTACTGTTTGCCAGAGAAGCAGGTCAGTTAATAGTAAAAGATGCTACAAAAAGAACTGTTACACAAATAGATTACAAGGTTGATACTCTTAATGTAGCAGGTGGTGTCCAGACTGTTACTTACACCTTACCTGGAAATAGATGAAAACGAATATTTCTACACTCTTGCAGACGGTACAGAGGAAGAGTTGGTATATGATGCAGAAAATAGAGTTACCACATTAAAAGGGAGGCTAGGTTTAAAAGATACTGTAGCTACTATATATTCTGCCGGAGGATTGGCTGAAACTATAAAGCCTACTAAAAAAGACTATCAAAACATAGAAGGGCATATCCCTACCTTAGAAGAACTGTTATCTTGTCTTATTTTTAATGATGATGACAAGTTGTTTGTAAGAACTGACTTATCAATAATAGCTAAAGATGATGAGGATAAATTAAAAAGAAGCTGCTAAACCGGGTGAATATCATATTGATGTTTTTGGTTAAATTTAGAGACAATTCAGGAACAGCATATACTATTACTATAAAAACTAAAGCTAATTCTAAAAAGTCCGACGATAGCACCGAGCATAAAAATAATGCAAAACCTGACAGCAGTACAAAGCCTGAAAATAATGTAAAAACCCGATAGTAACACTAATACAAATAACAGTAGTAATTTCGGGAAGTAACGTAAACTCAGGGGAGGTTCAAGTAGTAGAGGCGGTTCAGGCGGCAGTAGCGTCTCAGAGTAGAGGTAGTCAGGTGGCGGTAGCGGTTCAAGTAGTAGAGGTGGTTCAGGTTCAAGCGGTAGACTTACAAAGACCTCGACATCTTCTGCTTTGCCAAGTTATGTTGTAAAAGGCGGTACTTGGTCAAATAATAATGGACATTGGCACACAAAGCAGGAAATACTGTATACAAGGATATGTGGGCAGCATAGAAAATCCTTTTGCTAACGAAAAACTCGGACAAGCTAAGTTTTCTTGGTTTAGATTTGATAAAGATGGAAATATGCTTACAAATTGGCAGTGGATAAAGGATGAAAAAGATGGAAAAGTAAAATGTTATTACTTAAATTCTATCTCAAATGGTAATTTGGGGGCTATGTTTGCAAATACTACCACACCGGACGGATATACTGTAAATGCATCAGGAGAATGGGTGATAAACGGTATAGTACAGACTAAAATAAATATTTTCTCCAATAAAAAGTAGACTAAAAATATCAACAAAATAGTGTATAAAAAAGGATGGTTTCACTAAGAGTGTTTCCATCCTTGATAGTAAAAATATTAGTTTATTACTCTAGAGTATAACTTGTTTATGAAGAATATGATCTGATATATGGATGTGTTTGTAAGTGTTTCTATATTGTATAATTTTTCGCTTTGCTATAGTTTTATGCCCTGTTTTTCCTTGCTTTAGCTATCTCACATAGTCTATAATAAAATACTTATGAAGAGAATAGGAGTTTGTAAAAAGCGGTGGCAAAAAGATACGAATCCAAATAGAAAGGTGAAAAACCTGGAGAGCAAAGAGGCAACTAAGACAGGTAGGAAATAAAGAAGAGAAAAATAGAAAGAAAAAGAAATCAAGAGAAGAAAAAGAATACAAAAACAAGTGCCTAGAAGAGTTTCCAAAGTAAATAACAATACAAAATATTAAAAATTAGTAGAGTTAGAAATACTCAAATTTAATATTGCTCAAATAGCTTTTATGTTAGTATTTATATATATGTGTTATTTGGTTATCTCCTATATGCTTAGAGATAAAATAAGATTTTATGAGGTTATAGCGGAAGTATAGTAGAAGATACAAGCCGCTACAGGTTTAATCATAAGGTCGGAGAGTGTCAAAATACAGATGCTGCCGGTACTATAAATTATTTTGTAAGAGAAGCTAAACATGTAGCAGTAGGGACAGCCTATATATTCTCGTGGATGGAACAGGTTCATTAACAAAAATTTATAAAGAGAATAATTTGGAAGGACTTAATATTAGCGACTCTGATTATAAGAAATTAAAAATGATTTATCTTTATTTTCAACTTCATAAAAAGATATAAACTTTAACGAAGTTTATGATACAAAAATATCTTTTTGAATTCATCTTATTAGAATATGCAAATGTTGCATCTTTTAGATGGTTTGGAGGATAAATTAAAAAGCTGAAAATATACAATATAATCAGGTTGTTTCTGACGAGGCGGGTTTAGTTTCTTTTGCGGTAGACGGTAAAGAAAAATTTAGAGCTTACAGACATAAACAGAAAAGCTTTGATACAAATAAATATAGTGCAGCTTATATTAAAGCCGGTCAACAAGTAGATGCCGGAACACCTATATATAAATTGGTAAACTCAGAAGAGTGGTCCATGGTCTTTGCTATAGGTGAAGAAGAGCAAAAAGGAATATGAAGATAGAACGAGTTTAAATATAAAATTTAATTCTAAAAGACTTAGAGCTTAAAGCCAAATATTCTACTTTTCACAGGTAGCGACGGTTTGACTTATGGTAAACTGGATTTTGATAAATATGTAATAAATTTTTAGCAGACAGATATGTAGACTTTTGAAATAGAGGCTAAAAAAGCTAATGGATTAAAAAATTCCAAAAAGACAGTACTTGAAAAAGAATTTTATACAGTTCCGCGAGTTTTATTACAAAAAGGTGGGAATAGTACGGATTTAGGATTTAATAAAGAGATATATGGAGAATCAGGTACAAGCGTTCAATTTGTTACAGTGGATATATATGGTTTGGTAGATGATAAATATTATATAAGTATGGCTGATGATTCTTCTTTAAAAAGCAGGTGATTATATAGTTGCCGAAGGGACTAATGAAAGATTTCAGATGGGAGAAAAATCTAGCTTACAAGGAGTATATAATATAAATAAAGGCTATGCTGTATTTAAAAATATAGAAATATTGGCTAGTAATGATGAATATTATACAGTAGCTAAGGGTACCAGATATGGTCTTAATGTTTATGATCACATATTATTAAATCCTAATCCCAAAGTAGAAGATCAAACAGTTTATATACCAGTAGGAGTAAGATGATAAAAGAGAATCTAAAATACATAGAAGATGGAGATAAAAAGTTTGTGAAAAAGAGAATATTGATAAAAATACCTGTACTCTTATAGCTGTCAGTAAAACTAAACCTATAGAGCTTAGTAAAAAGAGGCTTATGGTTATGGAATAAGAGATTTTGAGAAAAATAAAGTCCAAGAGATTTTAGAAAAGTATGAACAACTTCCCAAAAGACATTAGATGGCATATGATAGGACATCTTCAAAACAAATAAAGTAAAAATGATCCTAGACACAGGTGGAGTATATACATTCTATAGATAGTTTAAAATTAGCAGCGTTATAGATAAAGAGGCAAAAGAAAAGGGTATAGTAGTAAAAGGTTTTTCTTGAACTTAATATAGTAGGTGAAGAAACTAAGTTTGGTTTTTCGGTGGAAGAATTAAATTCTATCGTAGAAGAGTTAGCTATTTTTGGTAATTTAAGAATTATTGGACTTATGATAGTGGCACCTTTTGTAGACATAGCAGAGAAAAATAGAGAAATTTTTATGAAGAAAATAGCAGTTGACATAAATGCATTCATAATGTAGAAATAAGTGAGCTATCAATGGGAATGTCAGGTGATTATTTAGTAGCAATAGAAGAGGGGCTACTTTTTGTTAGAGTGGGTAGCTCTATATTTTGGTGAAAAGATAGGAGATAAGAATGGGACTTATAAATGATTTAATCGATAGATTCAGATACGGTGATAGCGATTACGATGATTATGAAGAAGATTATGAAGATGAGTATGTAGAAGAAACTAATGCTAATTCCAGAAGAAATATACAAGAACAAGAGCAAGCACCGGTTCAAACAGAGAAAACGAGACTTTTTACCAGAGCAAGAGCGCAAGAACAAGGCGGAAACAATGGTATGAAACTTGTCCTCATAAAGCCTAGCAGTTTTGATGATGTTCAAGCTATATGCGATCCTTTACTGGCAGGAAAAGCGGTTGTAATGAATCTTGAAGGTTTACATGGAGATATATCCAGAAGGATAATAGATTTTGTTTCAGGAACCAGCTATAGTATTAAGGGTAATATGCAGAAAATCTCCAACTATATTATTATAGTTACACCAAAATCAAAGTAGAGCTTAGTGGAGATTTTTGCAGACATGATTACAAAATGCCTACGAAACATCAGGATTCACATTGAAATTTTTAAAAATGGATAATAAAGAAGAAATTAATATAAAAAATAGGATACTTGAGTTGGCAAGAGTTTGTTACTTTAGAGAAGTTCCTACCAATACGTTATTTTTTAAATTTATATGAGCAAACAATTTTTCATTCTCTCATAAAAAGCTTTTGCCTAAACTAAAATATGTACTTTAGATGCTATGAGGCGGCAGAAAGAAGAATTGTGCTTTCTTCCGTCTTATATGGAAGAATTTGATTTTTCTATGCTTAGTCTTTTTGAAAAATATCTCCAACAAATCTCAAAAATTTGCACAGGACTTAAAACATAAAGATAGGGTGCAATAATGAATTTGGGTTTTAGAAAGAAATACTATAGGTGATATAATAGTCTCGGAGAGCTAGTGTTATAGTTTTTGGACAAGGTAAAAGATATAATAATAAAGAACTTGGAATTTATTAAACATACAAAAATCAAAGTTGAAGATCTTTGATATAAATAGCTTAAAGGAGATAAATAATACAAAAGAAGAAAATATTAATATAGCTTCTTTTACGTCTTGATGTTCTTATTGCCGGTGTATTTAATAAATCAAGAACTTCAGTTAGTGAATATTTTTATTTCAAATTTAGTGTTTATTAATGGAAAACAAGTACGAATCATTCCTATACAATAAAAGAAAATGATATTATCAGTGTTAGAGGTCTAGGTAGATTTAAGTTTATAGAAGTAATAAAAACAACTAAGAAAGCACGTCTTGTAGCAAAAAGTATTAAGGTATGTATAAGTTATAGAATGGAGGTTTTCTTTGAGACTAGATGTAAATAATAATGGAAAAATTTGCCTATGATATAGTAATAGAGAATAGTTTTATATCCTTGCTTAATGAAATAGAAAAGGTAGAAAATACAGATAAAAAGTTTGTATAGTAACAGACAGTAATGAGAAAAGTTTATATTTAGAAGAAGTGATAGGTTTGCAGTTTAAATATAAGGTGTTTTCGTTTGTATTTAAAGCGGAGAAGAGAGTAAAAACTTAGATACAGTGGTTAATCTATATGAAATATCTGTTACAAAAATAATTTTGAAAGAAAAGACTTTTAGTAGCTTTTAGGTGGTGGAGTTGTAGGCGATTTGTGTGGTTATACGGCAGCTACCTACCTTAGAGGCATAGATTTTATACAAATACCGACTACACTTTTATCACAGGTAGATTCAAGTATAGGAGGAAAAACAGGAATAGACTTTTTGGGATATAAAAATATAATAGGTTCTTTTTATATGCCTAAATTAGTTTTATATTAATATTTCAACTTTGTTAAGTCTGGATGAAGAACAATATTCCTCAGGAATGGCAGAAGTAATAAAACATGGACTTATAAGGATAAAAATATTATGAATTGCTCTTGGAAGATAAAGAGAATATAAAAATAGACACATAAAAAGTATGAAAAATGTAGTTTTTGGCTCTGATATTATAAAAGAAGTGGTTGAAACTGATTTTAAAGAAGAGGACTAAGAGCAGTTTTAAATTTTGGGACATACTTTTAGGTCATGCTATAGAAAAATATAAAAATTTTGAGCTTAGCCATGGTGCTTGTGTTTGTCTTGGAAGTTTATGTGCATTATATTTATCATATAAAAGGGTTTTTATAGAGTTAGCGGAACTTGAAGCTGCCAAGTCTTTATTTGAATATTTTCTCTACCTATAAATGTTGCTTTGGAAGATGAAGAAGAGGTACATGAATATACTAAGAATGATAAGAAAATGGATTTGGGAAAAATCAAGTTTATTTTATTAAATAAGATAGGGAATGCAGTTTTATAGATAAAAAGTATAAGCCTTGAAGATATGAGAGAAGCATTAAGGAGTATAAAAAGTGGAGTAGAATTAAAAGATTTATTATGTTTTTATTATAACTATATTAGCTATAGCTTTTAGATCAATACACAAAGATATTAGCTGTTAAATACTTGATGAGTTCGGATTATCCTTTACTTAAGGATATTCTGGAATTTGTATATACAGAAAAATAGAGGTGCTGCCTTTGGAATTCTACAAAGGTGGAAAAATTTTTATTTATATTATAGCTATAATTGTATCCGTTGTAATAATAAGAGCAGTGTATATTATGCTCTAATAGTAAAAGAATGTTACATCTTTTTGCTTGCTCCGAATTTTATCTTTGCGGTGCATGGGGTAATATTGTAGATAGAATAATCAGAAGCTATGTTGTAGATTTTTATATATTTTAAACCTATAAACTTTCGGTATTTAATGTTGCGGATATATATGTTAGCTTAGCTGTAGCGTATTTGATGTTTTTATTACTCTTTTATTATAAAGAAGATGAACTTGAGTTTTTATCATTTAAGGGAAACAAAAAGTAATGAAAAATTTAATACTGAGTGTAAGAGATGATGATGAATTAATAAGAATAGATGCTTATATAAGTCAAAAGTATAGAAGATAAACCCTCGTTCATACATACAAAAACTTATAAAAGATGGAGCAGTATTAGTTAATGGTAAAGAAATTAAAAAGCAAATTATGTTGTTCGAATAAATGATGAAATAAGTGTAAGTATTCCTGATGATGTTATCCCTGATATACCAGCTGAGAATATAGACTTGGATATAGTTTATGAAGATAAAAGATATAGTAATAGTGAATAAAGCTAAGGATATGGTAGTTCATCCTGCACCCGGACATTATAGTGGTACTTTGGTTAATGCTATAATGTATCATTGTAAAGATAAACTTTCAGGAATAAATGGTATATTAAGACCCGGAATTGTACATAGAATAGATAAGGATACAACAGGTTTGCTGGTTATTTTGCAAAAATGATATGGCTCATGAAAGTTTAGCTTTGCAATTCAAAGAGCATAGTATCACAAGAGCGTATAGGGGCTATAGTTCATGGTACTTTTAAGGATGATGAGGGTATAATAAACAAAGCTATAGCTAGAAGTAAAAATGATAGAAAAAAGATGGCTATAGACGCTTTAGGTAAAGAAGCTGTTACTCATTATAAAGTATTAAAAGATTTCAGAAATATACTTATATAGAGATGTAATTTAGAAACAGGTAGAACTCATCAAATAAGGGTACATATGGCTAGTATAGGTCATCCTTTGCTGGGTGATGAGATATATGGTGGTTTAGATGCGAAAAATGAAATTACAAGGGCAGTGTTTGCATGCAATATCCTTGGGTTTTGTACATCCCGGAACTAAAGAATATATAGAATTTACTAGTGAATTGCGGAATATTTTGATAAAATGCTGAAAAATTAACATAATATTGTTTTAAAATCTATACTTTTTGCTATAATAGGATAAAAGAAGAGGTTTTCTTTTAGGAGGTGCTTATATGGATAAGAGATTTATTGTAACTATTGGACGTGAATGTGGTAGTGGCGGTAAACTCATAGGAGAAATGCTCGCAAAAGAATTGAACGTAAAATGCTATGATAAAGAATTGCTTACTTTAGCTGCTAAACAAAGTGGATACTGTGAGGATTTATTTTAAGACTCATGATGAAAAACCAAATGCAAGCTTTTGTATTCTTTAGTTATGGATAGTTATGCTATGGGATATGCAACCAGTGGGTATCTTGATATGCCTATAAATCATAAGATTTTTTTAGCACAATTTGAAACTATTAAAAACTTAGCAAAAGAAGAAAACTGTATTATAGTAGGCAGATGTGCTGATTATGCGCTTGAAGATGATAGAGATGTACCAGTATATTTATAACAGCAAATGAAGAAGATAAAATCACCAGAATATCTGAGGACTGCAGAATATATCCCCGGATAAAGCAAGAGATATTATGATAAAGACGGATAAAAAGAAGAGCCAGCTATTATAATTACTATTCAAGTAAACGTTGGAGTGAAGCAAAAAGATTATGACTTATGTATAAATTCAAGTGAGCTTGGCATAGAAGGAGTAGTAAAAACTCATAAAAAGCATATTTGGATATTAAAAATAAATAGTAGTATAAAGCCAAGGGAGTTTTTCCTTGGCTTTGTTATAAAATCAGACTAATTCATATAAAGGAGGAAAGATGAGAAAAGAAAATTTACTTTCTAAGTTGAGAGAAGAAGCTTTAGTTGCAGTTGTTCGTGCTAAAAATCCGAGACATGGAGAAAAGACTATAGAAGCTATTATAAAAAGGTGGGATTAACTTTATAGAGATTACAATGACTATGGATGAGGGAAATCCTATAGATTTTATAGCTTATCTTGTTAAGAAATATAAAAGATAATAAGAATGTAGTTATAGGTGCAGGAACTGTCTTAGATGAACCTACAGCTAGACTTGCCATACTTGCAGGAGCTAATTATATAGTTAGTCCGGGCCTTGATCTTGAAACGATTAAATTATGTAATAGATATAGAATACCTGTTATGCCCGGTGTAATGTCTCCTACAGAAGCTATAAGAGCTTTAGAGGCAGGTTGCGACATAATAAAAGTATTTCCTGGAAATATATTAGGCCCTAGTGTTATCAGTACATATAAAGGACCTTTGCCACAAGCTGATTTTATGCCAAGTGGCGGTGTGGATGTAGACAATGTAGATAAATGGTTAAAGGCCGGAGCTTTCGCTCTGGGTACAGGCTCAAGTCTTACGAAAGGTGCTAAAAATGATGATTTTTGCGCAGTTACTTCTAAGGCAAAAGAATTTGTAGAAGCAGTTAAAAAATATAGAGAGGCTTAATATGGCAAAAATAGTATGTATGGGTGAGATAATGTTACGATTATCTACACCTGATAACTTAAGAATAATGCAGGCAACAAGTTTTGATGTAAATTATGGTGGGGGAGAGGCAAATGTTGCAGTTTCCTTAGCAAATTTCGGACATAAAGTAGATTATGTTAGTGCTATTGTGGCTAATCCTATAGGAGATGCCTGTATAGCAAGTCTTAGGAAGATGAATGTAGGAGTTGAAAAATATAGCTAGAGTAGGAGATAGATTAGGCATCTATTTTTTGGAAACAGGTTCGGCTATGCGTCCTTCAAATGTAATATATGATAGAGCAAATTCTTCTATATCAAAGGCAAAGCCTGAAGATTTTGATTTTGATAAGATTTTTGAGGGAGCAGATTGGTTCCATTTTACAGGTATAACGCCTGCAATATCGGATAGTGCGATAATTCTTATAGAAGAGGCTTTAAAAGCGGCAAAATCTAAGGGTATAAAGATTTCTGTAGATCTTAATTTTAGAAAAAAGCTTTGGACTAGTGAAAAAGCAATATCTGTTATGAGTAAATTATGCAGATATGTAGATGTATGTATAGGAAATGAAGAAGATGCAAGTAAAGTCTTGGGATTTACACCTAAAAACACAGATGTAAGTAAGGGTGAATTAGAACTTGGATCATATACAGATATCTTTAAACAGATGATAGATGAATTCAACTTTGAATATGTTATAAGCTCACTTAGAAAGAGTAATTCAGCCTCCGATAATGATTGGTCAGGAATAATAATGGATAGAAAGACTAGGACAGCCTATCATTCAACAACTTATAAAATAAATCCTATTGTTGATAGAGTTGGTGGTGGCGATGCTTTTGCGGCGGGAATAATTAGTGAATTGGCAAATGGAAAGGATTATAAAGAGGCTTTAGAGTTTGCAGTAGCGGCTTCAGCACTGAAAACATACTATAGTTGGTGATGTAAATCTGGTATCAAGAAAGGAAGTTGAAAATTTGGTAGCCGGTGATAGTTCAGGTAGAGTAAGCAGATAAAAATTGACTTTTAAATGCTAAAGTGCTAATATCGACTAAATCATTTTTTTGGAGGGCATATGGCTATATTATTTAAGGGAGCAGGAGTAGCTCTCATTACACCATTTAATGAAGATTTGAGTGTTAATTATGATAAATTGGGAGAGCTTATAGAAGAACAGATAGCAGGTGGAACAGATGCTATAATTTCTATGGGAACAACAGGTGAGGCGGCTACTCTTAGCCACGAAGAACATTTAGAGGTTATAAAATATACTTGTGAGAAAGTCGCAGGGGCGTATACCTGTAATAGCAGGAACAGGCTCAAATTCAACTGATACAGCTATTTACCTATCGGTTGAAGCCAAAAAATATGGTGTAGATGGCTTGCTTTTAGCTACTCCATATTATAATAAGGCAACTCAAAAAGGCTTAATAAAACATTTTAGAGAAGTTGCAAAGGCAGTAGGAGATTTACCTATACTTCTTTATAATATACCGGGAAGAACAGGTATAAATATGAATCCTGAAACTACAGCCTATTTGGTGAAAAATGTAGATAATATAGTTGGAATAAAAGAAGCCAGTTCTAATTTCTCAGCTATAGCTAAATTATTATCTTTAATGGGAGATACACCTATTGATTTGTATTCAGGAAATGATGATCAAATAGTACCTATGATGGCTCTTGGTGGAGTGAGGTCATTTCAGTGTTAAGTAATGTAGCTCCAAGGCAAACTCATGATATGATGGCTGCTTTAGAAGGGGATTTTAAAAAGCGGCTAAATTACAAGTAGAGGCTGTAGAGCTTATAGATAATTTATTTAGAGGTAAATCCCATACCGTTAAGATGGCTACTGAATCTGCAAGGAAAAATGTAGGAACACTACGCATGCCTTTAACGGATTTAGAAGAAGAGCATACAAAGACTTTGGAAAAATCAATGAAATCCTATGGTATACTTTAATTATATTAAATTTTGAGGAGATATTATGATTGATATTATAATGCACGGTTGTAATGGAGCTATGGGTAAGGTTATAGTAAATCTTTTAAATGATGATGAAAATGCAAAAATAATTGCAGGTGTTGATTTATCAGGTGAAAGCTTGGCTGATTTTCCGTGTATAAGAATATAAAAGAAGTAAAAAGAGAAGGCTGATGTAATAATTGATTTTGCACATGTGAGTGCTATGATGATTTATTGGACTATGTTAAAGATAACAAAGTACCCCTAGTTTTATGTACTACGGGTCTTAGCAAAGAACAGTTGGAAAAAGTAGAATTAGTTTCAAAAGATGTAGCTATACTTAGGAGTGCAAATATGTCTTTAGGCGTAAACTTACTATTAAAATTGGTTAAGGATGCGGCAAGGATTTTATATAAAGCAGATTTTGATATGAGATAGTAGAAAAACATCATAGGCGTAAGTTGGATGCACCTAGTGGAACAGCTTTTAGCTTTGGCGGATTCTATAAATGAAGCTCTTGATAATGATCTTTCCTATATTTACGAGAGAGAAAGCAGAAGAGAAAAAGAAATAGAAAAGATTTGGGTATAAGCAGTATTAGGGGTGGAAGTATAGTAGGAGAGCATGAGGTTATTTTTGCCGGAGAAGATGAACTTATAAGTATAAATCACAGTGCTTATTCCAGAAGTATTTTTTGCAAAAGGGTGCAGTGTCTGCGCAAAATTTTTATATTCTAAAAAGCCGGACATTATACTATGGCTGATTTATTAAATCAGGCGTAATGAAATCTTTACCTTTTCTTAATAATGTGATATATTATTAGGCAGTTTAAAGTAAATTAAGAGGTAAAATATGGAAACTTATATTATGAAAGGTGGAAATCCTCTAGTAGGAGAAGTCTTTATTAGTGGCGCTAAAAATGCGGCACTAGGGTATAATAGCGGCAGCTGTTATGACTGATGAAGATGTCATTTAGATAATCTACCTGATGTTAATGATATAAATGTTATGCTTGAGGCTATTAAAGATATAGGTGCCAAAAGTAGATAGAATTGGATACAGTCAAGATTAATGCTAAGAAAATTTAACAAATGTTGAGATAGATGATGAATTTATTAGAAGATAAGGGCTTCATATTATTTTATAGGAGCTTTACTTGGAAAATATAAAAGTGCTAAAGTTCCACAACCCGGTGGTTGTGATATAGGAGCCAGAGCAATAGATCAACATTTAAAAGGATTTAAGAGCTTTGGGAGCTAATATAGATTTGACAGGTGGATTCATAAGAGCTCATGCTATAGATCTGATAGGTGCACATATTTATCTTGATGTTGTAAGTGTTGGTGCTACCATAAATATTATGATGGCGGCAGCTCTTGCAGATGGAAAAACTATTATAGAAAATGTTGCAAAAGACCACATATAGTTGATGTTGCAAATTTCCTCAATAGTATGGGAGCGAATATTAAAGGCGCCGGTACAGATGTTATTAGGATAGAGGGCGTTAAAAAATTACATGGTTCTGAATATAGTATTATACCTGATCAAATAGAAGCAGGTACTTTTATGTGTGCCGCCGCTATTACTAAGGGTGATATAATAGTTAGAAATATTATTCCTAAACATATGGAAGCTATATCGGCAAAGTTAATAGAAATGGGTTGCGAGCTTACCGAGTTTGATGATGCTATAAGGGTGGTTGGTAAACCGTTTCCAAAAAGGCGACAAATATAAAAACTCTTCCATATCCGGGCTTTCCTACTGATATGCAAGCGCAAATGACTACGGCTCTTGCTTTAGCTGAGGGTAGCAGTATGGTAGTAGAAAGTATATTTGAGAGCAGATTCAAGTATGTTGATGAGCTTGCCAGAATGGGAGCAAATATAAAGGTAGAAGGCAATGTATGCAGCAGTAATGCGGAGTTAAAAACTCTTTACAGGTGCAAGTGTGAAAGACCTGCAGTTTTAAGAGCAGGTGCCGCTCTTGTTGTGGCACAGGCTTGCAGCAGAAGGAGTTAGTACAGTTAGAGGATATTAAATATATCAGAAGAGGCTATGAAAAACTTTGAGGAGAAATTAAGAAAAGCTTGGTGCAAATATTGAATTAGTTTCTAATGATAGGATATTAGAAAATTCAATATGAAAGTAGTCTAGAAGCTATATTTATACACTAGTATAGTATATATGAATATTTATATATATACAAAATATTGATTTACAAATAAAAATTGTTTATTATATTCTAAAAAGACGGTCTTTCAAGGGTGAAAGGCTGTCTTTAAATTTTAAAAATATAGGAGAGAAAATTATGATTTAAAAGGTATTTTTAGGTCATACTTACTATAGGTACAATAGGGCTTATGCTAGCGGCTTGTGGAAAGAAAGAAACGAGTGAGCAAGCTGCAAATGGAGTTAAGACTTTTAAGGTAGCTATGGAAGCCAGCTATGCACCATATAACTGGACACAATCAGATGATAGCAATGGAGCTGTGAAAATCTCAGGTAGTAAAGACTATGCTAATGGTTATGATGTAATGATATCAAAAAGATTGCAGAGGAGTTGGGTTATAATCTTGGAAATAGTTAAATTAGATTGGGATTCATTAGTACCGGCAGTTCAAGCGGGAAACAGTAGATGCAAATATAGCAGATCAATCTATAACATCAAAGAGAAAAGAAAACTGTTGATTTTACAAAGCCATATTATTATGCTTCTGTTGTAACCTTAGTTAAGAAAGATTCAGCCTTTGCTAATGCAAAGTCAATAGCTGATTTAAGCGGTGCTAAGGTAACTTCACAATTAAATACGTTCTGGTATGATTTATGTGCACTCACAAATACCAAATGCTAATATCTTACCGGCACAAGAATCTGCACCTGCAGCTTTAGTTGCCTTAAATTCAGGTGCGGCTGATGTAGTAGTTACAGATTTACCTACAGCACAAGCGGCTTTAGTTGCTTATCCTGACTTTTGCAATGTTAGATTTTACATGGAACAGATGGAAATTATGAAGTTAGTGACGAAGAAGTTGAAATAGGTGTTGCAGTTAAAAAAGGAAATACAGAGCTTGTAGAAGCAATTAATTCCGTTTTTAGATAAGATGACAAAAGAAGATTTTAATAAAGATAATGGATGAGGCTATAAAAGTTCAACCATTAAGCAATTAATATAATTTAAGGAGATGAGTATGCCACAGGATTTTTTTGGTAGGATAGTATTTATTATTGACCAATATGGTGTGAGTTTTCTGCAAGGGTGCCGGTGTTACTATGTTAATAGCACTTGTGGGAACTTTAATAGGTTGTGTTATAGGCTTTGTAGTGGGTATTATTCAAAACTATACCGGTAGAAAAAGCGATAATATAGTAAAGAAGGTAGTTCTATATATCATAAAATTTATATTAAATGCTTATGTAGAGATTTTTAGGGGTACGCCTATGATAGCACAATCTATGTTCATATTTACGGTTCAGCTACGTTATTTAATATAACATAGTCAATGTGGTTTGCTGCATTTTCATAGTTTCTATAAATACCGGAGCTATATGGCTGAGACTGTAAGAGGTGGTATACTCTCATAGATGCAGGACAAACAGAAGGTGCAAAAAGCTATAGGTATGAATCATGTACAGACTATGATATTTGTTATTTTACCTCAAGCCTTAAGAAATATAATGCCACAGATAGGTAATAACCTTATTATTAATATAAAAGATTCTTCTGTACTTTCAGTTATAGGTGTAGTTGAACTTTATTATTCAGCTAAAGGAGTAGCGGGTGCATACTATACATATTTTGAGTCTTTTACAATAGCTATGGTAATTTATTTTGTATTAACTTTTGCTTGTTCCAGATTGCTCCGTATTTTGGGAAAATAGTATGGATGGTCCACAGAATTATGATCTTGCAACAACAGATACTTTAGCCTACACTTCAGGTATGAGTAAGTCTCCGGAACCTAAAAAGGAGATTAAATAATGAGTGATATAGTTCTTGATATAAAACATCTTAGTAAGACTTTCGGTACAAATGTTGTACTTAGAGATATAGATTTTACAGTTAGAAGAGGCGATGTTACTTTATGTGATAATAGGAGCTTCAGGCTCGGTAAGTCTACCTTGCTTCGTTGCCTTAATTTATTGGAAGCACCTACCACAGGAGATATATATTTTCATGATGTGAATGTTGCAGATAAAAAGATAAATCCGGCAAAATATCGTTCTAAAGTAGGTATGGTTTTTCAAAGCTTCAATCTATTTAATAATATGACTGTACTTGATAATTGTATAGTCGGTCAAGTTCAAGTGTTAGGTAGAAAAAAAGATGAAGCAAAGAAAAAGGCTATGTTCTATCTTGAAAAAGTGGGTATGGCTCCGTATATAAATGCAAAACCAAAACAATTATCAGGCGGACAAAAGCAAAGGGCAGCAATAGCAAAGAGCTTTAGCTATGGATCCGGAACTGATACTTTTTGATGAACCTACATCAGCACTTGATCCACAAATGGTAGGAGAGGTTCTTTCTGTTATGAGAAGTCTTGCAAAAGAAGGTTTGACTATGATAGTGGTTACACATGAAATGGCTTTTGCACGAGATGTATCTAATCATGTTGTATTTATAGCTAACAGAGTTATTGAAGAAGAAGGCTCACCTGATGATATTTTTAATAATCCGAAGAAGTTATTGACCAAGGATTTCTTAACCAGATTTTTACATAATTAATGTATTTTGTTGATGGCAAAAAGATTAGTAACATAAAGTATTAGTCTTTTTGTCATAATTATTTAAAAAGCAGGTTTGATATTAAATCTGCTTTTTAAAATATAAGAAGTAAATTCAAATTTAAAATTATTATTTTTGTTTCAGATAAAAATGGGTAGTCTGAATTTGTTATTAAAGAAAAGATTATATTGAAACAGTAGATTTTTCTGTTTATAGGGATAAATTACTTGACAATCTTTTTCTGGAATATTCTATATCATAATTTATCCCTTATTCAGAGTGATGGAGATACAAAGGATCTGAGAAGTCACGGCAACCCCTTTAATATAGGAAGGTGCCAACCTGGGCGAGAAATCGAGCAATAAGTGGAGGTCGTAATTGGACTGGTCTGCTTATGGAGCAGGCTTTTTGTTTTATTGTTTAAAAACTTAACGAACGATTTAGTGGATATATTATAGATAGATATTAGAATGTGAAGATAGAAAGAAAGGGAGAATATGATATTTAATATCATATAATAAGATTATGGAAGAAAAATATTGTTACCTCAGAATCAGTTACTGAAGGGCATCCTGATAAGATGTGTGATCAAATAAGTGATGCCATTTTAGATGAAATTTTAAAACAAGATCCTATGGCAAGAGTTGCCTGTGAAACAGCAACTACTACAGGTTTAGTTCTTGTAATGGGAGAAATTACAACTAATGCCTATGTGGATATTCAAAAAACAGTAAGAGATACTATAAGAGAAATAGGTTATGATAATAAAAATAACGGTTTTTCAAGTGATACTTGTGCTGTTATAGTTGCACTTGATGAACAGTCAAGTGATATAGCAATGGGAGTTGATAAGGCATTGGAAGCAAAAGAGGGTAAATCAGAAGATGATTTAGATACAGGTGCCGGAGATCAAGGCATGATGTTTGGCTTTGCAAGTAATGAAACACAAGATTATATGCCATATCCTATATCTTTAGCACATAAATTAGCAAGGCAGTTAACTAAAGTCAGAAAAGATGGAACTTTAAATTATTTAAGACCTGACGGAAAGACTCAAGTTAGTGTTGAATATGATAAATCAGGAAAAGCTATAAGATTAGATGCAGTTGTACTTAGTACACAACATGGAGAGGAAGTATCTCAAGAACAGATACATAAAGATATAAAGAAATATGTTTTTGATGAGATATTACCACAAAATATGATAGATGAAGAGACTAAATTTTTTATTAACCCTACCGGTCGTTTTGTAATAGGTGGGCCACAGGGAGATTCAGGACTTACAGGACGTAAAATAATAGTTGATACTTATGGTGGATATGCTAGACATGGTGGTGGAGCTTTTTCAGGAAAAGATTGTACTAAAGTAGATAGAAGTGCAGCATACGCTGCCAGATATGTAGCTAAAAATATAGTTGCGGCAGGCTTGGCGGATAAATGTGAGATACAGTTATCTTATGCTATAGGAGTAGCACATCCTACATCTGTATTAGTAGATACTTTCTCTACAGGAAAGCTTTAGTGATTCAGAATTAGTAGGAATAGTAAGAAAAGAATTTGATCTTAGACCGGCGGGTATAATAAAGATGTTGGATTTACGTAGACCGATTTATAAGCAAACAGCAGCTTATGGTCATTTTGGAAGACCTGATCTTGAGTTTACCTTGGGAAAAATTGGATAAAGTAGAAAAATCTAAAGAAATATCTATAGAATAAAATAAAAAGCATATGAAGATAAAGTTAAGATTGTTTATAATATTTTTAATTGTTACTATAGTACCCTCTTTGGTATTATATATAAATTCTAAAAACAAGATGTGAGCATATAGATAGAGTTGCTGATAAGTTCTGTTTCCATAATCATAGGTATGGGATTTTTAAGTGACATATTGGCTATACACATATATTTTCTCCTTTAATTAATCTGGGTGAAGCAGTAAGGCAGATAACAGAAGGAAATTTGGACTTTTCTCTAGAATTTGATGCTTATGATGAGATAGGCGAATTATCAAGAAATTTTGAAGAGATGAGGATTAGGCTTAGACAAAAGATGAAGAGCAAAAGCTTTTATCAGATAAAAATAATAGAGAATTAATAAGTAATATTTCGCATGATTTGAAAACGCCTATAACAGCTATAAAAGGTTATGTAGAAGGTATTATGGATGGAGTAGCTTCATCACCGGAAAAGATTGATAAATATATTAGAACAATATAATAAGGCAAATGACATGGATAAAACTTATAGATGAGCTTACATTCTATTCTAAAATAGATACTAATGGTATTCCGTATAATTATAAGGTTATAAGTGTAGTTGACTTTTTACCGATTGTGCTAAAGAAGTAGGGCTTGATATGGAATCTATGAATATAGACTTTTATTTTAATAATAATGTGGATAGGATACATTTATAGTTGCAGATGTCGACCAAAATGAAAAGAGTTGTTAATAATATTATAAGTAACTCTGTATATATATGGATAAAGATGATCCTAAAATAGGTATTAGCTTGCTTGATGAGGGAGATTTTGTTAGAATAGATATAAATGATAATGGTATGGGGATATCCGAGGATTTGCCGTATATTTTTGATAGATTCTACAGAACAGATTCTTCAGAGATTCTTCTAAAGGTGGTAGTGGTATAGGCTTATCAATAGTTAGAAAAATAGTAGAAGATCATGGTGGCAGGATTTGGGCAAAAGAGTGAGCCGGGAAGTGGAACGGACATAATAATTATGCTTACACCAAGAAAGGATGAGTAATGAGTAAAAGTACTTATAGTCGAAGTGAGATTAGTATAGCAGAATTAGAGAGAGATTATCTTGAAATATCCGGGTATGAAGTAGAACTTTGTACTGACGGAGCAGAAGGTATGAAATTGGCAACAAATGGAGATTATTCTTTAATAATACTCGATGTAATGTTGCCTTCCTGTGACGGTTTTGAGATATGTAAAGCAATACGAGAAAGCAAAGATACACCTATAATTATGGTGAGTGCAAGGAAAGAAGATATAGATAAGGTAAGAGGTTTAGGACTTGGAGCTGATGACTATATTACAAAGCCATTCTCACCTAGTGAGTTAGTGGCAAGAGTAAAAGCACATATATCCAGATATGAAAGACTTATAGGACAAACTTTAGCAAAATCTGACACAGTTGATATACGAGGGTATAAGAATAGATAGAGCCAGTAGAAGTGTTACTATAAATGGAGTAGATTTCACAGCTAAGGAATTTGATTTGCTTTATTTCTTAGTACAACATCCGAATCATGTATTTTCTAAAGATTTATTTAAAGAAATCTGGGGTATGGAATCTCTTGGAGATATAGCTACAGTAACAGTGCATATCAAGAAATTAAGAGAAAAAATAGAGATTAACTCTGCAAAACCTCAATATATAGAAACAATATGGGGTGTTGGTTACAGATTCAAAGTTTAATAGGAGGCATAGATGTCACAAATTAACATTCTGGTAGTTGATGATGAAAAAGAAATAGCTGACCTTGTCGAAATTTATTTGGTAAGTGACGGTTATACTGTTTTTAAAGCCAATAATGCTATGGAAGGCTTGGAGATATTGGGAAAAGAGAATATTAACTTAGCCTTGCTTGATATAATGATGCCGGGTATGAGTGGTCTTGATATGTGTAAGGAGATAAGAAAGGATTCTAATATCCCTATCATAATGCTTTCGGCGAAAAGGTGAGATCTTGATAAGATAGTAGGTCTTGGCACAGGGGCAGATGATTATGTTACAAAGCCATTTAATCCTTTTGGAGTTATCAGCAAGAGTAAAATCACAACTGTAGATATACTCAATTAAATCCGGATAGCGATCGTTCTCATGTAGAGAAGAATGAGATTGATATACGAGGATTAAAACTATTAATAGGGGATAATCATAAAGTAACTGTAGATGGAGAAATAAAGCTAACACCTATAGAGGTTTTCAAATATTGTATTTACTTGCAAGTAATGTAGGAAAAGTGTCTACAGATGAAATATTTGAAAAAGTGTGGAATGAGTGTGAAGCTAATAATACAGTAATGGTGCATATTCGTAGACTTAGAGGTAAGCTAAATGAAGATGCCAGAGAAGAAAAATAATAACAACTGTATGGGGAGTAGGATATAAAATTGAATAATTCTTCTGCCAGATTCTATACAAAAGACAATAATTAATATAATATATACAGTGCTACTATATTGGTGGAGCTTTTTGCTGTAACCAATATAGGATATTTACACCTTTCGATAGCAGAAACGCAAATTGGATCAGGCTTATTTAGTAAAATAATAACTTCTGATGATGAGTGCTTTGCTTTTTCTCATAATAGGAATCGTGTATTTTCTATAATATTCTGGTTATTACAAAAAGAACTATTTTATATATAGATTATATATATGAATCGTAAAACATATATCGACAGGAGATTTCAGTACAGATCTGGAAGTGATAGGAGATGATGAATTCTCAAGCATGGCTGCAGTCTAAATTCTGGTGATAAAAGATATAAGAGAGATTATGGATAAGGAAAAGAGAAGCTGAGAGAACAAAGAATGAACTTATAACTAATGTAGCTCATGATCTTAGAACGCCTTTTAACATCTATTATAGGATATTTGGAACTTATTAGTAAGTCTGAAAAATCTTAGTTTGGGACAAAAGATAAGTATACTTTAGTTGCATATACTAAAGCATTAGAAAAAGCTTATAGAAGATCTTTTGGTTTATAAAGTTAAATTATGGGAAAATAGCTATGAAAGTTAGAAGGATTGATATAGTAAAAACTTTTACTCAATTGATAGATGAATTCTATCCTGTTTTTGAAAAAGAGGTTTGGCTTTTTGAATTGAAGAGTGACCAAAACAGTATAATTATAGATGCGGATTCAGATTTATTAGTTAGATTATTTGATAATCTTATAAATAATGCCATTAAATATGGTGCAGATGGAAAAAGAGTAGATGTTTTTATAAATTCAGATGATAATAAAGATAAGAGTAACTAATTATGGAAAAGTTATACCTGAAAAAGACTTACCGCTTTTTATTTAATAGATTTTATAGAGTAGAGCAATCTAGAGCTGAAAATACAGGTGGAACAGGGCTTAGGTCTTGCAATAGCTAAAAATATTGTAGAAATGCATGGGGAAAAATAGAAGTCGAAAGTAGTCTGAGGAACTTCTTTTTATAGTAAGTTTGAAAAGAGATTTTTGATATGAATAAGGAAAATTTTGATAATGTATATAAAAACCGAATTATCATATACTAGTGTATTTGATAATTCCTTCTTCTATCTTTATGAGAGCCGAAGCTAAGGAAAATAATGATATGCAAGTTTCATTAGTTATGGTTATGGAGAAAATATAAAATTAGGAAGATTTTTACCTATAAATATAAAGATAAGTAATATTAAAAAGGATATATCTGTTAAATTGGATTTGGAAATAGATAGTAGAGAAACGGCAAACTATGAATATACTTATCCTATAAATTTGAAAAAGATATTGATTATGAAAATACTTATAGCGTATTTCTAGATGATAGAAGTTTAAATATAAATATAGATTTATATGATGATACAGGAAGAAAGATATACAGAGAAAGGGACTTATCAGAAAAAGCAGATCAAATAGTTTAATTATAGGTTTACTTAGTGATTCAAAGGAAGATTTATCTTATTTTTAATAAGGTAAAATTAAATTATGGTCTAATAGAAACTACTACAGTCGATTTATCTATAGATGATTTTCCTTTGATAGTATAAATTTACAAACAATTGGATATTATTGTCATAAGCAGCTACAGGATAAGAGATCTAAGCTATGAAAATCTATGGTTCTCATGGATTGGGTTAAAAACGGTGGTATAACAATAATGGGAACAGTGAAAGAGTAGATGATACTCTAGGTAGATATGCGCGGAGCTTTTTAGATGATATGTATGATAAGCCTTATTTAAAGACGGTCAATTTTAAAGTATCAAATAAAGCTGATAAATTCGCCCAAATATATGTTTTGGATTTATTGATTCATGGTGGAAATATTATTTTATCTGACGAAGATATATACCACTAATAAGTTCTGTAAATAAAGAAAAATGGTCAAATAATAGTAGCTGCCTTTGATTTTGTAGATATAAGTCCTTATATGGAAGAAAAATGATGAATATATATCTAATTTTTAACAAAAAGCCATAGGAGTAAATAAGTTAGAAAATATTAGCAATAGTACATATAATGAAGATAGTACAGCATATTTTGATATAAAAGCTGTATTATCAGTACCTGATTTTAATAAGACACCTAATTTAGGTTCATACTTTATAATAATATTTATATACATATTATTTTCAGGACCTGTTTTATATTCTATACTTAGACAAAATAATTTACTTACATTTTATACTAGGGCTTTGCTTATAATATCAATTTGTTTTGCTATTATAATATATATATTTGGAAATCAAGTCGTTATAAAAAGCTTTTTATACTCGCTGCAAGTATAAAGGATGTAAATGAAGATTATATTTCTAATAAAACCTTTGTAAGTATAAGTAGTCCTTATAATAAGCCGTATAAAATAAATATAGATAAGTCTTATTCTTTTAGAGACATAAAAAGATGATGATAGAATTACTCAAAATAATATAGCCAGCAATAATAGGGTTGTTTTATCTAATGATGAGAAATATACAAATATAGAATTTTTAAATAATGAAGCTTTTGAAAATCATATATTTAATATTGAAAAAGAGAAATTAATAATGATAAAATAGGTATCTCGGCATCTATAAATCTTGGGTACAAATACTGTAAGTGGATATAGAGAATAATTATAATTACGATCTTACAAGTCTTAGTATAATTTTCTATTCTAAGCTTATAAAAATAGGTGATATAAAAGCTGGTGAGAAAGTTAGTTTAGATGATAAGAAACTCATAAATATACCTCTAACAAATCATGCTGAGATTGCAAAATATATAAATAAAGATATAGAAAAGATGGATTTTAGCGAAGATTATATATTAAATTTCCAAAAGAAATAATTTACTATCTTTTTATATGGATAATTTTTAGTAGGTTATACAAGTGATGCAAAAAGTCTTAGCTTTTAGAAAGGATAATATAGGGGAGAAAAACTGATTCCTGATTTAGATGGAAGAGAACATCTTTAATTGTAGGTAATATAAATGTTGATAATAAAAATGGAAATGATGAAATTTATAGACAAGCTCTTATGAAAAATCCTAGTGTACTTAGTGGAGAGTATTATTTTAAAAAGTAATACATTCTATGCTAAAGAAGCTTTGATTTTAGAATATCATTTAGGTGAAGATATAGATATAGAAGAACTGAATTTTGAAAATATTTCCAATACAATAGATAAAAATATAAATATGCAAGAGTTCAAGGGACAGGTCTATTTATATGACTATAAGAAAGAAAATTTTGTCAAAAAGGATATGGATACCTATACAAAGAGAAGAGTTAGAGCCTTATCTAATGGAAGATAATTCCATTAGAGTAAGATATTTCAATAGTGATACAAGCACTTCGGATATGTATTTATCATTGCGCTCATGTTAAGTATAGTTGCAAAACAAAAAGTAGAGAGAGATGTTAAAATAGAAAATTTAGAAAAGAATTTTGATGGCTTTAAAAGCCTTTAAATAGGCTTGATTTAGAGATAGAAGATGGTTCTTTATATGGTCTTGTAGGACGAAAATGGTGCCGGAAAAGATTACAGCTATGAAAATAATTACAGGTTTACTACCATTTAATAAAGGTAAAGTTTTAGTAGATGATATAGGATATAGAAAAGGAATTAAAAAGTTAAAATGAAAATAGGTTATGTATCGGACACTTTTCGGTATATATGAGAATCTTAATGTTTATGAATATATGGACTTTTTGCTTCTATATATGGTCTTGTAGGTTTGAAAGCAAGAAAAAGAATAATGGATTTGTTGGAGTAGTAGGACTTAGTTCAAAATCGGATTTTTAGTTAATAATTTATCAAAAGGAATGGAACAAAGATTGAGTCTTGCAAGAGCATTAATACATGACCCTAAGTTTTTAATAATGGATGAGCGTCACCTAGGTATGGATCCGCATCGAGATACTCATTTAAGGAACTTATGAGACAATTATGTGAATCAGGAAAGACTATTTTACTCAGTTCGCATATTTTTAGGAGAATTATCGGAATTATGTACAGATATGGTATTATAGTAATGGTAAAATGCTTACCTAGGTAAAATAGAAGATATAATGTATAATATAAATAAATCAAGCCCTATAGAAGTTAAAGTTTTAAACTGTGAAACTTTTAGCTATGGAAATATTCAAGAAAAATAAGAATGTTACCAGTATTAGTTTAAGGATAGAAATTTTATGTTAGGTTTTGAAGGAGACAAAGTTCGAGGAAGCAAAACTCTAAAGAATTGATAGATAATGAAATTGTTGTTCTCAGCTTTATGGAGAAACAGGTAGCTAGAGAGTTTCTTTTATGAAGCTTACTAATAAAAATAAGAGAAAATTATATTAAAGAATGAGTATTAATCCAATATATAGAAAAGAAAGTCTTATTACATGGAAAAGTATGAAGTTGGTATTACTATATCTTGCTTTAACTTAGGGCTTTTTAATATATTATATGTCAAGAATGAATTTGGAGTTTAATAATATAATTAATACTATGAAAAATAGACTATCAAGAGATTTTAGCTTTATTTAAGCAAGTTATGTATTGATTATTTTCTGATAATACTTAACACCGGCTATAGCGGCATCCAGTATAAGTGAGAAAGAGAGAGGCAAAGTCTTGAGCTTGTGTAGTACAACTATGTCTCCTATGGATATAGTGTTTGACGTTATTCTCACATTTAAGTAATATGTCTATTTTTATAATTTCACTCTACCTATACTTTTTCTTTAGTATATGTATATGGTGGAGTGAGTTTTATTGATTTAGAACAATTTTTATTACTTATATATGTACTATACTATTTATAGTTAGTATAGGATTTTTGTTCTTCTATAAGTAAAAACTAATATTGCAAGTGTACTTTCTTATATTGTTATCGCGCTTATATATTTTGTGAGTTTTAATTTTCTACCAATGGAATAGAAAGAACATTCTGATATAGATGTTAATATTAGACATAATGCAGGTATATTGATAAAATATATTATTTTATTTAATCCATTGAGTATATTTTTATATGGCATTAGCAAGAATAAGTAATAATGGGTATATTTGAATAACATATTCTTTAATCTTGCAAATATAATGGAATATAGTAATTCCGTTATGTGTATTTTGGTGGGAGTTTTTACAAATAATGCTTGGAAATATTTTTATATTTATAGCCATACAGATAGATCCGAGGCATAAGAGATAGTAATTTACAGCTTTTTAATAATATATACTGTTTAAATCATGGATTTTAAAACTTAAGGTGGCAGATAAATAGGAGGAGTATATGAAAATATTTTTATATAACAGCACCAGAGGTGGAGAAAAGGGACTAGTGCTTCTGAGGCGCTATATTGAGCTGTTTAGCTTTGGACGGCGGCTTTATTTTATGCCAATACTCATACCAAGCTTTGATTTTAGTTTGGATAGCTTGAAAGGAAAAATTATAGAGAGATGTAGCTTTATGAGGTGATGAAACTCTTTCTTACTGATTATAGTAAAGAAGAACTTTTATACTGCATAAATAAGTGCTTATGATGGTAAATTTGATGGTGAAACCTATAGCTTACCCTCAGTTAAAGACTGATGGAGCATATTATCTTGAATTATTTCATGGTCCCACTATTGCTTTTAAAAGATATGGCACTCTCAATATTGCCATATTTACTTACTACTAGCAGCAGAGAAGAATGGGGTTACAGACAAGGTCAGATTATACTCACCCCAACAAGTGGAGATACAGGAGAAAGCGGCTATGGCAGGTTTTGCTGATGAAGGAACAGGAATAATAGTATTTTTATCCAAAAAGGTGGAGTTAGTAAGATACAAGAACTGCCAAATGCGTACACAAAGGGTAATAATACCAGTGTTGTGGCTTATACATGGAAACTTTGATGATGCACAAACAGGTGTTAAAAATATATTTGGAGATAAAGATTTCACATTAAAAGAGAATAGTATATAGTATTATCCGGTGCACTCTATAAATATGTGAGATTCAGTTCCACAAATAGTCTATTATGTTTATGCCCATATTAATTTATTGTCAAATTCCGGATAGATAGAAGGAGATTAATATTTGTGTTCCTACCGAGAAATTTTGGTAATGTGCTTGCGGCATAAGCTAAACTTATGGGTTTACCTGCAAATAAGCTCATAGTAGCTTCAAATGACAATAAGGTATTAGTGAGACTTCTTTGAAACAGGAGACATGACAAACATGAGGAGTTTGATGTTTGACCAGCCCACCATCTATGGACATATTGATTTCCAGCAATTTAGAAAGGCTTGTTTATCTTTGCAAATAATTGTGATGCAGACTCAAATGCAAAATTAATGAAAGATTTAAGTGAAAAAGGAAAGTATGAGATAAGTGAAAATGCAGAGAAAATATGAAAGATTTTTGTTTCGGGTTATGCTGCAGAAACCACACAATCGAGCCGGAATAAAGAAACTATGAAGATACAGATTATCTCATGAGATACACATACAGTTGCTTCCTCATGTTTATGAAGAATATAAAAATAAAACAAAGGATGCAACAGGAAAACTGTTATAGCAAGTACAGCCAGTCCTTATAAATTTGTCGAAAGCGGTTATAGCAAGTATTACAGATATATAAGCAGTGCCATATGGGATGAGTGGGATATTATAGATATGATGGATTAAGCGGTAGTAAATTCCAGAGCAGTAACAGAGATAAAAAGAAGCGGAATATTTGTTAGATCATATAGAATGTGATGTAAAGATATGCGAAATATTGTAGATTTTAAAAATATAGTATAATGGCAATTGATAACAAGGAGGTATTATATGTTAGTATCAGCAAGAGATATGCTTTTCAAAAGCAAAAGAAGGACGTTATGCAGTAGGGACACCTTTTAATATTAATAATTTAGAGTGGACAGTCTATATTACTTACAGCACAAGAATTACAATCACCTGTTATCTTAGGTGTTTCCAGAAGGTGCCGGAAAGTATATGACAGGTTATAAAACAGTGGCAGCTATGGTAAAAGCTATGATAGAAAGAATTAAAATATCACAGTTCCGTAGCTCTTCACTTAGATCATGTGGTTCATTTGAGGGAAGCAAGAAATGTATAGAAGCAGAGTTTTTCTTCTATAATAAGCCCGATGGTTCACATTTTCCTATAGATATGAAAATGTTTGCAAAACAACAGGAGTGGTAAAAATAGCCTGCATGAGAAGGGAATATCTATAGAAGCGGAAGTTGGTTCAATAGTGGAGAAGATGGAAGTAGCGTTGGAGCAGTGAGAGTGTGCAGATCCTGAAGAGATGATGCTAAAATAGCGGGTTTAGGAATTGATTTCTTAGCAGCGGGTGGTGGTAATATTCACGGAGCATATCCATCAAAACTGGCAAGGACTTAATTTTGATAGTAACTTGCAGCAGTTCAGAATGCTACAAAATGGTATTCCTTTAGTTTTACGTGGTGGTACAGGTATTCCTGAGGATAAGTGATTAAGAAAGCTACCCCTTTAGGTGTATCAAAACAATGTTAATACAGCACGTCAACTTGCTTTCGCTAAGGCTACACGTGAGTACGTAGAGGCTGGAAAAGATCATGAAGGTAAAAGGATTTGATCCAAGAAAGCTTTTAAAACCGGGCTCAGATGCTGATTATGCAAACTGTAAAAGAGAAAATGGAGTTATTCGGATCAGTAGGTAAGGCATAAATTTATTTTGGGTGTTCTCTCGCTTATGAGAGAGCACCCTATTTATATATAAATAATTTAGTGGGAGATTTTATGTGCATACCGTCAAATAATATATCTGGATGGATGTGCCGTTTTAATGATGCAGTAATGCAAGAAAAGTTACCAAGTGATGTATATAAGAAACCAGACTATAGAAGATGGTGCGAAAGACTTGATTTATGGTATAGCAGGTGTTGTTGCTCATGCTATGAAAAGAGGCAGGGCTATAGAGCATGGAGCAACCTCATTATACTCATTTGGTTTCAACCAACTTACAGGAGTAACGGCGGAAAAACATGAATCTTTTATCTACCGCAGATAATGCGGGTAAGGTTATAATGGAATTTCAGCTAAAGAACTTACAAAGGGTGAATCTGATGCCTCAAGTTTCCATCAGGGTGGACTTAGGGCGACTTTTGAAGCTGCAGAGGATATACTGCATGGGATTGTACATCTCCCTGCTTTTAAGAGAAGATGCTTTAGGAAGTAACCTTATGCATACCTGTACAGCTTTTGTTCATATAAGGAGAGGCACGATGAGACACCTTTGCTTAGATCTGTGCAAGCTATAAATGAACAAGCTATGCGTATAGTTAGATTATTTGGAAATACCGATGCAAAGAGAGTTATTACTTCAGTTGGTGCCAGAACAAGAATACTTTATAGTAGATAGAGAAAAATATTTAAAAGACCCGGATCTTGTGTATACAGTGGAAGAACACTTTTGTGAGCCAAGCGCTCCAAGGACAGGAACTCGAAGATCATTATTATGGTAGCATTAAGAGATAGGATAGCTACTTACATGAATGATGTAACGCGATTATGGAAACTAAGGTGTTCCTGCTAAAGACACAACATACATATCGAAGTAGCTCCCGACTCAGCATGAACTTGCACCCCGTATATGAACAAGCTAATAAAGCCGTAGACCATAATCAATTAGTTATGGAAGTGCTCAAAAAGGTAGCAGGTAGACATGGACTTAGTTGTTTATTACATGAAAAGCCATTTGCAGGTGTTAACGGTTCAGGAAAGCATAATAACTGGTCTACTACTACAGATACAGGTATAAATCTTCTAAATCCCGGTGATACACCTCACGAAAATATACAATTTTTACTTGTTTTAGCTTGCATAATAAAGGCTGTAGATAGACACGCGGATTTGCTTAGACAGTCAGCAGCAGTAGCAGGAAATGATCATAGACTTGGAGCTAGTGAAGCACCACCGGCTATTATATCTGTCTTTGTGGGTGAACAATTGGAAGATGTAATAGACCAACTCATAGAAACAGGTCTTGCAACACGTTCTAAAAAGGGAGGAGTATTAAAAACAGGGGTTAATACTTTACCTGATTTTGAGAAAGATGCAACGGATAGAAATAGGACATCTCCATTTGCTTTTACAAATAATAAATTCGAGTTTAGAATGGTAGGTTCGTCGGATTCTTGTAGCTTCAAGTAATATAGCTAAATACTATAGTTGCTGAAAGTTTTTAAAAGAAGCGGCAGATATTTTTAAGAGAAAAGTATCTGATTTTGATGAAGCTGCTCATGATATGATAAAAGACTTGCTCACAGAGTCATGAAGAATAGTATATAATGGAAATGGATATTCGCAAGCTTGGGTAGAAGAAAGCTGCCAGAAGAGGTTTGCTAATCATAGCTACAACTGTAGATGCAGATCTGCACTTACAACGGATAAGGCTGTTAAATTATTTGAAGAATTTAAAGTATTTACAAAACTGAGCTTGAATCCAGAGAAGAAATAGAATATCAGGAATTAATGCAAAGCTTATAACATAGAAGCTGAGACTATGATAGGAATGGCTAATAAATTTATAATCCCATCTGTTGCAAAATATGTTGGAAATATAGCTAATTCTTTATCTATGGTAACTAATGACTTGTCCTGGAAAGCTGATATAAGTGTTCAGAACTTTTGTTGGAATGTTCCGATTTATTATCAGAAGTTAAAAGAAGCGGTATCTAATTTATCAGAGCTTACGGAGAAGATAGCACACATATCCGAGCTAACTATGAAAGAGCAAAGAGTGTAGTGAAGCATTAACTAAGGCTATGCTTGATTTAAGAAAAACCTGTAGATAGACTTGAGGGGTATAGTGGATAAAAGAATTATGGCCTATGCCAAGCTATGGTGATTTGATGTTTGAAGTGTAGATGAAAATATAATCATGTGATACTTTTAAGTTATATTTTATACAAAAAGGTGGCTATTGTGGCCATCTTTTTATATAAAACTATCACTATAAGAATGTCGATTTGGGCATAAATATATAGTATAATATAAGAACCAGCGATTAGAAGGAATAGACTAGTATTATATGTGGAAATATGAAAAGTATAAAACTTATTTTTGTTATAATATTGGTTTTAGTACCAATAGGTTTATATTTAACGGATTATATATAGATCGGATATTAAAACTGTTCAGAGTAATATAGAATATAATAAATTAAATATTGAAGAAGAGTGAGGATATGTGAATGAAAATAGATTATGATATGTCCAAAGGCAAAAAGAAATATATCTTGCAGGAGGATGTTTCGGGTGGCAGAAAGCTATATGCAGATTTATGGTGTTATAGATGCGGTTAGCGGTTACGCAAATGGAAAGACAGAGAATCCAAAGATATGAAGAATTGAAGACCACGGACATGCTGAAACAGTGGAAAGTTGTTTATGATAGTAGTAAAAATAGATTTGGAAAAGAATATTGGAATATTATCTCCAGAGTTGTTGATCCGACAAGTATTAATAAACAAGGAAATGATGAGGGAACAATACCGAACAGGAGTTTATTATATTGATGAAAATGATAAATCTATTATTGATACTGTTTTAGAGCAAAATAAGTATAATAAACCTATAGTTGTGGAAGTAGAGCCGCTTTAAAAGGGTGCGAAGCGGAAGAGTATCATCAAGATTATCTTTCAAAGCATCCGGATGGTTTATTAAGTCATATAGACCTATCTCTTGCAAATGAGCCACCTCATAGATATGAAGCAAAATATCCTGACAAGTAAGAAGAGTTGACTTTAAGTGATATAGAATATAAGGTTACTCAAGAAAAATGCTACAGAGCGTCCTTTTTCAAGTGAATATTGGAATAGTTTTGAAGATGGAATTTATGTTGACATAAGTACAGGAGAACCCTTTATTTTCTTCAAAAAGATAAATTTCTGAATCATCTTGTGGACGCGAGTTTTTCAAAACCTATAGCAAAAGATGTAGCTAAATATAAAGAGAGATAGTAGTTTAATATGTGGAGAGAACAGAGGTTAGAAGTAGAAGTGGAGACAGCCATTTAGGCCATGTTTTTAATGATGGTCCTAAGGAACTTGGTGGAACAAGATGCATCGTACATGGTGCCTCTATATGTTTATTCCTTTATGATCAAATGGATGCTCTAGGTTACTTGGGTATCTAAAGATAAGGTTAAATAAAATTTCAAGATACCGATATAAAAAGGGCCGTACGCCCCAAAAGAAAAGAGTGCTCAGACCAGCGAATAATCTGAGCACTTTTTGGTATAATCAATTTATGTCCAAAAATATACCATTGGTAATTATACTGCTAGACAACTAAAATTACCATTAGATATCGAAAAGTTAATTGATATTTCGGATCCGGTATATACCTTTTGTGAGTTATGGATCACATTGACTCATATAAATATTTTTGCTGAGAAGGGCTGCAAAACAGGTCGTAAAAGATGTGATGCTCAAAAATTACTCAGGTAATCCCTTTTTGCCTTTATGGAAAATGGGATTTTGTTCATTGAGAGAAATAGAAAAGCTGTGTCAATGATATACGATATATGTATCTCCTCGATGGCATGAAAGTCCCAACATTTGTTACTTTTAAGCAATATTATTCGAAAATAACTTAGTATCTTCCATAGAGGATATTTTCAAAGATATAAATTCCTATATGTTTGAAAAAGACCATGTAGACCTAAATCATGTTTATATCGATGGAACTAAGATTGTAGCGAATGCAAATCGTTATACTTGGGTATGGAAGAAGTCCTGTATAAAAAATCGCAGTAAAGTCTATGAGAAGATTTCACTGTTGATAGATAGTATTAATAGAGATGTTCTTGGATATCTTGGGGCTAAAGTTTGAGAAACGAGAAAGAATACGCCATTGAATATCTATCTGAACTTCTTGACTCGTACAAGTGTGCTACTGGATTAAAATATATCTGATTTTGCTTTCCGGAAAAGGAATGCATAAGAGTATTTGTCAAAGACAATATCAAAAAATGCAGGAATACCTAAATCGGCTTAAGAGTTACGCGAAACATATCAAAACTTGTGGTGAGTATAGGACTAGCTATTCTAAAACAGATCCTAGTGCTACGTTTATGCGAATTAAAGTAGATTATATGGGGAATGATCAGTTACTCCCTGCCTATAATCTTCAAGCTGCTGTTTGTGATGAATATATCGCAGTAGTAGATATGAAGCCTTATGCAACAGATATGGAGTGCTTTGTTCCGTTAATGGAAAAATTTCATAAAATATATGGTCATTACCCAACTTATCCGGTTGCAGATGCAGGCTATGGTTCATACAATAATTACCTTTACTGCGAAGAGCATGGGATGAAAAAGTACATGAAATTTACTATGTTCGAGGAAGTATCCGATAAGAAATATCGAAGACAATCCTTATCGTGCAGTTAACTTTCACACAAACAATCAAGGAGACTTGCTTTGTCCGCAGGAGTTTATATTCAAATGTCATAAACACGTATACAAGAATAAATATGGAAGAACGGAAGAACTGTATGAATGTGAGAACTGTACAGCTTGCGAACACAAAGATAAATGTTGTCCAAGGGCCTCGAGGAAATCGGGTATTAAGCTTAAACCGAGAACTCTCTTCTATGCAGCAAAGAAGTGCTTGAAAACTTGGAGTCAACTCATGGATGTATTTACTTCGTAGAACGAAGTATTCAGGTCGAAAGGGACTTTGCAGGAATCATTAAATGGGATAAAATCCTATAATAGACTGCTTAGGAGGAGAGAAACGCAATTTTAGAGCTTACTCTTATAACATGTGGTTTTAATCTACGCAAATATCATAAATAAGAAGCAAAGACTTAAGTATGTGAGTGTACTTACGAGACATTAACTTATAGTTTGACTGGTAGTGTACCTAAATATCTGCGTTAGAATACACTTAATAGCATATCCAAAGGATTTAAGAGAAAGTTAGAAAAAGACCGATAAACTGGCACTCGCCAGATTTGTCGGTCTCTTTTGATGGGGCGTTTTTACAGCCCCTTGATTGATTTAAGATATTTGAGATTTCTGTATATCTATACTTTCGAGAATTATGTCATTTCTGCTCTATGTTTAATATTTTTCTATAAAATTGATTACATCATGATTGTATTCTTCATCCATAAGTTTAGAATGTATTAAAAAGTCGGCAGTTGCCTTGTTATTAGCTATAGGAATATCATCATAAACCTGAGCTGTTCTAAGTAAAGCTTTGGCACGTCAGGATCATGGAGGGATTTGTGCTGAAAAGAGGGATCTGAAAAGAAAATCACAAAATCTATTCTTCCTTCTGACTATGCTCCCTATTTGTTGGTCGCACACCTAAGGGGCCTGAATTATAGCCTCTTACAGGTAAGCCCGTGTTTTATCTGTTATCATTCTGGCTGTAGTACCGATACCTGATAAAAAGTGTTTTTTGAGTATTTCTTTATTATCATTGCACCATTCAATCATTTCGGATCCGTCATGTGCTATCAAAGCTATATGTTTTCCAATAGTTAGTGTTATTTTTATCCATAAAACCTCCTTGATTACAATTTTAGATTTTCTCCCGCATGAGGTGGATATCCAAACTTTGCTTTATACTTTTTGCTGAAATAGAACATATCTGTATATCCGCAAATTTAGCTACTTCACTGCAATTTTATGTTGCCTAATTTTAAAATCTCTTTAGCCTTTTCTAATCTGTAATTATTTAAAGCCTGAACAACAGTACATGTCCATGTGCTTTTTAAACACTGAATTTAGATAAGAAGAGTTTTGCCCACATTTTTAGCAATATCATCAGATGCGGTATATGTACTGCTCATAAAATGCTTTTCTATCTTCCAAGATAGACGCACAGAGTATTTTGTTCTTTGGTTGTCTGGATATTTGAGACTCATACAATCTATTCCTAAATCTATAAGAAGTATTATTTAAATCTGATGTGTTTTCATGTTTTTAGATAAAATTATTTTCATCTATATACTCGGTTGTAGTTGTATCTTTTTGCAATATATGATATCTTATGTCAAGAGTGCTTATAATTTCTCTAATAAATTTATAAAGAGTTGTTACAGTATAGTTTTTAATTATATCATCTGTTGAAGTGTAACAGTTCTTTATAAGCATTTGCATCAGAATCTCATCAAATACTTATTAGCTAAGGGTCTGATATCAGACATATCTCTGTTAGAATTAGTATTAGCAGACCCGGTAGCTCATAAGTGAAGTTTTATATGAAGTTTTATTTTACTCATTCATATTTTGTAGACATTTGTATCGACAGCCGCCAAAAGTTCATCTTCAGTTAGAGGTCTAAGTTAACAATCAGATACACCATAGTGCATAGCTTCTACTAGCATAATCAAAATCCATTATAGCCGGATATAGTCGATTATCTTTACATCCATTTTATTTTCATATATATATTTTGCAACTTCAAGACCGCTGACTTTAATCATTTTTATATCAATAATTAAAAAGTTGTATATCCGTATAATTTAAGACTTTTATTACGTCTTCTCGAAATCTTCAAGGAGGGAAATTATATCTCATCAGGTCTGTTATCAGCTGTATCATCTTTGCAAGTCTGGCACAGAATAAAATACTCATCATCAGCTATGATAGTTCTAATCTTCATGTGATACCTCCTTTTATTTATTTTGAATGATATAGTACAAACAATTTCATTATAAAGTCTAATCTATATTTTTGACCATAATAGATGTTAGTAATTGGTTATATGTTTTGCAGAGCAAAGTGGCTATTAGTTTCAGACTTTGTCATTGAGTATACCATCAATATCAAGACTAAGTCCGAAACCGTTATCTGTTATATTGAAAGTGAATTTCATCTCCATTGTCCTTAATAGATATGCTGAATATATCCTCTATATTTAAGCCGCTTTTATGCCATGATAAATACTATTTTCTATTAGTGGTAAAAAGAATAAGCTTAGGAGCAAGTATCATATAAACTTTTATCACAAATAATTTCATAATCAAATTTATAATGATAGCGAATGCACATTATATCAAGATAAGGCTATACTTGTATTTAACCCATCTTTTATACGTACAAAACTTTTTACCAAGACTTGAGGCTACCCCTGTAAACAAATTTGATAGATCCATAACAAGTTTCATTAAAGTCTCTTTTTGTCCAAACTGGCAAGAGGAAATAGATATTATCAAGGGTATTATATATATGTGGTTTTATCTGTTCATTAATTTTAACTATTTCAATTTTATGCTCTCAGAGATTTTAACAGTGAGTTCTTTAACTTGTTTTGTGACCTAATCATATCATTAAACACTTATCAGTAGATTGATTTCAGGTAAATGAGATGTGTAATCCATTTCATTCCAAAAAGCTAAACGAACAAAGCGATGTACTCCTATAAAGTGCATATATAGGTTTTGCACGATTTTTGCAAAATATCTAGAAATAAGTAAAGCTAAAATGTAAATTGCAAATGTATGGCAATTACAACAAAAGACGGCTGCAATGCTAAGAGCAGGTTTATAAGAGCATATAAAGGCATTATATGCACCAATTTTCCAAGAATATTTGCTAAAGTCAAGAGTGTTAATAAAGGCGGATTTGAAGTAGAAAATAAATGTTTTGCATGTGTTGCTTATTCTAGATAAAGTCTATTTACCAGTTCGTTTTTAGTATCCAGATAGTCGGACTTACTAAGAATATTGCAATTCTTATCCAAAAAGTAAATAAAAAGAATCCTTTATTATTCGGACTATGCCGTAAATTCTCAGCTATACTCTTCTCAGATATAGCCATTTCCATATATCCGTATAAATCTCCGCTTCTATAATCATAGAAAGGTTGTATATATGAAAAACATCAATTAAATTATCGCTACCTATATCACCTCTTTTGCTTTTAATCCATCTTGCACCGAAAATCAAAATCAGCTAAGGTACTGGGTGAAGGTTTCTTTCTGGAGCTTATCAGTATATTGTAGTCTCTTTGTCATATATACTAGCGCATATATATAGGTGCTGCAGGTAGGTGAGTTCTGAATCATTTCTAAACCTCATTTCGGTGCACGATAGTATCATTATAATAAACAGAATATCCTCTTTGTATAATATTACTATTTAATAATCTGGAATAATGCTCTGTAGATGTAAAATCGATTTAATCTATTGCTTATATGTACAAGAGCCATATCTGATGAAGATATTTGTTCTCCGGTATAATAGTAAAAATGATATTGCTTATGATAAAGCAAAATCCGTAGAGATAGTAGTAAAAGCTTTAAGCCTGAGAATAATTGTTTGTATATACTTTTATTTTTCAAAAATATCCCCCTAAAAAGTTTAGTAAATACTAGTCTAATTATAACAAAATAGGGGAAATGGCAGAGATAGGTATAGATTTTGAGATGAAAATTTTCATACTCTGCGGGTATAGTTGTAGTAGCACTGGCTTCTTTTATTATGATAGTTTTTGTATGTTTAACTTAAATATATATTGGATAGAATAATATAACTACTTGTCTTTTGTGCAAAACATACAAAAACGGACTTGAATAATTATGAACATTGCTCTAAAAATAACAAATAAACTAGAAAAATCCATTTTTATAAAAAGTACAAATTGCTATAATCTAAGTAAATTTTATAGTTGTAAGAATTATATTAGGAGGACGTTTTATGAAATTAAGAAGGTTAGCACTTTTTAGGTGCGGCACTTACCATGGGTCTTATGACTGCTTGTGGAGCTAAGATGCGGTCATGGTACAGGAGAGAATAAAGAGCAAGTGGCGAGAAAGTTAAAATCAGAATTTTTAACTCGTATTTCAGGAACATCAGATATAGCAAAATGTATTCCATAGCGTACTTGATGAATTTAGAGCAAAGCATCCTGAAGTTGAGCTTGTCGATGACTCACAAGGTGATGAGAGTGCATTTAATAATATTCTTTCAACTGATATGGCATCAGGAAAATGGCTAATATCTGTACGTGTACAAGGTGCTGCAAACTCTGGCTAGTATATAGATAACGGTTTGTTATTAGATGTTAAGCCATACTTAGAAGAAAGATAAGGATTGGGGTTCAAGTTTTGCACCTGGAGCATTATCATACTATCAAGTACCTGGTAAAGACGGTATATATGCAGTTCCTATGGAGTCAGGACTTATAGGTGTTTATTATCACGAGAATATCTTAAAAGATGCAGGTATAGATAAGTTCCCTGAAACTTGGGATGATTTACTTGCAGCTATAGACAAACTTAATGCTAAGGGCATTACTCCTATAGCACTTGGTGAGCAATCTAATTACATGGGTGGACACTTACATGATCAAATTTTCTATAAATGGTTAGGTACAGAGGCTGCAAAAGAATTAGGAAATAGAACAAAGAAATGGACAGATCCTGATGTTGTACAATCTTTACAATATATTAAAGATTTAATTGATGCTAAGGCATTTGATCCAGCAACAGTTGGTATGCAAGATGATATAGCTAATACAGCATTCCAAAACGGACAAGCAGCTATGATAATTACAGGTCCTTGGATGTTAGGTAGATATTCAGATCCTGAAAGACACACTGCTTGTGAAGATATAAAGATAGCTAAATTCATATTTCAAAGAAAAACCTGAATTTAAGAATCGCGATATGCAAATTATCAGCCCTTATATGATAAAATGGTAAATTAGAGGAAAAGAACTTGAGTTGACAATAGAGTTAGTAAAGATGCTACAAGAAGCGAAACAGCAAAGAAGTTTGCTGAAGAGGCTGACTTTTATGATGCCAATAGAAGGTCTTGATCTTGATGAAACAAGGTTAGTCCTGTTATCAAAGTACTAAGCTTGGAGCAACAAGTGAAGGTATGGGTGTAGATGTATTTGACTTTGATGAACTTACATCTATGCAAGATAGAACAAGAAACTTATCATGAGTTTATTTACTGGAGCAACAGCAGAAGAGGCTGCGGCTGAGATAAGCTAGAAATAGATAGTGCAAAATAGAGTATAAGTATAAATACAGGCTGTTTAAATAAATTCTCACCTAGGGGGATTATAAAGAATTTATGAAACAGCCTTTTAGAGCAAAGGAGATTTTGATGATAAAATTAAAACAGCTAGAGCTAAACTGACAATAGCTTTGTTTATACCACCGCTTTGATTTTGTATACAGTATTCCAAACTTATACCGATAGCGGGCGGTATTTATTTTTCCTTATGAGTTGGGATGGACTTGCAGGTTCTGCACTCAAGTTTGTAGGAGTGGAAAACTGTTGAGTGCTTTTCATAATAAACTATTTATACTATCACTTAGCAACATGCTTAGGATGGTAGTGTTTAGCGTTCTATTCCATACACCATAGCACTTCTAGCTGTAGCAGTTAATGCAAAGTTAAAAGGTTATAGGATTTTTAAAACTATATTCTTTGTACCTGCAGTATTTCCTATGACTGCTATAGGTCTTATGTGGTATTTTGTATTTATGCCAAAAGGGCGCATTAGATGCTTTAATAGCATTTTTACATTTTAAAAACCATTTGCTATTCCTTTATTAGTAAATAAAGCTACAGCTATAGATACTATAGTAGGTGTAAATGTGATGGCAGGTATAGGTTATTATATGGTTATTATACTTGCGGTCTTACAACTATTCCTAGTGATTTATAGTGAGGCTGCGGCTATAGATGGGGAGCAAATCCGGTAGAAACTTTCTTTAATGTTACAGTTCTATCGTTAAAACTCAACTCTTATAATGTGTATAGTAATGGATATTATAGGTAGTGTTAAAGTATTTGATATTGTTTATGTTATGACTTTCAGGCGGACCAAATGGACTTACAAACTTACCTACAACACTTATGATAAGTGAAGACATTTAAGCATATAGTCATTGTGGTGTAGGTTCAGCTATAGAATATGGGTTATAATGATAATCTGTTTGAGCTGGTACACGGAAGTAATGCACTGGCGAATAGAGGAAAGAAAGAGAGTAAGATGAAAAAGAGAAAAATATAATAATGAGGCTTAATAGGCTATATTTTTCTTACTTTTATGTCTATTATCTTCATTTTTACTCATGTTATTTACAATTTTATCTTCTTTAAAAACAAAAATTAGAGATATTTACTTCTCCTTTTGGTATGCCAAAGAGTTATACAGTGGGGAAATTATATACAGGCTTGGAAAGATGCAAATATGAGTGCATACTTTATGAACTCATTAATACAATCAGGAGCAACAGTAATACTGCAGTATAGTTGCTACTATGGCGGCCTATGCATTTGCAAGATTTGAATTTAAGTTGAATAAGTTTTTAGTAGTTTTATTCTTATTGGGTATGATGGTACCTATACATACTATACTTGTGCCAATTTCTTATATTATAGGTATATTTAATTTGAAGAATAATATAGCGGCTCTTGTTTTAGCATACGTAACGCTTAATTACCATTCCAGTATTATGGTTGTGATAACCTCTAGTGAAAGGTGTAAATCGTTCTTTAGAGGAAGCAGCCATACAGATGGAGCAAGTTATTTCCAAATATATTCAAAAATAATGATAAATTTAATTCAACTACCGGCTATTTCAACTATATCTATATTTAACTTTTATGGGTGCTTGGAATAATATCTTATTCCTCTATTGTTTATAAATGATAAGAAATTAAAGACCTCATCATTAGGACTCTTAAACTTTAGTGGAGAGAGAGGTCTGAATATGGTCTCATGGCAGGGTATGAGTTATTACTGTAGTAGTTCCACTAGCTATCTATCTATTATTCCAAGAGAGGTAGAAAGCGGACTTGCAGCAGGTGCAGTTAAAGATAGTAAAGTAGAAAGAAAAATTACTATGAATAGATTTTTACAGCGAAATACAATGAAAGATCTCGAAGGTATAGATTTTCTAAAATGATATAAAGAAGTTTATAGAAAATGAGAAATGATGAGAGAACAGAATATTTATCTTTTTATATCTCAATATGCCTTACGTGATGTTGCAAATGTAGATAAAGAGTTTTATTGGATTATGCTACATGCTACTTAGGGAAACTCGTATGTAAGAAGATGGAAGAGGACATATTTTTAAATTATGTCCTTTTCATAGAGTAAACAACGAAAAATCGTCAGCTAATAGAAGCTTCTTTTTGTGAGAAGGTAAAGACTGATTAGGTGATGATGAAAAAGAAAATATAGTACATGAAAATGATTTTTGTGCCGGAGAAGTAACATATAGAAGCACAGATGAGAGAACTAGATCCTATGGTATATATAAATCCAGTTTTGGAAGATGTGGGGAAGAGTCTACTTTTGTTACTTCTGTATTTAGAGCGGCAGGAATAGCTGCTAGACAAGTTTATTCTCCTAATTGGGCTCATTGTGATGATAATCACGCTTGGGTAGAAGTATATTTAGATGGTAAATGGCACTATCTTGGGGGCTTGTGAGCCGGAAGAGATACTTGATAAAGGTTGGTTTGATGATGCGAGGTGCCAGATCTATGCTTGTTCGTAGCAGACTATTTGCCTATAAGGTGGAGGATAGTACAGACTAATAAGTAAAAATGATATTTTTATGCGAATTAAACCAAACTTCAAGATATGCAGATGTGAAAAAGATTTCATTTATGCTAAGACAAGAAAAGGAAGTTTTAAAAATTTTCAATTTTGATATTTGCGTTAGTGAATTATGCGGATTTTACCTGTTGCTAATGTAAAGACTGATGATTTTGGTAAAATATGAAATAGAATTAGCTTTAGGCACTGTATTTTTAAAAGCTTATATAAGGATAAAAATTATATAATACCTATAAATACAGAAGAGAAAGAAAATTTTGATATAGATATAAATGAATATGTAATGGAATATTTTTAAATATAAGGGAAGTTTATATTAATGTCTCTAAGGCAAGTACGAGAAATAGAAAAAGGCTCCTGAAAGAAAAAGTATGAGTATAAGTTGAAAAAGATTTCCTAATATAGTTGTTAGAGATAAGTCTCATTGATATGGGAATGAAAGACTTATGGGAAAATTTATCGGAAAAAGATAAAAAGAGATATAAGTATTGAAGTCTCTGGAAGAAGCATATATACTCCAAACTTATATGAAGTTCAAAAGAAAATTATATGAACTATATACAAAATCCAAGAGTTGAATTTGAAGTACTAAGTCCATGTAGAAAGATTTTTAGAAAAAATTTCAAACTGTTTCTGATATATTAGCCTTTGTAAAAGATATGAAAACTTACCGAGAGATATTTACAACTGAGGCTAGAGTGTATATAAAATAAAAATAGCCTCCGCTTTATCTTTAAGAATATTTATAGTTACAGCTATAAGAAGTCTTGGTATTGCAGCAAAATTAGAAAAATAATCAAATATACATATATAAAGATGGAATGTTTGTTTATTTAGAGGAAGCAGATAAAATAATTGATGGTTTAGCGTATATAGACGGATTTAATATAGAGAAAGAAACTGATGTACAAAATCATATTTATTATTGGATGATGTAGTTAAAGACTATGTGCAAACTTTTTCTGTTGCAAAATATAATCCATATACAAAAAGTCTTATGTACCTTGATGCAAACAGCATAAAGGAGAAGATGTTAGTGAGAGTGGAGAATACGTAGTTCTACATCAAATAGATTGCCTAACGGGAATATTTGTGCAAAATTTGAAATAATAAAACTGCAAGCAAATGAAGAATATAGATTAAATTTAGAATATATGCAGGCAGATATAGGAGATATGCTTAGTCAGTTGATCTCTACCGGACGGAATTTTTAGAAAAAAGTGGAATTTGATAGCAGAGTATACTTTTTGACTTATGTGGCTAAAGGAAGAAGAAGAACCTAGCCAACATATAGCTAATGATTTGTTGCAAAAAGAAGTTTTTACTTAAAATCTTGATATGAAGTTAGTCTTTACAAAGGACTTTGAAAAGAAAGATTTTTGCTATAAATAGATTGTTAGAAAATAGTAAGAAAAATAAAATATTTACTGACTTTGGTGAGGTTTGCAAGAAAGTTTCGGTAGAAGTGTATCCGTAAAATCATGAAACCTTGCCTATAGTAGCTTTATGTGAAAATAAGAAAGCTATATAGCTACTTTTGCTTGGATATCAAGTAGGTAGCGGAGATATGATAGAAAAATAATAAATAAGGGGGCTTTAAGATGAATAAACTTATAGAAGAAAGAACAAAAAGAGACTAGAGTGGTATAGAGATGCCAGATTCGGTATGTTTATACATTGGGGTTTATATGCCATTCCTGCCAGAGGTGAGTGGGTTCGTTCTAGAGAAAGAATAAAAAGAAGATTATGACTATTTAATAGATGAATTTGACTGTAAAAATTATAATCCTAAAGAATGGGCTAGACTTTGCTAAAAAGCAGGTACGAAATATGCAGCTTTTAACAGCTAAACATCACGACGGCTTTTGTTTACATGATAGTAAGGTAAGTGATTTTAATTCAATGAGATGCACCTCTGCCATAGAGATTTAGTAGAGAGTTTTTAGAGGCTTTCAGAGCTGAGGGTATAAGAGTAGGGCTTATATTTTTCTATAATAGACTGGAGACATGAGGACTTCCCATTATGGTGATATGCATCATCCAATGAGAGATAATGAAGAATGGAAGTATGAGCATAACTTTTGACAGATACCTTGAATTTATGCATGCACAAGTTAAAGAGTAGTTACAAATTATGGTAAATTGATCTTATGTGGTTTGATTTCTCTTATGGTCCTATGAGATTGTGAAAATGGAAAGCTAAAGAGCTTATGGAAATGGTGAGAACTTATCAACCTGATATTATCACAGATAATAGACTTGAAGGAAGTGCAGAGTATGCGGGAACTATTAAGACTCTAAATCCAAGTACCTATGCAGGAGATTTTGCTTCTCCTGAGCAAATGATACCACCTGAGGGGATAGTAGACGAGGCAGGTAATTCTATACCTTGGGAGGCTTGTATCACATTAAATAATAACTGGGGTTATCATGCACATGATAAGCACTTTAAATCAGATAAATTAGTTATAAGAATGTTGGTGGAATGTGTAAGTAAAAACGGTAATCTTATCTTAAATGTAGGTCCTGATGCAAGTGGAAGAATACCAAAGGAATCTTCAGAAATCTTAGAAAAAATAGGCTCTTGGATGGAAGATAATGGTAAAGAGTATTTATGGTTGCGGTATTTCAGAGTTTGCTAAACCTGAATGGGGAAGATTTACTCAAAATGGTATATTTATATGCCCATATAATGGAAGAGCAGGCAGGTGCAATATGTCTTAGTGGAATGGCAACAAAATTAAGAAAAAATGAGACTTTTTAAAGGATGGAACGAAGTTTTACAAAAGTTTTTATTGGAACTCAAAAGAGTTTACTAAAGATGGATTTTTCTTCTTTGATGCGGCAGCTAGCGATTGCTATCCTCTTCCTGATGATAGAGATACTGTTGTAGAAATTGAACTCAGAGGAGTAAGAATGATAGAAGCTTTGTATTGAAAAATGCCACCTTACTTGAAGTAAAATATATAGATGCAGGTGCAATAGAATGAGCTTGCGGATAATCTACATGCGTGGAACTACGGCTAGTTTGTGTAACTATAGATTATGCAAGGCGGTTTGTAAGCATAGGCAGAGCTTGGGTGATAATAAGAGCAGAGGCGGTAATTTTGTATATAATGATTTTGACATAATGATAAAAGATATAAAAAGTGCTGTAAGTCAAGGGCTTGATAGAATTGTTATAGGGCTTTGAACTATGATGATAGTATAGATGTAGAATATGTAGAAGAGATGATAAGAGCAGCTTTGTTTGATAAATCCTAATATTAATATCACTTTTCATATGGCTTTTGATAATATAGCTGTAAATAAAAATTATGACAGTGGAGATCCATAGAGGAAAGTATAAAGATTTTAGCTGAGCTTGAGTTGATACAATACTTACTCACGGATCAAATACTAATAATCCTATATTAGAAAAATATTGGTTTGTTCATAGCTTATAGAGGTGAAGCCAATAAATATGGAATTGATATAATGCCGGTGGTGGACTTAGTTTTTAAATTTAGATAAATTAATAGAAGAACTTGGAACATTAGAAGCTGTACATGGAACTATAGTGATATAGAGTAATCTAGGTACTAAATTAATCTTTAGAGGGTGTGAAATAGGTACTAAAAAGGGGCTATATAAAGAGCAGGAGCGTAATATAGTGGAAGAAATTCGACTTTTTCTGACATTTTTAAAAATATATACCCTAAAAGTTCTCTTATCATATATACTATGTGAACTACGTTATAAATATGAATAAGGGTTATAGATGATAAATATCTCAAATTAGTAATGGCAAGTATAGGATTAGCTACCTTTTATGCTGACAGCTTGTGCTGAAAAATCCATTTGCGTAAATACACGTCAACGATGAAAATGTTAGTATAGATTGGGATCAGGTAAGAGATGATTTGGAAGCTGAACGCAATGATAATCCTGATTACCCACATGGTAAGTACGTAGATTCTGCTGTATATCCGAAGAAAATACTATAAGACTTATTTGGCCTTTTTAGATGATGAGATTACTCAAGTTGAAGCTTTTAGAATATGGAAAAGCTTTTATAAAACTTTCTAATGATGTAGTGGCAATCAAGATTTCACTTGCAAAATCAAGTGAAACCAGCTGGAGGTTTGTGGGATAAGTACAAATTGAGTTGAAGTATAATAGGCCGATATAATGCAACCTGACTTATACTATGTAAATCAATATATGGAGCCGGTTCAAATGATCCGGTTATACCACAAATAAGATCCGATGTCAGTACAGAAGAAACTACGAAAGCGGGAGTAAGTTTTGGAGGAGAGAATAGTGAAAAATTTTAAAAGAGAATTAAGTACTAGTTCTTGTTTTATTAATTTTACTTGCTAGTATGAATTTAAGTTTTGCAAGCAATTTAAGTTCTGTAACAAGAATACTATAGGACCATCATTCGGTATTTTAAATGGTGCCAGTATAACTATGCTTAGATCAAATACGGCAAGCCAAAAATATGGGGTATATATTAAAAACTAAAAGTGGAAAAATAATAGTTGTTGATGGTGGCTTAGAAGAAGATGGAGGCTCGATTTAAAAGAGATGCTAAGAGCCGAAGGGGAAAGGTTAGTGCTTGGCAAACATAACACATCCTCATTCTGATCATGTTGGAGCTCTTATAAATGTATTATGATAAGAATAGTGCTATAAGTATAGAAGGAATTTATTATAATCTAACCGATATGGATTGGTATAGAAGAAATGAAGCATATAGAGCAGATTAGTGTGCAAAAGTTTGTAGATTCTTTGAAAAATGTTGGAGCCTCGTGACTTCATTCAAAAATCAAATATGGAGATATTATAAATATAGATGATGCCAGTATACATGTATTAAAATGGACCATATTTATTTACAGTAAATTCATAAATAACTCATCTATAGCATATAGAGTGGATATGGGTGGAAAGAGAATTATATTCCTTGGAGATATGGGAGAACAAGCAGGAGATAGTCTTATTTCAGATGTACAAGCGAGTGAATTTAAAAGCTGATATAGTACAGATGGCTCATCATAGCTCAATATGGGTTAGCAAAAGAGTATATGGGATAATCAGTCCAACTATAGCTATGTGGAATGCACGGAATGGTTATAATAATACAGAGTGGGTAAATATCTGACGTTAGAAGTGAGAAAATGGATGAAAAGATATTGGTGTAAAAGAGTAATTATGTTATAAAAGACGGAGATCAACTCCATAAAGTAAGGAGAAAATTAGATGCAATATATTTTATTGATTGTAGGGTTTATATTATTGATAAAAGGTGCTGATCGTTGAAGGTTCAGCCAGTGTTGCTAGGTTATTGAAAATACCCAGCCTTATAATTGGTCTTACAATAGTTGCTTTTTGGTACATCTATGCCCGCGAAGCTTCTGTAAGTATATCGGCAGCTATAAATGGAAATAATGGTATAGCGGGTTTGGTAATTTATAGGTTCAAATATATTTAATTTACTTGCTATAGTAGGTATACGTGGTTTAGTAAATGTACTTGATGTAGATAAGGATATTTTAAGAAGAGATTATACATATTCTATTATAATAACTATAGTTCTTGGACTTATGTTATTTATAGGTGAGATGTAAAGCAGGGTTGGAGGATAATATTACTTCTATTATTTGCTTTTTCTTATTCTATACTATAAAGGCGCACTTGCTAATAGAACTGTGGTTGAAGGAGAGGACTATAAAATTTTACCTGCATGGCTTTCTGTTATTTATATAGTAGGTGGTTTGATAGCTATAATGTTAGGTGGTATGTGGTAGTGAGAGACAGCCAAACTAGCTGCTCAATTCGGCTATCAGATACCTTGATTGGACTTACAATAGTTGCAGGGTACCTCTTTACCTGAGCTTGTTACCAGCTTGGTAGCAACGGAAAAGGAGAAAATGCGTAGCTATAGGAAATGTTGTAGGTTCAAATATATTTAATATAATATTTATTTACGGTATGTCTCGCAAGTATAAAAACCGATAGTGGTAGATATATTTTCTATATATGATATATTATTTTTAACTTGTAGTTACTATTACAGTATGGTACTTAGCAGGTATTGATGGAAAGATACTTGAAGGTGCCTTTATGGTATTTTTATATATAGCATATACAGTGTATATAATATTGAGATAAAGAGATAAGCTGCTACTCTGCAGACTAAGGTCGTGGTAGTACTGCTTTTTATATATGATATAAATTTATAGTTAAGTATAAATAGTTTTAGAAAGAGTGGAAATATTAATATAAATAGTAGAAGCTACATAGGTGGTGAGTTTAAATTGATGAACTGTACAAGAAAAACAATTAAAGAAGAGAGCCTGAGTTATTGAAGTTAGCTGATAAAAGGGAGGAGCCGACACAGAAGTGTCGGCTCTAAATTATGATCTTATATTTTATTTATAAAATGGTTTCACGTCTTTCTCATCTAGCGTAATAAAGTATACAATAAATAATGACTATACTTTGTTTTGTGTAAATGTATTTTAAAAAGAATTGTTAATAAAATATGAATGTATAGACAGATACTATCTCTTTCTGTTATCATCATAAAAAGATAAAAAGAGGCATATTATAGAATAATCCAATAGTTACAATAAGTATGGAAGATGGAAAAGCAAATTAAATTAGAGCTCTATCCGGAGATAGCTCCAAATACAGTAAGAAATTTTATAAGCTTAGCAAATAAAGGTTTTTATAATGGTTTGATTTTTCATAGAGTTATATCAGGATTTATGATTCAAGGAGGTTGCCCACAAGGAAGTGGTATGGGTGGTCCGGGTCATAACGTGAGAGGCGAATTCTTTTCTTCTAACGGCTTTGATAACAGTATTAAGCATGAAAGAGGGGTTATCTCTATGGCAAGAGCTGCACATCCTGATTCTGCAGGCAGTCAATTCTTTATTATGCATGAAGATGGATTTTTCCTAGATGGTCAATATGCGGCTTTTGGAAAGGTTATAGAGGGAATAGAAACAGTTGATGCTATAGCGGCTGTTAAAACTAATCATATGGACAGACCATTAGATGAGCAAAAAATTAAGACTATAGTAGTTGATGCTAAAGGTGTAGATTACGAAGAACCTGAAACTGTATAATGAAAGAAATTAGATATATTATCATCTCAAATGAAAGTTTGAAATACTTATATCTGATGAAGAAGAAGCCCTTTTAGAAGCAAAGCTTGATAAAGGGCTTCTATTGCTACTATTAAAAATAAAAACTTAGATAAGTTTAAGTAAATATGCAGTTTTTAGAATATGAGGATATTGACGAGATATACTTGGAAAAAGTGGTATATAGATACTATGATTTGGGATTTACTATAATAGAAAATGAAGAACTTGGAATACGAGAATTTTTGCAAAGAAAGATTATGATAGAGTATCAGAGCTTGAAAGAGAAAAATATTTAGGCGAAGATGATAAAATATTCCATAATAAAGATAGTTTTTATGCCTATGTAAGCACAACTATGATTTTTATGAGTACGGAATTTTTGCAATAGAAAGATTTAAAGATAAAGAAATATTAGGAAAAAATAGGACTGGATATATTAAAAGATAAAATATATGTAAGTTATCATATAGATAAAAATATAGAGCCAAAGGATACGGATATAAAGCTCTTAAATTATTGTTAGAGTATATAAGAAAAGAATACCCTGACAATATTATTTATGCAAAGATAGATTCTAAGAATAAAAACTCTCTTAAATTAGCTAAAAATTAAATATAAATATAGAAACTTTTTGTTTAAAAATGACAAGAAAAATAAAATTATAAAATTAGGTTAGGTTAACTAACCAAATAAATATAAGTTTAAAAATGTATTTGAATAAAAGCAATAAATAGTTTATAATAACTTGTATACAATATGCCAAATAAATACAATTTGAGGTAAAGTATTATGGGAAATAGCATAAGTTTGAAAAGCCTATGCCAAGATAAATTTAGGTTTAGATGTAATAAGGAAAAGAGAAGATGGGTATCATGATTTAAAAATGATAATGCAAAATGTCGATATATATGACAAGATTACTCTTGAATTATTAGAAAAGATGAAATTAAACTTGACTTAAAGTTGGTGTTTGAGAATGAAGAAAAGCTTATCAGAGGGTTTATTAGATAGAGATAATATAGCGTATAAAGCGGCAAAAGCTTCAAAAGATGAATATTCCATAAAAGGTGTATATATTAAAAATAGATATACCTATAGCCGGAGGTATGGCAGGTGGTAGTACCGATGCGGCAGCAGTTATAAAAAGGACTTAATAAATTATTTGATTTAAAATTAGATGACAATACTTTGATGAGATTAGGTCTAAAGCTTAGGTGCAGATGTACCTTATTGTATATATAGGGAAAAACTGCTCTTGCAGAGGGAATAGGAGAAAAACTCAGTATACTTGAACCATTACCAAGTCTAAACTTATTAGTGGTAAAACCTGATATAAATGTTTCTACTAAGTTGGTTTATCAAAGTTTGAAACTGGATGAATTAAAAAGAAGATAGACCTAATATAGAGGAGATAATATCAGCTATACATAAAAAGATATAAAAAGTATTTGTGCTAATGTAAGAAATGTTATGGAAACATATACTATAAAGGAATATCCTATTATAGAAAAGATAAAAGGGGCGATGATAAAAAGAAAAAGCATTACTCAGTCTTATGAGTGGTAGTGGACCTAGCGTATTTGGTATTTTTGAAACTGAAAATGATGTACAAATTTGCTACGAAAAATTTAAAAAGGTATCTATAAAAGATTTAGCAAAGCATATATATAACAAAAAAACAAAATAGGAGGTAGTTATGCAAGGTTTAGTAAATGCAGATGAATATTTACCATTAAGAGAAGTTGTTTTTAAAACATTAAGGCAGGCTATTCTAAAAGAGAGATGAAGCCGGGCGAAAGATTAATGAAGTAAGTTTAGCTAAAAACTGGGTGTTAGTAGAACTCCTGTAAGAGAAGCTATAAAGAAAGCTTGAACTTGAAGGATTGGTTCTTATGATGCCAAGACGAGGAGCTGAAGTAGCAGGAATAACAGAAAAAAAGTTTGACTGATGTACTGGAAGTAAGAAAAGTTCTTGAAGAGTTAGCTATAGAACTTGCTTGTAAGCGTATGACAAAAAGAAGAAGTGAGAATGTTGGAGGTTGCCGCTAATAGCTTTAAAATAGCTGTAGGAAAAAGCTGAGCCTATAGAAATAGCCAGTTCCGATGAAGCCTTTCATGATATAATATTTAATGGAACAGGTAATGATAAATTAGTATTACTACTTAATAATCTTAGAGAACAAATGTATGATATAGATTAGAGTATGTTAGGATCCAAGACAATGGAAACCTCTTATGTGGAAGAACATGATAAGATATTAAATGCTATAAAAATAGAGATTAATTAGCAGCAAAAGAGATAATTAAAAACTCATATGAGATAATCAAGAAATAGAAGTAGCAAAAATATAAAGCTTGGGTTGGGATAGTTATGAAAAAGAGTATACTTGTTATTTTTGGAGGACGGTCATCTGAGCATGATGTCAGTGTAAAGTCAGTTTGTAATGTAATAGAACATATAGATACGGATAAATATGAGCCTATTTTAGTTGGAATAACAAAAGAGGGGGAAATGGAAACTGGTAAAAAGTATTGTGGATATAAAAACGGTTCTTGGGTAAATTCGAGATTTATGCGTATCTGCAAGCTAACAGTTTATCTAAACATATACTGATAGAAGAAACATGGTCTATATACTAAAAATGATAGATGCGGCTTTTTCCTGTTATGCACGCTTATATAGGGAAGATGGAAGTATACAAGGTCTTTTTGAATTAGCCGGTCTACCTTATGTGGGTTGTGGAATAATTGCAAGTGCCTGTGGAATGGATAAGTTTTATACTAAACTTATAGTTGACAGCATAGGTATTAGACAGGCAAAATATGTGGGAATAAGAAAAGCTGATTTAAGTAAGTCTTTAGATGAATGTATAGAAGAGTAGAGCTTTAGCCTGGAGTATCCTGTATTTGTCGAGCCCTAGCAATGCAGGTTCGAGTATAGGAGTAAATAAGGCAAATAATAGAAATGAATTAGCCTTTGCTCTTAAAGAAGCTTCAAAGCACGATAAGAAAATTTTAGTAGAAGAATTTATCAAAGGTCGTGAGATAGAATGTGCTATACTTGGTGATTTCGATGAAGTAAAAAGCAAGTGGTGTAGGTGAAATAAAAGCCGCTGCAGAATTTTATGATTTTGATGCAAAATACAATAATCCGGAGTCTCTTACTATAATAAATCCTGATATGGATGAAAAAAATAGTAGAAAAATTAGAGAAAAGTGCCATTGCTATTTTTAAAAGCTTTAGATGCTTACAGTTTTATCCAGGGTAGATTTTTGTGACTGAAAGGAGAAATAATTTTTAATGAGATAAATACTTTGCCGGGATTTACAGCTATAAGTATGTATCCCGATGTTATGGGAGGCAAGAGGTATAGATAAGTTTACCTTGGTTAATACTTTAATAGAGCAAGCATTTAGAGGTATTAGAAATGTTGCTTGAATCGATGCTCCTGTAGGAGTTTTTGACTCCGAATAGGTGAAAGCTTGACTGTAGTAAGAGAAAATAATAAGACAAATACCGCAAGAGTATGAAAATTTTACTCCAAATCTATACCTATTTTTCTTGCCATTTCCCCTATTTTGTTATAATTAGACTAGTATTTACTAAACTTTTAGGGATATTTTGAAAATAAGTATATCTAGTAATTATTCTCAGGCTTAAAGCTTTTAATATATCTCTAACAGGATTTTATTTATCATAAGCAATATCATTTTTTATTTTTATTATACCGGAGAACAATATCTTCATCAGATATGAGCTCTTGTACATATAAAGCAATAGATTAAATCGTATTTTACATCTACAGAGCATTATTCAGATTATTAAATAGTAATATATACAAAGAGATATTCTGTTTATTATGATACTAAAAATTTTTCGACAAAAAAACCGAATGAGTTTAGAAATAAATGAACACCTACCCTGCACCCTATATATATGCAATTAGTATAAGCAATACGTAAC